>ENA-OQCX01001086-OQCX01001086.1-human-gut-metagenome-genome-assembly--contig:-NODE-1086-length-13137-cov-1.955957_pt1 | contig 13137 bp, 16 predicted proteins | sample MGYA00242762_ERZ504587 | MGnify/ENA primary metagenome ERZ504587 (study PRJEB26092, sample SAMD00036337) | human gut metagenome | host: Homo sapiens | study: EMG produced TPA metagenomics assembly of...
TATTAAATCCGTTCAGAAAAATGGTAAAAATACTTCTGAGATTGTAGAAAAACTTGGTACTGAAACTTTTATCAAAGAAACTTATGGCGTTGATGATGCTGAGGCCTGGGCTCGCTCTCACGTCAATGAGTTAAATGCTGTTCTTCCAGTTCCATGTCATACAATTTTCTTATCATGCTGTCCATAATGTTCCGAACCTGCTCTGGTTCCAATTCTCCCTTCTATGAGCATATCTAAATATTTACACCTTGCTACAGATTTGAAGATATAAAAAAAGAGACCAGAATTCAAATTTCCAGTCCCTAATCAATCTTCTATATCAAATTACAATCCTTTATTATCTTTTGAAATATCAGCTAAATTATACCCTTCCCAAACTATTGCCTGTATTACTGCTGATATAATCGTCAATGTCCTGTACAATGCAACGATCTCCCATTATATGCAACGAATCAAAATACTTTGTAATATACCCATAAATACCGTATTTTTCAAAAGTTTTTGCCACATCAGCTCCAGAAAGTCCTTTAAAATGGCGGTATCGTTCCATGCAGTAAATTAAGAAATTTGATTCCTTACTCATTTCTCGCGTCCCTTCTCTCAGTGTCACGTAATCGCCTTTGAATAATTTTTCTGACTGACAGCATTTCACGCTATCATACCATTGATTTCCTCGAGTTCATATAACGTAAATGGATCAATGTCTACGCAATCAGCTTCGTCCCATTTGCCAGAAATATCCCAGGCAAGCGTTCCATTCATTACCGTACAAGCATTTTTGAAGTTCTCAATATCCCTCATTGGTGCCATAATCTCAGCCTTTAAATCGTTTGTAGCATCATAATCAACTATTTTTCCATCATCAAAAAAAGACCTGTACATGAAAATTATCCAAAGGAATCACCTGTACAACTGTAGGAAAATACTCATTCATAAACGTTCACCTCCACATATTATATAAGCGGATTAATTCTGTTCAACGGCTTCATGTCCTTTGACAGCTCCCAGTTCTGCATCAATTCGTCCTGGTGAATTGTACACCACGCCAGTATCAATCGTAATTGCTTATTTGGTAATGATCCCTTTATTACCTGTATATTGTTGATATCAACTATGCTTTATGTCCATTGTACTCTGCATGGAAATGCGGTGGCATATGGTCATTATAATACATCGTTACCCGAATCCCATAAAATAATGATATCTCTGGCATATACAACATCTCCTTTTCAATGCTTTTTTATAGTGTACCATTTTTTTATAATAAGCGCCATAAAATAGGATAAGAATTTGCCTTTTCATTCTGTTTCCGTACCCAAAATATACCCAAGATTTCTTCCTCACCTATAAACTTTCGTAAACTTCAACACCCGATTTTCCGCGTATTTACGCCATTTCATACCCTATCAAACTATGCCGTTTATAACCCTTATTTAATTATTTATACTCCCCTCGAAATACCCGGTAGCTCCCTACCGGGTGTTTCTCTTTGGATTTATAAGGGTTTGCGGGGTTTTGGGGTTCACCATTCTCGTAATATTTCTGTAACATTTAATAGATATGTCCAAAATATGTCCAAGATTCTATTTTCCGTCCAATCTTGGCTCTCCAAAATAACCCAAAATGAGGACAGTTTTATCACTGCCTCCTACAATGCTGTCCCTTTCTTTGGAACAAATAAATAACTCATATCCGCGTGTTCCAGTTCAAGCAACGAAAGCTTTTTATCAATTCCCCCGGCATACCCTGTCAGACTTCCATTTGTGCCTATCACACGATGGCAGGGAATGATAATAGAAATTTCATTGTGTCCAACCGCACCTCCAACTGCCTGGGCAGACATGCGGGATACATTTTTCATCTCTGCCATTTTACGGGCAATTTCTCCGTATGTCATCGTCTGTCCATAGGGAATCTGCAATAAAATCTTCCACACTGCCTGTCTGAATGTTGAACCTTCGGATGAAGTGGCGGAGTAAATTTCGGTTCTTCACCGGAGAAATAAACATCCAGCCATTTTTTCGCTTCCGTGAGAATCTCTGTTTCCTGTGGAATATGCTTGTCTGGAAGTATATTCGCAAAATATTTCTGTCCTTCAAACCATAGACCAGTAATTCCCACTTCATCTGCCGCCAGTAAAATATGCCTAACGGCGATTTATATTTGTATGTGTATATCATATTTATACCTCAAAAATGCATGGAATCCTACGATTCCTATGAACAGATTTACAAAAACAAAGTTTCCATTTTCCCTTAACACTCATCCGCTGAGCAAATCAATCACCATCTGCACACAAGTGGTTCCGCAGGTGTAGCCACCATACTGACGCAGGTTCGGGATATCGATAAAAACATCAGCATCCTGGGTCTGCCCAGAATAAGGGAGACTGAGCAGATGGACTCTCTACCGCCTGCACCTGGTAAGTGAATAACAAGAAACATATGGCACCATCAAAAGCACCTGGTATCAAAATTCTGCATAGCTTTTTCATTTAGGCTCCTCATTCACCGTTCATACAACATGCTCCTTAAATGCTTTTCATTGTCAACACATCAATTTGTAAAATACAGAAAATCCCCACATGGTCTCTCATAATTATTAATCAGCTTATTCATGACCTGACCATTGTAATACAATGTGGCGGAGCCGCCGCCGTCCAGGTTGTAGCGTACTGACAGCCATAGCTATTGAAGATATTAACAAGATCCCAGTGGTTCAGACCGGCGTAACTGCCAGTGTCGGTGACAAGAAGCACATAAATGCCAGGTTTCACCATTCCCACAGCAGTTCTCGGATAATATTTGGCTGTTTCTGACCAGGCCGGCTGGGCCTGTCCATCTTTGATCAGGATTGGGCCAAAATTATAGGTATCTTTCACGCCCTCTTCCAGAAGAGCTTCGCCTTTTAATCCCTGCTCTGGTGTATAAATAGTGCCATCATATTTTACAGCCATTACGCTGTAACTGGTCTCATAATTTCCATAAATCACACCATTCTTGATACACATTCCAAGAGGTGACGGCCGCCCTGTCTGGTAACTAAACGCACTTCCATTCACTCCGATAATACCCCCATTACCAGAAACTGCACCGGAGGTAGTCTGTCTGGCACCACCATAGGTTCCATAAGATAAAGCGGATTTCAGCTGTCCGGAATTTTTGATTTTTATCAGCGCTACCCAGTAAGGAACATTATGTGTGGATTTTCTGCGCAGATCAATATTAAGAGAGCTGCTTTTATATGTATAGCGGTTATCATTCACCTTCACATCCGGTCTGGTCTGTCCGGTTCTTCTCCCGCTATCATTTACATAATATTTCCCCACCCACACATTTGTATACAAAGCACCTGTTTTCTTATCAAAATAATAACGATATTCACCAATTTTCTGCCATCCTGTTGCCATTCTGGAATTAGGAAGGAAATAATATCGCTTTCCTCCGTAGCTCAGCCAGCGGTTGGCAATTGCCACACCTGACTTATTGAAATAATAAGAGTATTTCGTTCCTGTAGCCCATCGGTTGCGGAACATAATGCCATTCTTCCGGTTGTAATAATACCGTTTCCCGCCTGATTTCAGCCAGCCTGTATAGCGTTTTCCATTCTTTGTGCTGTAATAACGCTGACCTTTGTAGGTAATTTTTCCCCAAAGCAGTTTTCCCTTGGAATTATAAAAATAATAGTCTTTTCCCCGCTTCACCCAGCCATGCTTTTTCGAAGTGATACTCACAGTCGTATTGGAAGCCTTCACATAAGAAGCGGCCCACACCGGAGAGGAACACATGGTAAATATCAAAAACAGAAAACAGATAATCCCAAAGCTTCTTTTTTTCAATTCCTTCTCCCCCCTCATTTCAATAAAAAAATCGTAACGGTTCAGTACTTTCACAGTTACACGCTCCGTGATGTACAGAACTCACTAAGCATTTGCTTTCTGGTTATAAAAAAATTCGGGGCAGACAAATTACTTTCGTCTGCCCCGCTGTATTTGCCTTGCTGCAGGTAATTATTATGCGGCTGCCTGCTCGCATAAATTACTGATTAAGCTGCCGGTGTCTCACTGTCATCCAGTGTATCTCCAGCCATATCTGTCTGCTCTTCGGACTCAGCAACACCATCTGTCTCCGTACTCTCAATATCGCTGTCGCCTGTAGCAGCGATCACATCGTCCAGCCATCCCTCAGGCATGCCTGCGCTGGTCAGATTCTCTGTGATTGCATCCATATTCATGGAAGCTGTATAAGCTTCAACTTCATCATCATTACTGAAATCATAAACATCTGTCAGTGAAGCAACATCAACTGCTGCAAGTGTCTCACCGCCATTGCCGCCTGTCAGAGAAACTGAACCAAGAGTCGCACCACCTGCTGCAATAGCAAGATTCCAGTCAATGCTGTCCTCATCTGCACCATCGGCTGTAAAGATCAGCTGCATTCCACCAAATGGATCATAGGAATTTCCATCTTCATCTTCCACAGGCGCTCCGGAAATTGTGTAAGTTCCCTTCCAGATTCCGTCCTGTACTGCCTTGGTATCATAATCTGTAACATCAATCACAGCTGCATCCGCTTCACCGGAAGAAATCGTGTAAGTTCCGCTTAACAGGTCACCATTCAGCTCGCCGCTTCCTTCAATAGCAACCTTGTCATCTCCGGAACCCAGCTGCATGGAAAATCCTCTCTTATCTCCATCCGCTGTACACAGATATCCGAAAAGCTCTTCCTCCTGCTCATCATCATTCAGAAGGAACTGGCGTCCAACAACCTCTCCGGCACCGTCAACCCATGCCCTTAAAATAAATCCGGACTCGTCGGTCTCATCAGCTTCTGTATCCAGATCTTTCTCCATATCCTCGATTGCTTCCAGGAAAGTCTCATAAGTATAATCTGGATCATTCATGGCTTCTGTCCAGGTCTCAATAAGCCCCTTCAGTTCTTCATCAGACTTGGCTGTATCCAGAATCTGCTGGAACATTGGAAGTGCCTCTGCCTGTGTAACATGTCCTTCCAGAACGCTAAGCTCCTGACTTACATCTCCTGCAACAGCTTCCTGTGCTCCAGGATTCTCAGCATCTGCAACATTATCAAAAATAATATCTGTGTATCTTGTAAGAATAGAGGTCACTAAGTCTGCTTCCGGAAGGTTCTCCAGAGTGGAAAAATAGCTGTTCATGCTATCTGCCAGGTCAACACTCGTGTAAAGGAAGAATCCAGTTCCTGATCTGCCTCTTCCACAGCTTCCTGAGTCATCTGCTCCATATTCATTTTAATATAGCCATCACTCAGCTCCGGAATTCTCATATAAATTTCAGAATTCTCTGTATCAAAATAATATTCTATTGTACAGATCTTGGTTCCATTTACATTCACATCCATAAACTCAGTCATGGACTTATCAGACATACTTACATTTCCACTGATGGAAGCATCCGCCAGCCAGGAGATATCCACAGGAGAAAGCATTCCCAGAATTGCTTTTCCGCCATCTTCCAGACTTACCTTTATTTCCGCATTTCCCTTAACTTCTTCTGTATCCATTTCAGAAAGGCTCTTTGCGTAATCAGCACCAAATTCCTCGATCATTTTGGCAAAGGCTGCTTTCTCAGTTTCCTTGTAAGAATCTGCTGCCCATGTGGTAGCCGGTACTGCACTGATTCCCATAAGGGATGCTAACAAAATTGCGGTAATTTTCTTTCTCTTCATAAGATCCTCCTTTGGTATAAATCCTTACGGATTCTGCAATCTTCCCGTTGCTGTTTGCTGGTAATTCCCAACTGCTCTCATTACCAGTTAAGCAGCCAGTTTCTGTCAACGATCCGTCACGGACTATACAAAGTTCCATAACAGACATATCTGACAAAACAAGTTAATATCAGAATAGCATTTGCCGAACTTATTGTCAATAACCCATAAATATTCTGACGATTCCCGTGACAAAAAAGTGGTTACTGTTCCATCTGTGACCAATAAAACAAAATTTTTCCCACAAACAAATCCTATAATTCCGGACAGGCTCTGATATATCATATTGTACCATTTACTCTCCACTGTCCTGTATAATATAACTATCCAGTTTTTCCATATACCTCTGGTCACGCTCAACAGTAATCACAATCACGTCATCCGGTTCATATTTATCCAAAAGCTCCTGGTCAAAGTCATCAATTCTCACAAATATGGTTTTCTGATAGCGATAGGGCATGTATTTTTCAAGGCGGAGTCGAAAAGAATCCCCGATCACCATTAAAGTTTTCTCATTCTCCGAATTGGATTTAAACACTTTCAGGATCTCCTCGCCGCCTTCACTCTCCTCTTTTTTCACCTTGTAACGGATACCATCGTGAAAATAATTCAACCATACTCCCTGTCATCATTCAGCTCTTTATACCGCCCGATCATCCTGGACAGATCCCCCCTGCAAGGTTTAGTTCCGATCAGAACCTGAATATCTTCGATTGGCAGACTTTCACCTGTCATATCCTGTACAATTTTCTCGTTGGTAATATAGCCGCCTAAATTGTTCATATGAGTATCATATTTTCGGAACAGCTGGTATTTTTCAGTAAACTTCCTCAGATAATCTGCCAGAAAATCAAATTCCACGTCGGAATTTTCTTTCATATATTTTGCAAAAGTCTCCATTCTGGAATCCCCGATTCCAATCACCTTTGGCTTCTCCGGCATATACTTCGAATAAAGTGTCTCTTTGTTTGGAGCCACGTAGTAATGGAACTGTTCCACGCCCCTGTTCAGGAACCAGTCCCGTACTTTTGCAATTCCGGATGCAATTTCCGCACTTTGTTCCAGTGTATACACATTGGTTTTCTGGTAATCTGCCATGGCATTTTCTCCCTCCCTTTCCGGCAGGTAAAACAGCCAGTTATCTTCTCCGATCACCACATCCCCGATCTTTGTATTGCGGAAAAATTCCGTATCAATAAAGTTGCAGAACTTCACCAGGTCATTTTTGAAGGCACATGATCCTTATAATACGCCTCAAACTGCTCCGGGAAGTCTCCCAGAGATTCCAGATTCACCTCCGGAAATTCAGCCAGTTTTCTGTTTTCATTGTTTTCCGTATCAAATCTGCCGGAAAATCCAGTCCACACCACTCCTGGCAGAACCAGACTTCCTGCAAATAATACGATCAGAATTTTCTGTTTTCTCATATGCTTCCTGTTAAAATCTGAAATAAATAAACGGGTTATAGCTGTTATTTACAAGTGCCGCTACACTCAGCCAGAAAATCACCAGACAGGCGATCATTCTCGGAACTGTCACCATTCCATTGGCAGGGATTTTTCCATCTGAATGTACCCGGACCTTCTCATATATCTTCTGCAAAACTCCTGCAAATAAAACACCCATAACGATCAGAAAGATCATTTTGCTGTCAAGATATGCAGAAAGAAGAATGGTTCCTCCATGTGCCACAAACATATTTCTCACATAAGTGAAAAACAGGGAAATATTTTCTGCACGGAACAGAATCCATCCAAAAAACACCGCGGTCACCGTGTAGCCCCAGCCCACGATTCCAGGCAGTTTTTCCAGTTTTTTTCCAAGCCACACACGTTCCAGTATAAGAAAAAGGCCATGATAAAGCCCCCAGAGGATAAACGCTATTCCAGCCCCATGCCACATTCCGGTAAGGAAAAATACGATAAGCAGGTTTCGATAGGTGCATGCCGCGCCTTTGCGATTTCCTCCCAAAGGAATATAGACATAATCGCGAAACCAGGAAGACAGGGAAATATGCCATCTGTGCAGAATTCCTGCACAGAACCAGCTGTATAAGGATAATTGAAATTCTCCTGGAATTCAAATCCGAACATTTTTCCAAGACCAATGGCCATATCGGAATATCCGGAAAAATCGTAATAAATCTGCATCATGTAAAGAATTGCGCCCAGCCACAGAGCCTTCCTGGATACCGCGTATGGACCATATTTAAAAATTTCATCCACCACACGGGCAAAGGAATTGGCAAGAAGAACCTTTTTCCCAAGTCCCCAGCAAAAACGCATTATCCCAGCTGCAAATTTTCGGATAGTCTCTTTTCTTCCTGTAATCTGAGCTGCAATGTCGCGATATTTTACAATAGGTCCTGCGATCAGCTGTGGGAAAAAGGAAATATACAAAAGCATATGCCAGAAATTGTGCTGTGCCGGCACCTCTCCCCTGTACACATCGATCACATAGGACAACGCCTGGAAAGTATAAAAAGAAATTCCAATTGGAAGCGCCACCTGAAAAAGAGTGGTTCCTGTTCCATCTGCTGAAAAAAGTCCGGTTATGGCTTCTGTCAGAGTGCCAAAATACTTGAAATATCCCAGCAACCCCAGATTAATAATCAAAGTTGCCACAAGAATCTTTTTTTTCCTGGTCTGATATTTTTCAATCAGAATTCCGCCGGTAAAATTCACCGCCACGGAAAACAGCATAAGGAAAACATAAAGCGGCTCTCCCCATGCATAAAAAAAGCAGACTGAAAAAATACCAGGATTCCATTTTCGGATTTTTCCGGGACTTATATAATATGCTGCCAGTACTAAGCAGAAAGATCCATAGAAAGAGCATCGAGCTGAAAACCATGTGTATCTCCTTTATTTTTCAAACAGGCTCTGGAGCATGTTTGTCTGTCAATGCTCAGTATTATAACATAAAAGACCCTCCCCATACCAGTATCCTGAAAAAATTCACATTCTGGTATGAGAAAGGTCTCCGTTTTTTAACTGAGAGAAAAATCCATCCGTTCTCACTTATTTCGTATTATAACTGCACAGAACTTTTTTCGCGTGCAGATTACGGGAATGATCTGAGGCATACCCTCCTCATTCCAAGCCACTTACCAGATTTTGGAGTCCACAGCTGCGCGCTCGATCGGCAGGCCTTTCATATATCTTTCCATGAACATATTAAAGCCTTCCACACCCTCCGGATCTGGATTCAGGGTGCTTCCCTGATTTCCTGCAAATACCTTGGTATCCAGGAAGTCTTCCAGGGTCTCATTCTCCTCTTTATTTACAAGATAGGAAGCGAGCACTGCAATTCCCCATGCACCGCCTTCACCGGCAGTCTCCATAACAGAAACCGGGGCATTTACAGCATCTGCAAGGATCTGCTGTCCAACACCTTTTGTCTTAAACAGTCCGCCATGACCAAGAAGACGGTCAACCTTTACCCCCTCTTTCTTAAACAGGATGTCAAGACCAACTCTCATAGCGCCAAGGCAGGTATAAAGATTGGTTCTCATAAAGTTGGCAAGGTTGAATTTGCTCTCTGGAGAGCGTACAAACAGTGGTCTTCCTTCTGTAAATCCAGTCATATGCTCACCGGAGAAATAGCAGTAGGATAAAAGTCCGCCGCAGTCCACATCCCCTTCCAGAGCCTTGTTGTATAAGGTTCCGAAAAGCTTGTTCATATCAGCTTTCATACCCATTGCTTCTGCAAACTCACGGAAAATATTTACCCATGCATTCAGATCAGAAGTACAGTTATTAGAGTGTGCCATTGCAACCGGATGTCCGGATGGAGTCGCAACCATATCAATTTCAGAATATGGTGCAGATAACTCCTTCTCCAAAACAATAGAGGCAAATACAGAAGTACCTGCGGAAACATTTCCGGTACGCTTTGCAACGCTGTTGGTAGCTACCATTCCAGTGCCAGCGTCACCTTCCGGCGGACACATAGGAATTCCGGCTTTCAGCCTGCCTGTTACATCAAGAAGCTTTGCTCCCTCTTCTGTCAGGCAGCCAGCATCCTGTCCCGCAACAAGACATTTCGGCAGAATGCCGCGAAGCTTCCATGGGAACCCATAAGAAGCAACCTGCTCATCAAACTGCTGAACCATTTTTTCATTGTAATCCCTGGTAGTGCTGTCCACTGGGAACATTCCTGCAACATCGCCAATTCCAAGAACTCTTTTTCCAGTCAGTTTCCAATGTACATATGCCTCCAGAGTGGCAATATAATCAATATCTTTTACGTGAGCTCGCCTTTTAAAATTGCCTGATACAGATGTGCGATACTCCATCTCTGAGGAATATTATACTTAAAAAGTTCGGACAGTTTTCTGCTTGCTTCTCCCGTAATATTATTTCTCCAGGTTCTGAACGGAACCAGAAGATTTCCTTCTTTGTCAAATGGCATGTAGCCGTGCATCATGCACTGATTCCAATAGCACCAACGCTTGTCAGCTCCACACCATATTTCTCCTCTACATCCTTTGCCATCTGCTGATAACAGTCCTGCAAACCGGACCAGATATCTTCCAGACTGTATGTCCATACACCATTCTCATAGCGGTTCTCCCACTCGTGTCCGCCGGATGCGATTGGTGCATTATTTCCATCTACCAGAACTGCCTTGATTCTTGTGGAACCGAACTCGATTCCAAGTGCTGTCCTGTTATCCAGGATTGCCTGCTTTGCTTCTGCTGCTCCCATGTGTAAAATCCTCCCGTTGTTGATATATAATACACAGCTTTTCTACTGCATATTGTGCTATTTCTCCAAATTTCAAACTATTTAGAGCCTGTTTTTATTATAATATGCTTCCAGAAGGGCGTCAATATCTCTCCCAAAAGCTTTTTGTAAAATATGCGCAGCTGTTTGTGCCAGGCATTTTTTCGGGGACAATTGCCACCCTACAGAATATCAATCAGTGCAGCAATATCTTCCATCTTCGTCGCCCAGCTTGTTGCAAAGCGGATCACAGTATGATTCTCGTCATATTTTTCCCAGAAGCTGAACTTCACTTTTTCGCCCAATTCCTCCATTTTCTTATTTTCCAGGATAACAAAAATCTGATTGGTTGGGGAATTAATGAAAAATTCATAGCCCTTCTCTTTTAATGCAGCTTTCAGTTTTGCAGCGGTTTCGATAGCATTTTTGCTGATTTCCAGATACAGATTTCCTGTGAAAAGAGTATCAAACTGAATTCCAAGCAGTCTGCCTTTCGCAAGAAGCGCTCCCTGCTGTTTGATCATAGTAAAGAAATGTTTCGGTGCTTTCTTCGGAAAAACGACTGCTTCACCGCACAGGGCACCAACCTTGGTTCCTCCGATATAAAATACGTCTGTATAATTTGCAATATCTTTCAAAGTCACATCTGTCTCTGCCACCAGTCCATAGCCCAGTCTGGCTCCGTCCAGGAATAGCGGGATCTCATATTCCCTGCATACACTGGAAATATCTGCCAGTTCCTGCTTTGTGTAAAGAGTTCCGTATTCTGTCGGATGTGAAATATAAACCATGCCTGGAAAAACCATGTGATCATAGCTTCCGTCTGCGTAGTAGGTCTGGAGATAATCTTTCAGATCTGCGGCAGAAATTTTACCATTGTCCTGGGGAAGTGGAAGAACTTTATGTCCGGTAAATTCTATTGCTCCGGCTTCGTGCGCATTTACATGACCGGTAACTGCGGAAAGCACTCCTTCATACCGGTTCAACACGGACGCGATCACCACTGCATTTGTCTGGGTACCCCCTACTAGGAAATAGACCTCCCCATCCGGACAGCCACATGCCTCTTTTATTTTTTCCTTCGCTTTGTCACAGAAGGATCCTGTCCATATCCCGGAACCTTTTCCATATTGGTTTCCATTAATCTTTTTAAGATTGCCTCATGAGCACCTTCACAATAATCATTTTCAAAATACAACATGATGTAACTCCTTTGTTTCATATTTTTCACTTGTACCATACAGGTATATTTTACTTTGATTTCGTTTTTTAATCATATACCTGCCTGAATTTTTTACAAGAAAAATGTTTCCGGATAACAGTTCCGTAACCAAATGGCCAATAAATTCTTTCTTTTATATAATTCAGGGTTGACATTCCCACCTTTGCCGAATTATAATTACCACAACAAAATACATTTGCAGTCACGCTTCAATAAAAGGGAGTAGCTGGCATATCAAATGCACTGTTTCTGGTTTAGTGCATTTTTGTATATGGATTTTCATGCGTCAGAACGGTAGACAGTTCCATGAATCTGTCGCCCGCAGAAAATTGAAATGGCAAGACTTATTACAATAGTCGCATATCTTCAGATATGCAGTATTGTAATAAAAGTCTTTTTTATACCCCAAAAACAGAATTATAAAATGCCTTCCCTAACAAGGCTTTCATTTTTATAACAATATTAACATTATGCAAGTATTTTATCTATTTAAGCACTTACCCTAAAGCGGACATTCGCAATCCGCTTCGCTACTTGCTCATGAACGCAGCCGCTTCCCGATCTGCGTTCAAACACCCAAAAGGAGGAAAAAGAAATGGAATTTTTAACAGACGGAATCCTTGCATTAACCTGGCAGCAAATTGTGATGTTTGCCGTCGGAATCACCCTGATCTGGCTGGCTATCAAAAAGGGATTTGAACCAGCCCTGCTTCTGCCAATGGGCTTTGGTGCCATACTTGTGAACCTGCCTTTTTCCGGAGTTTTAAACCAGACTCTGGCTGGCGGGATCCAGGCAAACGGAGTCATTGAATGGCTGTTCCATGTGGGAATTGAAGCCTCAGAAGTCATGCCGATTTTACTTTTCATCGGAATTGGCGCTATGATCGACTTCGGTCCCCTGCTTTCCAATCCCTCTTTGTTCCTGTTTGGCGCAGGTGCACAGCTTGGAATTTTTGCTGCAATTTTACTGTCCACCATCCTTGGATTTGACCTAAAAGACGCTGCTTCTATCGGAATCATCGGTGCTGCCGACGGACCTACTTCCATTCTGGTATCCCAGGTCCTGAATTCCAAATATATCGGCGCCATTGCAGTTGCCGCCTATTCCTACATGGCACTTGTCCCAATTGTACAGCCCTTTGCCATCCGGCTTGTCACTACAAAGAAGGAACGCTGCATTCACATGGAATATAATCCGAAATCCGTTTCCAAAACCATGAAGATTGCTTTTCCCATTATAGTTACTGTAATCGTGGGGCTGGTAGCACCTCAATCCGTTGCGCTGGTTGGATTTCTCATGTTCGGCAACCTGATCCGGGAATGCGGCGTCCTGGGCACCCTGTCCGACACAGCCCAGAATATTCTGGCAAATCTGATCACCCTGCTTCTTGGAATCACCATTTCCTTCAGCATGCGTGCAGAACAGTTTGTAACAAAAGAGACC
>ENA-OQCX01001087-OQCX01001087.1-human-gut-metagenome-genome-assembly--contig:-NODE-1087-length-13135-cov-2.439729_pt1 | contig 13135 bp, 15 predicted proteins | sample MGYA00242762_ERZ504587 | MGnify/ENA primary metagenome ERZ504587 (study PRJEB26092, sample SAMD00036337) | human gut metagenome | host: Homo sapiens | study: EMG produced TPA metagenomics assembly of...
TTTTGGATTGAGAGCTCGTTTTAGGTCAACTTTTTTTGCTTTAGAATTTCCTCCATGGTGGAGACAGCACAGAAATGTACCTTGTATTTTTATTCCGGCCAGTGATAGCCGCCATGATGAATTAAACACCAAGCGTCTCTACAAATTTCAGGAACGCCTTCCGTCCCTCCTCCGTACACTTATAAACACCAGCATCCTCCAGCACATGTACAAAGACTTCTCCAACCTCTTTTTTCAAAATCTCCATCACATTTGCTTCCGTGATTTCTTCATATTTAGAGCTAAATGTTTCCGCCCAGTCTGCATGTTTGGCAATTTTTTCGTTGCTTCTGATATCTTCATGATTTACCAGATGGTCTGCCAGGATCTCCAGTTCTTCTTTCAGTCTGGATGGAAGCACCGCAAGTCCCATAACTTCGATCAGTCCGATATTTTCCTTTTTAATATGATGATACTCTGCATGTGGATGATAAACGCCAAGTGGATGTTCTTCTGTCGTAATATTATTACGCAAGGTAAGATCCAGTTCGAACATGCCGTCCCGCATTCTCGCGATCGGAGTGATTGTATTATGTGGCTCTCCCTCTGTATCCGCATAGATGAATGCATCTTCATCTGTATAACTTCTCCAGCATCTGAGGATATGGTCCGCCAGATCTATCAGGCGTTTTTCGTCTTTGTGACGTATACGGATGACAGATAACGGCCATTTTACAATTCCGGCCTCAACATCTTCATATCCCGGAATCTTAAATCCGATCTCAATCGGTGCTTTTGCCATTGCAAATGTATAATGTCCCCCCTGGAAGTGATCATGACTTAAGATAGAGCCTCCAACGATCGGAAGATCTGCATTGGATCCCAGAAAATAGTGTGGGAATAACTTTACGAAATCAAATAATTTCTCAAACGCTTTCTTATCAATCTTCATCGGAATATGCTGTCCGTTAAATACAATACAATGCTCGTTATAGTACACATAGGGTGAATACTGGAATCCCCATTTTCCTCCCGCAATCTCAATCGGAATGATTCTGTGGTTTTCTCTTGCCGGATGATCCAGCCGTCCTGCATATCCTTCATTTTCCATACAAAGCTGACATTTCGGATATGCTGTATTCTTTGCATTTCTTGCCGCTGCGATCGCCTTTGGATCCTTTTCCGGCTTAGAAAGATTGATTGTGATGTCAATCTCACCGTATGGGGAATCCACTTTCCACTTCATATCTTTCTTCACACGGTATCTGCGGATATAATTACTATCCTGACTTAATTTGTAGAAATATTCTGTTGCAGTTTCCGGCGATTCTTCGTATTTTTCTGCAAATGTCTTCTGTACCTGGGCCGCCTTGGCACCAGGCAATTCATGATCTTTGTATCAAAAGATCACGGAATCCGATGCTGTCTTCAATGATTCCTCTTTTTACTGCCTCATTCCAGTAAACCTTCCAGAACTGTTTCCAGTTCGATGGAGCTTCTGTCGATTTCTACATCTTCGTATGAGTCTTCCTGAAATAATTCCAACAATAAATTTGTTGTGTAGATTCTCTCACATTCCGGTGTCAGTCCGGTCTGAATGCCATATTCTACCAGTTTTCTTAATATTTTCATACAACATATTATGATCCTTCCGTTCCTTTTTCTATCCTGTGATTTATACAATCTTTGCTCCGTCACCAATCTCTACTACATAGAATTCTGCTTCATGTCCGACTTTTTCTTTATATGTCTTTCCAATCTCTTCGATAAATCTGTCCACTGTTGCATCTTCAACAATGCTGACCGTACATCCGCCGAATCCGCCTCCGGTGATACGCGAACCAATAACTCCCGGCATAGCCTGCGCCAGATCCACTAAGATGTCGATCTCTTCGCAGGATACTTCATAATCATGACGAAGTGACTCATGGGATGCATTCATAAGTTGTCCGAATAATTTCACATCATTGTTACGGAGTGCTTCTACCGCACGGATTGTCCGCTGGTTTTCATATACTGCATGTTTTGCACGTTTCTGTCTGACCGGATCTTTGATCGCATCCTTGTACTGTTCGAATCCGTCCTCTGTAAGATCTCCAAGTGTCTTTATATCTGTAACCTTCTGAAGTTCCTTTAATGCAGTCTCACATTCATTTCTTCTGTCATTGTAAGCAGAATCAACCAGACTGTGCTTTACCTTACTGTTGATGATCACGATCTTCGCATTTTCAAGAACGACCGGTGCATATTCGTATTTTAATGTATTGGTATCCAGAAAGATTGCATGATCTTTCTTACCCATCGCACTTGCGAACTGATCCATAATTCCACAGTTACAGCCATTGAAGTTATTCTCTGAATACTGTCCGATCAATGCAAGATCGATCATGGAGAGATCTTTGAATCCAAATGTATCTTTTAACATCAGTCCTGTCAGTACTTCCAATGATGCGGAAGAAGAAGTCCGGAACCATTCGGAATATTCCCATAGATCAGGATATCCATTCCATGTGTCAGTTCATACCCTCTCTTTTCGAATGCCCACATTACTCCCTTCGGATAATTTGTCCATCCGGCATCTTTATTCGGAACCAATTCATCAAGACTCGTTTCGATAATTCCAAGCTTTTCAAAATTCAATGAATAAAAACCTAATTTTCTGTCCGCTCTGTTTCTTACTACGGCCCACGTCCCCATTGTCAGCGCACATGGAAATACATGTCCTCCGTTATAATCGGTATGTTCTCCGATCAGATTCACTCGTCCCGGTGCAAAATAGGTACGGATCTCCCCGCCTTCTCCGTATAATTCCTGAAATTTTGCAATCAATTGTTCTTTCTGCATTTCATTACCTCCATTTTTATCATTTTTTCTTGCATACCTTAAGTTTCAATCCTTCTTTGACATCCACTTACATACTTTTTTATAGTTGACTGTATTCTGTTATTGCTATAATATAATCATAATGAGATATGCAAATTCTTACAATAAGAATATTGGCATATTTTATAAGAATATTGAGATTTTATTTGTTTTTGACTTTTATATACGGAGGATGATATGAAAGGTATTCAGATTCTTACAGAAAAAAACAAAAAGAAGTAAAAGAACACGGAAGTTACACCTTCCCCGTTCAGGTATCCCCGGAGGCAATACAGTCTATGAACAGCATTCCTTCATGTGCACTGGCATCCGGAGATCGAACTTACATGGTTCGTATCCGGGACAGATGGAATACGTCGTCAAATGACCAGCGTTATATTATCTCAGAAGGCGAAGGGATATTCTGCAACAGTAATGCTTTACATGCCGGATATATGATTGATGACCAGGACTGTAATTATATCTCTGTCACATTTCATCCCAAATTCATCTATGGCTACGAGAACAGTATCCTGCAGACCAAATATGTCGATTTTATCACTTCCAACGAATTCTGGTCTTCACTTGTATTAAAACCGGAAATTCCATGGCAAAATGAAATTATCGAATACATAAAAGAAATATATACATTAACCTGCCAGGTTCAATCTTCTTCCGATGCCTTCATTCCCGGATATGAAGGCATAGCGGAACAGCCGGAACTTCCTGACTATGAATTCCGTATTCATCTCCTGCTCTGTGAGATCTGGCACCGTCTTTATCTGCATTATGTCCAGCTTGCCCAGGATACTCCGCATCCACAGAAGCATTTACAGCGTTTGAAAGACATTCTTTCTTATCTTCAGGAGCATGCTTCCGAAGAACTCAGTCTCGAAGATATCGCCGCCCACGCCGGACTGTGCAAAAGCGAATGCTGCCGCTTTTTCAAAAAATATATGCGGATGACCATCTTCGATTACCTGCTGTCTACACGGATTCAGAACAGTATTCCATTTCTTATGGACGGGGAGAATATTACTACGATTGCCGGACTTGTAGGATTTTCCTCACCGGCATATTATGGCCAGATTTTCAAGCGTTACATGGGCATGTCACCCAGCCAATATAAAAAACATGCAGCCCAGTCATCTTCCGCTGATTAAGTGATGTGCTTTCAAACTGGTATGGTGTTTTTTCTCATAACTGGCTCTTTATCTCATGCCACTACTATTGTAAAGTAATGACAATTACGAAAGGAAAGAGGGTTTTTGTTATGAATTCCAATCTGAAAAAATAATTATGACAGCATTATTTGCTGCATTGGCCTGTGTTGCTACGATGTCCATCCGCATTCCGACACCTGGAACCGGCGGTTATATCCATCCGGGTGATGCGATCGTAATCCTTGCAGGTATCATTCTTGGTCCTGTATACGGTATGCTTGCCGGAGGTATCGGTTCTGCACTGTCTGATCTGATCGGCGGCTATTTTGTATATGTTCCGATCACACTGGTGATCAAAGGACTTGTCGCACTGGTATCCGGACTCATTTACCAGAAGATGTGCCGTTCCGGTAAAAACCGTTATATTGCAGTCATCCTTGGCGGTATCACGGATATCGTATTCGTTGCCGGCGGATATTTTATCTGCGAATTCTTCCTTTATGGAAGCGGTGCTGCCGCAAGTATTCCTGCCAATATCATCCAGGGAGTCGGCGGACTGATCATCTCTGCAGTATTATATCCGGTACTGATCGCGATCCCGGATGTCCGCCAAGGCTGCTTACGAGGCGAAAAATTAACTTCATTTGCATGCTTTACTATTTATAGAATCTGCCATCGGCAGTTTCTTTCAAATGTATGATGAACAAAAAGGATAAGTTCTTTTCCACTTTACAAAAGAACTTATCCTTTTTCCACATCTTTTTACTTTTTTTCTTTACTTGTCCACTTTTTCCGCAGTACTTTTTCCACAAGAGCATCCGATCACAAATGCAAGGAATAAGAATGCCACGATCATCCAACCGATCAGTGTCTTCGTTCCCATTGGTTGAAATTTATCATAATATCCCTTCAGGTAAATGATAATGATCAGGAGCGGCAGTCCGTAAGACATATAACCCTTGATTCCTGCCGGGAACTTCCATCCTTCTCCTTGATTGATTTCTTCAAGGAAGCTGTTCCATCCCCATCCGTTCTTCTTTGTACAGAACAGGACATAGCCAAGACTTCCAAGCGGAAGCAGGTTATTCGATACGATGAAATCTTCCAGATCCATGATCGTTGAGCCTTCTCCAAGTGGAGTGAATCCGGCCAATACATTGAATCCCATAACACATGGCATACTTAAGATAATGATCAGAATCAGACTTACCAGTGTACTCTTCTTTCTTGACCATCCGAATAAATCAATATCAAAAGAAATAATATTTTCAAATACCGCAACCAGTGTCGTAAATGCAGCGAAGCTTAAGAACAGGAAGAATAATCCTCCCCATACACGCCCGCCTGCCACCTGCGCGAAAATATTCGGGATCGTGATAAATATAAGGCTTGGGCCTGCTCCCGGTTCAATTCCGTATGCAAAGCATGCCGGAATAATAATGAAACCTGCCATCAGCGCTACGACCGTGTCAAGCACGGTAATATTCACAGCCTCTCCGAATAAACGCTGATCTTTTTCCATATAACTTCCAAAGATCAACATCGCTCCGATTCCAATTGATAATGTAAAGAATGCCTGGCTCATAGCCCCGAAAATCACGTTTCCAATTCCGATCTCTGCCATCTGTCTGAAATCAGGAATCAGATAAAAGCGGATTCCCGCTCCGGCACCTTTCATCATCACAGAGTGGATTGCAAGTACGATCATGATCAAAAGCAATGCTGTCATCATGAACTTGGATACTTTTTCGATACCTTTCTGGATTCCAAATGCACATACACCGAATCCAATGATACAGATCAGAATCGTCCAAAATGTCATAAGCGGCATATTTCCAAGCATATCACTAAATCCAGCCGATACCGTCTCCATATCCGCACCTACGAAATCTCCACTGAAGCTTCTGACACAATAATACAGCATCCATCCACCAACTGTGGTATAGAACATCATCAGGAAATAGCATCCGATAACACCGATCCATTTCGTAATATGCCACTTTGTTCCTTTTGGTTCCAGTGTCTCATATGCAGCGGCAACACTGTGTCTGCTGGCACGTCCGACACCAAATTCACAGACCATAACCGGGATTCCATGATCAGAAGGAACAACTAGATATATCAGAATAAATGCAGCTCCACCGAACTGTCCACACATATATGGGAATTTCCACACATTTCCGATGCCAACGGCACACCCTGCGGATACAAGGATGAAGCCCAGTCTTGATCCAAATGTCTCTCTCTTCATTCCATAAACCTCTCTTTGTTTTAAGTCAAGCGTTTTTTATTATATCGCATATTATCAGCCAAATGCAAGGATTATCCTTATGGAGTTTTTAGATTAAAAAAGATCAAGAAAAGGTGTCAGCATCTGACGTGGGCTTTCCCACATTCCAGATACTTATGCTGTACAGGCATTCTGAAGAATCTCATTTAATGCATTTCCACTGCTTGTATGGCATCTTACAATCTGTGCATTGCATTTTTCCGCTTCTGTCACTGCACAGTGTACCATCTTATGAGATACTGTGTTGGTAAATAAAATCAACAGATCCGGACTTCCGATCTTTTCACTTAAATTTCCGGACATCTGTGTGAATACTTTCGCTTTGCACTTGTATTCTTTACAGATTTTTTTATATTGATGAACCATTCTGTCGTGTCCGCCTACGATTACTATACTCATGTATTTCCTCCTTTTATGCACATTGGTTAGCTTTATCTAACTAGTATGATACATGATTTTTGTAAAAATAGGAAGAGGATATGTTGAGAACATTTCTCAATATGTTTTTTTCAAAAGTTCATTAAAACATTTTTATTCCATATTCTTGAATATACTTATTCCATATGGTATATTAATTATATAAGGAACAACCGCCCACAAGGGGTTGACCTTGAAAATATGGTTAAAGAAACACCACTCCTTCGCTCGCCAAAGTTCCGGGGTGGTTTTTCTATACTACTACATTATCTGATAAATGAAAATACAAATGTCAGTAATGCAAGAATGAACATTCCAAAAGCCATCAAATCTTTGAAGTCAAAATGTTTATTGTTCATCAGCATCACCTCCCATTCTATGTAAGAATAGAGGTCCGCCACCCTGTAACACGATTGTTCCCACAAAGTATAACATTCGTATATTCCATATGCAATCACTTTTATCTTATTGTTATAAAAAACTTTTCTATATTTCTCATGACATAGACACTACTTTACATTCGGGTATTCCCTATAACTTTCCATTGCCATCTTCTCTTGCATACTTTGATCTACACGTCCTGCCACTGGCAGCTCTTTTCGAATACATAGCAATATAAAAAGCCGGTCCCACCCCTACGACAGATGATTCCGGCTTTCACTCACATTATTCTCTACATATCTTCATATTTCATCAGATACTTACAAATCTTCTGCAAATCTTCTTCCTCACTTGCAACGATCTCCAAATGCAGTTCATCGGCTCTGGAGAAAAGCTGTGTCATAGACATAAACTGGCAGAGTTTTGATTTCAGATTCAATCTGTCTCCCTCACCTGTCAGTAATTCTACACGACCTTTGCAATCGTCGACAACTTTAAAGAATTCCTGCGCATTTGTAATTTTATTAATTTTCATAGCTGGTCTCCTTTTACAATGTGTAATAATCCGTTTCTTTTGATATTCCCTCGATTCTTACACCAAGTGTATCATATAATGATTTCTTCAATCTTTCTGCATCTCTGTCTTTCAGAGCATCGATATATCCCTGATGTTCTGCAATCATATTCTTGGCTCCATTCGTATTCTTTATCACATCCCGGCCATATATCAGTTTAAAAAATGATAACGTATCCCATAATGATTCTATCATCGCACATACTCTGTCCATTTCGCTAATGGAATAGATTGCAAAATGAAATTTTCGATTCTGCAAGTATAACTTTTTTGCATCAATCTCGTCAGCTTCAACAATTGGAACATATTCCTTATGTATCTCTTCCAGTTCGTGTATCTGTTCTTCCGTAATCTTTTTACACGCTTCTCCAGCTGCAAGCGGCTCTAACAACTGACGCATCAGATATATTTGTAAAACATCTTCCTGTTCCAAAGAAACAAGTTTTACCCCTACATAAGGAATCGATTCAGCCAGTCCCATTTTTTCCAAACTTTTCAAAGCCTCTCTGATTGGCATACGACTAACTCCAAGCTGACGGGCAAGCTCTTCTGTATTCAGCTTTTCCCCCATCTTCAACTTTCCATCCATAATCCAATCCATCAGTTGTTCAATACCTGCATTGGCAATGTATCTCTTTGCAGCATCATTGAATCATCTTGACCCATTGTCACTCGGTTACTCATATATAGCACTACTCTCTTATCTAAATATTTACAGACCAAGCTTTTCTACCACTTTGTCCAAAATAGCAACCTGCGCTGTCTCTTCGACTAACTCAGCTGTATGTTCTGCAGCCAGTGGATCTTTTCCCATTGCAACTACACCGTGATCTGCCAGTAAGAATGCATTGATATTCGGTGTTTTTTTAAACATTGCTTCTACCATTGGTACGTCTTCCGGTCTTACCATTGCTGCGTGTACGTCTAAGGTTGGATAACCTTCCGGATTCTTCAGTTTGGAATGCCATGTTACAAGCGGTAGATCTTTCTTAGAAGATGACCATCCGATCGCATATGGAGAATGCACATGCACAACAGACTGTACATCTGGTCTCAGTTTATAAATATAACCATGCAGTAATGCCTCTCTCGTTGGCTTTCCGGCTCCTTCAACCACATTTCCGTCAAAATCCGTAATTAAAAATCCTTCTGGTGTGCAGTCACCCAAAGACCCGCCGCTTGCCTTTACAAGCATCGTCTCTGTTCCAGGTATTCTGCACTTACGTTTCCCCCACTACCAGTCTGTATTCCTCTATTATAAGCTCTTTTACTGGCAATAACAAGTTTTTCTGCGATTTCATATGCTTTCTGATCCATATTCTCAAGTCCTCCTTTTTTAGTTCTCACCAAAGTCCTGTGGTAATTTACCCTGTTTTTCATTTCATCCACAATGTAATGAGCTGCTTTCACGCCAAATTCCGGAGTATCCAGATTGTGTGGGATTACGATAACCTCTACATTATCATTTACATTTTCAATGATTGTCTGAATCAGTACAGAGTCACTCTTTGGCTCGTATAATTCCTGTCCTTCCAGTGTGTTGTGTCTCATTCCCTTGGTTGGAATCAGAAGTTTTACAGGGTAAGTAACCTTGCTGAGCCTTTCTGCCAGGATCTTTCCTAATGCTTCTGCTTCTTCCGGAAGAATCTTGATATGTGCTGTATTGGCATTGTGAAGCATGTATTTTCTTTCATCCATTCTGTCTGGAAGTTCGCTGGTACTGAAGTCTACAAAGTCAAGTCCGCCAAGGCTGATAACCAGCGGTACTTTCTTTTCTACAGATTCTACCAGACGGATCTTTGCTTTTGGACCATATGAGAATCCGCCTCCGAAATATTCGGATGTCAATTCATGTAAAGTCAGATCCAGAATTCCGTCTACCAGTCCGTTCGCAGCCATATCTTCCATGGTGGCTCCGCCGACTCCTGTTGCATGGAATCCGATAACCTCGAGTCCCATCTTCTCTAATTCTTCTACTGCTGCAACTGCTCCTGTATTTGTTACACCCATTAATGTAACTGCAACAACCGGTTTATCCCCTTTTGTCAGAACCTGTCCTGCACATTTTACCATTCCCACGCAACAAGCACAGGCATTGGAGATGACCTGACGTGTTACGATATTAAGTCCTGTAAAATCACAGATTGCAGGCATGACCGTAATATCTTTATCTCCTACAACAAGGTCAAATTTTCTAGTTCCGCTTGCTACAGTTGTAGCCATAACCTTCGGGAAACCAATCGGCAGTTTCTGCATTGCATTTGCTGCCATGACTGTATTCTGAAGTCCTCCGACAGAGATGATTCCGTCAATCTTTCCTTCTTCATATAATTTTACTACATAAGCTGCAACTGCATCTTTCATATAGTCGATCTTCTCACCTTTTGACTTTGGCTCCATCTCTTCCCAAGGTGTGCCATAACTTTCTGCGATCTCTTCTCTTGAGATGTCATAATTATAAGATGGTGCAGGACCTGTTGCTGTATTAATAACCAGAGCATTTAATCCTTCATTTTTAATAAAATCGCTGATAAACTTCGCTTCTTTGAACTTTGTATCGCAACTTTCGATTACTGCTATCGTCTTCATATTTTCCATTAATCTCCTTCTATACAGATATTGTGAAGACCACCCTTTTGGATAACCTCCACAACATCCCACTCTCGTCCAGATTCTTATTCTCTCTCGACTATATCACATATTAGTTCTGGCTGAAATATTTTGTCTCAGCTTTCTTTGCTGCTTTTCTAGCATCTTTGTCAATGATTGCTGTCTTGTACTCATCGAATACGAAGTCAGTATCTTTCTTTCCGATTACCGGAAGTTTATTGTCATGAGAATCTTCGTATTTCTCTACTGCTGCAGATAAGATTACGTCATGAGCAAGTAACAGATGTTTGTGAGGATCTACTCCTGCCTCTTTACAACGACGGACTGTATCACGTACTGTCTTCCATGCAGCTACGATATCAACATAACGTCCCGGAGGGCAGATGTCGTAATGTAATTCATCCTGCATTTCCTGTGGAGCATCGATGTTACCCATTACGAATACGGAATCTCCAACGCAGAAGTATGGTCCTTCTTCTGTCTCAACAACAATTGTCATATGTCCTGGACAATGTCCAAATGACTCGTATACGCTTACGCCCGGTGCGATTTCAACTTCGCCTTTTACGGTTTCAAATCTTTCATATACGCCTGGCTGATCGTATGGTGCAATGAACTGGTCTCCACAAGTTACATCACCATCTTTTGCGATGATCGGACGGCAGTATGATTTGTAGTGAAGCGGTACTGGATTGTGTGCATAATCCATTCAACTTCGTTGCAGATAAAACGTGCTTTTGTAAATTTCTCAAGGTAGAAGATATGATCCCAGTGAAGATGTGTAAATAATACGATATCTACATCTGATGGTTTGTATCCTACCTGAGCCAGACGTGACTCGATGTCATCGATTCCTGGTCTCTGAAGAGATGGTCCGTGATGATATTTGTCTGCATGCGCTGTCCATGACATACCTGTGTCAACCAAGATCAGCTGATCGCCGCCTTCAATTAAGAATGTCATATCTGGAAGCTGATCTGATTCATTTGTGATACCCATTTTTTCAACATATTTCTTGCATGAGAAATGATACCAGTATTCCAGTGGTTTTGTTGGGATGTAGCCTGAGTTAAGTGGTCTGATTGTTAATGACATAATTATAGTCTCTCTTTCTTATTATATTATATATGTAATTTCTTTTGTTTCTTATTAATGTTAATGGTTTCGATTTTTATTAATATATTTGATTTATGCTCCTTGTTTTTCCTTTGCTTCGCGTTCTGCGATTGCTGCATCGGAATAAATACCAAGTTTTTTCTTTCTCATGTGTTTATCACACATAGATGTGATGATTGGAGCAGTAAATGCTGTTACAATGGCTGCTACTGCAAGCTGAGCTGTTGCTGTACTTGCTGCTGACTGCCATGCCGGATCAACCTCTGCAAGAGAAGCCGGAACACTTGTTGCGTTTGCTGCTGTTGTACCGATTGCAGCTCCCATAGCATTTCTCTTGTTCTTTGGAAGCGTAAGCTGGAACAGGAAGTAGAATAAAAATGCTGACAGCGCTGAGATGATTGCCAGAACTACTCCTCCAACTCCACCTAATGCAATACTCTTAAGACTCATTCCTGCTCCGATCGGGATCATCATGAAGAATGTAATGATCGGCATTGCATCTGCTGCAACTTTACGGAATGTTTTGTCTAGATTTCCCCAGATAATACCAATGATCAGAGGAATCAGTGTTGCGATAAATGATTCGATCGGGATGGAAGCCATACCAGCTGTTCCCATAGCGATCATTGTAAAGAATGGTCCATCGTTCAATGATAAGATTGAGATTGCTCCGGCATCTGTTTCGTCACCATACTGCTGAGCTAGTCCTAAATACAATCCTCCGGCTGAGTTTGTGATACCTGCAATCATTGCCATGGAAGTGATTCCACAGAATCCTGCAGCTCCACCGATCTTGGCAACCAAAAGTCCAAGAATAATACCTACAACGAATTTCATAAGTGTCAGTGTACATCCTTTGTAAAGCGGCATTCCGATCTTCTTTACATCAATGGATGCTCCGTTCAGTAAGAGGAACATTCCTAACAGACAGGCTGTTCCGGTTTTGAACATTCCGGATGTAAATCCTCCAATCTCAAGTACATTTGGAATAAATGTGTTAGCAAGTACTCCGATCAGCATTGGCACAATGATTAATCCCCCAGGTACCTTCTGCATAAGTTTAAAGAAACTTTTTTCTTCCTTCATCCTTTCTTTACCTCCTTAAATTTGTTGTTTGGATATTGGATATTGGATACGATTCATCGTGCTTTTATCATACAACTGGATCCAATTTTTGTCAACATAACTAATTATCTATTTCAGGTTCAGTTTTTGTTGTATTTTCAACAAACACGTTCAGCATATACTTTCATTGCATCACGTATCAATGTGTTGAATTTGTCTGCGTCCCATGCAGCTCTTCCGACAAAAAGACCATCTATTGACGGCTGTACAATCAGAGATTCTGCATTTCCTGGATTGACACTTCCACCGTACAGGACAGGTATCTCTTCTGCTTTTTCACCAAAGATTTCATACAGTGCAGTCTTGATCTCTTTATGCATGGCTTCTGCGTAATCTGCGGATGCAGGTGTTCCATTGACACCGATAGACCATACCGGTTCATATGCTACCCAGATATTCTTACATTCTTCCGGTGACACACCATAAAATCCTATTTTGAGTTGGCTCCGCAGAGTCTCTGCACTGATTCCATATTCTTTCTGTTCGGCTGTCTCACCGATACACAGTAATGTCTTAAACCCATGTGACAGGGCCGCTTTCACCTTTTTGTTCTCTTCTACATCGCTTTCACCAACACAATGCGTCTCTCAGAGTGCCCAATCATAACAAGATCCAGTC
>ENA-OQCX01001089-OQCX01001089.1-human-gut-metagenome-genome-assembly--contig:-NODE-1089-length-13126-cov-4.545580_pt1 | contig 13126 bp, 26 predicted proteins | sample MGYA00242762_ERZ504587 | MGnify/ENA primary metagenome ERZ504587 (study PRJEB26092, sample SAMD00036337) | human gut metagenome | host: Homo sapiens | study: EMG produced TPA metagenomics assembly of...
AGTCATCCCCCATGCTCACCTGTGCCGAGTACATCATGTACTTGTATCCCATGATCAGGCTTTCGATCATCGAGATGGTCCCCGCACCAGCGGGATCTTTGTCCACACGCCGTGGGTGGGGGTGGGCTCGACCTTGGTCTCAATGGTGCCATCGGGCTTGCGGACAGCACAGCAGATGTTTTTCGGGCCCCGCATCATAATGCCCTCCATCAGGGCCTGCCCGCCCACACTCGTCTTGAAGCGTTCCTTGTTCGGTTGATTCATTGGCTCTCCTATGGGGCGCTGCGGCCCTCTCTATCGTAAAAACTGCCCCTCTATCTTACCAGATAAATATGGACAATCTCTTATCGTTTATAGATCGGCAGGCCCAGGGTGACCACTGTGCCCCGGCCCAGCGTACTCTTGAGGTCCATGGTGCCGTCCAGTGCGGTCATAATGGAATCCACCAGCGCAAGGCCGATGCCGCTGCCCCGCACCGAGTTGCTGCCCTTGTAAAACTTGGTCTTGACGTTTTCCAGATCCTCCGGCGGGATGCCGCGGCCCTGATCGATGATCTCGATGAAGGCTTTGTACTCGCCCTGCCAGATCTTGACCGTGATGCGTCCGCCGGGGGCCGAATACTTGATGGCATTGTCCAGAATGTTGATGAACACCTGCCGCAGGCGGTCGGGGTCGGCGTAGACCGGGATCATCTCCTCCGGCTCCGCATAGGCCAGCAGAAGGCCCTCCCGCTGGATGCGCGCTTCACAGAAAAGGACAGCATCCGTCAGCTCGGCCACAAGGTCCAGGGGGCGGCACTCCATTTTCAGGCGGCCATTCTGCAGGCGGCTGAAATCCAGCAGCTCCTCCACCATGTTGTACAGGCGGGCGGTCTCGTTGTTGATGATCTCCAACCCCTTGCGGTAGTTCTCATCGGTGGGGTCATCCAGGGTGCGCAGGGTCTCCACCCAGCCCCGGATGGAGGTGAGCGGCGTGCGCAGCTCATGGGAGACCGAGCTGATGAATTCGTTCTTCATCTTCTCCGTCTCTTCCAGCCCCTCGGCCATCTGATTGATGGTGCCGCGCAGGCGGTCCACCTCGTCCCGCTCGTCACCGGTCACAGGCAGGCGGACATCCAGTTCTCCCCGGGCGATGCTGGCGGCGATCCGCTCCACCTGCCCCCAGCGGCACCACGATGCCCCGCACAAAGTACAGGCCGGAGGCCACTGTAAAGCCCAGAATGGCCGCCACCACGATCAGGCTGACGATGAAAACGCTTTTCAGCTGCGCCTGCACCAGCGTCAGGCTGGTGACAAGGCGCATGGCAGCCACGTCCTCGGCCGCATAGGGTACCAGACTGCACACGGCCATGACCGTTTCCCCGCTGGCGGTGCGGTAGATGGCCACACCCACGCCGTCCGGTGCATCCTGCGCCTTGTTAAAGTCGTCCTGCACCACGATGCCGTCCGCACCTGTGCCGCTGGAGGAGGCGATCACGCCGCCGTAACCGTCCAGCAGCATGAACTCATATTTGTCTTTATCCGCAAACTGCTCCACCATCCGGCGCAGGGCCACACTGCGGTTGGCCGCGGTCTTCTGGGCCGTGTCGCGGTGTACATTTTCAGCTGACCGTTGATGGAGGAAAAAACGCCGCATCATGGTCTGCTGAACGCTGTTGTAGTAGCTGCGGCTGAAGTTGTACACGAACATGCTCTCCACCAGCAGCACCAGCAGCACAGTCAGGAACAGGCTTCCCCGCAGCCAGCGGTGGGTAATACCACTGCGCATTGCTTTTCCTCCTTTCTGTCAGTGATCCCGGCTCTCCTATTGGGAGAGCCGTCAGGTACAGCGCAACTGAGAGGTTTTTCTTTACTCCTCCCATCGGTAGCCGTAGCCCCACACTGTCATAATGTGGGTGGGGTGGCTGGCTCATCCTCTACCTTCATCCGCAGGCGGCGGATGTTCACATCCACGATCTTCACATCGCCGAAGTAGTTCTCACCCCACACGCCCTTCAGGATCTTTTCCCGCACCAGCGCGATGCCGGGGTTGTGGAAGAACAGCTCCATGATCTGGAACTCCACCTGGGTCAGCTCGATCTGCCGCCCGGCCTTGAGGAGAACACGGCGGTTCTCATCCAGCACAAATTCCCCGCTGACCAGCGTGGTGGGGGCGCTTTCGTCTGCAGCGGAGCCGCCGCCCGAGCGGCCCACCCGGCGGCAGAGGCCTCCACACGGGCCAGCAGCTCACTGACACTGAAGGGCTTGGTCATATAGTCATCCGCGCCGATAGACAGGCCGCGGATCTTGTCCTGCTCCTGCCCCTTGGCACTCAGGATGATGATGCCGATCTTCTGATCGGTGCGGCGGATGGTTTCGCAGAGCGAGAACCCATTCATGCCGGGCAGCATCACATCCAGAATGGCAGCATCACAGCCGGCTTCTGCTCCAGCAGAGGCAGGGCGGCTTCGGCGCTGTCGGCCTCCACCGCTCCATCCCCGCCAGCCGCAGGTTCAGCGCGATCATCTCGCGGATGCTGGCTTCATCCTCTACCACAAGTACCTTGACCATCTAAGACCTCCATATTTTTCTGCCTTCTCCCTCTGCCCAGGAGCACACGGAGAAGCATTTCACCTCAGAACACCCAGCCTGCATCCGGTAAACTTCTGCAAAACTGAGCGGCATCATCAATTCAACCGGTACAGCGACCGGGACAGTCGATAGCTCTGATCCTTCAGCACCACGTCCGGCCCGAACTTGGCCTGCATCTGGCGGGATGCCACCACGCCCCAGCGGGGTCCAGCCCGCCGCGCTCTCGCTGGAAGGGACCAGGCGCATGGTCAGCACCAGCTTGCCCTCGTCACGGTGCGCAGCTCCACAGCTTCCTCTCCCTCAGCGCTGTCGGTGAGCATCAGGTTGCCCTCCCACTCGGCGGGCAGCTCAATGTAGCAGCTGCTCTCCTCGTCCAACAGGCCGAAGCTCTTTTCCGGCTCCGGGCTGGTGTAGTCCATCCAGACGATAAAATCCATTCGTCGGCTCTGGCTCAGGTTCAGCAGGCCTGCTTCGTCAGGCTGGGTGGGGATCTCCACGATGCCGTCGCCGTCCAGATCCCGGCTGACCAGCGTGGAGACATTGCGCAGGGACGCATTGTACAGCTCACTGGTGCTGATCTGCTCGGCGGGCAGCATCTGCTGGCTTTCCTCATCAAAATAGAGCAGCACCGTGGCCAGATTGTTGCCCGAAAGGCCGGTCCAGCCGTCCAGCACCAGATAGCGCTTTCCGTCCGCTCCCAGGCCCGCCGCCACAGCGGCGCAGCCCGAGAACTTATCTGCCGAAAGGCCCATGACAGCCACCTGCTGGAACATCCCGTCCCGGTCAACGGTCAGCAGCTCGATCTGCACCCCGCCGTCCTCCAGCGTGGACATCAGGATCAGATCCTCGTTGCCGCCGCCGGTGATATCCTCCACCAGATACTGCTCATAGGACTGTTCCAGAATGGCATTGACCGTGCCGTTCTCGTAGGAGTACACCGCCAGATAGCTGTCGCCCTGCGCGGCGAGGTACCCCACCACCAGCTGGGTGGCGGCACCATCCTGCAGCTGTGCCAGCCGGACATTGTCCACTGTATCCGCCAAACCCTCGATGCTCTGGCGGACCTGCCACACGCCTGCAGCATCCTTCTGCAAAAATGCAATGCAGACGTTGGAACTCTGGGCCGTGGTGTAGAGAACAGCGGCATCCTGCTGGCCGTCACCATCCAGATCCTGCAAAAGGAACGGCGAGAGCAGCTCTCCCTGCATCGGGTATTTCAGCTGGGCGCTCTCCCCCAGCCATTCGTTCAGGGCATTTTGCAGCGCACCGTAGTCACCCGGAAGGCGCGGGGCACGCAGCAGCTCCTCCACCTGCACATTTTCCGACATCGGAAGGCCGCACGCCGAGAGCAGGCTCATCATGCAGCCTGCACTCAGCACCAGAAACCGTCGTCTTTTCAACCGCCGTCCCTCCCTTCTGTGGAAAATTCGCAAAGTCGTGCAGAAATACAGTATAATTATAGCATTCTTGCCCCGCCATCACAAGCCCCAGCTGCTAACGCCCAACCGGGCAGCGCGTCATTCCCACGCAAGTGAAACGGGCCATTCCATCGCCCGCCCTACTGCCTGCGGCAGCAGGTCCCACCCCGGCGGACACTTGCTTTGGGAACACCCCGCTGCCCGGCCCACACGATGCAAAAAAGGCCCTTTCCCCGAAGAAAGAGCCTTTGTTACACTGTTTGAACAGTCAGAGTCGATCAGACGAGCTCCAGAACTGCCATCTCAGCAGCGTCGCCGCGGCGAGCGCCGATCTTGATGATGCGGGTGTAGCCGCCGTTGCGGTCAGCGTACTTGGGGCTGATCTCATCAAACAGCTTCTTTGCAACATCTTCCTTGGTGATGTAGCGTAGACCTGACGCTTGGTGTGCAGGTCGCTGGCCTTACCCAGGGTGATCATCTTCTCGGCCATGGAACGAACGTCCTTAGCGCGAGTGACAGTGGTCTCAATCTTGCCATTCTCTAACAGGTAGGTGACCATAGCGCGCATCATAGCGTTGCGGCTGTCGCTGGTTCTACCGAGCTTTCTGGTACCGGGCATCCCGTTTCACTCCTTATTATTTTAGTTACTCATCGTCTGTGTTCAGCTTGAAGCCCAGGGAGTCCAGCTTTGCCATGACTTCTTCCAGGCTCTTGCGGCCGAGGTTACGGACTTTCATCATCTCGTCCTCGCTCTTGCTGACCAGATCCTCCACCGTGTTGATACCGGCGCGCTTCAGGCAGTTGAAGGAACGGACGCTCAGATCCAGCTCTTCGATGGTCATCTCCAGAGCCTTTTCCTTATCGTCGTTGGTCTTCTCCACCATGATCTCCGTACCGGCAGCCTCATCGGACAGGTTGACGAAGAGGTTCAGGTGCTCGGTCAGCACACGGGCAGCCAGAGAAACAGCTTCCTGTGCATTGATCGTGCCATCCGTCCAAACCTCGATGGTCAGCTTGTCGTAATCGATGGCCTGTCCAACGCGGGTGCTCTCAACGTTATAATTCACCTTGAGCACGGGGGTGTAAATGCTATCGACGGGAAGAGTGTTGATATCGTTCTTCTCGACGATGGCCTGCTTGTTGCGCTCTGCAGGCACATAACCGCGGCCCTTATCGAAGGTGAGCTCCATGACGAGCTTGCCGCCCTCGCCCAGGGTTGCAATGTGCCATTCAGGGTTCAGGATCTCAATATCGTCGCCCTGCTTGATGTTGTCCGCAGTAACCTCACAAGGGCCCACTGCCTCAACACGCACTGTCTTCGGCCCGTCGGTGTACAGCTTTGCAGCAATACCCTTCAGGTTCAGGACAATTTCGGTAACGTCTTCCTTGACGCCCTCAATGGTGGAGAACTCGTGAACCACGCCGTCGATCTTGACGCTGGTCACGGCGACACCGGGCAGAGAGGAAAGAAGCACACGACGCAGGCTGTTGCCCAGTGTGATGCCAAAGCCACGCTCCAGAGGCTCCGCCACGAATCTGCCGTAGCGGCCGTCCGGGGACAGGCTTGCCGTTTCGATTTTGGGACGTTCAATCTCCATCATATCTATGCCCTCCTTGTCAAACCGATGTTGCCATCGGCCCATTATTAAATTCTTTTAAAAAGAATGCGAAAGGTCGCCATCCAGAAGGAAGGCCTCCCCTTCTTAATGGATTACTTGGAGTACAGCTCGACGATGAGGTGCTCTGCAACTTCGTAGTCGATGTCGCTGCGCTCGGGGAGCTTGGTCACAACACCCTTCAGGGTGCCGGCCTCACGGTTCAGCCAGGAAGCAGAGCACAACGGGAGCCTCGGGGCCAACGAGCTTTGCGAACTTAGCAGAAGAACGGCTGGACTCACGGACCTCGATCACGTCACCGGCCTTGACCTGGTAGGAAGGAATGTTGACCTTCTTGCCATTGACGGTGAAGTGAGCGTGGCTCACCAGCTGACGAGCGTCGCGGCGGGTCTGAGCAAAGCCAGGCGGAACACGACGTTGTCCAGACGGCACTCCATGATCTGGAGCAGGTTCTCACCGGTCTTGCCGGGGCGAGCCTCAGCACGCAGGTAAGCATTGTGGAACTGCTTCTCCAGAACGCCGTAGATAAACTTGACCTTCTGCTTCTCCTTCAGCTGAGATGCGTACTCAGACTGCTTCTTGCGGACATTGCCGTTGGAGTTGCGGGTGGTATTCTTCTTTGCATAGCCCATGACCGCAGGAGAAATGCCCAGGGCCTTGCAACGCTTTGCGATAGGCTGCGTATTCTTTGCCATAATTCAATTTCCTCCTTCGATCAGACACGACGGCGCTTCGGGGGACGGCAGCCGTTGTGGGGGATGGGAGTCACGTCCTTGATCAGGGTGACTTCCAGGCCGGTAGCCTGCAGCGCACGGATAGCGGACTCACGGCCAGCGCCGGGGCCCTTGACGTAGACTTCAACAGTCTTCATGCCATGCTCGATTGCAACCTTGGCTGCGGTCTCGGCAGCAGACTGGGCTGCGAACGGGGTGCTCTTACGGCTGCCACGGAAGTTCAGGGAGCCAGAGGAGCACCAGGACACTGCATTACCCTGCAGGTCGGTGATGGTAACGACAGTATTGTTGAAGGTAGACTGGATATGAGCCTGACCAGCAGCAATGTTCTTGCGCTCTTTCCGCTTCATGCGGACATTTGCGCCCTTCTTGGCGTTATTTGCACTTGCCATTTCTCAAATCCTCCTTACTTCTTCTTGTTAGCGACAGTGCGCTTGGGACCCTTGCAGGTACGTGCATTGGTCTTGGTGCGCTGGCCGCGGCAGGGCAGATTCTTGCGATGGCGGGTGCCACGGAAGGACTGGATCTCAACCAGGCGCTTGATGTCCAGAGCAACGTTGCGGCGCAGGTCGCCCTCAACGATGATGTTAGCCTGATCGATGTAGTCACGGATCTTAGCCTCTTCTTCCAGAGTCAGGTCCTTGACGCGGGTATCGGGGTTGATGCCAGTTGCTTCCAGGATCTTGTTAGCAGTGGTCTGACCGATACCGTAAACGTAGGTGAGACCCACCTGAACGCGCTTCTCGCGGGGCAGGTCAACGCCGGCAATACGTGCCATAGTAGTATCCTCCAAAATCATCCCATGTCAGTGTCGGGGTCTGCGCCGGGACTCTACGCACTTGACCCCCAGGCGCCCGAATTAGCCTGGCGCTGCTTATGCTTGGGGTTCTGGCAGATGACCATCACGCGGCCTTTGCGGCGGATGACCTTGCACTTTTCGCAGATGGGTTTCACGGAAGGCTTGACCTTCATGATGTTGAACCTCCTTTTGATTGATGCCCTGGCACTTATTTGGAGCGCCAGGTGATGCGGCCCTTTGACAAGTCATAGGGCGACATTTCTACGGTAACCTTGTCCCCGGGCAGGATACGGATGAAATTGGTCCGCAGCTTGCCGGAGATGTGCGCTAAGAGGATGTGCCCGCTGGGAGTGAGCTTCCCGGTGTTCTTATCCTCGCTCAACATTTCCACCTTAAAGATGGCGTTGGGCATGGCTTCACGCACGATGCCTTCGATCTCGATAACGTCTTCTTTAGACAAGCTATTTGCCTCCTCATTGGATCTGCTCAGTTTGCCATGAATTGACGGACAGGCGGCGATAACCGCCACATACTTCTTCTCCTGCGGCACAAAATCCGCAAAGTGGGCAGAAAATCCCTGTCCACCGAGAAAGCATCTGGCTGTCACGGCCATTTATAGATTATACACCTTTTGCAATGGATTTGCAAGTGTTTTTTCCGTATTTCCGATAAAAAATTCTCGCATTTTCAAACCGGCTGTTTCCCCGCCCCGGTTTTGCGCTTCTCCACCGGGAAGATGAAAATTTTTCACCAAAACTTGTCAGAATTGCACAAAGGCCCTGCTCCGGATACAAAAAGACCTCCCGTTTCCGGGAGGCCTTGGGGGATGCTGTACCGGTTTACTTACTTCAGGCAGAAGGTCTCGGGATCAAAATCGGGATCATCCCAGAAGCGGGTCATGATCTCGGTGTGATCCTTCAGGATCGCGTTCGAGTGCTCGAAGTGCGCTGCCAGACCGCCGTCCTTGGTCTTGACCGTCCAGCCGTCCTTGGCCTGGGTGATCTTGCAGTCGTACTGGCAGATCATAGGCTCAATGGCAATGGTCATGCCGGGCACAAGGCGGGGGCCGCGGCCTGATGGCCGTAGTTGGGCACCTCGGGGTCCTCGTGCAGTTCACGGCCGGTGCGTGGCCCACGAACTCCCGGACCACGGAGAAGCCTGCGTCTCGCAGTAGCTCTGCACCGCATAGCCGATATCACCGATGCGGTTGCCGGCCTTTGCCTGCTCGATGCCCTTGTACAGAGCTGCCTTGGTCACATCCAGCAGGCGCTGTGCTTCCAGGTCGATCTTGCCCACCGCATAGGTGCAGGCGTTGTCGCCGTTGAAGCCATCGACCTTTGCACCGGTGTCGATGCTGACGATGTCGCCCGGGCGGATGACGATATCATGCGACGGGATGCCATGGATGATGGTATCATTCAGGCTGATGCAGGCTGTTCCCGGGAAACCGTACAGTCCCTTGAAGTTGGGGGTACCGCCGTGCTTTACGATGAAATCGTAGATCAGCTTATCCAGTTCCAGGTGGTCATGCCAGCCTCAATGTGCTGGCCGCCGTACTTCAGGGCAGCTGCGCTCAGGGCATTGGCCCTGCGCATTCCGTCCAGTTCTTTCGCATTCTTGATTTGGATCACGATTATGCCTCCAGTGCCTTCATCACTTCAGCGGTCGTCTCCTCGATGGAGGGGCAGAAGGGGATCACGGCCAGCTTGCCGCGCTCACGGTAGAACGCCACCAGCGGCTCGGTCTGCTCGTGGTAAGCCTTCAGGCGATCCAGAACGGTAGCGGGCTGGTCGTCCTTGCGGATGACGGTCTTGCCGCCGCACAGGTCGCACACGCCCTCGACCTTGCTCTTCTTGTTGATGATGTGGTAGCTTGCGCCGCACTTCTCGCAGACGCGGCGGCCGCTCATCCGCTCCACGATGACATCGTCCGCCACAGACAGCTCCAGCACCTTGTCGATGCGGATGCCCATGGTCTCGATGGCCTCGGCCTGAGCGATGGTGCGGGGCACGCCGTCCAGGATGAAGCCGTTGGCGCAGTCGTCCTGTGCCAGGCGTTCCTTCAGGATGCCGATGATGACCTCATCGGGCACCAGAGCGCCAGCGTCCATGAAGCTCTTTGCCTTCAGGCCCATCTCGGTGCCTTCCTTGACAGCAGCGCGCAGGATGTTGCCGGTGCTGATGGAGGGGATGTTCAGCTTTGCGCAGATGATCTCGGCCTGGGTGCCTTTGCCCGCGCCGGGTGCGCCTAACAGAATCAGATTCATAGGTATTCTTCCTTTCCTCTATCAAAGGAGCCTCTTATTTGATGTTTGAAGGAACTAACGCCCCTTCAAAGCAAAAAAGCACTGAAAAGTACGAGCATGCTCCCCTTTCCAGTGCTTTCTCACATCAGTGCTTTTGTTTTAGATCAGCCAAGGAAACCCTTGTGGTTGCGCATCGTCATAAAGCTGTCGAGCTGCGGGTGGTATCAAGTGCCACACCAACCACGATCAGCAGGCTGGTACCGCCCAGCTGGATGCTCATACCGGTCAGGTTGCCCAGAATGATCGGCAGTACAGCCACCGCAGCCAGGAAGATGGCACCCATGAGGGTGATCTTATTCAGGGTGCGGGTCAGGAAATCGCTGGTCGCTTGCCGGGACGGAAGCCGGGGATCGAGCCGTTGTTGCGGCGCAGATTGTTGGCGATCTCAACGGGGTTGTACTGGATGGCCACATAGAAGTAGTTGAAGCCAGGATCAGCAGCAGGTAGATCACGATGTAGAGCAGCGACGTGTAGTTGAAGGTATGGAAGAAAGCATACCAGAACGGATGTGCTGCCTGATCGATCTGCAGGAAGCTGCCGATGGTGCCGGGGATCGAACCATCGCGGAAGCGAAGATGATGGGCATCACGCCGCTCATGTTCAGCTTCAGGGGCAGGTAGCTGTTCTGCCCGCCCATCTGCTTGCGGCCCACCACACGCTTGGCATACTGGATGGTGATGCGGCGCTCAGCGTTGGTCATAACAACGATGAACACGATCACAACCAGTGCCAGAACCAGCAGCAGGGGCAGCAGGATATAGAACCGGGTCTCGCCTGCAGCGGCGCGGGTCAGCAGACCCGTGACGGTGGTGTAGACACCGGACCAGTTGGAAACGATCGAGGAGAAGATCAACAGGGAGATACCGTTGCCGATACCCTTGTCGTCGATCTGCTCACCACACCAGGTGATCAGCTGCGCACCTGCGGTAAAGGTGGCAATGATGACAACGGCGGTAAAGATACCGGCCGCACCGCTGGTGTACTTCAGTGCGCCCATATTGCGGATCACGAAGTAGTAGCCGAGGCTCATCACCAGAGCGATAACACCGCCGACATACCGGGTGATCTGCTGCATCTTCTGCTGGCCGTCTGCTTCCTTCGCCATGTTTTCCAGGGCGGGGATCGCAACGGTGAGCAGCTGCACAATGATGGAAGCGTTGATATAAGGCGTCACACCTAACGCGAAGAGTGTGCACCGAGACAGGGCACCACCGCTCATCATATCGAGATACGAGAGCATATTGCCGTTGGAGAACATCTGGTTCAGTGCAGAACCGGTGATGAACGGAACGGGGATGGCGCTGCCCAGACGATACACCACGAGGATCGCCAGCGTGAACAGGAGACGATTTTTAAGCTCGGGAATCTTCCATGCGTTACGGAATGTCTGGAACACCTTACATCACCTCAGCCTTTCCGCCTGCCTTCTCGATTTTCTCTTTGGCAGAAGCGGAATAGGCTGCGGCCTTGACGGTCAGAGCCTTGGTCAGCTCGCCGTTGCCCAGGACCTTAACACCGTCCAGAGTCTTCTTGACCAGACCCTTTGCCTTCAGAGCCTCGGTGTCAACGACATCGCCAGCGTTGAAAGCTGCTTCCAGGTCAGCCACGTTAACAATGGCGTACTGGGTAGCAAAGATGTTGTTAAAGCCAACCTTCGGCAGGCGGCGTGCCAGAGGCATCTGGCCGCCCTCGAAACCAGCGTGCTTCACGCCGGAACGGGCCTTCTGGCCCTTGCTGCCGAAACCGGCAGTCTTGCCATTGCCGGAGCCAATGCCGCGGCCCTTGCGGGTCACAGCCTTGTTTGCACCGGGAATAGCGTGCAGTTCATGAAGTTTCATTATGCGTATACCCCCTGCTATTAGGCTTCGGTGACGCTGAGCATAAAGCCGATCTTTGCGATCTTGCCCTGCGTAGCGGCATTGTCAGGCTGAACGGTAACGTCGCCCGGCTTCTTCAGGCCCAGGGCCTCAGCGGTAGCGATCTGCTTAGCGCCGCGGCCGATCAGGCTCTTCTTCAGCTCGATCTTGAGCATCTTATCTGCCATGGTTTGTTACCTCCTTAACCCAGAATCTCACTCACGGTCTTGCCGCGCTTCTCAGCGACGGACTCCGCGCTGACCAGGCCGCACAGACCTGCGAAGGTAGCAGAAACAACGTTGATGGGGTTGTTGGAACGCATAGACTTCGCACGGATGTCCTTGATGCCAGCAGCCTCAATGACGGCACGCACAGGCCGCCGGCGATCATGCCGGTACCGGGTGCAGCCGGCTTGAGCAGAACGGCACCTGCGCCGTACTTGCCGACGATCTCGTGGGGGATGGTGGTGCCCTTCAGGGCAACCTTGTGCATGTTCTTCTTTGCAGCAGCCTCGCCCTTGCGGATTGCCTCAGGCACTTCGCCAGACTTGCCGATGCCATAACCGATGGTGCCCTTGCCGTCGCCCACGACAACCAGAGCGGCAAACTTCATGATGCGGCCGCCCTTGACAGTCTTGGAAACGCGGTTGATGGAGACAACCTTGGTGATCATGCCGTCGTCTTCACGGTTTCTCATAGCCATAATGTGTTTCCTCCTCTCATTACAGCTTCAGGCCGCCCTCACGGGCGCCATCAGCCAGGGCCTTAACACGGCCATGATAAACGTAGCCACCACGGTCGAACACGACCTCGGTGATGCCCTTTTCCAGAGCCTTTGCTGCGACCTTTTTGCCGATCTCAGCTGCGGCCTCGACGTTGCCGCCGAAACCATTGAAGTCCTTGTCCATAGTGGATGCAGACACCAGGGTCACGCCCTGCTCATCATCGATGATCTGAGCGTAAATGTGCTTGGCGGAGCGGAAAACATCCAGACGGGGACGTGCTGCGGTGCCGCTGATCTTGTTGCGAACGCGGCGATGACGACGAAGACGAGCTTCGTTCTTGTCGATCTGCTTAACCATTGTCTTTCACTCCTTACCTTATTTCTTGCCCTTGCCGGCCTTGCCTTCTTTGTGCTTGACAACCTCGCCTGCGTAGCGGATGCCCTTGCCCTTGTAGTTCGGGCGGCTTCTTGGCGCGGATCTCGGCGGCGTACTGGCCCACCTTCTGCTTGTCAATACCGGTAACAGAGAAGTGGTTGGGGTCCTGCCACACGATGGTGCAGTCCTCGGTATCGGGGACATTCACCTGGTGGGAGAAGCCCAGGTTCATAACCAGGTTGGAGCCCTGCTTCTGGCAGCGCAGGCCAACGCCCACGATCTCCAGCTTCTTCTCGTAGCCGTTCACAACACCGTTGACCATGTTAGCGATGTTGGTACGGGTCAGGCCGTGCAGGCTGCGGGCCTGGGGATCGTCATTGGGGCGGGTAACCAGAACTTCATTGCCCTCGACCTTAACGGTCATCAGGGGGTGGAAGTTGGAATTCAGGCTGCCCTTGGGGCCCTTGACAGCGACGGTGTGTGCTGCTTCATCAACAGTAACAGTGACGCCGGCAGGAATGACGATGGGTTTTCTTCCAATTCTCGACATTGTCTTTTACCCCTTTCTTACCACACAAAGGCCAGGACCTCGCCGCCAACGTGCGCAGCACGAGCAGCCTTATCGGTCATGATGCCCTTAGAGGTGGAAATGATTGCGGTGCCCAGGCCTTCATGACCTTCGGCATATCCTCGCAGTTGGTGTAGATGCGCAGGCCGGGCTTGGACGAC
>ENA-OQCX01001090-OQCX01001090.1-human-gut-metagenome-genome-assembly--contig:-NODE-1090-length-13121-cov-1.663229_pt1 | contig 13121 bp, 15 predicted proteins | sample MGYA00242762_ERZ504587 | MGnify/ENA primary metagenome ERZ504587 (study PRJEB26092, sample SAMD00036337) | human gut metagenome | host: Homo sapiens | study: EMG produced TPA metagenomics assembly of...
CTGAGAGTTGCGCCCGGCTTCAATGAGGTCAAGCAGATTGTTGATACCTTTGTTCACTTCGCGCAGTTCACTTTCAAGTTTTAGCAAGTTGCCGTTATCCTGTGCATCGTTGCAGCATTTGACAACGCTTTCGCCAGTTCGGGGATATTGTTTGCCAGCAACACCTTTTTAACAGCATCTACAACAGCGGTTTCAAGGACTTCTTTGCCGATGTAGTGCTTTGTGCAGCCCTTTTTATTGGAACGGTTGGTGCAAGAATAATATTGATACTTGCTGCCGTTTTTAGATATGCCGGAGATGCCGGACATAGTGCTGCCACATTGAGCGCAGAACAGTTTAGTTGTAAGTAAATACTGGTCGTTTAGCGGCTTGTTTCTTGCGGGGGCGCATTTGTTCTTTCCGACTTGGATTTGTACGCGGTCAAAGAGTTCCTTATCAATGATAGCGGGAACGCGAATGCCGATGTCTTCCCCTTTGTATAGACGGATACCGATATACATTTGATTCGTCAGTATGCGGCGCATTACTGAAATGATGAACGGCTTTCCGGCAGCATTGACAGCACCCTGCGCATTGAGTTGATTTACGATTTCGGTCATGGATTTGCCTTGGTCGTACCATGTAAAGATTTGGCGGATAATCTGCGCTTCACCCTCATCAAGAACATAGTGCTTATCTACAACGCGATAACCAAAAACACGCGGCCCGCCGGAAGTTTGCCCCTGCATGGCTGCACGGTGCATTCCGTCTGATACTTTTGCTGCCAGCTCGACAGAGTAGGATTCGTTACCACCGAGAATAACAGCCTTGATAATGGCACTGTGACTTCCTTCGGGAATTTCTTCGGTTGCTGAAATTAGGTCAACGCTATTTTGGTGGAGCAGCCGTTCATATGCGCCGTGGTCATCTAAGTTTCTGGCGAAGCGGTCATAACGCCAAACCAGAACGACATCAAATAGGTGCTTGCTGCTTTCGTAAATCATGCGCTGGGAAGTCAGGTCGGGTATCGGTTTTTCCTGTTTTCTTTCGGTCTACATAGGAGCCGATTACGAGCATATTATGTGCGACAGCATAGTCATTGCAAATTTCAATTTGGCGTTCAATGCTTTCTTCTCGCTGGCGGCTACTCGAATACCGGGCGTAAATAACGGCGCGTTTGGATTCCATTGTCATTTTACACTTCTTTTCAGTTCTTTCCATTTTGATTTTAACCGTTCTCCAAATTCTTCAGCAGATTCGGTTTCAAAATTCGGAAAGCTATTATTTGCCTGCGCTTGGCGGTAGGCGTTCACATTGATAATGAACTTGAACTTTTCTTGCTGCATAAGGTTGTAAGTTCTGGTTGCTTGTTCATATTCCGAGTGCGCCCATTCGTTCCAAGTATCATAAATGTCTTGCAACTTTTGTACTTGTGGGAAAGAATCAGTCTTTTGAGAGCGGAGTTCATTCAGCTGCCTATTATGGTACTGCTGCAAGTAGCGGTATTTTGAGTAGTAGGGGCTTTTTTTTGTTATTGGCTTTGATGTGTTTATCCTTGCACGATTTGCTGCAATATAGGTTGTTGCGCTGGCTCATGCGAAAAGCTTTTTTGCAGCAGGGACAGACGGCAACTTGTTTGATGGAATCCGATGAAAAATAGATGTGATAGAAATCAAGAGCAAGATATTCGTATAAGGATTTTACCGTGTACACCAGAACGATTTTATTATCCTGCAGGACAAAGGAAGTTGTAAATTGGTTGGGCTTGAAAACGGTCTGACCGTCTTCCTGTTCCTCGTGGGTGAACAGATAAACGGTTTGTTAAATAGCTGTGTACTGGTATCATCAGCACCGGGGCGCTCTGAAAAAGCTGCGTCTAAATCAGAAAAAGCATACTGAACAAGATTGCGGGTATAAGTCAATGCTTCTTCGGTGGCGGCCTGTTTACCTTGCGGATAAATATCGGTGCGGCTGTTAATGCAATCTAAAAAGAATTGATTTACAAGGGGCTGCCCGGAAATGATTTCAATAGCTTCTTTATCCGGGCAATTTGACAACGTCAAAAGTTGCTCTTTAGGGGACAAGCGATATTTGCAAAGTAATTATAAAAATCTATGGTTTCTGTTCCGATTTCTTGTTTTGAAATGACGGTAGCCTTGTTGTCATGTAAGGCTACTTGTAAAAGCATCCCATCGCAAAATGTAATGTTCATAATTCCTCCTAAATATACGACAACCGATTCTACGTAAAATGGCGCGTATGGTTTGACTATCGCGGACATAAGTAAATGCTGTTATACTAATCATAGTGATACAACCAAACGAAATGCACTGAATGTATCACTATGATACGCTACAATTTCGCGAATGTCAAGAGGGCAGTATGGACTATAAGATGTCAAAATTTGATAGTAGACCGTATTGCCTGTCTGATGTACCGCGATATTGCGGCGTACATAGACGACCAACGCAAGCAGTCTTCGGATTGTGATGCAGCGGCCAGAAAGGAGGAAAAGCAAGATGCGTCTGAACAATGCGACCATCAAGCAGGTGATTGTATCGCCTGTGACCCTCGGTGAGCGTCTCCGCCTGTGCGGTATTCGCCCTTACAACGAGTACATTGACGGCAATCGTACCGACACCGTTCTGGGTTACACTTACACGGTGACTTGCTCCGGTTTTCAGGGTGAACGCCTTGATGTCAAGATTCCGGGCAAGCAGCTGCTGGGTGAAGATGCCTATGACCATTTGGTCAAGTTTGCCAACATTCAGCTTGGGATTTATCCCAGCTTCGTGAAAGGTCAGCGCGGCATTGATGCCGTCAACCTTAAAGCAATGGCCGAGGGGTAACCGTTATCGGTGGTTAATCGCTGGGCGGTGGCAAGGGCGGGATGCCCTAAAGCGTCTCACCCTGCCGCCGCCTTACTTTTTGCCCTTTGGGTCGCTCGACCGGGCCCACGCCGGACGGGCGGGGAATATTACCTTAGAGCGACAATGAGACATTGAGATAGTGCAGAAATAAGACGTAGCACAGATGAAAAAAGTATCTCAATGAAAACAACAAGTTATTGAGATAGAAACAAGTCATTGAGATACAAAAGGTGGTGATGGCAATGGCAAGGGCACGAGATTTCAATGGTTCAGCAAATGAGACGGTTGTGGTTTCACCGAAAGATGTCAAAGGCAAAGTGAAGGACTCCATTTTGGGGAAGAAAGCACGCTTGTGGCTGCTGACGATTAACAATCCCCAAATCACGGCATCTCGCTTGAACAACAAGAAATTCTTGAACGGCTCAAAGAGGACATTGCGTCAGGGGCGGTTACTTATGTGTCGAGCGTAATGGAGCAAAGCCTGACAACCGATGAAAATGGTAAGCATACGCCACACGGACACATAGCGGTTTACTATCCGCCGCAAACACATGGCGGACATCTTCAAAAGATATTTCCCATGGCGGCACTTCAAAACTGCAATGCAAGCATTTTATCCGTCAGGCAGTATTTGCTCAAAGACCCAACTGGTAAATGGTATCAAACCCACCGGAAAAATTTGGCGAGAAGCTCCCGGACGAGAAGCCAACTTCTGGGAGTGGGGGCTACTTCCAGATGGCAAGCGAAAAACGCCTGATAGCCCAACGGCAAAGACGCTTGGCGAAGATGTGCTGCAAGCTATCGGTGATGGCAAAAGTGATGCTGAAATCATGACGCTGTATCCAACCATTTGGAATCGCTCCGGCGAATTACGCAAAATCAGATTCTTGATTATGAGCCAAAAGTTCCGCCCGGTGTATCGTGACCTTAATTGCATCTACATTGAAGCAAACTTCCCGCCGAAGCAAATTTACAAGCTGTTTTCCCACACGCCGGATACATACGTTGTGAGTGATTACACGCACCCTTGGGATAGCTATTGTGCAGAAAAAACGGTAGTGTTGACCGAATATCTGGGACAGTTCCCGTGGCAGGATATGCGCCGCTTGTTGAGCGGTAACTACTGCACATTGCCCGCCAGATTTTCAGACGCGGTTGCGTGTTATGAAAACATTATCATCATCTCGCCTTTGCGAATTGACGATTTGTGTAATTGTGGAAAAGGGTATGTGTCCTCTGCATTTACATCTTACCTTACGAACTTCCGCCGCTATCTTGATATTGATGATGTTGGAACCGATTATGTGCTGAATCCCACATCGGGGAATTGGGAGCAGCGTTATCTTCTTCCCCCTCATGTCGAACCGAAAAAGGAGAACGACCATGACGAATCTGAACAATAATGAGTTGAGTGCTCGCACCAATCTGCACAACTTCTTCCATACCGTAAAGGCAGGGCTGCACAATGCAGTTGTGTCTCCCCGCAAGCGTCATGCCTTGCTTGCGCTTTTGCTGCTGGGGGCGGCACTGTGTGCGGCAATCTACTGGCCGTACCATCTGCCCGCTTCACTTGTGGGGTTATGCTTGTACCGGCAGCATTTACCTATTTATGTTGGGCTGTCGTTAGTACCGCTGCCGTTGGTTATGTGCCGGAGGCGCTGGAAATGCAGCATAATTTTGCTCGCATTGGATTTACGAACAGTGCGGGAGAAGCCCCTTACTTAGTGCAAAAAGAGCAGCGTGGAAATGCCGTTATATTGACATATCACTGCACGGGCTTCCCCGTGTCCGCTTGGTTGATAAGCAACTTGAACTTGAAAGCGCCCTAAATATGCTGATAGCCAGTGTTAAAGAGGGCAATGACCGCCGGACGGTGAGCCTGTGCTGCATTCCGCCCGAACACGTTTTTGATACCATCGAATGGCATGAACGCTATATTTTACGGAATGAGGATAACAAGCTGATTCTTGGCCGTGGCTGATGGGTGATGTGATTATTGACATTGACAAGACCCCGCATATTCTGATTGGTGGCAACACGGGCAGCGGCAAGAGCGTCTTGGTGCAGTGCTTGCTCTGGCAAGCGATTCAACAGGCAGATGTTGTATATGTGGCTGATTTCAAGGGCGGCGTTGACTTTTCTTATGTTTGGCAGGAGTTTGCTACATCATTACAGAGGAAAAGAAACTCCTTGTGCTTTTGAACCATTTGGCGGATATATTAGAAGAACGTAAACGGCTTTTTAAGGAAGTCGATGCTGCCAATATCACCGAGTACCGCGAAAAGTCCGGAGATTATATGCAGCGTATTGTCTTTGCCTGTGACGAGGTGGCAGAACTGCTTGACAAGACGGGCGCGGATAAAAGCCGCAAGGAACTGCTGGCACAGATTGAAGCTCGTCTTGCATTGATTGCCCGTCAGGGCCGTGCCTTTGGCATTCATCTGATTCTTGCGACCCACGCCCGGACGCTAATATTCTGCCGGGGCAAATTAAGAACAATATGAACATTCGCATTTGTGGCCGCGCAGACACTACACTGTCTACCATCATCATCGGGGACGGCCGCGCAGCCGAGCAGATCCGCACGATGCACAGGGCGCTTCATTATGGAAGACGGCACGGTGTTTCAGGCGTATTATTTTAGCGACGATACAATTTCAAAGTGGTAATATAAAAGGCAGACGTTTTTAGCGCCTGCCTTTTGTTTTTATCGGGTATTAGAGAAACCTACCCATATACCAACGGCAATAAGTAGTATGCCTAATAATCTGCCCACAAGTTTTGCTTTTTGGTATCCTAAAAGTTCTGCTGTTTCAGGAGTAGTAAATGGAAGTAAGACAACATCAATACCCATTACTATAATTCCGATTCCGATTGCGGAAGCGCGATTACTTAGGCGATGCCATAAAGTAGAATGAGAAAACCTAAAGCAATGCCCAAAATAAAATACTTGGTTTTACGGCTATCCTTTTCCAGCGCTTCTTTATAGTTGCTTTCGCATTCATTGCAGCAAAATTCGGAAGTGCTATTTAGTTCATTCCCGCAGTATTTACATTTCTTCATACGAATACCTATAATGGTTAAATAAACTGGAAATTACCATTTCCCTTTAGCAATCCGCCCGCCGACCAAGATAGCGGAAAAAATAGCGGCGAAAAATAAGAATGTAAGCCAGATTGGACTTAATACCCACAACCAAGACCACGAAATGAATCCCGCTGCCTTTAGTACGACAAAAATCAGAGTTAAAACAACAACGGGGTCGCGTCCATGCCGTCCATACCATTTGGATTCCTTCTTCATACGCATAATCACCTCGCGGCTTCAGTTTAGTTAATTGTATCATATACCGTATTGCTTTACAAGCAGCTTGGAATTTTAATCTATATCGAGCAGTCAGACCGCTGCTGATGTCTTTGGGCTGTGGTATATTCTGGAACTGCCAATATCGCAACACTTACGCTTTCCTCAATCTCAACTCACGTTATCCCATCGGGATAAGGAGATGTGGGTTGTTCCGCGATTAGCCTAAAAAAGAGGGATGGGGAAATGTCAAGAGGACTGTGGAATACCGCAGCCCAGTTTGTAGAGCGAGGATATGCCGCAAAAGCCCCTTGATATTTCAACATCCCTCTTTTATCCTCGCGCGGAGGAACAACAGGCATCACTTCCGGGTGAGCAGCCGTATGATGCCGATGCCGCCCGGATACACAAAAGTGTTCGGGTTTGTTCCCACATGGTGCACCAAAGTACGCGTTGCAAGAAATTGCAGCGCGTTTTTTATTGCAATCTTTCAAAGAAGGTTCAATCTGGTGCACCATCGGGTGACGAGAACAGCTCGGGCCCGCCGCCGGTCCGGCGGGCAAAACGCCCAGTGGGGCGTTTTTAGAGCGCGGGAGAGTCCCCGATGGTGCACCATACCAAGCAAATCCGAACGTACTTCTTTTCGAAGGTGCGTTCGGATTTGTTTTTTTATTGTTGGAACAGAAGGAACAAAGATTCCAAGACAATTTCTGTAAAAAGTGACTTGTGGATTGAAAGTAGGTATGTTACTATAAAAATATTATGAGAAATGCGGGAGGACACATTGAAATGCTGTATTGTGCCATCGTGGAGGATGAGCAGGAAGATCTGGTTGCCTTGCGGAAGTGTTTGACACAATACGCTCAGGAAAATGAAATCTCTTTTCATGTGGAATGTTTTTCGGATGCGCTGGATTTTCTGGAAAGGTTTCACTCGCAATATGATATTGTATTTTTGGATATCGAATTACCGAACATTACAGGGATGGAAGCAGCGCGGCGGTTGCGCAGTCAGGACCCGGATGTCACCTTGGTATTTGTGACCAATATGCAGCAATATGCTGTTCAGGGATATGAGGTCGCTGCCTTTGATTATATCCTGAAGCCTGTGACTTACTACGCTTTTTCCTTGAAATTAAGGCGGATTGTCTCTTATGCACTCAGCCGGGACAAGAGCCAAAGTACCATGATCCGTGTGGAAGGGAAAACCATACGCATCCCGTACCGGTCGATTCTGTATTTGGAAGCCGACGGACATTACCTTGTCTGGCATACCGAGCAGCAGGTCTATCGCGTGCTGGGGTCGATGAAGCTGTACAGGAAACATTGCCGGACACTTTCTTTCCCATTAGCCGTTGGAACCTGATCAATCTGCAAAACGTCACGTCCGTTCAGGGATACAATGTGACACTGGGAGAGGAAACGCTCCAGATCAGCCGTTATAAATTAAAAGAATTTCAACAGGCATTTGCCATGTTTATGGTAGGAGGGTAACATGTTCAGCTGGTATGCAGCTGTGATCCATCTGGAAGATGTTCTTGCGGCACTTTTGTATTTTCTGATTTATCCCAGAAGGACGGCCTTTCCCCTTCGGCTGACCGCGGGAGGCATTGGCACCACCCTGGTGGTGGGGGTTCTGTCAACGGTACAGCCGCAGGGATTCTTTCCCAGAATCCTGCAATTCTCTGCGTTTTTTATACTGATCCTGGTATTTATGATGTTGTGTTTCAAAACAACACCGGCGCAGGCCCTGTTCAGTGCGATTTCAGGCCGGGCAACCCAGCATTTTGTGAATACCTTCTGTGGCTTCTGGATACATGGATGCCGGATAAAGTGGCATACGGCACCACAGCGGCGGGGGAATTAGGCAACCTGTTCCTGTTCTATCTGCCGCTTACGCCGTATTTTATTGGACTCTGGCCCGCAGGATTGATGCGGAGGAGTTTAACAAGGAATACAACAACCGGATCAAAATCCTGTCGGTTGCGGTGCTGATGGTTACGTTTGGTATCAGCGGTTTGCCCGGGACTATGGTGCGCAAGGCAGATACGCTGTCACGGCGCAGGCGCTGTACGCCATGACCTGCTGCGTTTTCGCCCTGGTGATCCAGCTGGATTTGGGGCGCAGGAATCATCAAGCCAATGAAATGGCCGTTATACGCCAGATCTGGAGGAAGACAAGCGGCGTATGGCCCAGAGCAAACCATCGCAGAGATGATCAACATCCGGTGCCATGATATACGCCACAAGCTGGCCCATTACAATACCGGCATGACGGATCGGGAAAAGGAGGAATTGGCAGAGCTGGTCAATCTGTACGACATGAATTGGCTCACAGGTAATCCGACTCTGGATATTCTTCTGGCAGAAAAAGGTACTCTTTGTAAGAAAAACGGCATCCAGCTGACGTGTATGGGGGATGCCTCCGCCTTGCATTTCCTGAGTGAAATGGAAGTGTATTCTCTGTTCGGCAATGCGCTGGACAACGCCATCCATGCCGTACAAGTGCTGCCGCCGGAACAACGGCAGATCAGCATAGTGTTGAAATGCCTAGGCGGAATGGTCAGCGTCAGTGTGGACAACTATTACAGCGGGACGCTGACCTTCCAGGACGGGCTGCCACAAACAACAGCGCCGAATTCCCAGGGTGACCATGGCTATGGAATGAAGAGCATGCGGATGCTGGCCAGAAAATACGGCGGCGATTTGTCTGCCCGTGCGGAAAACGGTACCTTTTCCCTTCGCTTTTGGCTGATGAGCCCCACGCAATCCTGACCCAATGACCGTACAGAACCCCCTTCCGGAGAAATCTGGGAGGGGGTTTTGTGATTCATGCAGAAAATCACGCGATTCATGCAATTTGTGTTGAATTTGTGTACAAATGAGGTATGATGCAGTTACATTGCCGGGATGGCGGGAATTCCGGAAAAACGGACTGTACAAGGAGGATTTTTATGCTTAGATTTACCAAAAACAAGGCGCCGGCTTTTACCTGACCTGCCTGATTGTGGTGCTGGCGGTGGTGACCGATCTTGTGTACACCACATCCTATGCAACCTTTATGCTGCTGAGTACAACGCCATCAGCTGGCCGGCGGTATGGCTGCTGGCGGCGGGAAGTGTGGCAGCCGTCCTGCTGCTTTTCCTGCATCAGGAAGCCTACATTCACTATGTGGTGGCGCTGTTTTACGGCACTGCCTTTTTCTTTTTCATCTACGGAATTTACTATTATGTCAGTATCATGCATACGGAATTGACGCGTCCTTCAACTTTACCTTTTTCCTCAATGCCGGTCTGTTTGTGGCCCTTTTGGTGTTGAGTATCGTCGATGTCTTTGTGCCCCAGATCAAAGACCCGCAGTAACCTAGGCCTGGGCAGATCGGCCCGTCCCTGTCTGCCGGAAAGAAGGAGGAACTTTTATGAAGTATAACACGATCAGAAATCTGCAAAAAGCCGGGATCACTGCCGGCGCTTTTCTGCTGGCTCTGGGGATCACCGCCAATGTGATCTGCAATGAAAATGCCTACCAGATCAACAGCGCGCTTGGCATTGAAACCTACCGGCTGAATACCCAGGATGATACCGGTGAATCCAATTATTATCCTTCCCGCTTCAATAGTGTTCAGGAGCTCAAGCAAGAAGGTCTGGCCCTTTGCGAAGAAGTGGAGGGCGAAGGTGCCGTCCTGCTGAAGAATGACAACCAGGCCCTGCCCCTGAACGTGGCGGCGGGCGAAAGCAAGATCAGCTTGTTTGGCATTTCCAGTGTGGACCCCCTCTACGGCGGTACTGGTTCCAGCGGCATTGACACTTCCATGGCCCCTACCATGAAGAGCAGCTTTGAAGATGCCGGGTTTCAGGTGAATGAGGACCTGTGGAATTTCTATCAGGCAAACAAGGAAGGCCATACCCGGTTCTATCAGTCCGGCGGCTACACCAACGATGCGGTCAATCAGTACGCTGTCAACGACATCAACTGGGACGCGGTGGCGTCAGGGGCCGGTGCCAGCTTTGCCAGCTACGGGGACGCAGCCATCGTCACCTTCAGCCGGACTGCGGGGGAGGGCTCCGATATGCCGGCTCCCACCGGTGGTACCCCCAACCAGCTGATGGATGCGGATATGAACGGGGATTATCCCTGACCTTGAACAACAATGAAAAGAGCCTGCTGAAGGGACTTGCCGATGCAAAGCACCAGCTTCCAGAAGATCATCGTCCTGATCAACAGCGCCAACGCCATGGAAACGGCGTTCCTGGATGATCCCCAGTACAAGATCGACGCGGCTCTCTGGATAGCAACCCCCGGTCAGTCCGGCCTGAACGCGGTGGCGGATATCCTGGCCGGTACCATCAATCCGTCGGGCAGCCTGGTAGACACCTATTATACCGACAACCAGTATAACCCTGCCATGACCGGATACGGCAACTTCGTGTACAGCGATTACGAGCAGTTTGGCATGGCCCCCATGGTCGCAGGCGGTTTGAACCGTTATATAGTGTATCAGGAAGGCATTTACCTGGCTACCGTTATACCGAAACCCGTTATGAGGATACCGTCCTGGGAACACCCAACACCGGCAGTTTGATTACAATACCGTAGTGGACTATCCGTTCGGATACGGCCTTTCCTATACTACTTTCCAGTACAGTGACCTGACGGTCACCGAGGCGGAGGGAAACTACACCGTCACGGTTACGGTGACCAACACCGGTTCGGTCGCAGGCAAGGAGTCTGTCCAGATTTACCTGCAGAAACCCTATACTGAGTACGACCGTCAGTACGGTGTCGAAAAGGCCGCTGTGAGCTGGTGGGATACGGTAAGACGCAGCTGCTGCAGCCCGGGCAGTCCGAACAGGTCTCTGTTACGGTAGAAGGCAAATACCTGGCCTCCTATGATGCCAACAACGCCAAAACCTACATTGTGGACGCGGGCACCTACTACTTCACCGCTGCCTCTGACGCCCATGCAGCCATCAACAACATTTTGGCTGCCAAGGGCAAGACGATAGAGGATGGTATGACTGCGGCGGGGGATGCTTCCCTGACATGGAGCACCCAGCGTACCTTTGACAACACGACCTATGCTGTTTCTCAGGCCACGGGGACAGAAATCACCAACCTGTTCGACCATGCGGACCTCAACAAGTACGAAGGCAATGAGGGCCAGAATGTGGTGTATATGAGCCGCAGCAACTGGAGGGTACCTATCCCACCGAGCCGGTGCAGCTGCGCATGACCGCGCAGATGTATGCCGATATGACCTATGACTTGAAACCGGATGGAGAAGCCTACCCGACCTACGGCGCGGACAATGGCCTGCAGCTGATTGATCTGCGGGCTGCGGCGGATGGTACCCCCATCGCGTATGATGATCCCCTGTGGGATTCCTTCCTGGATCAGCTTACCTGGGATGAGACCGTGAGCTTCTCACCCAGGGCCAGCGCATCACCGCTTCGGTCATGCGCCTGGGCAAGATTCAGTCCTGTGACCAGAACGGCTGCGTGGGTGTTACCCAGCCCTACAATGCAGGCGTGAACGGCCTGGCCTACAAAACCAATGATCCCGACGGTGCGCTCAGCGGTACCTGCTATCCCAGCTCCGCCCTGATGGCAGCCACGATGAACGATGACTGATGCTGCGTGTGGGCGATATGATGGGTGAAGATTGCCTGTGGGCCGGGTATTCCGGCCTGTATGGGTTCGGCCTCAACATCCACCACACACCGTACTCCGGCCGGAACTTTGAGTATTACAGCGAAGATGCCCTGCTCAGCGGCAAGATCAACGTGGGAATGGTGCAAGGCATCCAGAGCCACGGCGTCTATGTGTACAACAAACACTTTGCCCTGAATGACCAGGAGACCAACCGTGGCGGCGTGGGTGTCTGGGCCAATGAACAGACCATCCGGGAAAACTATCTCAGAGCTTTTGAAATTCCCATCGAGGAATCCGACGCCCTGTGCATCATGACCACCTTTGCCCGGTTCGGTGTGTCGCTGGCCACCACCGACTATAACCTGATTACCAGCTGGGCCCGGGGAGAATGCGGTCTGCGGGGCTTCATGGTAACGGATACTTGGCGTGCCATCTCCGCCTTTACTCCCTTCTATGCGGTACTGCAGGCGGGTGTTGACCTGCCAGACGGTACCGTGGAGGCGGAACAGCTCAACCAATACAGCGGCGCCGATGGCAACTATGGCGGGCTGGCACAGATTATGCGGGAGTCCGCCCACCGTGTGCTGTACATTACGGCGCAGTCCAACCTGATGAACGGGATTCTGCCGGGGTCTGAGTTTGTAAAAGTAATGCCCTGGTGGAGTGTTCTGGTGTTGGCCATGATGGCGGTGGGCGCGGTGCTGTGCGTGGGAAGCTGTGCAGCTACTGTCGTGACACTGAATAAGCACCGCAAGCAAAAAGCGTCCCATTGATGAATCGCCATTCTCTCTTCCGTAATAATTTGTCGTAACAGACAAGCAAAGCCCCCCTCTGCGTATCTGCGCGGAGGGGGGCTTTGTTTGATTGACCACACGAACATGGAATATAGGTTCCCAAAATGACGATTCTCAACGACCTTGGACAGCTTGGCAAGCTGGGCTTTCAGTTCCCGTAGCAGCTTGTTGTCTGCACGAAGTTGACGGTTCAGTTCACAGCGGTCAGCCTTGATACCCTGCATTTCAAGTTTTCTGGCTTGGCTGCCCTCGTGGGCGGTGGGCTGCTCGTCCAGCCCCAGCGCCGCGTGGCTCAAATGGGTCACGCGGTAGATTGCTGCTTTTCTTCCAGTGCGCGGTTCACGGCAGATGCCCAGGCTTCCCGCCAATTCAGTAGCTGCTCCGGGCTGTTCCATCGCGCACACAGCGGGTTTTGCCGCCCGAATTTCGTGGCCTCGAGCAGCGTTCCCACACCGGCTCGCGAGCGGCCTGTGTGGGCGTAAGTCGGCGGGTTCGCGCCTTGCGCTCCTGTACGCGGCTGCGTGCC
>ENA-OQCX01001092-OQCX01001092.1-human-gut-metagenome-genome-assembly--contig:-NODE-1092-length-13099-cov-2.031992_pt1 | contig 13099 bp, 15 predicted proteins | sample MGYA00242762_ERZ504587 | MGnify/ENA primary metagenome ERZ504587 (study PRJEB26092, sample SAMD00036337) | human gut metagenome | host: Homo sapiens | study: EMG produced TPA metagenomics assembly of...
GGTAATTTTGTTATAAATTTTTTCGTTTAATTTCTCAAGATCGCTGTCAATACAATCCAGCAGGCTGATTCCAAGAGTATGGTACGTACATCCAGATTCTCCTGCTCGATCATTTTGTTGGTCTCGTTCACCTCGAATATACTAATCATAGCATTTCGTATTCCTTTCTATGGATATATCTATCACCTACAGGCGAACATTTTTGTTAAATGAAAGTCCGATGGATGGGACTTTCATTTCAAATTCGATGCATTACGTTGAAAATATCCTCATGCTGGCAATGGATCACTACGCCGATCTCATCCCCGAGAGCAGCCAGTTCTTTGGAAAGAGTTGCAATTTCCTTGTCTGAAGCGCTGGTATCTGCGACCATCATCATGTTAAAATATCCCTGTACAATCGTCTGGGAGATATCCAGAATGTTAACCTGATTCCGGGCAAGATAAGTACATACCTTAGCAATAATACCAACGGTGTCATTTCCTACTACTGTGATAATTGTTTTTTTCATGATACTCCTCCTGTATTTGGGTCTGCTGCCCATTTTGACTGTCCCAGGGAAAATACAGCTTTAAGTTTTCCCTGAACTGTATATAAAAACTGAACCTGTATTTCAAATATAGTTTTGTTTCTTTACTGTAAATTATCTCTTCTACAATACAACCACATCTGAAATACTGTCCCGTTTCGCAACCTGAATCTGAAAATCTTTTGATCTATATGGATTATCTCCAAGGGTTACCTCTGAGCACACGGTCTCATAGGCAAGAGCCTCATAGTTGTTTTCTTTGCTTAAATGTCCAAGAAAAACAGCTTCATGTCATCATGCAAAAGCCTGCAAAGCAGCTTTCCTGCATTTTCATTGGAAAGATGTCCCCTGTCGCCTAAGATACGCTGTTTCAGATAATAGGGATAACTTCCCACCTGAAGCATACGGATATCATGATTTGCCTCCAGCAAAAGAGCATCCAGATTTTGTAAATTATCTACTATGTAATCGTTATATTTCCCAAGATCTGTGGCGATTCCAACTGCCTTATCTTCACACTCAACCCGGTATCCTACCGGCTGTGCCGCGTCATGTGGAATGGAAAAAGGATGAATGGTCAGATCCCTGATATGAAAATCCTGATCCTCCACAATCTCATGAAAAGTGTCTTCCGGAAGATTCTTCATATTCTTCATTCTGCTGATCGCATCTGCAGTTCCACCTGTAGTATAAACCGGAATGTGGTATCTGCGTGCCATCACCCCCAGACCGCTGATATGATCAGAATGCTCATGCGTGACCAGAATCGCATCAATGTCCCTGCCAGTAAGCTCCAGCTGGTTCAGTCCCTGCTCGATCCTTTTGCCGCTTATTCCTGTATCTACAAGAACATGGGTCTCTTCTGATCCCACATAAATACAGTTTCCGCTGCTTCCACTGGCAATGCTACAAAGTCTCATTTCTTCTTACTCCTTCATCTATCTGCTTCCAGGTTTTTTCCACATTTCCGTTATTTTCTACAACGAAATCTGTATGGGCTCGAAAATAATCTTCTCTGGCCTGATTTCCGATAATTCCAAGAGATTTCTCCCTGGTATAGCCTCGGTTTTTCATCAGGCGCTGAATGCGGATTTCCTCATCTGTATGAATATACCATACTTCATCACAAAACTCCTGGTAATGTTCTTCCAGAAAAAGTGCGGCTTCCACAACGCATAGCTTCCGCCCCTCCTTCTTCTGTTCCTCCAGGCTTTTCAGGATATATCTTTTTACAGCCGGATGAATTATCCCATTTAGACAGCTCAAAAAATCCGGTTGCTCAAATACTACATCGGAAACCCTCTTCCGGTCAATAGTTTTATCGTTTTTTATCACATCTTTCCCAAACAGATCGATCACTGGCTGATAACATTCCTGTCCCGGAGCCATCACAATATGTCCCACTTCGTCAGCCTGTATAACAAAAGCATTATATTTTTCCTCAAGATAAGCAAGCACCGTGCTTTTTCCGGCGCCAACTCCTCCTGTAATACCAATTGTCTTCATTTTTCCTATTCCTTACTGCTTCGATTTCACCTGGTAATTATGAGGTACAAACTATTTTCTTCCTAAATCTTATTCCAGACATAGTTCTGCTTCTACTTTGCCTCGTACCAGTTATTCCCCTGATGCATATCTACTTCCAGCTCCACTGCCAGATTAGCTGCACCCTTCATTTCCTCTTCCAGAATTCTTGATACTTGAGGGATTTCATCTTTCCAGGTCTCGATCAGCAATTCATCGTGGACCTGAAGCACCAGTCTGGATCTCAGTTTCTCATCCAAAAGACGTTTATACACACGATTCATGGCAATTTTGATTATATCTGCAGCAGTTCCCTGAATTGGCGAGTTCATGGCAACACGCTCGCCAAAGGATCTCTGCATAAAATTGCTGGATTTCAGTTCCGGAACCGGCCTTTTTCTGCCAAACATAGTGGAAACATAGCCTTTTTCTTTTCCCTGCTCCACAAGTCCATCCAGAAATCCCTTTATGCTTGGATAGGTCTCAAAATATTTCTGGATATAAGCAGCAGCCTCTTTTCTTGTAATGCTAAGATCCTGGCTAAGACCAAAAGAGCTGATACCATATACAATACCAAAATTCACCGCCTTGGCATTTCGTCTTTGCAGAGGAGTGACCTCCTCAAGCGGAATATGAAAGACCTGAGACGCTGTCAGTCGGTGAATATCTTCCGCCTCCCTGTAAGCCTTGATCAGCTTCTCATCCCCGGACATGTGAGCAAGAACACGCAGCTCAATCTGTGAGTAATCAGCATCCAGGAATACAAATCCAGCTTCCGGTACAAACACTTTGCGGATCAGTCTTCCAAGTTCCATGCGGACCGGAATATTCTGAAGGTTTGGCTCTGTACTGCTGATTCTGCCAGTGGCAGTTATGGTCTGGTTAAAGGTGGAATGGATCCTTCCATCCTTCTCGATCACGCTCCAAGGCCGTCTGCATAAGTGGATTTCAACTTTGTAAGCTGACGATATTCCAAAATATCATTTACGATTGGATTCTCTGATGCCAGTTTCTCTAATATATCTGCGGATGTAGAGTAGCCGGTCTTCGTTTTCTTTCCTCCTGGAATCGCCATTTTTTCAAAAAGGATCACACCCAGCTGTTTCGGAGAATTGATATTAAATTCTTCTCCTGCCTGCTGCCAGATCAGCTTTTCCAGTTCATGAATGCGGACAGTCAGCTTTTCACCATAATTTTTCAATTCTTCTCCTTTTACTTCGATTCCCCATTTTTCCATGGAATCTAATGTAAATACAAGAGGAAGTTCAATCTCTGTATATACCTTCCACATACCTGTTTCCTGAAGCTTCGCTTTCAGGGGGGCTCTGGTGGCAAAAGCGGTATACGCCGTATAACATGCCAGATGTTCCAGTTCCGGCATATCCTCCTCCCAGGCCTTTTTCAGGGATATTTTTCCCAGAAGCTCTTCTTTTCCCGGAAGAAGCTTCCCATCCAGATAATCTTTTGCAAGCTCTTCATAAGTATAAGTACTTTTCAAAGGATTCAGAAGATAAGCTGCAATGCTACAGTCAAATACGTTTGCATCGGGTGTTAGATCAGCACGCTTGAGCATGGTTTTTACGTCCATGGAACAAACTGTGGTATGCTTCCCCAGCCTCCCGATCTTATCACTTAAATAAGCTGCTGTTACCATTCCCTCCACAGGAACATAATACATTTCATTTTCCCCTAATGCCAGACCAGCTCCATAGACACCTTCTTTATCCCAGAGAAGCGCTATTCCCACAGCTTCTGCCTGTCCCGCTTTTTCAAAAAGTGCCTCACAGCCCTCCAGATCATTGCAGATGAAAAAATCCTGTTCTATTGTATTTTCATTCACTTCAGCCGGATCAAATTTCATCAGAAAATTCCGAAAATCCAATTTTCTGCATAGCTCGTAGGCTTCCTTTGTAAAAATATTTCCTAACTGGAATTTCTCCTGTTCAAATTCTATGGGGCTGTTTGTACAAATAGTTGCAAGCTCCTTACTCAGCTGGGCCATCTGGTAATTTTCCCTCAAAGATTCTCTGGCCCGCTTTTGTGAAATCTCTTCCACATGGGAAAAAGCATTTTCTATGGAGCCATATTCTACAAGCAGCCTAATAGCTGTCTTCTCTCCGACACCTGGAATTCCAGGAATATTGTCGCAGGATCACCCATAAGAGCCTTCAATTCTATGATCTGGGCAGGAGAATCCAGATAACGTTCCTGCACCTGGTCTTCCTTATAGTCTTCTATAACAGTCTGCCCTTTTGCAGTCCTGGGCAGACGAATCATAGTTTTTTTAGTCGCCAGCTGTAAAAGATCACGGTCACCGGAAAGAATGATTACATCCAGGCCTTTTTCTTCACCATTTTTCGCCAGCGTACCAAGAATATCGTCTGCTTCGAAACCAGCAAGGGAAACTGTGGCGATTCCCATCTTTTCAAGCATCTCTTTCAAAAGCGGGATCTGTTCCTTTAGTTCCTGCGGCATGGGCTTACGTGTACCTTTGTATTCCGGATATTTCGCATGGCGAAAAGTCGGCTCACTTCTGTCAAATGCCACTGCCAGATATTCCGGTTTCTCTTCTCCCAGCACTTTAAACAGGATATTTAAAAAGCCATAAACAGCACCTGTATGCAGACCTTCTGAATTAGTCAGATCCGGAAGTCCGTAAAATGCCCTGTTTAAAATACTGTGACCATCTATCAGTAAAATTTTCTCACACATATAAGCCTCCTGTACCGTGTTTCCTATAATACCTGCATAATAATATAAATCAAAAATCCACCCAGTCCGGCAATCAACGCACAGAATCCCATTCCACTCAGCGCGCGGCGGAATCTCATCTTCAGTATATAATGCTTGGATTTACGAATATCTTCTTCCAGAAGCTCCCGAAGATCCAATGAGGAATCTCTGCTCTCCTCATCCAGCTGCTGCATGGCAGCATGAACAATAAAATAAGTTTCCAACTCGTCGTAACAGGACGGACAATTCTCCACATGTTCCAGAAAATTCTCCAGTTCATCTACAGATAAATCATGCTCAATGTATCGGTTTACCATACTCTCTGCTGTCTGACAATTCATGGAAACACTCCTCCTTTTGCAGCCCATATTTGTTATTATATCCAAATCTCCCTCAAAACACAAGAGACAGCAGATGTTTGACCGGATACTCTTTAAACAGACAAGGGAAATAACCAAAATCTGTTTAAAGGACATCTGATCTTTTCTGTGTCCCTTATTTTATATATCCGGCAATGTGGTTCTCTTTATTGCCGCAGAATCCAGTCAAATAATACAAAAATGCTTTTTTTACTCTGCACTGGCCGTAAGAGACTTCGACGGATCATTTAAAATCTTCATAAATTCCTCGCCTGTGATTGTTTCATGCTCATACAGATATTTCGCCAGTTCATGAAGCTTCTCAATATTATCCTCAAGAATCTTATAGGCCTTCTCATGCTGTCTTCGTACCAGCTCTACTACCTTTTTGTCCAGAAGTGTCTGTGTTTCAAAGGAGCAGCTAAGACTTGAATCACCACCCAGATACTGATTGCTCATACTTTCCATCGCAACCATATCGAACTCATCGCTCATGCCATAGCGTGAAATCATGCCTCGGGCAATCTTGGTAGCCTGCTCGATATCATTCGACGCGCCAGTTGTAATACTGTGGAAAATCAGTTCTTCAGCAGCACGTCCACCAGTAAATGTAGCAATTTTATTCTCCAATTCTTCCTTTGACATCAGGAAGTGCTCCTGCTCATCCACCTGCATGGTGTATCCAAGAGCGCCTGAGGTACGGGGAATAATGGTAATCTTGTGAACCGGAGCAGAATCCGTCTGTTTCGCCGCCACAAGTGCATGTCCCACCTCATGATAGGATACGATCAACTTCTCCTTATTGGAAAGCACCCGGTTTTTCTTCTGATAACCAGCGATAACTACCTCAATACTCTCCTCAAAGTCAGCCTGGGTAGCAAACTTCCTGCCGTCACGGACAGCACGAAGAGCTGCCTCGTTTACAACATTGGCAAGCTCTGCACCGGAAGCGCCGGCTGCTGCCTTGGCAATTTCATCGAAACGGACACTGTCTGCGATTTTGATCTTTCTGGCATGGACTTTCAGGATTTCCTCACGTCCTTTCAGATCCGGAAGTTCTACCGGAATACGTCTGTCAAAACGACCTGGACGCAGAAGGGCCGGATCCAGGGAATCCGGACGGTTGGTAGCAGCCAGGATCACAACTCCCTTGGAGCCGTCAAATCCATCCATCTCTGTAAGCAGCTGGTTTAATGTCTGCTCACGTTCATCGTTTCCACCTGTGAAGCTTCCGCTGTCACGTTTCTTACCAATGGTATCAATCTCATCAATAAATACAATACAAGGTGCCTTCTCATTTGCCTGTTTAAACAGATCACGAACCTTGGCAGCACCCATGCCCACAAACATTTCCACAAATTCCGAACCGGAAATAGAGAAAAACGGTACTTCTGCTTCTCCTGCAACTGCCTTGGCGAGCAATGTCTTACCTGTACCAGGAGGTCCTACAAGAAGGGCGCCTTTGGGCATAGATGCTCCAATCTCCGTGTATTTCTGTGGATTGTGAAGATAATCTACAATTTCCGTAAGAAGCTCTTTCGCCTCGTCCTCACCTGCCACATCTGTAAATTTAATTCCTGTAGAAGACTTCACATATACTTTGGCATTGCTTTTTCCAAAGGACATTGCTCCGCCAGGGCCTCCGCCCATAGAGCTCATCATCTTTTTACTCAGCCATCTCCCAAGGAAAACAAAGATTACGATTGGAATCACATATCCGATCACCAGACTGAGAAAGATGGACTGCTTCTGAGGCTCCACTGCTTCCATACTGGTTCCGGCTTCATAAAGGCGGCTTACAAGGTCTGGATCATCCATACGTACAGTCTTGCACACCACGTCCTCGCCGTTCTTTCTGACTACATAATAGATATAATCGTCCTGCACCTCTGCCTTGGATACATTTCCACGCTCTACATTGCTGAGGAATGTACTATAGTCGGTCTTCTCCACAGAGCGTTCCTGCATGGCAGGAATGGCAAATATGTTCAGGAAAAGGATCACCCCAACCGCTATCAGTGCAAAAATGTACAATGGCCGGTTTTCTGGTTTTTTATGGTCAATATTCATTGGCATTTCCTCCATTTTCTGTCAACTGTTAAATACTTTAGCATTTCCATGTATGAATATCAATATTCTGCCTCAAAAATTTATAAACTTTTCATAATTTCATCTTTACTTTATTTTTATAATGTGCTATTATATCAATTGTTCAACCGCCGGCATGTCGGAATGGCAGACGAGGCAGACTCAAAATCTGTTGTAGCAACTACGTGTGGGTTCAAGTCCCACTGCCGGCACTTTTTAATATTTCATAAGTTATATAAATCCCGTCAATTGCTTGATTTACGGGATTTTTGTTGCTCAGAATTTAAACAAATGTCAAGTGTTGTCAAAAATTTGCCCTGCATTTGCCTCGTGGGTTCATACTTTTGACCATCAATCCCCAACTGTTCCAAAGAAATTCTTTCTATATAGCAAAAGAGGATCCGCCAGCATTTCAGCGGTTCCTCTTTTCATTTACACAGTCTGCAAGCCAAACGCATCAAACTGTTTTTATCTTACTCATAAGTAATTACGCCCGGTCTTCATCCTCCAGCATTTTCTCATAAATCGGGAAGCAGTCGAAGTTGCAAAGTAATCTCTTGGAGTCTCGGCGCGACGGATCATATCGAAGCTTCCATCTTCGTGAAGAAGGATCTCCGCAGATTTCAATTTACCATTGTAATTATATCCCATGGAAAAACCATGTGCGCCAGTATCATGAATCACCAGATAATCTCCCATATCAATCTTCGGAAGATAACGGTCAATTGCAAACTTATCATTATTCTCGCAAAGAGATCCTGTGATATCATACAGGTGATCGCAAACCTGATCCTCTTTTCCAAGAACAGTAATATGATGATAAGCACCGTACATAGCTGGCCTCATAAGGTTTACTGCGCAGGAATCCACACCGATATACTCTTTGTGAGTGTGCTTCTCATGAATCGCTTTTGTTACCAGGCAGCCATAAGGTCCCATCATGAAGCGTCCAAGTTCTGTATAAATAGCTACATCTCCCATTCCTTCCGGAACCAGAACTTCTTCATATACCTTGCGTACACCCTCTCCAATTGCACGAATATCGTTTGGAGTCTGCTCCGGGCGATAAGGAATACCAATACCACCGGAAAGATTGATGAATTTAATATGCGCCCCAGTCTCCTTCTGAAGCTTCACAGCAAGTTCAAACATAACCTTCGCAAGCATCGGGTAGTAATCATTCGTCACTGTATTGCTGGCAAGAAATGCATGAATTCCAAACTCCCTGGCGCCCTTACTCTTCAGGATACGGAATGCATCAAAAATCTGCTCCGTAGTCATGCCATATTTTGCATCCCCGGGATTATCCATAATATCGTTGCTGATTTTGAACACTCCGCCAGGATTATAACGGCAGCTGATAATCTCCGGAATCTTTCCAACAGCTTTCTCTACACTCTCAATATGAGTGATGTCATCAAGATTGATAATTCCACCAATCTCATCTGCATATTTAAACTCTTTATCCGGAGTGTCGTTGGAGGAAAACATAATGTCTCCCTTCTTACACCCGATAGCTTTGGAAAGCATCAGTCTGTCATGGATGAGCAGTCACATCCGCAGCCATATTCCTGCAGAATCTTGATCAGGAATGGATTCGGGGTTGCCTTTACTGCAAAAAACTCCTTAAAGCCTTTGTTCCATGCAAAAGCTTCCTTCAAAGCCTGTGCATTCTCCCGGATTCCTTTCTCATCATAAAGATGAAATGGGGTAGGATATTTTCCGGCAATTTCCTGTACCTTCTCCAGTGTTACAAAAGGTGTCTTTTTCATAATAGTTTCTCCTCGTTTGTAAAATACAGCACTCGCTGCTCTTAAAAAGTAATTTTTCTGTTGTCACAAGTCAGAGCCTGTGACAGCTTTATTTGGCTTCAATCACATGCAGCATATTTGTTACAGCACCTTCCCGGGTCATATTGGTAGCAGGATCTCCAACCGTAAATACGATCAGGTCTCCTTTCTTTGCAAGCCGCTTTCTGCGGACAACGCTCATGGCCTGGGAAATAATATGCTCTGTGGAATCCTTCTCGTATCCTTTCAACGGTGTAACGCCCCATACAAGCTGAAGTCTATGCAGAATCGTATCATTGGGAGTAACAGCATAAATAGGAGCTTCCGGCCGGAAATTGGAAATCAGTATGGCTGTTCTTCCTCCAAAGGTAGGAGTCACAATGGCCTTGGCCTTCAGATCTCTTGCAGTCTGCACTGCTGCCAGTCCCACAGCGCTGGACACTCTGCTCTCACCACACATATTGCGGTTATGGGTATAATCCTCATAATTCAGGTGAGGCTCTGTGGTCTGTGCAATCTCCACCATCATCTTCAGTGCTTCCAGCGGATATTTACCAGCTGCAGTCTCACCGGAAAGCATAATAGCATCTGTACCGTCGTAAATAGCATTGGCAACGTCTGCCACCTCTGCTCTTGTAGGACGTGGATTGCGAATCATGGAATCCAACATCTGGGTAGCAGTAATAACCGGAACATAGTTCTCATTGCACTTGCGGATGATCATTTTCTGGATATAAGGAACCTCACTAGGAGGAATCTCCACACCAAGATCACCTCTGGCAACCATAATACCATCTGCAGCCTTGATGATCTCATCAATATTTTCAACACCTTCGGCATTCTCGATTTTGGCAATGATTCCAATATCATGTCCGCCATTTTCATCCAAAAGCTGACGGATTTCTTTAATCGCTTTTGCATCACGGACAAAAGAAGCTGCAATATAGTCAAACTCCTGTGTAATTCCAAACAGAATATCATCTTTATCCTGCTCTGTAATTCCCGGAAGCTTCACATTCACATAAGGAACATTGATTCCTTTGCGCTCTCCAAAGCTCGCCGCCGTTTAAGACACGGCAGACAATATCCCCATTCTTAATATTCTCAATCTCCAGTTCGATCAGACCATCATCAATCAGGATTTTACCGCCTTTTTTCACATCTTTGTAAAGATTTTCATATGTGATGGCGACTCTGGTCTCATCTCCCTCTATATCACCGGTAGTAAGTGTAAATTCGCTTCCAGCCTCCAATGTAATCTTCTTATGATCCTTAAGAAGCTTGGTACGGATCTCCGGTCCCTTTGTATCAAGAAGCAGGGCAACCGGAATATTCAGTTCTTCCCGTAGGTTTTTGACCATGTCTACTCTTCCCCTGTGTTCTTCATGAGAACCATGGGAAAAATTAAAACGTGCAATATCCATTCCGGCACGCATCATAGCTCTTAAAGTATTTTTCTTACTGGATGCTGGTCCCATAGTACAGATAATTTTTGTTCTCTTCATAAGCAGTCTTTCCCTCTGTCTTTTCAGTCATTTGCTGGCTGCTGCTCACATCGTTCACAGCAGCCATGCGATGTTACCGGTTAACAATTACATTAATTTCATTTCACATGTGTATGTGTAAAAAGATGATCCTGGCAATACTCATAATTTCCATTGCATCTGGAACAAAAACGAAATTCCAGATTAGGATCATCAAGCTCAGTACGTCCGCAAATCGCGCATTTGTGCTTGGTCACACTGCCGCTGCCTGATTTCATACGTCCCTGGGGTTCCATTGCTCTGCGGAATTCATTTCTTCTGTGGATCTCCTTCGGGTTATACCGGCTGAAATCCTTTGTTCCAAAGTAAAAAATAATGAAATTCAACAGTGAAGCCACAATCGGGATCACCAGATACCATGCACCTGCCATAACGTACTGAATCATTTCATATACAACGATCACCACATAAAAAATTGCCATCCACTTCATCTTCACCGGAATGATAAACATAAGCAGAACCTGCATATCCGGATAACACATTGCATATGCAAGGAATGTGGACAGACTGATATAATAAGTAGAAAATACGTTTCCTACCAGAACATTTCCTCCGAGAAGGAAATACAGAATAAACGCTCCCAAAATTGTAAATATCACGCCCGAAAGAATATACAACGTATATTTAAAAGTTCCAATCGTCCGCTCCAGAGAAGTTCCAATTGGATAATAAAAGAAACAGAACTGCAATTGCAAACCATAATACTCCGGAAGTGCTCGGTGGATACAGTACCAGGTTACCTACGTCTACCATACCTGTCCCCGCAGAACTATACGCCTGGTTCCAGGCTCAGCCAGTTCAGTATGCCTGGATTCACGATCATCAGTGCATAACCGATCACATAGCATACAATCATGTAAATTGTGAGATTGGGAATACCAAATCTTCCAAATTTTCGTTCCAGCTTATCAATAAATTTCATGTAATCCTCCTATTCAGAAAAATTTCTTCTTGGACAGAATCACAGCTGCCACAATACTCACCAGTATGGACAGCAATATCACCACTAAAAATCCCCATTTGTCAGCAGAAAACGGCATTCCCGAAGGGCTCAGGTTCATTCCATATGCACTGAACACAATAGTGGGAATACTCATTACAATCGTGATAACGGACAAAACCTTCATAACCACATTCAGGTTATTAGAAATAACCGAGGCAAAAGTACCCATCATGCTGCTTAAGATACCGCTGTATATATTGGCCATCTCGATTGCCTGTTTATTCTCAATGATAACATCTTCCAGAAGATCCGTATCCTCCGGGTACTGCTTAATGCTCTCTACCTTCAGAAGCTTCTCCAGTACTACCTCGTTCGACCGAAGAGATGTAGTAAAATAAACCAGGGATTTCTCCAGTTCCAACAGTTCCATCAGTTCCTGATTACGGGTGGACATGTGGAGCTTCTCCTCCACCTGTTCACTTTTTCTTATCTATAATACGCAGATAATGCAGGTACATAGTGCATTGCGGTACAGGATCTGCAAAATGAATCTGGTTTTTCATATAGGTAAAAAAGTTACGTACCCTTCCCTCCATAAATCTGGTGAGTACCTGAGTATCTTCCAGACATACCGTAAAGATCATCTTCTTGGTAACGATAATACCAAGGGGAATAGTGCCATACCAGTCTTTGTCATTGCGTTCCTCGATCATAGGAACATCTACAAGGATCAGAGTGTAATTATCTTCTACCTCGATACGGGAACGTTCCTCCTCATCCAGAGGTGCCCGAAGATCATCTACTTCTATCCCGAACCTTTCGGACATTTCAAAGATCTCAGTGGCAGTGGGATTGGTCATCGCAATCCAGCAATCCTCCTGTGGTTCCTGGATCTGATGGATCGCACCCTCTATCGTCTTAAAAATCCTTACCACAAACTGCACTCCTTCCATTCTCTTGTTTCTCAAAAAATACATTTTCCATTATAATTTGTACAGGAAATTTGTCAATTCTAATAGATTCGGTTTACAAATTTTTTGCATTTCGCTATAATGTCTTTAAAGACACATTTATACTTTAATTCGATTACAGTTAAGCTGCTAAAAAACATAATTGAGCACCATGATCAGCAGCAGAAAGGATTTATGCCTATGAGTCAGTCAACATTTGGAAAAAAATTCACGGTTACTACCTGGGGAGAATCCCATGGAAAAGCGCTTGGAGCTGTAGTGGATGGTGTTCCCGCAGGTCTTTTCCTTACAGAAACAGATATACAGGCTTATCTTGACCGGAGAAAACCCGGACAAAGCCGCTATACTACTGCCCGTAATGAAGGTGACGAAGTAGAAATCCTCTCCGGAGTGTTTGAAGGACAGACCACCGGAACCCCGATCTCCATGATCGTACGCAATAAAGATCAGCGTTCCCATGATTATGGAAATATTGCAAATACATACCGGCCGGGACATGCTGATTTTGGCTTTGACAGCAAATATGGTATCCGGGACTACAGAGGCGGCGGACGTTCCTCCGGACGTGAAACCATCGGCAGAGTTGCTGCAGGTGCTATTGCAGCAAAAATCTTGAAG
>ENA-OQCX01001093-OQCX01001093.1-human-gut-metagenome-genome-assembly--contig:-NODE-1093-length-13091-cov-3.258331_pt1 | contig 13091 bp, 20 predicted proteins | sample MGYA00242762_ERZ504587 | MGnify/ENA primary metagenome ERZ504587 (study PRJEB26092, sample SAMD00036337) | human gut metagenome | host: Homo sapiens | study: EMG produced TPA metagenomics assembly of...
CGTAAGAAAAAGGATGTCGGAACACGGGCATGCCCTCTCAGGCGCTAACGCGCCAGCTCCCCCAAAGGGGAGCCAAGACTGCCCCGGCTTAGCAGCTGCTGCGGTGGTCCTGCCAAAGCTCCCCCCTCGGGGGAGCTGGCAAAGCCGTCAAGGCTTTGACTGAGAGGTTCTGCCCTTTGAAAAACTTTTTTCACAAATTTCCAAAAAAGGCTTGCAAAAGGGAGCGAGAAGAGTTATAATACCTCTCGCAGTCAATTGTGCGCTGCGGAATTGTGTTTTGAAAGATGTGCCTCTTTAGCTCAGTCGGTTAGAGCACCTGACTGTTAATCAGGGTGTCGCCTGTTCGAGTCAGGCAAGAGGCGCCATTAGGCGGCGAGGGCAACTTCGCCGCTTGTTTTTTAACCGGGTGTTGTAACCAATCTGAGACTTTTTTCACAAAATCTTCAAAATTAACGGTTTCTTAAAAAATGTCCTCTTGAAGATGCTGTCAGATTGTGGTATACTACACCCAAACCTTGGAACAGTTTTTAAACGTTCTGTGGTGATTGACTCAGATCAAAGGGTAGGCGCTCCCTTCTTTTGATAGCAGCGGACTTCTGCTTTGCCCTGGTTCTCCGCAGGGCAGGGCAAAGCAGAAGGCTATGCGCTGTTAAACCGGAGTGCAAAAAGAAAACCTTTTTCATTTGTCAGACCTACGGTCAAAACAACAGCAAACTGGGGCTTGTGCAAACAGACCGGGTGTGCTAGAATAAAAGCCGTAGTTTTGAAATAGACACAGTACATTGAAAAAGAGATCGTTTGCTTTTGGTTGTCGGTCTCTTGTAAAGGAAACATCGTATGCGTTATACCTATGTGCGGCAGCACGATTCTACGGACTGCGCGGCCGCTTCGCTCGCAATGGTGTGCCTCCATTACAAAAAGGAAATCACCATCACCCGCCTGCGGGATATGATGGGAACCGACATGAAAGGCACGAACCTCGTTGGCCTGCAGAAAGCAGCCAATGAGCTGGCTTCAGCACGGCGGCTGTCCGTGTTGACCGCGAAAACTTTTTAAGCGATTTCACACTGCCCGCAATTGCGCAGGTCATTACCGACCAGGGCATGACCCACTTTGTGGTCATCTTCAAAAAGACGACCATCAAGGAGGACGATGCCCGCCGCAAGCATGTGGTGCAGGAAGAAGAACGCAAGGCTGATGCAAGCAAAAAGTACAAATGCAAGGATTACGTCGTCATTGGCGACCCTGCAAATGAACTGAAAAAGATCAGCCTGGATGAGTTCTATAAAAACTTCACCGGCGTGCTGCTGCTGCTGAACCCCACAGCGGAGTTCAAGGGCGGCACCGGCAAGCATAAGGTGGAGGGCAAAGAGGAAGCCAAGGCAGCCCGCAACAACATGTTGAAGCGGTACATGGATCTGCTGCTTCCCCAGAAAAAGCTGTTTGCTTACGCTATTCTCAGTTCAGTGATCCTGACACTGATCGGCATCGTGTCCACCGTCTTTAATAAGGCGATCATGGACGAGGTGCTGCCTTATGGGCTGAAAAATCTGCTCGTATCGCTCATTGTCGTGTTCAGCGTGGTCAACCTGACCAGCACGCTGCTTTCGACCGTGAGACAGTGGATCCTGATCTTCCTTTCCATTAAAATCGATATCCCGTTGATGCTGGGCTACTTCGAGCATGTGTACAAACTGCCGATGAAGTTCTTTGCATCCCGTAAGACCGGCGAGATCACCACCCGCTATTCCGATGCAAGCACCATCAAATCGGTGTTGACCAGCATTGCAATGAGCGTGGTCATGGACATTGTGATGGCCGTGGGTACAGGCTTTGTCCTGTTCCGGATGAACTCCTCGCTGTTCTCCATTACCCTGTTTACCACCGTTCTGAGCCTGCTGCTCGTCATCATCTTCAAGCAGCCCTACAAGCGGATCAATGAAGAGACGATGGTGCAGTCGGCCGTTCTGAACAGCCAGATGATCGAGAGCCTGCGCGGCATCGAGACCATCAAGTGCAACGCCTGCGAAGAGCGCGAGTTGGAAGCCCTTGAGCGTGAATACATCAAGAGCCTGAAGATCAGCCTGCGTTCCAGCAAGATCAGCACCGGCCAGAGCCTGATCTCCAGCGTGATCATGACCGTGTTGAACATGGTCACCACTTATGTGGGTATCACGCAGGTGCTGAATGGCCAGTTGACGCTGGGCGGCTATATGGCGTTCAGCACCTTTCGGGCTACTTTACTTCTCCGGTGAGCGAGCTCATCAGTATGCAGATGTCCATTCAGGAGGCTTCCATCTCCATGAAGCGCCTGACGGAGATCATGGATTACGAATCCGAGCAGGACGATGACCGCGAGTACACCGAGATGGAGAGCATGGAGGGCGACATTACGTTCAAGGATGTCACCTTCCGGTATGGCAACCGCACCCCGGCACTGGACCACATCTCCTTCACCATCCCGCAGGGCAAGAAGGTGGCGCTGGTTGGTTCCTCGGGTTCCGGCAAGTCCACCATCACCAAGCTCCTGCTCAAGTATTACGAGCCGGAGAGCGGTACCATCAGCGTGAATGGCGTTGATCTGGACGAGTACAGCAATGCATCCGTCCGCCGCTGCATTTCCTATGTCCCGCAGAACGTTGAGCTGTTCAGCAAGACGATCTTCGAGAATATTCGCATCTCCCGCCCCGAGGCTACCCTCGATCAGGTACGGGAAGCGGCCAAGAAGGCCGACGCACACGAGTTTATCCGCAGGCTGCCGCTGCAGTACAATACCTATCTGGAGGAAGCCGGCAACGGCCTGTCCGGTGGTGAGAAGCAGCGCATTGCGCTGGCCCGTGCGTTCCTGAAGGATTCGAGCCTTTACATCTTTGATGAATCGACCTCCAGCCTGGACTTTGGTACAGAGAATACCATCTTTGATATGATCTATAACCAGCTGGCTGACCGTTCGATGCTGATCGTGGCACACCGCCTTTCTACCATCCGTGATTGTGACCTGATCCTGGTCATGGATCATGGCCAGATCGTGGAGCGCGGCACCCATGACGAGCTGCTGGCAAAGCAGGGCAAGTATTACGAGCTCTGGAACCTGCAGCAGGGCATCTTCCGCCGCAAGAAGGAAGAGCCTGCACCCGTTGCCTCCGCGGCAGTTGTTGAAGAAGACGACGATGGCGAGGCAATGACCTATTAAGTTGCAGCCGAGTGCGCACTCGGTTACATAAATGATCTTTGGATGGATGCGCAGCCGGAAAAAGATCGCCAAAATAAGTTTTTTCATTCATTTGAAGGGAGTAATTCATTATGATGATGCCTGCAAACTACTCTGTTATCGCAGAGAACGAAATGACCTACGTCAACGGTGGCGCTAGCTTTATCGACGCTATCGGCGCTGTTACCGCTCCTATCTGGACTCTGGACAACGTTAAGACCTTCAACACCAACATCGTGACTCTGGTTGGCAACACCTTCCTGAGCAAGGTTGTTAATCAGACCATCGGTGTCCTGTTCAGCGGCAACACCACCTGGAAGCTGTCGGCGTATCCCCAAGACCCTGTTCACCACCAATGTTGCTAATGGCACCATTGAGAAGAACAACATCGGTGACTATGTCATGAACGCTCTGGGCGTTGCTGCTGCTGTCTACAACCTGGGCGTGGCTCCCACCAAGAACAAGGTCAAGGAGGACGTTCTGACCTTCAAGACTGTCTAATCAGATCTGATCTGAAATTATGAAGCGTTGAGGAAACTGCACCGCCCTACTTGTTAGCGCGGGGCAGACAACAATGCCTCGTTATGGTGTGCCAGGAGGCGTGTGCCTCCTGGCACACCTTATTTTTATGTTGCTTATCGCGTTGCGGTAGGCAATTGTGTGTGGTAGAAGATTATGTTTATCCTTACAGGAATGCTCTTTACATAGTGACACTTTATCGCTGTGTGAGTGGCTTACCGTGAGCATCCTCACCCTCTCAGGCGCTTTGCGCCAGCTCTCCCGAAGGGAGAGCCCTTGGCATAGCGCAGTGTACGGCGGGTTTCCCTTTGCGTAGTGTGAACGCAGACTTGCCCACAGTGCAGGGAGTGAATCATTCTGTCAAAACCTCCCACTTTGGGGGAGGTGGCAGCGCGTGTGCGCTGACGGAGAGGGTGAGCCCGGCAGAGGTATAAGCTGATGAAAAAGACGATAGTTGTCAAGAATAACGACATGCTGGATGTAGCCCGAAGACTTCGGAGGGAAATGACACCACAGGAGCAACGGCTTTGGTATGTTTTCTTGCGGAAATATCCGGTAAAATTCTACAAACAGCGGATCATTGAATCGTTTATTGTGGATTTTTATTGCGCGGATGCAAGATTGGTTATTGAACTTGACGGCTCACAGCATTATACTGAACAGGGGAAAGCTTACGATGAGGAACGAAGTGCTATCCTGCATGGCTATGGCTTGAAAGTTTTACGGTTCTCTAATCGGGATGTTAACAATCATTTTGATGCTGTATGCGAGACCATTGATAGGGAAGTACAAATTCGGATATAAAAGCAGCTGTGACCCTTTTTGTCAAGAGCTCCCACTTGGGGGAGCTGGCAAAGCCGTTAGGCTTTGACTGAGAGGGTGAGGCCGCTTTGAGGAGAGTCTTTGGCAAAACGGTAAAAAAGAATCTTTGACCCCAGACAATTGCTTATTGCAAACAAAAAAGAAACAGGTGGACATTATTATGAGAGAGATCCAAGTTGCAGAAAACAAGACCCTGAAGCTGACCAACGTTCTGGCACGCAAGATCGATGCCAGCGAGCTGGGCAACCTGGGCGTGATCCTGACCCAGATGCAGAACTTTATCAAGAGCCACAGCGCCATGCCGGTTGGCCCTGTGATCCAGTGCGTCAAGTTTACCTCCGGCCCCAACCCGGAGCCGCAGATCTATTTTATGATGCAGGTCAACCAGCTCATCCCCCGCCTGGAGCCGGGCTACGAGCAGGACGCTGTGCTGCGGGTGAAGGGCTGCCTGTACGCCCACTTCACCGGCCCCATGGACCACAGCAGCCTTGCCAGCCAGAAGCTGAACATCTATGCCTACGAGCACGAGATCGAGCTGACCGGCACCGCCTACAGCATCTACGTCAATCAGGACAGCGAAAACGGTGTCATGGACGTTTTTATGGAGACGAAGTAATATGACCACTCGCATTCAGAATCTTTCCGACCTGCAGGACCGCCGCATTATGATGGAGAAGAAGCTGCCGGCCTTTGGCTACGCGCTCATTCTTCTGGTGGCTTTCCTCATGGTGTTTCTGGTGATCTGGAGCACCCAGAACAAGCGCACCTACGTCAGCCAGTCCACTGGCTCAGTGCAGGCGGCCAACAAGACCTATATCATGTCCAGTTACTCCGGCTCCATCACCGAGCTGAACATCTCGGAGGGCAGCTATGTCACCGAGGGCGACCTCATTGCCCACATCAAGAGCACCGATCTGGACATCCAGCAGGACAGCTACCAGAAGCAGCTGGACATCTACAAAAAGCAAAAAAGCCAGTACGAGAAGCTGCTCAAGTCCATTCAGGACGACAAGAACTACTTCAGCGAGACTGACATCGACGATCAGCTATTACTACCAGTACGAGAGCTACAAGAGCCAGGTCAGCCAGAAGGCGTTGACGCTTCGCCCTATCAGCCGCCGGTTACACCGATGAGCAGATCAAGACCATGATGGAGCAGAACCAGAGCGAGGTGGAGAGCTTGTACTACTCCACCCTGCAGTCCATTTCTGCCAACCTGACCAGCGTGCAGGCCAACATTGACAACATCGAGGCCCAGCTGGATGCCCTGAACACCGGCGCGAATGATTACTATATCTACGCTCCCACCTCCGGTGTCATCCACATGGACACCCCCTACAAGGTGGGCATGGTGCTCAGCGCAGGCTCCGCTCTGGCCACCGTGGCCAGCGAGAACAGTGACCTTGAGATCGTGGCGGCTGTCACCGTCAACGACCGGCCGCTGATCAACGTGGGCGACCCCTGCAAGATTGCCATCACCGGCCTGTCGGAGTATTCCTACGGCACCCTGACCGGCACTGTTACCTCCATCGACAGTGACGTGACCTCCAGCAACAACGGGTCCTACTACAAGATGACCATCAAGCCGGATAACACCTATGTCGTGAGCACCAGCGGCGACAAGGTGGATCTTTCCAACGGCATGAGCGTCACCGCCCGTGTGGAGTACGATGAACTGACTTACTTTGACTATGTGATGGAGGCCCTGGGCGTGCTGTTCCGCTAAGCGCCCGCCGATTCCACGCCCAAGAGGTACGAAAGAATGAAACTGAACCCGAAACAGCTGGCCGCCAGCGCGGCTTTGCTGGGTGTGCTGGCCTGTGCCGCCGCCCTGCCTGCGTCGGCTGCCGGCCCTGTTACCACGCCGCTGGCCCTCACGCTGCCCAAGGTGAGCTTTCCCTGGGATAAAGTTACCGCCGAGAGCATCGAGACCGGCAGCTACGATGCCGCCCCGCTGGCGGGCACGGCCCAGCAGCTCTCCCCGGTGACCACTCCCGCCAATGCCGCCAGCAAGAACGGCGTGACCTATGTCTCTGATAACCCCAATGTTGTCTCGGTGGACAGTGAGGGCGTGGCGCAGGCTGTGGGCTGGGCACGGCCAACATCACCGCCACCTGCGGCGGGGTGAGCTGCACCTATACCATCACTCCCCAGCCGGATGCCAGCATGATCGCCACCGAAATGGACATCACCCTTGCATCCAGCACCATTGCCGTGGGCGAGACCACCAGCCTTTCGCTGGCAGTGCTGCCCACCTCGGCGGCCAACTACATCAACGTCAGCCTGAGCTCTTCCAATGAGAAGGTGGCTACCGTCAATAACTTTGGCAAGGTGACCGGCGTTGCCCCGGCAAGGCCACCATCACCGCCACGGACGGCAATGTGAGCTGCACGGCCACCGTTACGGTGGTTGCGGCCAACACCAGCACCGTCTCCAGCCAGTCCATCTCCCTGAACACCAACTATGTGGTGCTCAAGCCGGGCTCCTCCAAGACCATCACCGGCAAGGTGTCGCCGGCCTCTGCCAGCCAGAGCCTGACCTTCAAGAGCCAGGACAAGAGTATTGCCACCGTCAGCGGTTCCGGTGTCATCACCGGCGTTGCCACGGGTGCCACCTCCGTGGTGGTCTCCAACGGCACCGCCTCCACCTCGGTCACGGTCATCGTCAACCGCACCGCCTCCACCTCCGGCAGCAGCAGCGATACCAGCGGTGAGGGCACCGAGGACAACGTCACCACCGATGCCACCGTGGCCGCCATCCAGAACGCCGCAGGGGAGGAAGTGTCCCTCTATCAGAGCGACGTGCCTGCCATCACCGGCGAGATCCTGAGTGCCCTGCGCACCACGGGCCGCAGCCTGATCGTGCTGGGCGAGGATTATACCCTGCGGATCGATGGCACCGGCATCAAGAGCACCCAGGGCGGGTTCAGCACCGCCCTGACCTTTGCCCCCGATGAAAACGGCCTGAGCTTCCAGCTGGGCGAAAACGGTGCGCTGCCCTGCGTGGTGCAGATCACCCTGACCGGTGAGAATGCCGCTTACAGCCGCCTGTATCTGCACAACACTGCCAGCGAAAAGTGGCAGTTCCTGAACAGCTACAAGGATGGCACCATCACCGCCGATACGGCTGGCAGCTACCTGCTGACCAACCAGAATCTGCGCTTCACCAATATCAATTGGACCTTCTTCATCGCCGCCGGTGCGCTGACCGTGGTCTGCCTGATCGTGTATATCGCCGTCAAGAAACGGTATTGGTTCTGGTAAGTATAACTGTACGTAATAAAACCTCCCGCTCATTCGAGTGGGAGGTTTTTGTGTTTATCGGAAGTTCTTGACAATTAAAATACAATATGATATGATTTTGATATCAGAAAGAAACTTCGAACCCTGTAAAGGAGGGACATTTTATGGAAGAGAAGATCTTACAGACCAAGAAGAACGGCATGACCATGCTTCTGCTGACCCTGCTGGGCTATGTAGCATCCATTGCTCTGTTCATTTGCAGCATCACCCTGCTGGATGCAGACCGGATGCTTCTGGGCGTACCGCTGCTGATTTTGTCCATTGCGTATTGGATCACAGGTATTTTCCTGTTCTGCGGCCTTAAAGTATTAAAGCCGCAGGAGGCGCTGGTGCTCACCCTGTTTGGTGACTACATCGGCACCCTGAAGGGGGAGGGCTTCTACTGGGTAAACCCCTTCTGCACCGCCGTCAACCCCGCCGCCGGTACCCGCCTGAGCCAGAGCGGAGATGTGAACAGTAAGGAAAATGGCGTGGCTGCACTGTTTGGTAATAACGGCCAGAATGCTCAGATGAGCGTCGAGTCCATGAGCAAAAAGATCTCGCTCAAGATGATGACCCTGAACAACTCCCGCCAGAAGATCAACGATTGTCTGGGCAACCCGGTGGAGATCGGTATTGCAGTCATCTGGCGCGTGACCGATACCGCCAAGGCTGTGTTCAACGTGGACAACTATAAGGAATACCTCTCCCTGCAGTGCGACAGCGCCCTGCGCAACGTGGTGCGGGTGTACCCCTATGATGTTTCTCCCAACGTGGACACCACCGGCGACGGCGTAGCCGATGAGGGCAGCCTGCGCGGCTCCTCGGAGGTGGTGGCTGCCCGCATCCGGGACGAAATCCAGAAGAACGTGGCCGAGGCCGGTATCGAAGTGGTGGAAGCCCGCATCACTTATCTGGCCTACGCCCCCGAGATCGCGGCGGTCATGCTGCAGCGTCAGCAGGCAAGCGCCATCATTGATGCCCGTAAGATGATCGTGGACGGTGCCGTGGGTATGGTGGAGATGGCGCTGGATCGCCTGAGTGAGAACAAAGTGGTGGAACTGGACGATGAGCGGAAAGCGGCAATGGTCTCCAACCTGCTGGTGGTGCTCTGCGGCAACCGTGACGCGCAGCCCATTGTGAACAGCGGCAGCCTGTACTGATGGCAGAGCCGAAAAAGCAGATTCCCCTGCGCCTGAATGCGAAGCTCTACGATGCCCTTGCCGCGTGGGCTGAGGATGACTTCCGCTCGGTGAACGGGCAGATCGAGTATCTGCTCACCGAGTGTGTGCGTCAGCGCAAAAAGAACGGCAAGTACGTCTCTGATCAGATCGACGTGCCGCCCGAACTGGATATCAAGTAAAAATAAATGCTCGACGTTCTGTATAGCGTCGAGCCATTTTTGCAGAGGATTATATTTGAAGGGAGAACTTGCCCGTACTGCCAAGGGCTCCCCTACTAGGGGAGCTGGCGAGCGTATGCGAGACTGAGAGGTTTAATTCGTATGCTCGCTCCACCCACTGGAGGTGACCACTTCGCCATCGGTGGTGCACCAGAGAGCTTCCACGCCGTCCAGCGATTCCACGAGCTGCCTGCCCTCTTCCAGAGGCAGGCAGAACAGGCCGGTGGTCAGGCAGTCGGCCACACCGGAGTCCGGAGCCAGCACGCTCACGCCGTCAAAATAGGCGGCGGGCCAGAGGGTGGCCGGGTCGATGAGGTGGTGGTAGCGCACACCGTCCACAACGTAGTAGCGCTGGTAGTCGCCGCTGGTCACAAGGGAAAGGTCGCTCATCTTGACGGCGGCTACAGTGGAGCTGCCGTTGGTGTAGACTCGGAAGAGTTCCACGGGTTTTCCACGCCGCTCACCGACTGGAGCCGTCCGGCTTGGTGCCGATGGCCCGCAGGTTGCCGCCCACGCTGATGAGGGCACTGGTCAGGCCCCGGGCTTCGGCGGCCTGTGCGGCCTGCTCCACGGCGTAACCCTTGCCCACGCTGCCTACGTCCAGCGACATGGCCGGGTCAGCCAGATAGACCGTTTTGGCATCTTCATCAATGATGAGGTTGCGATATCGCAGTGCTGTGCGGCAGCATCCAGCTCTTCCTGCGTGGGCAGCTGGTTGTTGCTGTCGTTGTCATCGGCCAGTGCAGCCTCGCGGTAGTTGTGCAGATGTTCAGCACACTGCCCAGCGCAATGTTCAGCTTGCCGCCGGTGGTGTCGTACATGGTCTGGGCCAGTTCCAGCATCCCGAGGATCTTGTCATCCACCGTCACCGGGGCAATGCCCGCATTGTCGTTGATGGTCTTGATGTTGGTCACGCCATCGTAATCATTATAAATGTCGTAGAGCTGGTTGTACTCCACAAGGTCGGCGTGGAGCGCGTCCATCTGGGCGGTGAACTCTTCCTCGCTGTCGCAGTAGGCGATGACCTGCGTCACGGTGTCGAACACATCATAGAACACGGTGGAGTAGCGCTGCGGGCCATCGGCGGCGCTGGAGGCGGTGGAGCCGGAGGTGCTGCCGCAGCCAGCCAGCAGGCTCAGGCTGAGCGCAGCCGCCAGCAGGGCGGAAAAAATACGCTTGGTCATCATGCTTTGGCGGTCTCCTTTGCGGCGGTAAAGGCGGTGTGCTCTTCCTGCAGATGTGCCAGCAGGTCACCGAACACCCAGCTCTTGCTGGTGGGGGTCACAACGGCCTTGAGGGGGATGTTCACCTGTGCCTGCTTCATCAGGTCGAGCAGGGTGTCCACATCCTTATCCTTGAAGTTGGCCAGCACCAGCGCCGGGGGATAAGCACCCGGCTCCAGCACCAGAGTGCGGGTGGTTTTGACCTCCACCTCGCCCAGCAGCTGGGCCACGGTCCTGCCTGCATCGGCAGGGGAGACCAGCTGCAGCTTCATCCGAAAGCGGGAGCCATTCCCTCCAGAATGCCCCGGTCGGCGGCAGAAAGGTTCCAGCCCAGCGCCAGCGGGATGCCGGCATTCTGGTTGCGTGCAATATGAGCTTTCATAGAAATACCTCGTTTCAAGGGTGAATTCAAAATACACCATAGTATACCATATTTGATGACAAAAGAAAACAACCCCCTCAGTCACGCTGCCGCGTGCCGAGAGGGTCGTTCCATTCTCAGTTCATCTTCTTGCCAAAGAACTCGACTTCTTTGGTGATAAAGCCCATCAGTTCATCGAACTGGTCGGGGGTCAGGCTCTGGGCACCATCGCACTTGGCCTTGGCGGGGTTGTTGTGCACCTCGATCATCAGGCCGTCGGCACCGGCGGCCACAGCGGCCTTGGCCAGCTGGGGCACCATCCAGGCATGGCCGCAGGCGTGGCTGGGGTCCACCACCACGGGCAGGTGGGTCATTTTGTGAAGCATGACCACACCGGCAAGGTCCAGGGTGTTGCGCATACTGGTCTCAAAGGTGCGGATGCCGCGCTCGCAGAGGATAACGTTCTCGTTGCCCTCGGCCATGATGTACTCGGCGCTCATCACAAATTCTTCCAGCGTGTTGGCCAGGCCGCGCTTGAGCAGCACGGGCTTTTTCTGGCGGCCCACGGCCTTGAGCAGCTCAAAGTTCTGCATATTGCGGGCACCCACCTGGATGAGGTCTACATTCTCGAACAGGGCAGGTGCTCGGTGTTCATGATCTCGGTGACGATGGGGGAGCCGGTGGCGCGGCGGGCCAGCTTGAGCAGATCCAGGCCCTCGCTCCGCATTCCCTGGAAGGAGTAGGGGGAAGTGCGGGGCTTGAACGCGCCGCCGCGCAGCAGGGAAGCGCCTGCATCCTTGACGCGCTGGGCGCAGTAGGTGATCTGCTCCTCGCTCTCGATGCTGCAGGGGCCTGCAATGACGGCGAAGCTGCCGCCGCCGATCTTCACGCCATTGACATCGATCACGCTGTCGTCGGGGTGGAACTTGCGGTTGGCCTTTTTGTAAGGCTCAGACACGCGGCGGCAGGTCTCGGACCACGGGGGTTGGCCAGCACCCAGCTCTCGGCAATGGCCTTGGTGTCGCCGATCAGGCCCAGAATGTGGGTGTCGCTGCCCTTGGAGTCGTTGAGCTGCAGCCCCATATCCTGCAGCTCGTGGCAGAACTCGCGGACCTGTGCGTCGGGGGCATCCTGTTTCAGTACAATGATCATGGTGGTCGTCTCCTTATCCTTCTCACACAAACGGCACAGGAGACCGGCTCCATTGCCGTGATTTATTTTCGTGAAGTTCAGTTTCCTGAAGCATGGGCCTATGATAACACTTCAGGGAACTGAAGTCAAGAGAAATTTTGAAATTTAGGAAAGAAGTGGTAGAATAGGGGCAGCCTGAGAGGGCAAGGAGTTTACAAGGAGCGATCATCAATGGGAAAAGAAGCAAAAACGAATGCCATGCGCATCCTGGAACGGGCCAAGGTGCCCTATACAGCCCACGAATATGCCCACGAGGAGGGCGTGGCGGTGGACGGTGTAACCGTGGCCGCCAGCATGGGGGAGGACCCGGCCTGCGTATATAAGACGCTGGTGACCCAGGGCAGCAGCAAAAACTACTTTGTGTTCGTCATTCCGGTGGCGGCAGAGCTTGACCTGAAGGCCGCTGCCCGCAGCGTGGGCGAAAAAAGCGTAGCCATGATCATGTGGCCGATATCAATAAGGTCACCGGCTATGTGCGCGGCGGCTGCAGCCCGGTGGGTATGAAAAAGCAGTACACCACCGTGTTTGATGAAAGCGTGCTGGCTCAGGAAAAGGTCTATGTCTCCGGTGGCCGCATTGGTACGCAGGTGTGCTGCGCACCCGCCGACCTCATCCGGCAGCAAGGGCAACAACAGCGAAGATCATCTTTTAAGGTAAAACGCCCTTACTGCCAACGCAATGACGGAGAGACTGTACAGAGCGGGGCCTGTCCCAGTGAGATAAAACTTACTTTATTATATTTTCTAAAAAAGTCATACTTAAAAAGAAATACGGTGTCGAAACTGCACAAAACTTTTGAAGTTTTTGACGCGGGAGAACACAAGGGAGAAATTGCCCCAAGGGCCTTTGCAAAGTGGAATTTTTGCCGTAAACTGTATGTAGTACAGGGACGGTACCCCGGCGGATGCCGGGTGCCGCCTGAAAAAGCGCAGAGCAAAAGGGGAACTTCAAAGATGAAGATGCTGTCGGGCTTCACAGAACAGAACACCATTCGTGCTGTTCAGGGCATCGTGCAGCTTTGTGCAAAGCGCTGGGAGAGCATACGCAGAAATAAAGGCCGTGGTGCAGGTGTACCACAGCT
>ENA-OQCX01001094-OQCX01001094.1-human-gut-metagenome-genome-assembly--contig:-NODE-1094-length-13080-cov-4.324326_pt1 | contig 13080 bp, 7 predicted proteins | sample MGYA00242762_ERZ504587 | MGnify/ENA primary metagenome ERZ504587 (study PRJEB26092, sample SAMD00036337) | human gut metagenome | host: Homo sapiens | study: EMG produced TPA metagenomics assembly of...
CTATCCTTCTTTTTTTTCTTCATATCTGGACCTCTAATCGGAAATAAAAATTCCTACCATTTACTCAATATTGCATTCTAATATCTAGAATGATTTTTAGCATAAAATAACTAATTTTATTATAATATCCGTTAAAATTTCTTTCATTTTCATCAAATACCTACTGGACTTTTTCCTTACTCTTCTCTGTTTGATTCTACTTTCTGCACCCACTCTTTTTGCATAGCCGCAGTAAAAAAACATTGAAGCAATTTCATGGAAAACGCTCCACATTCAGCATTTACAATCATCCTTACCGCCTCGGCATGTTTCAGTTTTCGTTTATATGGTCGCTCACTGACCAAAGCATCATAGGCATCCACCAAACCGACCACCTGAGCACAAAGCGGAATCTGATCTCCCTTTAAACCGTCCGGATATCCAGAGCCATCAAATCTCTCATGGTGATGTCGGCAGATTTCATAGCTGTACTTATTCAATTTCTCTGTTGTCATACCATTCGGAAATCTCAATGTCATCTCTGCACCGGTAATTGGATGCTGCTTCACGACTTCCATCTCGTCTATCGTTAATTTCCCATTTTTATTCAATATTTCTATCGGTACCCGGATTTTACCAATATCATGGATTGGTGCCAGGTGTGATACATTTTCAATCTCTTCTTCGGTAATTCCATATTCCGGATAATTTTTCTGTAGTTGACGATAAACCTGCTCCGTATAAAAACTAATATCATCCTGATGTTCCGTTTCCACCAGATTATTATGATTCAATACCGCAACAAGCAAAGAAACCATATCCCAATACTGTTTCGTGATATTCTTTTCTTTCTTCCGCAATTCCTGTTCCATATTAACAATCGTATCTGGAATGACCTTCGCATTATGAAATGTGAGAATGGCAATATTCTCCGTCTCATCTACATATCTTTTTGCTTCCATCCAAATATAAGACTCTGCTTCATTATCACATATTCTGCGGTAGGACATATCATCTTCCATACAGCCGTCTACTAAGTGTTCCGTAAGCTTTTCGCTTGTCAAAAATCGTCTTAACTTCTGGCGATCCTGTTCATATACATATTGTTCTGTGTACTTCCTTATAAACTCATCATAGGTAGCTGAATCACTTACTTTATCATAGACTTCATGTACGTGGGAATAAATACATTCATATGTTTGATCCTTTAAATTCAATTTTATAACTACATAAAAACGTCCAAAATATTCATCTTTGCCCGGTTGAATAATATCTGATATTTTCACATTTTCCAGCCTGTTATTATAAGTGTTCTGCAGATCCAGTAACACCTTATGTACCTTGCAGCAATCTGAATAATTTCTGGAACAGTATCCGTCCTTCTCCAGACATCTGCTAATTGCCATTGTTGACTCTGTACAGTTAATAACGTCCATAAGAGAAATTTCTTCCGGTCGTTTTTCCAGCATATAGCCTCCATTCGATCCCCCTGCCGCTTTAACAATTTCTTTTTCTTTTAGTTGCTTTGTTACTTTAGGAATATAACTTGCCGGAATATTTAATTCACGAGATAGTTCTGCTGTAGTTATTACCTTATTTTCTGATGCTAGATAACATACGATTCTAATGGCATAATCCGTTGTATTTGTAAGCTGCATAATGTCACCCTCTCTATCCGTCCCCAATAATGATTTTTATCCTGAACATTTTTCTTGTTTCTTTCATTGTAAAAAGGAAGAATCATACTTCCAGGTTCTTCACTTCACAAGCACAATTCTTCCTTTTTGCCTTAATGATATTTTCTTTTTACTTTTCTGAAAAATACCATGCTTCCAATGCCAATCAGTAAAACCACAATCAGCATCATAATCCAGCTATTATTCTGAATATTTCTTCCGGTTACGGGCGGTGCCACGGTTGATGTATTTGTAAATTGGATATCTTCCGTTCCTGCCATTGTAAATGATGCTGCTTCTCCAACGGTTTTCGATCCACCATTTATCGAGTATGACACCTCGAAGTTTGTTCCCGGTGCTGTCTCCGTAACGGTATATGTCCATCCTGTCGGTAAGCAACTGATATCTACAGATTCATCTTTTTTCAATGTAAAGGCTGCCTGATTATTTGTGAAAGTCAGTTTTTCTGCTGTTCCATTTCCTTTTTCAATAACAGCTGAAAGATATCTTCTCCCAGTGTCGTTTCCTGTCTGGGAAGCTGTTTCTCATTATTCTGTTCTTTCTCAACCTGTTTCTTTTTCATGTTTCATTCCTGCTTCATATCAACTTAGATAATCAAGGTATTCTTTTATGGACTGGTTAAAGTATAGCACTTGTTTTTTGCAAAAATAATACAGAGAATAGGAAGATATTTTCACGTTTTGCTACAAAAAGTTTGTAGTTATCGGTTTTTCGCAAAAAAAGAAACCATACCGTAGAGATATAGTTTCTCTTTAAATTACAGTGTTTCTGCCATTTTGAATAAAACGATTCCATTTCTAACAGCCAGCATCTCAGCAGAATTCTTGAAATCAATGCCAGAAATATCTCTTATTATTTTCAATCGCCCTGAAAGAGTACGATAATTTACATAGAGTTTTTCAGCTGCTTTATTCGCACTCTTATCACAGTCCAGATACGCCTGCAGCGTTTCAATCAGTTCTCCATCATGTTCTTTATCATGTGTACTTTCTCCACCAACTGGAAGAGATGTACCCCAAAAATGTCCGACATCTGCCTGTAACACAGCTTCACTTGTTCCATGATCAAGTGCTGTCAGGATTGCTTGCTGTGCACATCTATTCGGTCTGAATCCGTAGCTATGGTCATGGAACTGTTCCTCATAGATTGGTGTTAAGACCTGTGCAATGGCTTGTTGTATGAATCTGTCTGTTACTGTTGGTACTCCCAGGTTTCTGACACCACCGTCTGGCTTTGGTATCTCCACTCTTCGTACTGGTTGAGGTTTATATTTTCTTGTCCTCAACTGTTCCTTGATAATTTCGCCGTCCTTTACAAGATGTTCTTTAAGTTCTGTGTACTTCATTCCGTCCACTCCCTCGGCACCTTTATTTCGTACGACTTGCAGATATGCTCTGTTGAGATTATCGCTGGATAGTATCTGCTTCATTAGACTACTTGTGTCCATGCGTTCTTTCCTTTCCGTCTCGCTTGATTTGACCACCTTTTTCCCGATTGATTACGGCAGATGTTGTCATTTCTGCAATACGAGACATACTCAAACTTATTGATTGTTCGCCCCTTCGCTCCATCTCCATTACAGAGACTTCTTCGCTACTATGGGCTCGGCTGACTTCTCACAGTTCGTTGTTACTAGGCTAATGAAACCTCTGTGAGACCTCCACGCTTAAGGTGCACGCTCTTTCCTCTCATATATCCGCCACATTTACTCGGTTCCTACAAACGGCAACTTTACGGCTTTGTCTTATTTAGCAGACTTACCAAGCGGAACCTAGCCTCATATGTGATTTCTGTCCGTCGGACCAAGAGTTTGCTTACAGCTTCCTTCAGATTCTACCTTACGATAGACACCCTTGCTGTTCAGCTATACACTTCCTTGTCGCCTAGGCGTGTTCGGGACTTTCACCCGTTAGAGCGCGCCCATGGCGCGCAAACTAAAATATCGCCAGCCATAGCATGGCTGACGATACAAAAATTTATTATTTTTTATTGTCCTCTTGACGGGGATCATACCATTATTATAGTGGTTTATTTTTTATTCCAATGCAACAAACATGTAAAATGTCTGATGTATTTTTGCAAGTTTTGTTCCATAGCAGTGTTTATCTTATTTTCCGTCTTCTTCTGAAAAACAGAATCATGATAATACTTATGGCAAATAGTAACCATACATGCCTGCTTGTTCCCAGACGAACCCCTGTTTCCGGTATTAATTGTGTGTTTTCGTTTGTGATTTTTAACTCAATCACGTCTCCTCGTGCAGCCTCAATCCGCTGTTTCATGACAGCTGTATTTCCATTCGATGTTGCCTGCACTGGATTTGAATACTTATCATTCTCTTCTTTTTTAGAAATCGAAACAGCGTATTTTGATGTATCAACAGTTTCTGTTATTATGATATCCGAAGATATATCTACATTTTTTAATGTAACTTTATCTCCATGTTTCAAAGAAGTTCTAATTGTCTTGCTACGCAGCTTTTGACCATCTTCCCAATAGAGAATTTCCATATCAAATGGCTTCTTGCGGTTTCCAAGTGGACCAGTGACTTCCTTTGTAATCTCAACCGTCACCCCGCCTTTTTGCGGATGATTGACGATATGTCTGTCCGAAACAGCTCTCCAGGTATTTGTCATCGGTGATTTCTCATATAGGAATAAAATATCGGATTCTACATCGACCATATATAAATTAAAGTTATCCTGATACTGTGTTTTGGTTTTATCTGCTTTGTCCTTTTTGTTTGGAGTAACAGATTCTACCATCCAGTATCGTCCGTTCTCAAAGTCCTCCGGTAATTGAAGCATTCCATTTTCATCTGTTTCTAAGGAACGATACGTCGTACACGTTTTTCCATCCTTTTTCAGAACGATATCGTCCTTGCTCTGTGTATTGTCATAATCTACTGTATATCCTGTATCATCCGCATATTTTTTCGTAACATCATCATACGGTACTTTGTAGAACAGAAAACCTGCACCAGCAAGTCGGTTTCTTGGAAGATCATCCGTCTTTAAGAAACTTCGTTCAGCAAGATTGAAATGCAGATTCTGCACTTCCAGTTCCATCTTGGAAACATCCTTGAACTCATTCTCATCCTTCGGGAATATTTGTTGTCCATTGAATCGAAATACTGAATCTCTGGATAAATAACTTCATAATATAGGAAACCATCCCCGTATTCCAAAGAATAATGTGTCTTTCCTATCTCAATTTCTTCCACCTTATATTCCACCGGATTTCTGTCCTGGAATAGTGGAACATTGTCGACTGTGTGTTCCCATCCGTTCTCTTCATTCAGCAGGAATTCCTGTCCTGTAGAAATTCCATTCTGATACAATCTGATTTTCACCTGTTTTTCCGTCAGTGCATCATTTGGATTTTCCCATGTCTTTTTTTATATGCAGAGTGCCTGTTTTAGCAAAATTTCGGATATTAAGGCTGGTATCTCCCCGCTGAAGCAGAACAGATTTTCCGTCTATCTTACCATCAACTGGTGCCTTAACAGCCTCCTGATTTTCGTTAGCCTTCCTATCCACCAGTTTTGCATCAGTGATTTTGAATGCTCCATTGGCAATCTCAACTGTGATCTGTATATCTCCTGTGTCTACATATCCCGTCGGTAAGTTTGTCTCTCGCAACAAATACGTCTCAGTTGCTGTTCGATTCTGTTTGTTCTCATCTTGTAACGGAATATGAAGTTGTGCGATTCCGTATTTATCAGTTGTTACCGCTTCCTCCTCAACACCGTTCTTACTAACAGCAAAATTGATCTTCTCCATTCCCTGTCCGGTAGACTCATCAAATTTGTTCAGTGTGAGTATTCCCTCTTTCTGATAACGGTTCTCCAATTCAATAGTAAGAGTTTCACCACCGCGTCCAATTCCACGTCCTGTGAATTTAATTCCACTTTCTGGATATGCTTCCCATGAATTTACATTATCTCCTTCTTCATGAGAATTGCGAACATTGTACCAACCTGAAAATTTCACATTCGAATCTTTTGGCTTATAGTTGTACTCTTTTAATGTGTATTTCCAGAATGAGTCCGCCTTAACGATCCACGTACAGCTTGTATGTGTTTCATCTGTCCATGTACCTACAACTTCTATTGGAGCATCCTCCGCTTGCGGAGCTTCTGCATCCGGTTTCTGGCTATCTTCTGAAGGAAGCACAAGTTTCATATGCTCATGAAATGCAGGTGGCTGAGGTTTTCCATCTAAAAGCTTTTCATCCATATCTACCTGGATATAATAATCTTTCTTGACTTCCTCTATTGCTTCCGGCATTCCGACAAAATCTTTCTTTACTGTCAGGTAACCATTTTTTGCTACAATACGTCCGTCAATATGCCATCCATCGGACATTTCACTTTTGAAAGAATACCAATAAATGGTGAAGAATTCGGTATCTAATTTCGATGGCGGAATCTCCCTGTCTCCGATACGAATCATACGTCCGCTTTCACGAATTGTCTGGAATACCTCTTCATCGGAAGGAATTCTATCTATCTTGTAGATATAGTCTCCATTTCCAATATATCCCTCATCTGGTTTAGTTCCCTGCAAAAGTTCTTGCACTCTCTTATTTCCATCCGCATACTGTTCCCACGTAGATGGATTCTTATTTCCAAGAACTGGAACATCATGCAATATACTTGCCTTCACATTACAGTTTGCCACGGCAACCGCACTTGTATAATCGTCTACATTCGTGGTTGGTAATGCTACCGAACCATCTTCCGGCATCGCTGACTTACAGATATAAAACTGTACCTGTTTTCGATTTTGGTTACTCACCTTACGCCACGCTGCATAGAGGGTGATTGGCTGTCTTGCATTATTATTTATAAGATCAGAAATAGAATCCCCTGCACCGCATTCCTGCCACTTTCCGTCTTTGTTTCTGTAATCCCAATGATCGAATTCATACTGTTCCAACTCTTTGCTGTCATTATCTTCATGATCATAAACCAGAGGATATGGTGACTTAACGTTATGTTTTCCAGCTTCTATTTCATTCTCATAATCATCTGTATGTCTTGTCTTATTCTCAACCTGAGGGGTCAACTTAGCTTCCTTAGGAAGTTTCTTCATATAACGAGTTGTATTATAGATAACCCTGACTGCCCCAGACTCCAGCGGTTTGTCTGCGATCACCTCATAAGATGAGTTAACATTCGGAATTTCAAATTTTACCTTATCATCTCCGGACGGTTCCGGAAGAACATCATTTTCGTCCCTGTCATTAGATGTACAACTCCAGACAATCTCCTTGCCATAATACTCACCTTCTAAACTTGCCCTCTTTGGTACTTCCACAGTATATGCTTCCCCATGGCCTACATACTGTCTCTTAATCGCCTCTCTTTTGGTCAGGTTCAGTGGATCCAACACTTCAATCAGATGAAAACTTCCCTCTACACTGAAATGTCTTCCTGCCAGCCCAACCTGAGAAGAAAGTCCTGTCAAACGATCAAAATAATTTTCGATTCTGTCTGGATTCAGTGGGTTTGGCTGTGAGAAATAATAGACAGATACATCTTTCCCGTTTTTCAGGACAGGAATATACCATGTACCATCGTTGTCCTTATAAGGGTGCTGTACAAACACACGGCTGTCTGTCGCATAACCAAACAGAATCTTCTCTTTCTGATCTGCGCCGGGCTCCAGCTTGCTCGGAGTGAAACCAAACTCACTGTAAATTTTAGAAATCGTATCATCTGGTGTAGCTCGCAAATAATAACGACTGGCTCGGCCACTGTTTGCTTTGATTATGTAATGCTGCTCAGCATTAATATTTTTTATCAGCTTATAATGTCCATCGATAAATACATAAAAACTAATATTTGCTTCTTTTGTTGCTGCCGGTTTTTCTGTATTATCAGGAACAATCACATATGGACGTACTGCATCATCTGGCTTAATAGTAAAGCTCATGGTATGCTTTGCTTCATTTTTACTCCATGTAACTTCTGAAAGAGTACCATCTTCCTTTCTGCATTCCCAGTTTATATCCTGCGTTTGTTCTTCTACACGCGGCTTTGTACTAACTGTTCTTGTAAGTGTTGACTTTCTTGCAACAAAATCAATTGCTGGAAGATCACGCAAAGCTGTTTGGCTGTAAACCTGTCCATCGTCATCCTGTACTGTCACACTGTAAAAACCATTATATCTATCATCGTCGTGTTCTAGTAAGGTCTTTGCACTCATTATGGGACTATTCTGTCCGTCTGGCAGGTAATACACATCCATCGGCTCTCCGGATTCTCCTATATAAATACATTCATGACCTTCTTTCGTGTATATCCCTGCATTATGGATTGTATCGTAATCTCTCTTGGAATAATAAAAACGCTCTTTTGCTCCATTTTGAATAGAACCATCGTAATGAAATTTTTCAAAATGCTTTTTTAACTCATCATTAGAAATATAATAATAAACTGTTCCCGGCTTTGTTGTAGTATCTTTTATAACAGGAATTTCTTCGTTTAGAACATTATATCTCTCATTATCTACAAAAGTATAGAATTTAATGTTCAAGGTTGCTGGTGCAAAAGTGTTGCATGCAACCGTATATGGTTGCTCTATCTTTCCAATAGAAAAGGTTAGTTTATCGCCCTGTTTCACCGGAGAAATTGTTTTATTTTCATCCTCACTGGCACAAAGCCAGTCGCTTTCCTTCGTATCTCCAGGATCAACGGAAATTGTGACCGCAGAATCTTTCTTATAGTAACTCACAGTTCGATTTCCATCCGGATTGATCACTGTAACCGAATAGAAACTGTTCTTATTCTGCTTAATCTGGTCTGAATTATTATCCGGAATTTTTTCGCCATCAGATGCTCCTTTTGGCATATAATAAACGTCTGTTGGTACAGTTGCTTCCTGCTTGTCCAGGTTATAAGATACATATTGCTGTCCTTTATAAGTTACCACTGTCGCCTGTGCTAATGTCTTCTCACCACGGACTGTATATGGAAAATAATTTCCGGACTGTGTTTCCTCTGCATTCAAGCCGAACTCTCTATAAATCTCAGCAAGATCACTGACAGATAAATAGCATCTGCCTGACGGTTCCATTTATACACCTTTTTCAGAGAATCAGCCGGCAGCTTTCGAACCTCATTGTCTGCATATATATAAAACTGAATGTCAAAGGCTGTCTGATCCGCTCTCTGGATCACATAAGACTGTGTGATCTTTCCGATTGTGAACCTCGTCTGGTTCCCTGATTCCCGTATACCATCTATCACCTTATCATCTGTTCCCATACAGGTCCATTCGATCTGTCTGTCTGGTCCGACAATTGGGGATTAAAATCAGCCACAGCTTCTTCCACTACAGTTCCTGTTAATGCATAACGAATCCGATCCTGCCCTTCTCCCTTTACCTCTACGGAATAAAACGAGTTGTCCTTTTTTACAGAATCTTTTAAATTTAATGCAAGGCCTTTTCCATTTGGAAGGTAGTAAACATCTATCGCTTCCCCTTGTTTATTCTGTCCATAATTGTAAGAAACATATGTCTTTCCGGATTCTGTGTCTGTATAAACTTTTCCGTATTCTATCCTGCTTTTTCCCCGGTATGCAGATACAAACTTATTATTTGCATCCGGATTCTGATTCTCACCATTTTTCACAAATCCAAATTCTTCATATATCAGGAGCAGGTCCTCAATGGAAACACCATAGTAGGTAGTTCTTCCGTCTTTCCATGTTGCAATGCCGGTAATGTCATTATGCTGAAGCTTTACCTTGTTTCCATCAATAATGACATAGAAATCAATATCAAATCCTTCGGAAATCTCCTGAAGTTTCGGTGATTCCTCTTGTGCAATCTGCTCCTCGAAGGCTTTTTCTTCTTCTGAAAGCTCTCCCTGGGATGGAGTAATTTCTTCCTCCGGAATCTCTTCTAATGGCGGGGTGATTTCCTCTCCAGGAGTCTCTTCTGATGGCGAAGTATTTTCTTCTTTCGACGTCTCTTCCGACAATGATGTACTTTCCTCCGGAATAAAATCTTCTGTGCGCATTTCACCCTCTTGAGTACTATTTATATTTGGAATATTCTCTTCTTCCACTGAAACTGCCAAAACTGTCGTTCCTGCGCTATTCATGCACAAAACCAATAAAAGTGTCCAGGCTATCCATCTTAGCCATCTCTTTTTCCTCTTCACACAAATTCCTCCTAAAAACATATTTTCCTTTTCTCAACTATCTGCCTTTTTTATCCATTCCTTCTGCATTGCCGCTGCTATAAAGCACTGCAATAGTTTTTTTGAAAATACACCACATTCACCGTTGGCAATCATTCTTATGGCTTCTTCATGCTTTAATTTTCTTTTATAGGGGCGTACACTGACCAATGCATCATAAGCATCCACAAGGCCTACTACCTGAGCACAAAGTGGTATTTCATCACCTTTTAGTCCATCCGGGTAACCAGAACCATCATATCTTTCATGGTGATATCTGCATATTTCATAGCTATACTTATTAAGTTTTTCTGTCGTAGCTCCTCGTGGAAACCGCAATGTCATCTCTGCCCCTGTAAGAGGATGCTGCTTTACAATTCCCATCTCATCAGCTGTTAATTTACCGTTTTTGTTCAATATCTCTATCGGCACACGGATTTTTCCAATATCATGAATTGGAGACAGATGAGAGACATTTTCTATTTCTTCCTCTGTAATCCCATACTCCGGATAGTTTTTCTGTAGTTGAAGATACACTTGTTTTGTATAAAAACAGAGATCATCCTGATGTTCTGTTTCTATAAGATTATTGTGATTCAACACTGCAGCCAGAAGCGAAACCATTTCCCAATACTGTTTTGTCTCATCCTGTGCTTTTTGTCTTAATTCCCGTTCCATATTTACAATTGTGTTAGGAATAACTTTTGCATTATGGAATGTAATAACAGCAGTTTTCTCATTTTCATCCACAAATCTTTTTACTTCCATCCAAACATAAGTCTCTGAGTTTTTCTCGCTTCTTCTTTGATAAACAATATCTTCTTCTGAACAGCCCTTTTTCAAATGCTCTGTCAACGAATCGCTTTTCAAAAATTCCTGCAGTTTTTCACAATCCTTTTCACATACATATTTTTCACAATATACTTTCAGAAAATCATCATATGTTCCTGCAGTTTTTACATCATCATAAATCCCCCTGTTATGAGAATAGATACATTCATAACTGTTTTCCGCTAAATTAACTTTCAGAATGATATAAAATCGCCCAAAATATTCATCTTTCCCCGGTCTGATAATATCAGAGATTTTCACATTTTCTAATCGGTTATTGTAAGTGTTCTGTAAGTCCAATAAGACTTGATGTACTTTACAGCAATCCGTATAGTTTCTGGAGCAAAATCCATCCTTTTCAAGACAGCGACTGATTGCCATTGTTGATTCCATACATGATATGACATCAAATAAAGAAATCTTTTCTGAATTTTTGGCAAGGGCATATCCTCCACTGATACCTTCAGAAGCTGAAATAATCTTCTCTTTTTTTAACTGCTTTGTGATTTTGGGAATATAGCTCTCCGGAATCTTTAATTCAGAAGCTAATTTTGCCGTTGTAACCCTGTGCTTTTTTATTGCCAAATAACAGACAATCCTGATTGCATAATCCGTTGTATTGGTAAGCTGCATAGGTGCTCACCTCTCTCTCTTTTCTTTATGCTGACCAGATGATACTCCTGGTACATCATCGTTAGTTTCTGAGTATCATCCAGTTTAATTGCAATCACACCATCCGTACTATAGTAAATGGTGCCATTATATTTTCCGATGTATACACAGTTTTTTCCATCTACTTTTGCACTCTTAAACTCGAAATGTCGGCCTTCTATAGATAGCTCTTTATGATCCGCAATTGCTCCAAATTGAATGACAGAAGGTGCTCCTGTAATTGGATTTCCATTGACATCTACATATTCCACACGATTAGTCGTCTGTTCATTACCATTCGTAACACTTCTCTGCATTGCGATATTCAAACTCTGTACAGATATCGTATCTGGAAGCTGCTCATCACTTGCCTGTTCTGTAGATTTTTCATTGTCAATAATCTGCTCTGAAGACTTCTCTGATATTTCTGTTTCAGATTCTTTAGTTTCTGTAGTATCTTTTTCTTGCTCCAGGTCTTCTGTCTTCGATATTTCTGACTCTTTTTCCTTTTCTTTCAATGCATAAGTCATAGTCAGTTTTTGTCCATCTGCAAACTTATTGGCATTGATATTATCGGAACTCCAATAAACCGTATCTTTATATACTCCTATAAAGGAACAGTCTGCATCATTTACTTTTGCACTCTTAAATTCATAATCTTTGTCAGAAATATTTAACTCTGAATGATCTGATATTTTTCCAAGCTCAATGGTCTCTGGTGCTCCTTCAATCGCATTGCCGGATTCATCTACATATTCCACCAATTTTGTGGTCGGTACCTGACCATTTGAAGTTGCTTCCTGTATTTCTTTCTCCAGCTTCTCCACTTCTATGCTATCCGGAATCTGTTCCTCAGTTTCTGCCGATGTCTCAGTTTCTGTTTCTGATGTAAATTGCTCCGAGTTTGCTCGGTTTCTGTCTGTTGTGCATCTGTTCTCACTTGTAAATGCTTCTGTATCTTGTGTTTCTTCCTGCTCTGTAACCACTGATGTTTCATCTTCTGATGCACTTACGGTTTCCAGATTCATAAAACAAATAGAAAAGATTAGAAGCCAAGAACATGCTATTTTCAAATATGTTTTCCAATTCTTATGCCTCATTTTTCGCATCTCCATTCCTGTTCTTCTGCTTCTCCATGAGTAATCCGCAAAGGCAGATAACTGAGCCAAAGAATAAGAACAAATAGCCTGCAACCGGACTATCATCACCTGTCTTTACCGGCGAACCATTATGAATAATATCCTTTGATCTTGGGGAAGATGGAACCGGGTTTTGATTTTTACCAGTTTGACCGGTATACGAGTTTTTGAATGAAACCTTCGATACTTTATCTCCATTTTCATTTTTGACCACTGTTACCGCCATCAGTTCATTATTGGAATCAAAGAATCCTTCAATCGTTACATCATAGGTTTTTGAATCATATGTATAATTTTCTTTATTCTCTGTTGCCTGGTACAGCTTGTAATGATATTCTCCTGCCTGTCCGACATTCATAATCAGCTCTGTAGAAGAATTACCACTCATATTCCAGGTAAATGTTCTTCTATTGCTTCCCTCCGGCATTGGATTTTGTATCTGATCTGCTATTAAAACATAAGAGCCTGTTTTGTCAGCATCTGCAGAATTGTTTACTTCAAATATCTGTTCCACTGGTATTTTCACTGTTGTGTTTCTGTCAGCTGCCAATACTGGTCTTTGAACACCCAGAAAGAATATCATGGACAGG
>ENA-OQCX01001095-OQCX01001095.1-human-gut-metagenome-genome-assembly--contig:-NODE-1095-length-13080-cov-1.035204_pt1 | contig 13080 bp, 15 predicted proteins | sample MGYA00242762_ERZ504587 | MGnify/ENA primary metagenome ERZ504587 (study PRJEB26092, sample SAMD00036337) | human gut metagenome | host: Homo sapiens | study: EMG produced TPA metagenomics assembly of...
CATTTTCCTAAGGTAGGACAAAATAAGAGTCTCCTGTCTGATGAGGAGCGTAGTCGTATCAATGAGGCGACGGATGAGCACAGGAGATTGGATATTGTTACGCAGATCAATAGTAAGCGAGGTCATTTTGTGGCTATGTCGCTTTTCAATGCTGCTAGTGAACAATTAGTGCTTAGTCAGCCACAAATTCTCAATGAGACACAGGATGACATGTCGGTTTATTTGAAGGAGCTGCTTGACCTTGGTCTTCCTTTGGTTGAAAAGGGACGTAATCGTTTCGAGGCTAAGGGTGACCAGATTGGGAACTACAAGGACCTTCTATCAACGATCATTGCCCTTAACAGCAGTCATCTAGATGCTGATTTGGACAAGGAAACGCAGACTTTCTGGTCAGTTGCTGTGCGTTATCTCCGTAAGCGACTTGATAAGGACCAAGTCTTGATTCCAAATGTGATTGACGATGTGACGACAACCAAGGTGGATGATCAGGTCATGCAGCTAGTCTTTCCGGGGGAGGAACCACTGAAATTATCAGCCTCGGCTCTGACAACCTTCTATAACAACCAATATCTTTATTTCTTGCGATATGTTTTGGGCCTTGAAGAGTTGGAGTCCATCCATCCAGATGCTCGACACCACGGGACTTACTTGCACCGTGTCTTTGAGCGTGTTATGGGGGATTCTTCGTCAGAAAACTTCGATGATAAATTGGAAAAGGCTATTGCTCAGACCAATCAGGAACAACCCTTTGAACTTCTCTATACAGAGGACCAAGAGAGTCGCTTGTCTCGTCAGATTTTGGAAGATATCGCCCGATCAACTGCCAGTGTTTTGCGTGATAATGCGGCTGTTAAGGTTGAGCGTGAGGAAGTCAAGTTTGACTTGCTTTTAGCAAATAGCATCAAGATTACAGGATTATTGACCGTGTGGACCGTTTAACGGATGGGGCTCTGGGTGTCGTTGACTACAAATCAGGTAAAAATGTCTTTGACATTCAGAAATTCTACAATGGCCTCAGTCCGCAGTTGGTAACCTATCTAGAAGCCTCCGCCAGACCTATAAGGTTGATGCTGATCAGCTTTTTGGTGCCATGTATCTTCACATGCAGGACCACAGCTTAACTTAGCTCAGTTTGGTCTGGATAAGCTAGCAGCTCAGGCTCATAAGGAATTAACCTATAAGGGACTTTTTGTGGCTTCAGAAACAGAGCATTTGACTGGTGGAAACTATGATTTGCAAAAGACTGTCACCTATGACAAGGAGGACCTAGAAACCTTGCTAGACTACAATATCAAGCTCTTCACAAGTGCTGCCGAAGTTATTCGAAGCGGGAATTTTGCGGTCAATCCTTATACCGAGGATGGCAAGTCTGTCCAAGGGGATCAAATCAAGCAATTACTCATTTTGAGCCGACCGCCACATGGGACAGGCTCGAAAACTCTTGCGTTTACCAAGTAAGGGCAAGAAGGAAGCCTATTTGGAGCTGATGGCAAAAGATGAGGACGATAATGAGAATGCAAGTTGCTGAAACTATCGTCCCCTTTCCAGTCACTGATCAAGCTGTGACAGCAGACAAAAAAGACCAGGAGGACAACCATGTTGACTAAAGCTTTTTTAAGTCCAACAGAGATTAAGGAACGCATTGCCCAAGAAGCAGCTTCTGACAAGGAACGCAAGTTAACACCTGAGCAGATTGAGGCCATTTACAGTAATGGTAGTAATATTCTTGTGTCAGCTTCGGCTGGATCAGGAAAAACCTTTGTCATGGTTGAGCGTATACTTGATATGATTGGACGTGGCGTTGGCATTGACCAACTCTTTATCTCAACCTTTACGGTAAAGGCTGCAGGTGAGTTAAAAGAGCGCCTGGAAAAGCGTCTGACAGAGCAGTTGGGACAGGTTGAGACGGATGAAGAGCGTGCCTTTCTTTCAGACCAGATTGCCAAGATTGGGACGGCTGATATTGGAACTATGGATGCCTTCACCCAGAAATTGGTCAATCAGTATGGCTATCTCCTGGGTGTGTCACCTATTTTCCGCATTATGACAGATCCTGCCGAGCAGACACTTATGAAAAATGAGGTTTATGCTGATCTTTTCAACGATTACATGCAAGGGAAAGATGCCCAACTTTTCCAAAAATTGGTCCGCAACTTCGCAGGAAATGGCAAGACTAGTAAGGCTTTTCGTGATTTAGTTTACGATGTCTATAACTTTTCTCAGGCTACTGCAGGTCCTGAAAAATGGCTACGTCAAAATCTTTTAAAAGGGCAGGTAGAGGCCAATCCAGATAAGGCTAAAGCTGAGCTTTTAGAGGGTCTCAAAGATGGCTTGTTGGCTGATTTCTTAGACTTCTTAAGAGACCATATAGGTCTAGCTCAGCGTGAATTTGCCAAGGCCAAATATCTAAATAATGTGTCAGATGCCATTAGCCTTCTTGAAGGAGCCTTGGCCAATGACCAAACGGATATGGAGGACCTGCTCAAACAACTCTTGACTTTGTCAGGAGGTACTGGTTTGACCAATATGACCCGTCCTAAAGACGAGGAACTCAAGGCCTACAAGGAAGCTTACAACAAGACCAAAAATGAGTTTGTGGCCCAGTTGCGAGAGGTTGATACCCGGCTAACGATCCTCGAGGTTTTGACCAAGCATAATGATGACATCCTACCTCTGTTGGAGTTGCTTCAGGCCTTTGTACTTGATTTTTCGGACCAGTATTTACAGGCCAAGATTCAGGAAAATGCTTTTGAATTCTCGGATATTGCCCATTTTGCCATCCGTATTTTGGAGGAAAATCCAGAGGTGGCCGCTAGCTACCGTGACCGTTACCATGAAGTGATGGTAGACGAGTATCAGGACAATAGCCATACCCAAGAACGCATGTTGGAACTCCTCTCTAACGGCCACAACCGATTCATGGTGGGAGATATCAAACAATCCATCTATCGTTTCCGTCAGGCGGATCCTCAGATTTTTAACGGCAAGTTTCAGCTCTTCCTTGAAAATCCAGATGCAGGTAAGTTGATTCTCCTTAAAGAGAACTTCCGTAGCCAATCTGAGGTTCTTGATGCGACTAATGGTGTTTTCAGCCACTCATGGACCAGGAAATCGGAGATATCCTCTATGACAAGACGCATATGTTGGTAGCAGGTAGCGAGAAGCAAAAAGAACCCCATCCTGAAAATGAGACAGAGGTTCTGATTTACAATAGTGATGAAGCAAGTGTGACTCCTGATGAGGAAAGTGCTGATCAACCTATTAGTAGCGGCGAGATTTCCTTGGTTATCAAAGAAATCATCAAACTTCATAAGCAAGGTGTACGTTTTGAGGATATTACCCTCCTAGCACCAACTCGCAACACCTATCTGGACTTGATGGCAAGCTTTGAGGAGCACGGAATTCCCTTGGTACCTGACGAGTACAAGTCAAGCTACCTAGAGTCACTAGAAGTTATGATTATGTTGGACACCCTTCGTGCCATCAATAATCCTCTCAATGACTATGCCTTGGTTGCCCTCCTTCGTTCACCTATGTTTAACTTTAACGAGGACGACCTGGCTCGGATCGCTGTCCAGGCTGACAAAGGACAATTCTATGACAAGCTTCTTGCAGCTCATACTAAATCAGACTTCATCCAGAAGTCGTGACGCAAGGACTTGAGGCAAAGTTGACTCTTTTCACTAAGACTCTGGCAGATTGGCGTGATTACAGTAAGTGGCACTCGCTCTATGACCTCATCTGGAAGATTTACGACGATCGTTTCTATTATGATTATGTTGGCAGTCTTCCACGATCTGAGCAACGCCAGGCCAATCTCTATGCCCTTGCCTTGCGTGCCAATGCCTATGAAAAGACTGGCTTTAAGGGACTTTCTCGTTTTATTGGTATGATTGATAAGATCATTTCTAGCGGTAACGACCTAGAGGAAGTGACAGATTTGGTTCCCAAAAATGCCGTTAGCCTCATGACCATTCACAAGTCCAAGGGGCTAGAGTTCAAGTATGTCTTTGTCCTGCAGATGAATCGCAAGTTCATTGGTCACAGCAAGGATGGCCTGAGCGGTAAGTATATTATCAATCGTGAAAAAGGGCTTGGTATTAAGTATCTAGCTGACCTCAAAGACCAGATAAACACCAATTTGCCTAAGTTAAATGTTGTTCTTGAGACCTTGACCTTCCAGGAAAATCGTAGGGAAGAGCGTCGAGCAAGTATCTCAGAAGAGATGCGTCTGCTCTATGTTGCAATGACCCGTGCAGAGAAAAAACTCTACCTAGTTGGTAAGGGCAGTAAGGAAAAATTGACCCAGCAATTTGGCACAGATGTTGAAAATAATCGCCTACCAGTAGCTCTACGTGACCAAATTGCTACTTATCAGATTGGGTTATGGCTTTGGATACTGCCTTTATGAGAAAGGATCTCAAGTTTACTGTTCGCTTTGTTGAGGCTGAGGACTTGACCCCAGAGGCTATTGGTCAGGTTGAAGTTCAAGCGGCAGTAGATGCTGATGATCTCTCTAACAATCGCCAGACGGAAGACATTAAGCGTGCCCTAACTGTCTTAGAAAGTGTTGAAAAACTCAACCAGCTTTATGCACCGGCGATTGACCTGCCATCTGTGCGTACGCCGAGCCAGCTCAAAGCCTTCTACGAACCTGTCATGGATACTGAAGGGTGGATATTATGGACAAGAAAGAGGAGGTACAACCTCTGGAGACATCCACTAGCTTTGAGCTTCCAGATTTTGGGCAAAAAACGAAGGTCACTGGAGCTGCAGTTGGTTCAGCCACCCATGAACTCATGCAACGCTTGAGTCTTTCTGACAAGGTGACCCTCCAAGATTTGACACAGGCCTTGAGTCGAGTATCGGCAGATGATCAAGTCAAGGCGCGTGTGCAGTTAGAAAAGCTACTAGGCTTCTTTGACACCGAACTTGGGAAGCTCATTCTAGCTAACCGTGATAAGTTGCGCCGCGAAGCGCCATTTGCCATGTTGGCAGAAGATCCCGCCAGTAAAGAAGACTTTGTCGTCCGTGGTATCATTGATGGCTACCTTCTTCTTGAAGACCGTATTGTCCTCTTTGATTATAAGACAGACCGCTTCACTCAACCTGGTGAGCTTAAGGAACGCTACAAAGGGCAAATGAGCCTTTATGCTAAAGCACTTAGCCAAGCCTATCAAATAGATAAGATTGATAAATACCTTATTCTCCTAGGTGGAAAAAACTTGGAAGTTGTAGAAGTATAAGCTATAGCATAACCATTCTTTCATAGTGAAAGAGTGGTTTTTGTGTGTCTTAATTCCACCAAAAAGACCGGTGTGCACACACCAGTCTTTTCTGATAGATTTCCATCAGTATTGTAAGTTCGTTAAAATATTAGAGGATGGAAATAGTTATGAAAAAAAGTATCTTGTAGGTTGCTTAGTCCTACAAGGGCTATTATAACAAACTCATCTCAGTCTAAACAAGGTAGAAAAATTAGAATTAAACACTATAAATATGACTAGTTTTTAATAGTTTGGATCCATAACGACAATAAATAGAGAAAAACCGCCAGCGTTAGACTGACGGTATTTGTTTAGTTTAATCCTAATGTCAACTAATCAAAGGCACCACCCAATTGACCCAGGCCCAGGAAATAGGCATAACCAGAATCATGGCTGGAATCATATCTGCTGTTGGGAATTGACGCAGTTTCATAATACGAAACCTGTCGCAATCATGAGGAAGCCCCCGCAAGCCTTAAAGTCTCCAATCATGGCTTTTGTTGTTAGAGGGAGAATGAAACCAGCACTCACAAAGAGGAGGAAGAAAACGATAAATTGTGGAATGGCAATCATGGAGACGATGTAACCTAGACTACAAGAGAAAATCATGGCCGTAAAGAAATCTAGGATAGATTTGGAAATCAAGATGGAAGCATCGCCTGTCATCCCAGACTCAAGGCTCCCGTAAATTCCTGTACCACTCGCACAGAAAAGGACGATAACCGTTAAGAGCTGCGCATAAAACTCATCGTGAGCTAACCCTGTTTGTTTGCTTGGTGTAATCTTGGACAAGCCTTTTTCCATAAGCCCAGCTCCCTTGTTGATGAGGTTCCCAAACTTTAGGGCCAGCCCGATGATGGTACCGATAACTACTGCAAAGATAACCGCAGGCATATTAACCATATTCATAATAGCGCTAATCCCCATAACCATAGAGGCTAGGCCAAAGATAAGGTTAAGATTTTCCTTGAAATCGTCTCTGAGATAGTCCCCGAAGAGACCTCCAGCGATTCCTCCTAAAATAATAGATAGCGAGTTGATGATAATTCCAGTTGGCACCAGTGATTTTCCTCCTATTGTTCTAAATACTATAAGTTTAGCCTTATCAAAGGCTGAAAGCAAAATCACCCCATATTTTGTAAAACGTTTTTCTTTAAATTGTACCTTTAAAAGGATACAATAAATGAGAAAGTGACGAAATAGCCTTACCTAAATCTATTGCCAGTGTTTTTAGAGTGTCGTTTCATAAAAAATAAGGAAACAACTCTAACTCACAATCTGATATACATTATAAAATGAGACTATCGTTAAAGAGGTTCTCAAGAAAGGATAAAAGATGATTCGTTTTGAACATGTAACGAAACGTTATGAAGATAAAGATGCTCTCTCAGATCTTAACCTCGAGATTCGAGATGGTGAGATTTTTGGTCTGATTGGTCACAATGGGGCTGGTAAGACCACGACCATTTCCATTTTGACGTCTATCATTGAAGCTAGCTACGGTGAAGTTTACGTTGATGATATGGCCCTCAGTCAACATCGTGATGCCATCAAGAAAAAAATCGCTTATGTGCCAGATTCACCGGACCTATTCCTAAATTTGACTGCCAATGACTATTGGTACTTCTTGACACGTATCTATGATTTGGAAGCTAGTCAAGTCGAGGAACGTTTGACTGATCTCATGGCTACCTTTGACCTAACGGAAAGTCGTTATAACCTCATTTCTTCCTTCTCTCACGGTATGCGTCAGAAGGTTGTTGTCATCGGTGCCTTTTGGTTAATCCACAGATTTGGGTTTTGGATGAGCCTCTGACTGGTCTGGATCCACAGGCGTCTTATGATTTGAAAGAAGCCATGCGTCATCATGCCAAGGAAGGTAATAGTGTCCTTTTCTCAACCCACGTTTTAAGTGTAGCTGAGCAGCTCTGTGATCGTATTGCTATTTTGAAGAAAGGAAAACTTATCTTCCAAGGTCTCTAGCTGAACTGAAGTCTCAGTACCCTGACAAGGATTTGGAAACTATTTATCTGGAAATGGCTGGACGTAAGATTGAGGAGGTATAGTCATGAACTGGAACCATGTTTGGGAGCTTTTTAAAATCAATCTCCTCTACGCTAATCCTCAAGCAGTAACTAACCTACAGAAACGTCAGGAGAAAAAGAAAAAAGCCAATTTCTCCATCGTTAATGCCATGCTTAGACAACAACTTTTGATTCTAGTTGTTTTTACGGTTGTCTATAGCTATCTTTTTGTAGGTGTCGATTATAAGGCCAATCCTGGAGTCTTAACCCTATATCTCTTGACTTTTTCAATCATGGGGCTTCTCCAGACCTTCACGGCTCTTTATAGTACCTTTTATGACAGTAAGGATAGCAAGGCTTATCTGCCTCTTCCCTTGAACCAGCGGAAGTTTTTTTGGCTAAGACCTTTGTCCGGTTCTATGGTTGGGATGACCTTCATGGTACCTATCCTTAGTCTTCTTATCCTAGCTTACTGGCAATTTATTGGACCACTTGGGGATACCTGTAGGGCTATTTGCTTTATCCTTTATTTTTTATCAATCTCGTTCTGTCAGTAGTTCTCGCTAATAGCATTGGGACCATGATTGTTCGTAGCTCTCGTCAAAAGCTCTATTCGAGTATCCTGATGATTCTGTCGACCATATTGATTATGTTGCCTATCATGATGGTTGGTTTCCTTAATGGTTATATTAAGGGTGCTGGGCATGTCAATTTTCCCTTGTTGCCTTATCTAAGAGGTTACTATGATGCTCGTAGCTGCCCTCTATCTCCAGAGGCCCTGCTAAATTTCTATCTTCCTCTTATCTTAGTGCTTATCTTGGGCTTTTGGTTTTATAAGGTCAGAATGCCTCGTTATTTCCACGAAGCCATTTATAACCAAAAGGCTAGAAAGCCTCAGGCCAAAGCTGTTACTCGAAGCCAAAGACAGGTCTTGATTCGCCATCATTTATCTACTTTGGGAAATTCAACCCTCATTATCAATACCTATGTGGTACCAGTCTTATATATGATCATGTTAGGTGGGGGTGCGGTATTTTTGAAAGATCTGGGTCCAGACTATTTCGGACTCCTGCTTTTGGTCGGAATTGCCTTTGGTTTCTTTTCAGCTCAACCAACAAGTTTTCTTGGTGTAGCAACATCCTTAGAGGGGACAAACTTTGACTTTATTCGTAGCTTGCCAATCAATACTGGTGACTATCTTCGTCAAAAGTTTTGGATTTTCTATGGCTTGCAAGTCAGTGTTTCCCTCTTATTAGGAGGACTTGGTTTAATATTCCTTGCACATCTCCATCCGGTTTTAGTACTGAGTTTCATCATTGGTTTCCTTGTGACAACCTATCTTGTAGGTGGCTATTTCTTTGAACGTGACCTTAAATTGTTAGAAGTGAATTGGCAAGAAGTCACCCAGCTCTTCAATCGGGGCGGCGGACAGTGGCTTTATATGGGGATTTTTATCCTTACCATTTTTATTGCAGCTTTGCTGGGTGGTCTTGTCTTCTTTGCAAGTAAGTTCTGGATTGCCCTAGTAGTCAATGCTATAGTATCTGGGCTTATAGCTTTAGTTGTACTAATCGTTTATATCTTTGTTGATCGCAGACGTTGGAAACGTATTAGAGCCATGTTTTTTGCCTAGTACAAACTGTTTAAAGAGTCTCTCCGATTGGAGGGATTCTTTTTTACTGAAAATCTTTAATATGTAAACTTATGCATTATATATGTCAAAATACCTGAATTTAGTGTATAATCATAAACATGAAACGAAATTTTGACTCAGTAAAACGCCTGGTTATCAAAATCGGGACTAGTTCTCTGGTTTTACCATCAGGGAAAATTAATCTTGAAAAAATCGATCAATTAGCTTTTGTCATTTCTAGCTTGCATAATAAGGGAATTGAGGTTGTCCTCGTATCCTCTGGTGCCATGGGCTTTGGTCTAAATGTTCTAGACCTTGAGAAACGCCCAGCAGAAGTTGGTAAGCAACAGGCTGTCTCAAGTGTAGGGCAGGTGGCTATGATGAGCCTTTTATTCGCAGGTCTTTTCACATTACCAGACCAAGATATCTCAGTTGCTTTTGACGCGTGATGTGTTGAGTATCCTGAGAGTTTGGCCAATGCATCAATGCCTTTGAGAGCCTCTTCGAGCTTGGGGTTGATCCCGGATTGTTATGAAAATGACGCTGTCAGCTAGATGAAATGGACCATGCGACTAAGTTTGGAGACAATGACCGCTTGTCTGCTATCGTTGCTAAGATTGTTGGTGCAGACCTACTTATCATGCTGTCAGATATTGATGGGCTCTTTGATAAGAACCCAAATGTCTATGAGGATGCGACCCTTCGTAGCTATGTCCCAGAGATTACCGAGGGAATTCTGGCCTCAGCTGGTGGTGCCGGTAGTAAATTTGGTACGGGTGGTATGATGAGTAAGATTAAATCCGCCCAGATGGTTTTTGAAAATCATAGCCAAATGGTTTTGATGAATGGTGAAAATCCACGTGACATTCTTCGTGTCCTAGAAGGAGCCAAAATCGGTACACTCTTTAAACAGGAGGTCTAATATGACATATATTGATACATTGGGCCAGCAGGCCAAAGTGGCAGGTCGTCAGATTGCTAAATTGTCAACAGCAGCTAAAAACGACCTTCTAAATCAGGTAGCTAAAGCTCTAGTAGCTGAGAGTGCTATATTATCACTGAAAATGCTAAGGATATGGCAAATGCCAAGGAAAATGGTATTTCAGAGATTATGCAAGATCGTTTGCTCTTAACGGAAGACCGTATCGCAGGGATTGCTGAGGGTGTCCGTCAGGTGGCAGATCTTCAGGACCCAATCGGTCAAGTGGTTCGTGGCTATACGAATCTGGATGGTCTCAAAATCGTTCAAAAGCGTGTTCCTATGGGTGTTATTGCTATGATTTTTGAGAGCCGTCCCAATGTCTCAATCGATGCCTTTAGCCTTGCCTTTAAAACCAATAATGCCATCATTCTCCGTGGAGGTCGTGATGCCATCAATTCCAACAAGGCCTTGGTTACAGTAGCCCGTAAGGCTTTGGAAAATGCAGGTATCACAGCAAATGCTGTTCAGCTAGTTGAAGACACCTCTCATGAGGTAGCAGAGGAACTCATGGCGGCGACCAAGTATGTAGACTTGCTCATTCCTCGTGGTGGAGCCCGTCTCATTCAAACGGTTAAAGAAAAAGCCAAGGTTCCTGTCATCGAACGGGTGTTGGTAACTGTCATATTTATGTGGATAAATATGCTGACTTAGATATGGCGACACAGATTGTCATCAATGCCAAAACACAGCGACCAAGCGTTTGTAATGCTGCAGAATCTCTCGTTGTTCATGCTGATATTGCGGAAGACTTCTTGCCTCATTTAGAAAAAGCTATTTCAAAAGTTCAGGCTGTTGAGTTCCGTGCGGATGAAACGGCTTTGAAACTTATGGAAAAAGCTGTATCAGCTTCTCCAGAAGATTTTGCGACAGAGTTTCTTGACTATATCATGTCTGTTAAAGTAGTAGATAGCCTTGATGAGGCCATTGATTGGATTAATACTTACACGACATCGCATTCAGAGGCTATTGTGACTCAGGATATCAGTCGTGCTGAGCAATTCCAAGACGACGTAGACGCTGCAGCGGTCTATGTTAATGCCTCAACCCGCTTCACAGACGGCTTCGTCTTTGGATTGGGTGCTGAAATCGGAATCTCAACCCAGAAAATGCATGCTCGTGGCCCAATGGGACTTGAGGCTCTAACCTCAACCAAGTTCTATATTAATGGCCAAGGACAAATTAGAGAATAAACAAAAAAGCCCCATGAGGAGCTTTTTGGTCTATTTGCTAGAGTATAAAGCTTCTGCTATACTGGGGGTATCATAAAAAAGGGGGATTTTATTATGATTGAAGCCTACAAAAAATTTTGGAAGGGCTATGTAGATTTTGAGGGACGTTCAACACGTTCAGATTATTGGTTTGTATATTTGGTAAATGTATTGATTACCTTTGCTTATTTTTTGATCCAAGCAGTATTTGGAGGACTTGCAGCTGCAACTGATTCAAGCTTTTTGGCTGTTATTTCACTTATCCTCCTACTTATCTTTTTTGCCTATGGTATTGCTGCGTGTTTACCTGGTATTGCTCTAACGGTTCGTCGTTTGCGTGATGCTGGCTACAATTGGCCGTATATTTTTGTTGCATTTATCCCATTTGTAGGTTGGATTATCCTAATTGTTTTGCTATGTAAACCAACTAAAGTGGAATATCCATTCAACAACTTCAATAATCCACAACAATAATGACAATCAACCAACTCATTGAGTTGGTTTTTCTGATGTCAAAAAAGCTTTATGTTAATGTTGCACATTTTAATATTTCTGATATAATCTTATCTGAGACTAATTGATACTAAAAATATATTTAAGAAATGTGAATACTCTATGAAACTACTTCGTAATTTAAAAGAAAAACGTTACCTTATTTTGACATTTACCCTACCAGCTATACTTTTTGGCTCTGGCTATTGTCTTTTTGCAGCCTGCACACAATCATGCTAAGGTCCAAGTAAAGGTTGGTACTAAGCAGTCATCGTCAAGCAAGCCCAAGGCATCTAGCTCAAGCTCTTCGTCATCTTCTTCAACGTCAAGTGAGTCTTCGAGCGAATCGTCGTCAGCAAGCTCAACGGTAGAAGTAGCTAGTCAGACAGAGGCAAGCTCTACTCCTGCGGTAGTATCAGCCCCAACACCATCTTCAGCACAAGAGACTTATCAAGCGCCCCAGTATAACTATGTGCCACCAACAACTTATACAGAATCACATAGTGATGCCTCAAGCTATACAGCTCCTGCATACAGTGCGGATGTCAGCTCTGGGACAACAGAATAAGGGTTAGAGAAAAGGAATTTAGGATTAGAAATTTTTAGCATTAGCGACAGGGTTATCTAGTTTAGTCCTATTAGCAGCTTGTTCAAACCAGCAAATGGCTTGACTTCTCCCGACTTCATCTTCATCAGTAGAGCAGTCACAATCAAGTAGTAGTGAAAGCTCTAGCATAAGTACAAGTTCAAGCTCTAGTCAAGAGAAAAAGGTAGATACCTCTGCCTATGATAGCATCATTAGTAAGTACCAAACGGCTGTGGCCAACAACCAAACGGATGCCTCACTTAATTCTCTCATTGTGACCTATGCTAATTCTCAAACAAGTCCTGCCTCAACGGTCTATACTTACCATGATTTGGATGGTAATGGTGTTGATGAGTTGATTCTTGCTTTTAAGCCAGGTAAACTCTTTAAAGAACATGTGATTACGGATATTTACACTATATCTAAGGATAGTGGTCAGGTTGTTCGTCTGACAGAGGGGCCACAACTGGGCATGTTGGGTGAGCGTATGACATTGGCCTACCTCATGGATAACACCTTTAGCTACTATGGTAGTGCTGGTGCTATGGCTGGTGGAGGTGCAGGCTACCGCTTTAGTAGTGATGGTCAGTCTCTTGTAAAAGAGGACAGTGATTCGGGTTGCTGAAAAAGCAGATCTTTCTAGTTGGGATTGGAAGGACTTGGACAGTGCTTCAAGTAATAGTAGTTCTAGCACAGTGTCACAAACTCAAACCAGTTCGACAGCCTTAAAGGCTGATGAACTCAAAATGGTAACTACAAGTCAGCTGTAGGGACATGGAAGTCTTCAAATGGAAAGACCATCACCATTACTTCGGACGGACAATTGGAACTCTGGGATATACCTACCCAATTGATTCAGTGAGTGCAAAACAATCTGACTCAGGTGGG
>ENA-OQCX01001096-OQCX01001096.1-human-gut-metagenome-genome-assembly--contig:-NODE-1096-length-13079-cov-2.125618_pt1 | contig 13079 bp, 14 predicted proteins | sample MGYA00242762_ERZ504587 | MGnify/ENA primary metagenome ERZ504587 (study PRJEB26092, sample SAMD00036337) | human gut metagenome | host: Homo sapiens | study: EMG produced TPA metagenomics assembly of...
TCTTGACCATACATCCCAAGAGGACACATGATGATCCAAAACAAAACAAATGCTGCAAAAACTAATTAATGTAGTCACCTTTCTATACATATTGATTTCATCATTATGCCCAAAGCATGAAAATAAAAGCATCACACACAAGGCTGTAAATAAATCCAACTGTCAATTTACATTTCTGCGATATTTATTTAAATGAACAATCAGGATTTTTGCACGATTTTCTTACATAATCCTTTAACAGATAGTATAAACAGAAAAACTATTACGAAGCATTTTGTATAATATTCCTGTTCGAATAAATCAACAAGCAGTGGGATTATAATGAATGTTGATAGACAAAAGATCATTATCAGAGTGCTTTTTTTCATGTTTTAGCAAAAAGTAGCAACTCCTACTAAGGCGCCGCTCCACCCACCTAAAGCGGTTCCCGATACTGTACCGATAACAGGTAGTGTGACAGTACCAACTCCTGCACCACCAACCGCACCTAATCCCGCGGATCCTGCAGTTCCTGCAACACATTTCACTACTTTCCATGCCGTCCCCAAAAACCCTCTCGTTGTAGCTTTAGGAGCTTCTAACTCCATAGCATAATAAATAGCTTCAACAGCTATATCTACAGAATTCATTAGAATATTGTATTCTTGGGAGTTTGGAGATAGAGTACTATTTTGCACAATTTCTTTGAGCTGAAGCCTTAGAGTTTCAGGGGAAGCCTCTGTATCAACTTTTATGTTTTTCATACTCTCTATTACTTCCATTACTTCAGGGGATATCCTCTCAACATAATCGTCTTCATTGATAGCTCTGGAGATAGGTTTAATATCCTGTATCAAACTATTTGCATAAGCAGCAGCTTCTTCTACTGATTTAAACCCCTTACTTTCAAAGGCACTTTTTATTTGAGAGATTTCGTTAACTTCATCCAATTCCTTTTTGAAATCATTTATTACTTCTTCTGGATCATTACTGCAACCAACAACAATCAACAGCAAGAAAAAGAAAAAACATACTGTAAAATCTTCATAAGGCTTTTCTTTTTGATTAAACATGTACTAAAAAACACAATTATTATTCTTTTATAATTCTAATATTATCTGGTGTAGGTTCTTCCTCTTGTTCTATTTTAACTAAAATAGAATCATCGAATGTAAGACTTGTTGTTAAGATATATTCGTATCGAGCTACAACCATAGGTTCTTTATAATAAAGAACTTCTAATGTTTTGTTTCCATTATTATATGAATTAATTTTAAAAGGAGGACCATATTTCTTTAAAACCAATTCTTTTTGGAAGAGCCAATTTTCACAGGATCAGTGGTGAAACGACTTAACCCTATATCCGGCACAAAGAGCCACAGAATAAAACTATTAAAAATAAAAGGGATATTTTCATGTTATTGAATTTTTATGGGCATTCTTGAATTCAGCATATTTTTGAAATAAATCAACAAGCAGTGGGGTTAGTATCATCGGAACATGAAATTAAAAACATAATTGGCAAAATCAAATAAATACACATACTGTTTCATTATTAATATAATTAAGTTAATACCGAATATGTTAAAAATCAAAAGTACCATGCTTATAAGAGGACCGAGAAGGTTTATAATAATCCTCACCCGGGTCTGGGGTTGTATGAAATCCTGTCTGAATATTTCCGTAGGATTATCTGTAATTAAATTTGCATCATGGGTATATATGTTAAAATAGCACTCTGGATCTGTTTTTTGGTTATATGGTCCTTCTCCCACAAAAGTGAATTTTGTAAAAAACCGATTTTTTCCCCGTCTTTTCTGACCGTAAGAAACCAGACATTACCAGTACTTATCGTTTTAAATCTCAATCCATTTAATGATGAATAAGTTTCCTCTATAAACTGATCATTCAAATATGTCTGCTTTTTACAAATAAAAGGCAATTCAAATTTTCCACCTTCACTGGTAGAACAAAAGGATTCTGTTCCGAATGGATTTTATACACAAATGTCAACTTCCCTTTATCTATAATTAGGGGAATTTTTTCTACTTTTATACCATTAATAGTAGAGTAAGAAATCTGTAGATCAACATTCAAAATTTTATCTTCCTTATTAATATTTGAGGTTATATTTAATACAACTTGATCACCCTTTATTTTTGTCTCTATATCAGAAAAAAGAGTTTTATCAAATTCTATCGAAACATCCTTGGGAATAATCGGAACCTCTGAATCTAAAATATCATCTATCAATGTTTTTTGAATAATTGTAAAAGTAATAGTACGTTTCTCCCCCAAACAACTAAATGGTTTAGATACGTTCTCACTTGGCAGCAACTGATATTTAAAAATTTTATTATTTTCTTCTTTTTTCACAGGAAAATAATGCTAAGGCAACGAACAAAGGAATGAATATTTTCTTCATATTAACACTGTTTAGTTTTTTTACAAATTAAAGAATTTTCCCTGTTACAATAAAATACCAATTAATTGGTATTTTATCACAAATAACCATTCATGTATTTATTGTTTCAAGGCATGAAAATAAAAAGTATAACATACAAGAGCTGTAAACAAATCCACTATCAAAACAATAAAATAAATCGTTTTTGCATCTTTGCGATATGCATTTATGCAAAATCATACAAATTTCTTTATCAGTAAAATACCCATTAATTAGTATTTCATTGACAAAATGAATGTACTTTAAAAGCCCAAAGTTATATTCAATTCATAACCTAAATGCCTATCCAATATAAAAATAATGCGTTTAGCACCAAGATACAAACATAATAACACAAAATCAAGCTCTAAAGGAATGTATTACTATTATAAAAGACAGAATTATTCGGGAGATTCCCTACTCTAAAAAAGTTAAAGAAAGAAAATGATTCAAATAAATATTAGTGTAAAAATATCACCAACAACACAATATCCCCTTTTCAAATTATACAATAAATAATAGCTAAGCAACCAAAGACAGTGCAAAGCCAAATAAGTAATAAAAGAACAAAGTATTAAATAAAGCCAAAACACCCAATTTTACTTTTTAGGGTGTAAAATTGGGTGTTTTTCTTGTAAATTACTGATTTTCAGCATTTATTGCGGAGAGACAGGGATTCGAACCCCGGGTACCTCGCAGTACAACGGTTTTCAAGACCGCCGCAATCGACCACTCTGCCACCTCTCCAAGACTTCTTTTTTCAAAAGTACTTTCTGTTGAAAGCGCTGCAAAGGTACGACTTTATTTTAAATAAGCAAATAGTTTACCAGTTTTTTTGCTATAAAATTTTCAAATCGTATTTTTGCATACGAATAATAAACGAAAGAAATAAATCATGATATACCCTCAGAATTTCGAACAGAAAATAGGTTTCGATTCCATCCGTCATTTACTAAAAGAGAAATGTCTCAGCACATTAGGTCAAGAAAGAGTAGATGAAATGAACTTCTCAGAATCCTTTAAGGATATTAATGAATGGCTGGAACAGGTGATGGAATTCATGCGCATCATACAAGAGGAAGACAGTTTTCCCGACCAATATTTTTTTGATGTACGACCATCACTAAAACGTATCCGCGTAGAAGGTATGTATTTGGATGAGCAAGAACTGTTTGATTTACGCCGTTCTTTAGAAACAATTCGTGATATCATCCATTTTCTGACACTGACCTCGAATGACGAAGAACAAGAAAAAGAAAACTCCCCCTACCCTGCCCTACAAAAACTGGCAGGAGATATTATCGTGTTTCCTCAACTCATTACGCGTATAAACAACATCTTAGACAAATTCGGAAAAATCAAAGACAACGCTTCTTCCGAATTATTACGCATCCGCAGAGAGTTGGCCTCGACAGCCGGAAGCATATCACGCAGTTTGAATGCAATTCTACGCAACGCTCAAGCAGAAGGTTATGTTGATAAAGATGTAACTCCTACCATGCGTGACGGAAGACTCGTCATCCCTGTCGCACCGGGATTAAAACGGAAAATCAAGGGAATTGTACACGATGAATCATCCACCGGCAAAACAGTTTTCATAGAACCGGCCGAAGTAGTGGAAGCAAACAATAGAATACGGGAATTGGAAGGAGAAGAACGCCGGGAAATCATCCGTATCCTGACAGATTTCTCTATCATAATCCGCCCACAGGTCCCCGCCATCCTCCAGTCATACGAGTTTTTGGCAGAAATTGATTTCATCCGTGCCAAAGCCCATTTTTCCATTCAGACGAACGCCACCAAACCATCATTGGAAGACAAACAGATTTTGGACTGGACCATGGCCATACACCCACTATTGCAACTCTCGCTGGCCAAGCATAATAAAAAGGTTGTTCCTCTAGATATAGAACTAACTAAAAATCAACGCATTCTAATTATATCCGGACCGAATGCCGGAGGTAAATCCGTTTGTCTGAAGACTGTGGGATTACTACAATATATGTTACAATGTGGTATGCCGGTTCCGATGCATGAACGTAGCCATGCCGGATTATTCGGCAGTATCTTTATAGACATAGGTGACGAACAAAGTATCGAAGACGATCTGAGTACCTACTCCTCACACCTTACCAACATGAAAACAATGATGAAAAGCTGTAACGAACGCAGCCTTATCCTCATTGATGAATTCGGCGGAGGTACAGAACCACAAATTGGAGGAGCCATAGCTGAAGCTGTGTTGAAACGTTTCAATGAAAAGGGCACATTCGGCGTTATCACCACTCATTATCAAAATTTGAAACATTTTGCCGAAGATCACGAAGGAGTGGTTAATGGTGCCATGTTATATGACAGGCATTTAATGCAAGCTTTATTCCAATTACAAATAGGAAATCCGGGAAGTTCATTTGCAGTAGAAATAGCTAGGAAAATAGGTTTACCGGAAGAAGTTATAGCCGACGCATCCGAAATTGTAGGGAGTGAATATATCAATGCTGATAAATATCTACAAGATATCGTACGTGACAAACGTTATTGGGAAACTAAGCGTCAGAACATCCGCAAACGAGAAAAACAGATGGAAGAAACCATCGCCAAATACGAAGAAGAACTACAGGAACTGGAGAAAAGTCGTAAAGAGATTTTGCGAAAGGCCAAAGAAGATGCGGAAAAATTGATACAGGAATCAAATGCCCGAATTGAAAATACCATCCGTATCATCAAGGAAGCACAAGCCGACAAAGAACGTACACAATCGGCACGTCAGGAACTGACTGATTTTAAAAATCAGATAGAAGATATCGAGAAAAAGAACAAGGAAGATGAAATCATCCGGAAAATGGAAAAACTCCGTGAAAAACAAGAGCGGAAAAAAAACAAAAAGGATAAAGCCAAGACGGAATCTTCCAACTGTCAATGCCCAAAGAACAGCCTATCACTGTAGGTAGCACTGTAAAGATCAAAGGTCAATCCAGTGTCGGAGAAGTACTAGGAATTAATGGCAAAAATGCAATAGTTATGTTCGGAATGATAAAAACCAATGTAAAACTGGATAAGCTGGAACGTAGCACACCAATACAGCCCACCCAGAAAACAATGGTAAAAAGTACCTTCGTCAGCAGTGAAACACAAGATCGGGTATATGAAAAGAAACTAAATTTCAAACAAGATATTGATGTACGCGGTATGCGTGGCGATGAAGCGATACAGGCAGTAACTTATTTTATCGATGATGCCATACTATTGGGAATAGACCGTGTACGTATCCTTCACGGAACAGGTACAGGCATACTGCGCACCCTGATTCGCAGCTATTTGGGAAGTGTTCCAGGAGTAGCACACTATCAAGACGAACACGTACAATTTGGTGGGGCAGGTATTACTGTAGTAGACTTAAAATAATATTTTAATAGAATAAGAGGCTGTTTTTAATTAATTTTCTCTATATTCGCACTAAAATTAGAGAAAATTAAAAGCAAAGGTGGCAGCGGGAACTTCTCATACAACTATAAGTATTAAGCTTAATGAGCAAGGGTTTCATGATATTTTCAATAAATATTATGTAACTCTATGCTTATTTGCCAATCAATATACAGAAAACCAAGAAACTTCAGCAGATATTGTACAAGATTCATTTGCCAAACTATGGCAAATAAGAGAAGATTTTTTTTATCTGCATCAGGTAAAAGCATTTTTATATACAGCTGTACGCAATAAAGCACTCAACGAACTGGAGCATTCAAAAGTAGTATATGAATACGCTCAAAATGTCATCGAAAAGAAAAAGGATTCCTTTTTTCACGATGCAATCGTTGAAGAGGAAACTTATCGTATCGTTTCTGAAGCCATAAATAAATTACCTGACCAAATGAAAGCCATTATGCAACTATCTCTGGAAGGGAAAAAAACGCAGAAATAGCAGACAGACTAAACATATCTACAGAAACAGTCCATACATTAAAGAAAATAGCCTACAAGAAACTCAGAGAGAATTTGAAAGACTACTATTACTTCCTCTTGTTCTTTATATAAAAAGACATTAATTTGTTTTTTTTTCAAAAAAAGTCGTTTTATTATTCACCCGAATTTCAAACAGACCTGTTTTATTATAAAAGAGATAAAAAACAGGTCAAAATATGATAAAACAAGATTTCTATATAGCCAACCTCATAGCAAGGTATCTGTCGGAAGAAATAACCCCGGAAGAAACAATAAAACTAACTGCTTGGAGAGAAGAATCTACAGCGCACGAGATTTTATTCAAGAAAATTTGTAATGAAGAAAACCAAAAGCAACATTCCGGAAAAATACGGCATTCAATCCTTCATCCGGATGGAAAGAAGTGGAAAAGCGAATCAAAAGAAATAATAACAGAAGCAGATATATCAAAATAGTAAGTTATGCCGCAATCATTCTGTTACCTGTCCTTTTTGTAAGTATTTCCATGAAATTCACCTCGCCCGTTTCTCTTTCGGACAAACAGTTCATCGCACAATCCATTCTACCTGGGGAATCCAAAGCTATTCTGACATTGGAGGACGGCCAGACAATCCATATAAATAAAGAAACAGAGAGTCTGCTTGAGAAAATAGGCGGAGCCCGAGTCCACATGGACTCTACAATGCTGAATTACCAAGTAACATCAAAAACAGCCCCAAAAAACAAGCCTGTATATAATAAAGTGGAAACTCCACGAGGTGGAGAATATGCTCTATTGTTAAGTGATGGAACAAAAGTGCATCTGACGCAATGACCAGTCTCCGCTTTCCTGTGACATTTGATAACGGTCCACGCAAAGTGGAACTGGAAGGCGAGGCCTATTTTGAAGTCTGCAAAATAGGGCAACCATTTATAGTATGCACTCAAGGCATGCAAGTAGAAGTGTTGGGAACCACATTCAACATCTCTGCTTATCCACAGGAAGAGTATCAGACAACTTTGGTAAACGGTTCTGTCAAAGTAAATACAGAAACTGGAGAAAGCTGTATTTTAAAGCCTTCCCAGCAAGCTACCATCAGCCTCGGAAACAGCAGCATACAGATACGCATGGTAGATGCCGGATTTTATCTCATGGATAAAAGGAAAAATTCATTTCAAAGACCAGCGATTGGAAGATATCATGAAAATACTATCACGCTGGTATGACATGGAAGTAATTTTTGCCAATGAGAAAATAAAAGACCTACGCTTTGGATGCAATGTAGATCGGTATTCGGAAATCACTCCATTTGTACGTTTGTTGGAAGAGACTCAAAAAGTACACGTAAAAGTCAATAACAAAACAATCACATTCTATAACTAATAAAAATGATGTATTATGGACAAAAAACACAACTACACCAATCACGGTAAAAGTAGTAAACGTTTGTGGATTACGTTCCTATTTTTCTGTATCATTACCACAGGTTTTATGCAGGCTGCCAACAAAGTGTTTGCACAAGCCACTGTCACAGCCTCATTCAAGAATGCCACGTTGAGTGAAATTCTTTGGGAAATCCAAAGACAAACCGACTTTACTTTTGTATACAGCACCAATGATGTAAAACAAAATAAAAGTCCAAAACCTAAATGTAAATAACGAAAAAATAGCCAATGTGTTGATAAATGTCTTATGAATAGCGGTTTAACCTATTCAGTTCACAACGGCGTTATTGCTATCAAGCAAATTGAAGAAAAAGAGTCTGCTGTTCCTCAACAGAAAACAACATTAACCGGTACAGTACTGGATGAGACGGGAGAACCTATTATTGGAGCGAATATCTTAGTCAAAGGTACTACGAATGGAACTACTACAGATTTGGACGGGCACTTCTCATTAGATGTAGACCGTATACCTGCCACTTTGATTATCTCCTATATAGGTTATGGCAAGCAGGAAATTAAAGCCACTGCCGGAAAGATACTGAAAGTAGTCATGGCTCCTGATAATAATGTTATGGAAGAAGTGGTTGTTACCGGTTATGGTACTTTCAAGAAGTCGGCATACGCAGGGTCTGCTTCTACTGTGAAGGCTGATAAAATGAAAGATATTCCGGCTGTTTCATTCAAAGATTTACTACAAGGTAATGCACCCGGGGTACAATTCAGTTCATCATCAGGTCAACCAGGAGCTTCTTCCTCTTTGAATATTCGCGGTATGGGATCTTTTAATGCCAGTAATTCTCCATTATACGTAATTGACGGAATTCCTATGCGTTCAGGTTCTATCAATACGATGAGTTCAGATGCAGGTCTTGACATTATGTCAACTATCAATAGCTCTGATATTGAAAACATAACAATCATTAAAGATGCCGCTGCCGCCTCTCTCTACGGTTCACGTGCTGCCAATGGTGTAGTACTTATTACTACTAAAAAAGGTAAAAGTGGAAAGCCACAAATTTCATTCAAAGCAGATTGGGGTAGTTCTGATTTCGCAATGGATTATCGTCCTGTTATGGGGGGAGAAGAACGCCGCGAATATATTTATAACGGTCTAGTAGCCGGTGCGTTAAGAGACGGAAATAGTCACGACGAAGCCATAGCATATGCTAATGAAAATATTGACGATTATGCTCCTGTTCCTTGGTGTGGATATGTCGATTGGGATGATATCATGTTCAAAAAAGGAAATCACCAGACTTATGAAGCTCCATTTCTGGTGGAACAGACAAATTCAAATATTATTCATCTATCTCTTACCTAAAACAAGAAGGTATTGCTATCAACTCCGGTTTAGAAACGTATCAGCGGACGTTTAAATGTAGATTATCAAGCAACTGATAAATTAAAATTAGGGGCAAATATGTTATTTGCTACCGTTAATCAAGATGTATATGGTGAAGGTACCTCCTACACTTCTCCTTTCTATTCATCACGTAACGCTGTTGTCCCCTCAGACACACCATACAATGAAGATGGAAGCTGGAACCGCGATTTTATCCGCAACGGTGATCGTAATCCACTATTATCTGCAACTTACGACTATCAACGTGAATATGTTAATCGTGCTTTCAACACTATTTATGGCGAATATGAATTTATTAAAAACTTAAAATTCAAATCAACATTCAGCTATGACTACACCAACACTAAAGGCAAGGATTGGAGTGATCCCCGCACTTCCAATGGTGAGGATGTAAATGGCGGCATGAGCAAAAAATTCTACGAATACAAGAAAATGGTATGGGCAAACCAACTGAGTTATAAGTTTAATATAGCCAACGATCACCATTTTGACGCATTGGTAGGTTATGAAATTGATGACCAATATCGTGACTATCTGTCAGGGTATGCAACTAATTTCGCTACAGCAGACAAAGATGAAATAAGCAATGGTATGAAAACCGAATCCGTTGGTGGCAGCTCTACCAGAACCCGCATGGTATCTTATCTGACACGTGTAAACTATGACTATAAAAATAAATATTATCTAGGTGGTAGTTTCCGTACTGACGGTAGTTCCCGTTTGCATAAAGACAGCCGTTGGGGTAGTTTCTGGTCAGTATCTGCCGCATGGCGTATGATTGAAGAGGAATTCATGAATCCGGCCAAAGGTTGGCTGACCGATTTGAAAATACGCGCATCTTATGGTGTCAATGGCACACTTCCATCTGACTATTTCGGATATATGGGTTTGAGTAGTTTAACCAATGGTTATTTGGAACAACCGGGTATTATCCAATCACAAATCAAAAATACAGATTTAAAATGGGAAACCAATTACAACCTTAACTTAGGTCTGGATTTCAGTTTGTTCAATCGTATAAACGCAACTTTGGAATACTACACTCGTACTACTAAAAATTTGTTGATGGATCGTCCTATCTCTATGACAACAGGTTTCGGCAGCTATCTTATGAATATTGGTGAAGTAAAAAATAAGGGAGTGGAATTGGAAATCAGTTCGACCAATATAAAGACTAAAGATTTCTCTTGGAATACCACTTTCAACATCTCGCACAACAAAAATGAAATTGTGACATTGGATGGCATGCAAACAGAAATTATCAGTGGTACCCAAATACGGAAAGTAGGAAAATCATACCGTACATTTTATATGATAGAGTTCGCAGGGATCAATCCCGAAACAGGCGCTCCCCAATTCTATACCAATGATTTGGACGAAAACGGCAACTATATAAAAGAGATTACAGAAAAATATAGTGAAGCCAATGCTATTGTATTAGATAAGCATGCAGAGCCTAAATGTTATCGGAGGTTTATCAAATACATTACGCTATAATGATTCGACTTAAACTTCATGTTCTCTTACCAATTTGGCGGTTATTCTTATGACAATTGGGCACAAAAAACAGAGCATGGTGGTAACGACCTAGAAGCAAATATACCAACCTATTATCGCGATAGTTGGAAACAACCTGGTGATATCACAAAATATGAACTATTTATTGAAAGTCCTGATGTAGCGATGAACAAATCCACTACTACTCGCAGGTTACACAGTTCTGACTTCATCCGCCTGAAAACATTAACTTTTGGAATAACTCTGCCCCAAGTATGGACACAAAAAATAGGAGTTAACAATGTACGTGTATATGCTTCCGCAAACAACCTTTGGACATGGGCTGCTTATGATTATTATGATCCTGAAGCTGTCAGTGGTGGTAGTGCCATCTGGGGAACTCCTCCTTTGAAGACTGTAACCTTTGGTCTAAGCGTTAATTTCTAACCCATTAAAAACTTGAATTATGAAAGTATTTAAATATTTATTTATCAGTTCCATTATGTTTGCCGTCACTTCGTGCGGAAATGACTGGCTAGATCTAGCCCCCTCCACACAAGTGGATACAGAAACCAGTATCAATGTTTTGTCAGATATTGAATTCACATTGAACGGAATCTACAGCACAATGCAAAGTTCAGATGCATACTCCGGCCGTCTGGTATATTATGGAGATGTAACTGGAGATGACATGCAGGCTGTAAGTTCAACGAAACGAACCGGTAATTATTACCGTTTCAATTTTACTAAAGACAATGGTCCCAGCAGTCATTGGTCATATCTGTACTCTATTATCCAGAACTGTAATCTGATTCTAATGAATGTTGATAAACTATCTATAGATGAAGATGAAACCGAATATAAAAATGATTTGAAAGGCCAGGCATTAGCCATCCGTGGTATGGCACTATTCGACCTGACACGTATTTTTGGTTATCCCTACCTAAAAGATAACGGAGCTTCATTAGGCGTGCCCATTGTGAAAGAGTTATCAACCATAGACAGTAAACCCGCACGAAATACAGTAGCCGAATGTTATACGGAAATTATTTCCGACCTCAAAAACAGTACAGAGCTGTTGAGCGGTGATTTTAATAAAGGAAAAGTAAACAGATGGCTGCTATGACATTGTTGAGCCGAGTATATTTATATAAAGGAGAATACAATGAAGCATTGACCATGGCTGAAAATGCAATAAAGGGTGCAGAAAAAGAAGGCTACGCTCTTTGGACAAACGAAGAATATCCAACCGCATGGGGCAATGACGCATCAGCATCCAATCCTGGTGAAATATTATTCGAAATTGTCAATCTGACTACAGACAGTCCGGGCAAAGAAAGCATGGGATATCTGAACTCATACAACGGTTATGACGATATGTGTATTACTTGCTCTTTTTATCAATTATTAAAGAAAGATCCCAAAGACGTCCGGTTGAAAATCTTGAGTTTTGACAAAAAGTACTACGCATACGTCAATAAATACCAACCTCAGCAAGGAGAAAACATAACCGATGCCAATATTCCGCTTATACGCCTTTCAGAAGCCTATCTGAATGCTGCTGAAGCGGCCGTACAGACAGGAGATAATGCCAAAGCAGTGAAATATTTGAATTCCATAGTACAACGAGCTAATCCGGAAAATTCAGTGGAAGGAAAAACATTAACATTAGAAAATGTATTAGACGAACGTCGTAAAGAATTGGTAGCAGAAGGACATCGTATGTACGATGTTATCAGAAATGGAATGACTGTCAAACGAATCGATGTGAAAGACAGTGATATAAACAAAACCAAACATAATACTGCTTACATGGAATATGACTGGAATTTCCATAAAATTCTACTTCCTATTCCCAAAAAAGAAATGGACGCAAATCCTAATATGAAACAGAATCCAGGATATGTCGATTAAATAATTCAAATACCAAATCGATGACAAGCAAGACTAATTTTATCAACTACTTTCTTCTTGCATTTACCCTCGCATTCATCAGTTCCGGCCTTAGTGCCGGAACTCTTGATTTCAAAGACAAGAAGAAAGACAAAGAGAAAAAAGAAGAATTAACAGCCGACGGTCCATACGTATTGTATCAGCCTGACGGCCAAATCAGAGTAATCAATGTAGATAAGAAAGGGAATATCATTGATACCACTTATACCACATTACCTCAAAACTTTACCCTGCATGTGACAGACCACAAAGGCAGGTTTCCATTTGATGTAAAACTACACCCGGTAAAACGTCCCGGAATGGAATTATCCCCAGGCAGACAAAGTTTTTGTCATGTCCGACCCTCATGGAAGGCTGGACTGTGTAATCAGCCTGTTACAAGGCAATCATATCATTGATAAAGACTACAAATGGAGCTTCGGGAAAAACCATCTGATGATTATCGGTGATATTTTGACAGAGGAAAAGATGTACCGC
>ENA-OQCX01001097-OQCX01001097.1-human-gut-metagenome-genome-assembly--contig:-NODE-1097-length-13075-cov-2.770853_pt1 | contig 13075 bp, 16 predicted proteins | sample MGYA00242762_ERZ504587 | MGnify/ENA primary metagenome ERZ504587 (study PRJEB26092, sample SAMD00036337) | human gut metagenome | host: Homo sapiens | study: EMG produced TPA metagenomics assembly of...
CGGCCATGAGCCGCCCTGCCCGGCCAGACCGCGGCAGGCAAGACCGGCACGGCCCAGACCGGTCAGTTTTCCGGCGGCACAGAGCTGAAAAATTACTGGTTTGCGGGCTTTGTCCCGGCAGAGCAGCCCCGCTATACCATCGTGGTGCTGCAGGATACGCAGGCCGAACCTGCCTTTTCCAGCGCGGCCATCTTTGCCCGGGTGGCGGCAGGGCTGGAAATTCTGGTTCCGTAGCCCACGGTTTTTCTTGCATTTCCCGGCCTTTTGTGCTATCATACAATTGTATTTGTATGCAGTCTCTATGAAACTAAAGATAAAAGGAGCGTTCCATCCATGTCTGTCATTGAAATCGTCGGCGGTGCCATCCTGCTGGTCGTCTCGGCCGTCATCATCCTCCTCACCTTGATGCAGCACACCCACGGTCAGGGTCTGGCCGGTGCCATCAACGGTGGTGTGGGCGGTGCCAACAATGCACGCCTGACCCCTGCGGATCAGATGCTGGCCAAGGTGACCCGCATTGCAGGCATCGTGTTCTTTGTGGTGGCTATCCTGGCCTGTGTGTTCGCCAGCCGTCTGGCCTGAGCACCCGTGTACAGCCCCGTGTAAGGCGGGGCTGTTTTTCTGTCTAAACCTCTCGTGGGAAAGAAGTTGTCCGGGTTCCATTGGAGAATGCCGGAAAAGTGTTAAGGAGAAAAATATGTCATTACGCGATAAAATTGAACATGCCATCCAGAACCAGCCCTGCATGGTCAAGGACCTCAAGGCAAAGTTCGGCGGCGACCGTGCCGCGGACCGCAAGGTGATGGAGGCTCTGGACGAGCTGGTGCACGATGCTGTGGTCTGCCAGAAGTCCGGCGTGTTCTTCACTGCCCGCTCCGGCCGTGCCGAAAAGGCCCTGCCCTGCAAGGTGGTCAAGCTGGGCAAGAACTTTGCCTTTGTGATGCTGGAGGATGAATCCGGCGATATCTTCATCCCGGGCCGCTTCACCCGCGGTGCCATGCCCGGCGACTCTGTTCTGGTGGAAAAGTTTGCCCACCCCCGGGTGGAGGGCAGCGATGAGGGCGAGATCCTTGCTGTGCTCGAGCAGAAGAACGACATGGTGGGCACTGCCCGCCGCATCGAGGGCCGCCTGAAGTTCGTGCCCGATGACTGCCCGGCCATCTCCATGACCATCCAGCGCGACTGCGAGGGCGGCGCGAAGGACGGCGACAAGGTGGCTGTGGAGATCCTGCAGCGCGGGACCCGGCAGGAGGACCACCGCGTGGGCGTTTCCATGCGCTTTGGCAGCTGCGAGGAGGCCAAGCGCTGCGCCAAGGCCCTGCTCTATGCCAAGGACATCCACACCCGCTTCCCCGAGAAGGTGCGGGACGAGGCCAGGAAGTTCGAGGACATGACCGTGTCTGAGGAGGACTGCAAGGGCCGCATGGATCTGCGCGCTCTGCCCATCTTCACCATCGACAGCGCCGAGACCAAGGATATCGACGATGCCGTCAGCCTGACCCGGCTCCCCGGTGGCGGCTATGAGCTGGGCGTTCACATTGCCGATGTCTCCCACTACGTCAAGCCCGGCAGTGAGCTGAACGAGGAGGCCTTCAACCGCGCCACCTCGGTCTACTATGCGGATCAGGTCGTGCCCATGCTGCCCAAGAGCCTTTCCAACGGCATCTGCTCCCTGAACGAGAAGGAGCTGCGCCTGGCATTCTCCTGCCTGATGCGTCTGGATCAGGACGGCAATCTGACCGACTACAAGTTCGTCAAGTCCATCATCTGCAGCCGGGTCAAGGGCGTGTATTCTGAGATCAACGCCCTGCTGGCCGGCACTGCCGATGCCGAGACCCAGGCCAAGTATGCCGAGGTGCTGGATCAGCTGCCCGCCATGAAGGAACTGTACGCCCACCGCGCCCGCCTGCGCAAGGAGCGCGGCTGCATCGATTTCGAAAGCGGGGAAGTCAAGCTCATTCTGGATGAGAACGGCCACTGTATCGATGTGAAAAAGCGCACCTCCGGCGAGAGCGAGGCCATGATCGAGGAATTCATGCTGCTGGCCAACCAGTGCGCCGCCCACTTTGCCCGGGTCAAGCAGATCCCCTTTGTCTACCGTGTCCACGAGGAGCCCAACGGCGAGAAGCTGGAGCGCCTGCACAGCCTGCTGCAGGCCTGCGGCATCAACGACCACTTTGCCAAGGAGGTGCCCACCCCCAAGGAGCTGAGCGCCATTCTGGAAGGTGTGCGCGGCACCCCGTTTGAGCAGATCGTCAACACCGGAATGCTTCGCTGCATGTCCAAGGCCTGCTATGAGGAAAAGCCCAAGGGCCACTATGGTCTGGTGCTCAAGGATTACGCCCACTTCACCAGCCCCATCCGCCGCTACCCGGATCTGGCCATCCACCGCATGATGACTGACCTGCTCAGCGGCACCGACAAGGAGACCATGATCGTCCGCTACACCGATTTCGCGGAGAAGGCCTCCAAGCAGTCCAGCGAGCGGGAAGTGCTGGCCGTTCAGATCGAGCGCAAGGCCGAGGATTACTACAAGGCCGAGTACGCCCGCCGCCATCTGGGTGAGTGCTATGAGGCATCATCTCCGGCGTGACCCAGCGCGGCATCTTTGTGGAGCTGGAGAACGGCGTGGAGGCTTTGTGCCCGCTTCCAGCCTGACCGCCACCGGCACCACCCTCACCGAGGCATCCGCCTTTCTGACCCCGCCTCCGGCAAGACCTGGAGCCTGGGCGACAGCATGATGATCACCATCGTCCGCGCCGATATCAACCTTGGCAAGGTCGATTTTGAGGTGGCACCTGAAACAAAATAACTGATAAAGAAACGCAAGCGTTCACCTTCCCTGGAGGGTGAGCGCTTTTTTTGTTGGACTAAACCCCTCAGGCGCTTTGCGCCAGCTCCCCTGGTAGGGGAGCCCTTGGCATAATGGTGCAGTCTGTGCGGAAAGGGGGACTTGCAAAGCTTTATGCAATGCCAAAGGCCCCCCTATTAGTGGGGGCTGTCACCGCAGGTGACTGGGGGGTGATACACAGTTTCGTCATATTTCCGACAATGGTTGTGTTTTGTATAAATTTTATACACTGTTCAGGATTTGTTTGTTGTTCTGAAAAAACCACTGGGGTATACTAGGCACAACGAAAGGGAAGACGACACAGAACCATGAACGCAGTCTTCCCAATACGATTTACAGGAGGTTCCCAGTATGTATTATTCCAGTGGCAACTACGAAGCATTTGCACACCCCAAAAAGCCTGAGGGCGTTGACAATAAATCTGCTTACCTCATCGGCTCCGGTCTGGCGGCCCTGACCGCCGCCTGCTACCTGTCCGTGACGGCCAGATGCAGGACGACCACATCCATGTGTTTGAGAAGGACCCGCTGCCCGGCGGTGCCTGCGACGGCTACAAGTACGATATCGGCTATGTCATGCGCGGCGGCCGTGAGATGGACAACCATTTCGAGGTCATGTGGGACCTGCTCCGCTCCATCCCCTCGCTGGAGACTGAGGGTGCCAGCGTGCTGGACGAGTATTACTGGCTGAACAAGGAGGATCCCAACAAGTCCCTCTGCCGTGCCACCGTCAACCGCGGCCAGGATGCCCACACCGATGGCAAGTTCGCCATCTCCGATCAGGGTGCCATGGAGATCATGAAGCTCTTCTTCACCCCGGACGAGCAGCTGCAGGACAAAAAGATCACCGATATCTTTGACGATGAGGTGTTCTCCTCCAACTTCTGGATGTACTGGCGCACCATGTTCGCCTTTGAGAACTGGCACAGCGCGCTGGAGATGAAGCTCTACCTCAAGCGCTATATCCACCACATCGGCGGTCTGCCCGATTTCACCGCCCTGCGCTTTACCCGCTACAACCAGTACGAGTCCATCATCCTGCCCATGGTCACCTACCTGAAGGATCACGGCGTGGACTTCCAGTACGAGACCAAGGTCACCGATGTCCAGTTCCGGATCGAGGGCGGCAAAAAGCAGGCCAGCAGCGTGACCGTGGATCACAAGGGGGAAAGCAGGACCATCGACCTCACCGAGAACGATCTGCTCTTCATCACCAACGGCGGCTGCGTGGAGAGCTGCACCATCGGCTCTCAGGACAAGGCCGCAGGCTTTGATCCCACCATCAAGCCGGGCAACGGCTGGGATCTGTGGAAGAAGATTGCTGCACAGGATCCCTCCTTCGGCCATCCCGAAAAGTTCTGCTCTCAGCCGGAGCTGTCCAACTGGGAAAGCGCCACCATCACCACCCTGGACGACAAGATCCCCCAGTATATCAAGAAGATCTGCAAGCGTGACCCCTTCAGCGGCCACACCGTCACCGGCGGCATCGTCACGGTCAAGGATTCCAGCTGCTGCTCAGCTGGACCTGAACCGTCAGCAGCAGTTCCGTGATCAGCCAAGAACCAGCTCTGCGTCTGGGTCTACGGCCTGTTCAGCGACAAACCTGGCGATTACGTCAAGAAGCCCATGCGCGACTGCACCGGCCGCGAGATCTGCATGGAGTGGCTGTATCACATCGGCGTGCCCGAGGAGGACATTGCCGAGCTGGCTGAGCACAGCGCCAACACCGTGCCTGTGATGATGCCTATATCGATGCCTTCTTCATGCCCCGTGCCTTCGGCGACCGCCCTGACATCGTGCCCCAGGGCGCTGTCAACTTCGCCTTCCTGGGCCAGTTTGCCGAGACCGGCCGTGACACCATCTTCACCACCGAGTACTCCATGCGCACCGGCATGGAAGCGGTTTACACCCTGCTCAACATCGACCGCGGCGTGCCCGAGGTCTGGGGCAGCACCTATGATGTCCGCAGCCTGATCGATGCAACGGTCAAACTGCGTGACGGCAAGAAGATCACCGATATGGATCTGCCTTCATCCAGCGGGTAGCCCTCAAGGAAGTGCTCAAAAAGATCGAGGGCACCGACCTTGAGAAGTTCCTCAAGGAATACCATGCCATCTGATGCTGTCTGAGAATCGTCCCCCGATCCTCTGACCCTCTTTTCTGAATGCGGCAAAGCCCTGCACCTTTCCATGGGATGCGGGGCTTTGCCCTTTTTCTCGGATTTTTCAAACGTTTTACCAAACAGTATGACTGTTGTGGGATTTCTTGACACGAATTTTACAAAAATCCCTTGCGGAAACTGGGGTTCTATGTTAAGATTTAGGTAACAAACAGCCCTCTCGGTCTTGCTGAAGCCCGCCGGTTCCCCAAAAGGGAAAACAACGCTGCACGGCATTGACGAAGAGGCTGAAAGAGCGTATTGAATCAAAGGAGGTCTTTCCCTGTGAAACAGTTCATTACCCGCCGCAGCTTTATCAAGGTGCCGGTGCTGCCACGGCACTGACCGCAGTTTCTGTCGGTGCACCCGCCGCCTTTGCGGAGGAGACCAATTGCTTCTTTGGTGACAAAGCGGATGTGACCATCCTCTACACCAACGATGTCCACACCTATATCGACAACAAGTCCCCCAAGCCCACCTATGCCGCCATTGCTGCCCTGAAAAAGAGCATCGAGGACACCGGCCGGGATGTGCTGCTGGTGGATGCAGGCGACCATATCCAGGGCACCGCTTACGGTTCCATGGATGACGGCGCTACCATCATCGAGCTGATGAACGAGGCCGGTTACGATCTGGCCACCCCCGGCAACCACGAGTTCGACTACGGCATGGCCCGCGCCAAGGCTGTGATCCGGGAAGCCGACTTCCCCTATGTCTCCTGCAACTGGTCGATCTGCGTACCGGCTTCAACGTTCTGCCCAGCGTCAAGTTCTTCTTTGTGGGCGGCCGCAAGATTGCCTTTGTGGGCGTGACCACCCCCGAGACCTTCACCAAGTCTACCCCGGCCTACTTTATGAACGATGCCCAGACCAAGTACATCTATGACATTCTGGGCGGCGAGGACGGCCAGAAGCTCTACGATGCCGTTCAGAAGGCCATCGACAAGGCTGAGTTCTGGGGCGCTGACACCATCATCGGTCTGGGCCATCTGGGCGTTGACCCCTCCTCCTCTCCCTGGACCAGTGAGGAAGTCATTGCACACACCCACGGCTTTACCGCTTTCATCGACGGCCACTCCCACACCGTGATGGCCAACAAGCAGGTCACCGATGCTTCCGGCAAGGCAGTCACCCTGACCCAGACCGGTTCTTACTTCAAGAACATCGGCAAGATGACCGTGGGCGCAGACGGCACCATCACCACTGAGCTCATCAACACCTACGAGGGTCTGGACGCTGCCGTGGCCGCCACTGCCTCCAACTGGATCAGCGCAGTGGACGATATGCTGGGCGAGGAGATCGCAGTGGGCGATACCAAATTCTACATCAACGATCCCGCCACCGGCAAGCGCCGCATCCGCTCCGGCGAGACCAACCTCGGCGACTTCGTGGCCGACGGCATCTACACCTACTTCAACGAGATCGAGGAGCTCCACTGTGATATCGCCATTATGAACGGCGGCGGCATCCGCACCGATGTGGAGGCTGGCCCCTGGAGCTTCAAGACCTGCAAGACCGTCAGCCCCTTTGGCAACGTGGCCTGCCTGATGTCCGTGACCGGCCAGCAGATCCAGGACGCTCTGGAGTTTGGTGCCCGCTTTGCCGGTGCTGAGGGCAAGGAGAACGGCGGCTTCCTGCAGGTGGCAGGTGCCAGGTACACGATCCACCCCATGATCCCCAACACCGTTCAGACCAACGACAAGAATGTCTGGACCGGCAGCGCCGCCACCCCGCGTGTCAGCAATGTGGAGATCTACGACAAGACCACCGGTACCTATCAGCCCCTTGACCCGAACGCCACCTACGCTCTGGCCGGCATGAACTACACCCTGCGCAATCTGGGCGATGGCTTTGCCATGTTCGATGGCGCGACCCTCATCAAGGACTATGTCTCTGAGGACTACCTTGTCATGTCCAGCTACGCAGCCATGTTCGGCGGCGTGGATGCCAACGGTCTGCCGCATCTGGCAAGCGCCAACAGCCCGCTGGCCGATTACCCCGGCTACCTGCTCAACTACGAGGATCCGCACGGCGCAGGCCGCATCCAGATGATCTGGTAAATTAAGGATACGACCTCTCCGTCAACGCCGCAGGCTTGACGGAGGGGGTTATTTTTAAGCAGCGTTGTCAGCAGGAAACGAACCCGGTTTGTGGATCAGGATAGGGGAAAGTTGCACAAATCCGGCAGAACATCCTTGTATACTACGCCAAAGTTTTGTAACTTTTTTTTATTTGTTTGCTTGCGAACGATCTACGCTGGAAGTATAATAAACAGGCAAGTAATATATCAGCTGTGCTGTGGCAGGCACAGAGACAAAGGAGAAACATTATGCAGACACGGTATACCAGCGCCGACCAGTGGGCAGAGGCTAAGGACGGCGTGATCCCTGCACCCTACGCTCTGGAAGAGGGTGAGCAGATCATTGACCAGTACCTTGAGCCGGTCATCTTCCACAACGTCAACGGCCCCGACATCGGTGTGACCACCTGCGGCGTGATCGTCAAGGACGGCCTGTACTTTAAGGATCTGGACAACAGCGGCGAGCTGGCCCCCTACAAGGATTGGCGGCTGAGCCCTGAGCAGCGCGCTGAGGATATGGTCAAGCACCTGCGGCTGGATCAGCAGGCAGGCCTTGTGTTGAACACCCTGTTCAACACCCCTGTGGTACCTACGTGCCGAGGCCACCAACGCCGAAGGCAAGCTGGAGCTGGGCAAAATCTACAAGCACCACAACCCCGGTGAAAAGCCCATGCCCGGCCCTCTGCCCGGCATGACCGTCAGCATTGATGACAGCCATGTTCTGGAAAAGCACATCGCCGCCGGTGTTTACCGCGGTGACATGCGCTGCGAGGCCGGCATGGTGGCTCTGTACCACAACGCCGGCACCCAGATGCTGGAATACGAGGCCTGCAAGGGCGGCGTGGCCATTCCGTACTCTCTCCACACCAACCCCATCAACATCGGTTACCCGGACTCTCTGGGCATCGGTGCGGCGGTCATTGGCGACGGCAACACCGACATGGTCTATGAGATGGCCCAGACCGACCGCAAGATGATGAAGGCCGAGGGCCTGAACATCATGTACGGCCCTCAGGTCGATGTGACCTCTGACCCCCGCTGGCCCCGTACCTCCGTACTTACGGCGAGCGTCCCGATGTCACCAGCGATATTGCCGAGGCTCTGGTCAAGGCTATCAGGATGGCGACAACGGCCTGAACGAGGCTCCGTTGTTCTGACCATCAAGCACTTCCCCGGCGATGCCCCCTCTGAGAATGGCTTTGAGCCTCATGTGCCCATCGGCCAGTGGCGCATCTACCGCACCCCCGGCTCGATGGAAAAGTATCATCTGCCCCCGTTCCAGCGCGCCTTTGACCACAAGGTCTCTTCCATCATGCCGGACTACTCCCGCATTGCCACCGATGGCCGTGCCGTGCCCCAGACCTACCGGGGCGAGGTGACCAGCACCGAGGAAGTGCCCAGCGCTTACAGCAAGGAGCTGATCACCGATCTGGCCCGGAACAAGATGGGCTTTGACGGTTATGTCAACTCCGACTCCGGCATCACCACCGTTCAGATCTACGGCGTGGAGAACCTCACCGAGCCTGAGCGCTACGCCAAGGCCATCTCTGCCGGTACCGATGTCATCGGCGGCAACACCGACCCCGAGAACATCGTCAAGGCTGTGGAGGACGGTCTGCTGCCCAAGGCAGATCTGGACCGCGCCAGCTACAACCGTCTGCTGAGCCTGTTCCGCACCAAGCGGGTGGATAACCCCTACCTCGACCCCGACAAGGCCGATCAGGCCCGCGTGGATAACTTCGATGGTGCCAAGAAGAAGGCTTACGAGGCCAACCAGAAGGCCGTTGTTCTGGTCAAGAACCACGAGAAGCTCCTGCCTCTGGCCAAGAGCCAGAAGGTCTGCATCGTCACCTTCAAGGGTGTGGACTCCGGCTTTGCACAGATGGCACAGGCCATGGGTGCCGGTCTGGGCAACACGGACGAGGATGCCGCTCTGCGCAAGACCCTGACGGAAGCCTTTGAGAAGAAGGGCTACACCGTGGTGGCCACCCCGGAGGAAGCCGATGTGCTCTACCTGCACGTCTGGCCCATCAGCAACGGTCTGGTGTTCAACCAGTACGCAATGCCCGTCATCGAGATGGGCGAGATCGTCACCGACGAGCGCGAGCGCAACAAGAGCCAGAAAAAGACCGGCAGCAAGGTCACCGTTGTCACCCTGAAGGACGTGGAGAAGATCAAGGAGCTGGCCGATGCCATCCATGCCCGCGGCGGCAAGGTGGTTGGCACCTGCGTGGTCTGCAACCCCTGGCTGCTGGACAAGCTGGAGCCCTACTGCGACGCACTGACCATCCAGTACACCGTCAGCGCCGTTGCCTGAACAACGCCCTGAACGCTCAGGTCGATGTCATCAGCGGTGACTTTGCCCCCACCGGCAAGCTGAGCCTGACCATGGTCTCTGACCCCGCCGTCATTGCCATCACCGAGCAGGAGATCGACGGTGTGGTGCGCGAGATCTGCGCCTCTCCCAACGACGTGCCCGGCTACGATAAGGATCAGTACATTGATCCCGCCATCCTCGCCAACGTCAAGGGCGGCAGCTACGCCTACTGCGATGCCGACGGAAACTACTACCGCAGCGGCTTCGGTCTGAATTACTGATTACCGTTAACGAAAAAAGAGCGATACAGCGTTTGCTGTATCGCTCTTTTGCTTTCTCTATGAACAAAGAACAAAAAAGACATCCGAACAGTTCGGATGTCTTTTGGTTGGGGATGAGAGAATCGAACTCCCACAAGTAGAGTCAGAGTCTACCGCACTACCACTATGCAAATCCCCATCAATTTGGGTCTGTCTTGCGGGGTGAGCCGCTCAACGTGTGCTATTATACGGAAAAAGCGCCGCTTTGTCAAGCGCTTTTTTGAAATTTTTTGCAGAAATCGAAAAAAAAGACGCACTTTCGCAGGAGTTCTTGCGGGCTGCTTGATTCCGTCATCCTTCTCATGCTCTTTGCATATACTGGAAATCAGAAGAAGCAAAGACGCACAAAGAGGAGGAACTGCTATGACCCAGACCACGCAAAAGGAAAAGACCCTGCTTTCGCCCCGCATCCCGCGGGACACCGAACACGAGCGCTACCACCCGGAGCTGGAGGAGGAGCTGAAAGAGTGCCTGTTCTGCCTGCACCGGAACGAGATGATGTTCGACCTTGAGGTGGACACCGACCTCATCGAACAGCACATCTATGAGCGGCAGGCCCTTCTGGCCCGCTACCGGTACTTGTTGGGCAAGGCCCGGGAATTAGGACTGCATACGATATTGGAAAAGTATCAGCCGGTGGGGTAAGGCTTCGTCTTTGTACAGCTTACAAAATACTGCCCACAGAAGATGCGACAAAAATCTTGACAGAATCCCTGAACCGTGCTATCCTATATCAAGATAACAATGCGCAGGTGGTTCTGCGTATCAACTATTTGGAGCTAGAGAGGTTTTTCATTATGGAACGTATTAAGACGATCGCTACTCGTGACCTGACCAAGAGCGTTGTGACCGGTGGCTGCGGCGAGTGCCAGACTTCCTGCCAGTCTGCCTGCAAGACTTCCTGCGGCGTGGCTAACCAGAAGTGCGAGAACAGCAACAAGTAATTTCTGCAAATCGGATGCCGCCTTTGCCGGGCGGCATTTTTTATGTAACAATGGAATGGAGAATAAAATGGTACATCAGTATCAATTGAACGGCTATAACATCGTGCTGGATACCTGCAGCGGCTCGGTGCATGTGGTGGATGAGGTGGCGTATGATGTCATTGCCATGTACCCGACCACACCGCCGACGAGATCGTTGCCGCCATGATGGCAAAGTACGGTGACCGTGAGGACGTGACCGAGGCCGACCTGCGCCAGTGCATCGATGATGTGGCAAGCCTGAAGGAATCCGGCAAGCTGTGGAGCCCGATACCTATGAGGATCTCGCGTTCGATTTCAAGAACCGCAACACCGTGGTCAAGGCCCTCTGCCTGCATGTGGCCCACACCTGCAACCTGAACTGCTCCTACTGCTTCGCCTCGCAGGGCCGCTATCAGGCGAGCGTGCCTGATGAGCTTTGAGGTGGGCAAGCGTGCAATGGATTTCCTCATCGAGAATTCCGGCAGCCGCCGCAACCTCGAGGTGGACTTCTTCGGCGGCGAGCCTCTGATGAACTTTGATATGGTCAAGAAGCTGGTGGCCTACTGCCGTGAGCAGGAGAAGATCCACAATAAGAACTTCCGCTTCACCATGACCACCAACGGCATGCTCATTGACGATGATGTCATCGACTTCTGCAACAAGGAGTGCCACAACGTGGTCCTGAGCCTGGACGGCCGCAAGGAGGTCCACGACCGCTTCCGCAAGGACTACGCCGGCCATGGCAGCTATGATACCATCGTGCCCAAGTTCCAGGAGTTCGTGAAGAAGCGCGGCGATAAGGCTACTACATGCGTGGCACCTATACCCACTACAACACCGACTTCACCAACGATATCTTCCACATGGCAGATCTGGCTTTACCGAGCTGAGCATGGAGCCCGTGGTCTGCGACCCAGTGATCCCAGCGCTCTGACCGAGCAGATCTGCCCATCCTGAAGGAGCAGTATGAGATCCTGGCCAAGGAGATGATCAAGCGGAACCGTGAGGGCCGCGGCTTCACCTTCTACCACTACATGATCGACCTGACCGGCGGCCCCTGCATCTACAAGCGCATTTCGGGCTGCGGCTCCGGCACCGAGTACATGGCTGTGACCCCCTGGGGCGATTTGTATCCCTGCCATCAGTTCGTGGGTGATCCCAAGTACCTGATGGGCGATATCTGGAAGGGTGTCACCAACACGGCAGTCCGGGACGAGTTCAAGCACTGCAACGCCTACGCCCGCAAGGAGTGCCAGGACTGCTGGGCAAAGCTCTACTGCTCCGGCGGCTGTGCAGCCAACTCCTACCACGCAACCGGCAGCATCACCGGCGTGTACGAGTACGGCTGTGAGCTGTTCCGCAAGCGGATGGAGTGCGCCATTATGATCCAGGTGGCTCAGAATCAGGAGCTGGCCGCACAGGGCATCGAAGTGCCCATCCAGCTGGGTTCCACCTGCAATGCCTGCGCCGACGGCGAGGCCTGCGAATAAATGACCACCCCCATCGTCGATTTTGTGCGGCGGTACGCCCAGTCCGGCACCGCCCGGCTCCACATGCCGGGGCATAAGGGGCAGAGCCTGCTGGGCTGTGAGCGTGGGATATCACCGAGATCCGGGGGGCCGATGAGCTCTACGAGGCCGAGGCATCATCGCCCGGAGCGAGCCAACGCCACCCGGCTGTTCGGCACGGCCCACACCTATTACAGCACCGAGGTTCTTCCCAGTGCATCCGGGCCATGCTCTGCCTTGCTTTGCAGGGTGCGCCCCGCACCGGCAAGCGCCCGGTGCTGCTGGCGGCCCGCAACGCCCACAAGGCCCTGCTCTACGCGGCGGCCCTGCTGGATTTTGACATCCGGTGGCTCTGGCCTGCACCGGAGGATACCGGCGCGCTGTGCAGCTGCCCGGTAACGGTGCAGGCCTTTCCGCCGCCCTTGAGGAGCTGGCCGGCAGGGGAGAACACCTTTCGGCGTTTACCTGACCAGCCCGGACTATCTGGGCGGGATGCAGGATATCGCGGCCCTCTCTGTCGTCTGCGATGCCCACGGCGTGCCCCTGCTGGTGGATAACGCCCACGGGGCCTACCTGCGCTTTCTGCCCGGCGGGAGCCGCCACCCCATCAACCTGGGCGCGGCGGCCTGCTGTGACTCCGGCCACAAGACTCTGCCGGTGCTCACCGGGGGAGCCTACCTGCATCTGGCCCCAAGGCCCCCGTGCAGGAGGAAAGTACCGTGCGCAGCGCGCTGGCGCTGTTCGGCTCCACCAGCCGTCTTATCTGATCCTGCAGTCTCTCGATGCCTGCAACCGGCTGCTTTCCACCGATTACCCGGCACGCCTGCAGGAATGCTGTGACCGGCTGGCCGCTCTGCGTGCCCGCCTGAACGCGCTGG
>ENA-OQCX01001098-OQCX01001098.1-human-gut-metagenome-genome-assembly--contig:-NODE-1098-length-13046-cov-1.981036_pt1 | contig 13046 bp, 21 predicted proteins | sample MGYA00242762_ERZ504587 | MGnify/ENA primary metagenome ERZ504587 (study PRJEB26092, sample SAMD00036337) | human gut metagenome | host: Homo sapiens | study: EMG produced TPA metagenomics assembly of...
AAAAAAAAAAGCCCTCCCGGATTAGACTTATTATTGTTCCTGTCCATCCAGAAAGACTGAAAATTAAAATGTTATATTTTTTAGAAATTATCCATTAAATTTCTGCAAACATTTAAATAAAATCATGGGTTTCGTTTTCTACAAACTCCCCATCTAAGAAGCAAGATCATCCGTAGCTCCTGTACTTCTGCTTCCTCGTCAGAATATTCTATCTGCCCACCTTTCTCTTCCTGCCTTTCACACCATACGACCAGACGTTTGGAGGCATCTGTTCCACAGGTAGAAAGCAGAAGCGTTGGAACTTCCTCCTGCGTTCCAAGTAAGAAAGCATCTCCATCTGCCGGTGTATACTCGCATTTTACGATCACAAAGATCCATACCCCTTCATCCGGAAGATACAGATAGAGGATATGGTGTTCTTTTAAAAATTCATCGTCAAGGAAATTTCGAAGTCCGCGGAACATGCTGCCATCTTTCATATTGTGGCCATAAATGATGTTCTTGTCATCAGAAAAATCGGCATTGTTATCGGAATCCAGGAAAATGGCCCCTGCCACATGTTCTGTCTTCTTAAAAGTATGTGTCAGGTAATAGGAGTCATCGTTTCCCTGGACTACCGGGTAATCAATGCTGGTATCCGGGATCCGGATCCATGCAACGATATCCGGATTGATCTTTTTAATGCCTTAAAATCAACCACGGTCTGTTTCCCATCGCTTCCGTCTGTTCCTTCTGTGTGGTCATCCTCATCTGTTTCCTTGACGTATGTACGCAGATCTTCATATTCCTGCACACCCTCCCGGTACATAAAGTAAATACCAAAACCGGTACATACGCAAAAGCTGAGTACCATCAGGCAGACTGCCACGATCATGATTTCTTTTATGTGTCTCATACAAACCTCCGATTATTCTTCCTGGAAAAAGGGCTGCCAGTAAATATAGCAGCCCTGAACCATATTCCTTAATTTCCTTTTTTCTTCTTATACCAGATCACGCCGCCAATGCCGCAGGCAGAAAGGACTGCCAGAAGGATCGGAAGCCAGATGTTGGTGCTGTCCCCTGTTTTCGGGCTGTTTCCTGTCGGTGTGCTGCCGGAAGGGGATTTGGTGTTTTTGATCTCTTTTACGATCTCGATCACCTTGGTTTTTCCGTCTTTGTATTCAAAGCGGATCTCTTCTTTTTTGCTGCTTAATTCATAACCATTTGGTGCTTTGGTCTCTACCAGGATATATTCCACGGTTTTCTCTACTTTTCCATTTTTATAAGTAGCAATCGGAATCTTGCCGCTTGTCGCTGTTCCGGTCTTATCCGTTACCAGTTTTTCTACGACTTTTCCGCTTTCCTTTTCACGCAGTTCAAATTCTGCTCCTGGAAGGGCTGCCTTACTGGTGGAATCGGTCTTTTTGATGACCAGTTTTCCATACGGATGTGCGTCCTTCATTTTGACTTTCTGGACTTTTCCAGTATCTTTTACCGTAAATTTCACATCTTCCGCAATGAGGTATCCATCCGGGGCCTGCTCTTCACAAAGGGTATATTCGCCTACCGGAAGTTTTTCAACCATATGCGGTTTATCCGTGGACGTCCAGCTTTCAACTTTCTTTCCATCTTTATCCAGGATGATCAGTTTTGCTCCCGGTACCTCACTGGAATCCGTAATGTCTTTCTTGCTGATTTCCACTTTGGTCACATCATCAAGCATCTGGTGTTTCTGTACTTCTTTTGTGTTTTCGACGGTAAATTCAATACTTTCCGCAGTCACATAACCATCTGCCGGCTTTGTTTCTGTCATCTTGTATTTCTTTCCTACGATAAGACCCTTGATGATATGTGCTTCCTCTTTGGATACCCATTCATCCACCGTATTTCCATCCTCATCTGTTACCTTTAAGGATGCTCCCGGAAGTTCTTTTTTGTCCGTCAGGTCTGCTTTGGAAAGTTCTACCGTAGTCTGTTCATCTTCAAAGGTGAACGCATACTCTGCAACACTGGTTCCACTGCCCTGGTACTCAAAAGTGAATTCCTGCGGTTCCTGGTCTGTCACATAGCCATCCGGGGCGGCAAGTTCCTTAATGTAGTACCTGCTGTCAACCGGGAGATCTGCAACAAACTGGATCTTTCCATCCTCATCTGTGGTCTTCAGTTCGATCAGGGTGTCTTTCGCAAGGAGTACTTTTCCTTTTGAAGATACGATGTCGTCTGCTGCATAGAGCCAAAGATTGCCCCGGAAAGTACTTTGTCACTGTCCTTTTCTTTTTTCAGGACTTCCACCTGTATCCTCTGGCGCGCATTCTGCCAGTCGGCACTATAAGTAACCAGAGGTGTATCCTGGTCACGGTATGTAAGATCCACATATCTTGGTTCATTATCTAGAACGTAGCCATGTGAGGGCTCTTTTTCCACGATGTAATAACGTCCAAGCGGAAGGTTATCCATCTGCGATGCCATTTCCATCTGTTGTAATGGAGGCGACCAGTTCATCTGCCGCATAATAATCTGCACTTACCCCGTCTGCTGCACGGATGGCTTCTGCCGCGTAAACATTGAAGGTTACATCAGTCAGGTTTCCGGTCACATAGTTGAACAGGTGCTCGATCATGCCTTTTGCATTGTCAAGAAGGGATACGCTGTCTAAGAATTCCCCTTTCTTGTTTACCAGAAGTCTTGCTACCGGGACTTCATCTTCCATTTTGACTTTCTGTACTTCTGCAGTATCAGAGATCGTAAACTCTACGTCTGTTGCACGTAAGTAGCCATATGGTGCAAGCTCTTCACGCAGAATGTAAGTTTTTCCAACCTGAAGTCGCTTGATTACATGTGGGGAATCCTTTACGGATGTCCAGGAATCGATCACGTTACCGTCCTTATCCAGTACACTCATGGAAGCCCCGTCAAGTTCTGTTCCGGTCGTGATATCTGCTTTTGTTACTTCTACCGTTGTCGGCCGGTTTTTCTTCACGGATTTTAATTTGATCGTTTTTACGTCCTGGCCCTGGTATGTGGCATCAAATTCCAGGATCTCATCGGAAGATACATAACCCGCCGGCGCCTGCAGCTCTTTCACATAATATCTGCCAAGCGGAAGATCCAGCGTAAACGCTGCCTTACCTTTTTCGTTGCTTGTGATCTCCTGAAGCAGTGTATCTGCTTTTACGACCACCTTGTCGCCGGAAGAGATTGCTTCTTTATTGTATATTCCAAAGGTTGCACCTTTTAAAGCCTTTCCGGTCTCGGCATCCTGTTTTTCCACACTCAGCTCTACTTTCTGGCGTTCATTGGAAAATTCCAGTTTTTCTTCGATCTCCGGTGTGTTCTGATCCTTATAGATAAAGGATACTTCCTGACTGTCTGGATTTAAGGCAAATCCGGACGGTGCTTTTGTTTCTTTCACACGGTATTTTCCAAGCGGAAGATCTTTGATAACAGCTTCCCCATTTTTATTAGTGGTCACTGTTTTTACCAGGGTATCCTTTGCATAGATCACGTGACGGTTTCCCTGCTCGTCCACCTGATGATCCGGTGTGAAAATATCTTCTGCTGCGTAGATTTCAAATTCTGCCCCTTCCAGGGAAGTTTCTTCGTATACAAAATCCTTTTTAAAGGATTTTAAGGTTTCACCGGATTTATGGATCACCAGTTTACCTTTGACCGGATGGTTTTCATAGGTCACGGTAATGATGGCATCCCCGCTGACGGAATCCATCTGATAAGCTGTATTCTTGTCAACTTTGATCTCCACATACTGGGTATTCTGGGTGTAGCCATCAGGCGCTCTCACTTCCTCAATCCTGTAATTTCCGCATTTTAAGGATTCCGGAAGGATCAGGTAACCATTTTCGTCCGTAAAATAGGATTTATGGACAACCGTATTTGGATAGGTCGTTACCTGTTCCACATACTTTTTCGCATCCAGGTCGTACACTTTGAATTCTGTATTGGCAAGGAGGACCGGCTGTTTGGTCTCATCATCCTGTTTCACGATCTTAAGCTTTGCTTTGAACTCATCGTCCAAAAGGACTCTCCATACCTGCGGTGTGCTGCTGTTCTCGGTTACGGTTACGATAAAATCATCTACCGGCATAAAATTATGCGGTGTTGTAGTCTCACGGACAATGTAGCGTCCATAAGGAATCGGGATGCTGCACGCATAGCCGCGTTCATCGGTAAACATTTCTGTTTTTCCGTCTTCCGTAAGAACGATCGGGGTCGCATTTGTAAAGTCATAGCTTCCATCGTCCTTTACAGTCAGGCTGCTGATCAGATAAGCAGAGAATCCGGCACCTTTTAAAAGATCCGCATCGGTCTTATCATTATCCGCTGCTTTGATTAACTGGAACGGCTGTTTGATCACGTCTTCTTTGGAAACGGTATTTCGTTTTACCGTCTCTACCTGGTCTCCTTCGTAGTTACAGTTTACATCATGCTCCTCTTCGTCCAGAAGATAACCTACTGGAGGCGTGATCTCCTTCAAATAATACTTCCAAGATACAGGTTGCTTACACTTGCTTTTCCCGCTTTATCGGTCGTCAGGTAGCTACCTGCTCGTCCTTTTTATAAAGGACTCCGCTCCTGCCATCCGGATGGTTAATGTCTTCCCTTGCATAGAGCCCGTAAATGGCTCCTTCAAATACGGCATCTCCCTGTGCGCTGTTTCCTGTCTCGCTGTCTTCTTTTACCAGGTCGATTGTTGCATTTACACGCTTATTTGTAAAGGTAATGGCTAAAGTTTTACCTTTTCTTCCTTATCATTGGTGAACTTAAAAGTGAAGGTGTAAGTATCCTCACTGTTTCTAAGGTAAAGTTCCGGTGCCTGGATCTCCCGGATGCTGTAGCTGTAATTAATCGGAAGTTCCGCTTTATAAGAAGCTTTTCCATCGGCTCCGGTCGTTGCTTTTTCGATCAGGGTTCCTTTGGGAACAACGGTCTTACCATCAACTTTGATATCTTCTGCTGCATACAGCCCGTAAATACCTCCGGAAAGCGGATTTTTGGTCTCTTCGTCCTGTTTTTCCACACGGACTGCTGCCTTCTGGCGTTCATTTAAAAATGTTGCACTGCCAGTCTGCACTTCTACGGTCTGGCCTGCATACACAAGCTCAACAGTCTTAGACTCTCCTTTGCATACATAATTATCCGGAGCCTTCGTCTCGGTTACTGTGTAGGTGCCAAGATAGAGATCTTTTAACGTAACGCTTCCGTCATCTCCGGTAACCAGATTATCCTTGACAAGCGCACCTTTTTTATAGATGAGGGTGCCATCTGCCGCCTTGATATCTGCACCTGCATAAACACTGTAAACGGCTCCTTTCAATTTCTGTTTTTCGTAGGTAAATGTCACACCATTTTCCGTGACGGCAGCTCCGGTGAGCACTTCTCCTTCTTTATAAATGGTGAGTGCACCCTTTTGCTCTTTATCCGTTAAGTTCTTGGAAGCGGTCTGCCCCACGACCAGCTTTACCCCATAGGCTTTCGTATCCAGCACGTATCCGGACGGGCCTGAAATCTCACGAAGGTAAACGGTATCCTGTGTTTTGGTGATCTTTACTTCGGATTCCCCTTTTGCATTTGTTGCCGGCATTTTTTTGATAAGTTTCGTGCAGGCTTCATCTGCATAGATGCCGTAAACGGCACCTGCAAGGAGCGCGTTGCTTCCCTTATCTTTTTTGATGATCTTGACCGTTGCTTCATCCGGCCAGTCTACCTCCAGGTTCAGCTCCAGTGTATCGGTATAATATCCAAATCCGATATCCTGGCTGTTCGCCAGCTTTAAGAGCATGGCATGGAAATTAAGCGGATAGTTGGATGTGATCGCATATTTTCCTTTCAGGCTTCCAATATTCTGGGTGGTTGCTTCCAGATGGAATTTTTCACCGCCCTTTACGCTCACATTTCCGGTCCCGGTTTTTCCTGTCGTCTCATTTACAAGGGAGACCCCGTTTTCCAGATGGATCGTGATCACAAAAGTTGCATTTGCCTTCCATGCAATGTCGGGCTCTGGTTTCCATTTGCAGAAGCACTGAGCCCTGGTGTCAGTTCCATGGTCGTTGGATCCGGCATCTTTGCAAGGGCTGCCTTGATCTCTTTTAACATGTTTTTGGCAGTTGTCGAAAGGGAGCCGCCAAATCCGGATTCCCCGTCATATAAATAATCGACCAGATAATGCTGCATTGCACGGGTCTCGGAGGAACAGCCGTATTTTTCCATGATGGATTTGATATTATAGCCGTTGAATGTGCCGCCCCATCCGGGACCGCCATATCCGTAAAACATGGCCTTCCTTAAATAACGGTCATCGCCGCCTTCATCCAGTTCGACCATATTTTTATAAGTCGTTCCACTTGGCGGGGACTGTTTACTGTGCTGCATGCAGTATGCATAGACGGTATAAGTCTTTCCGCCTGCTTTGTAACGGATATACTTATAGGAATCATTTCCGCCCTGTCCCATAACAGAATCAAACGGATGCAGTTTCCATCTGAATAATAGTAATAGGTATTAGCTTCAATGTCTGTTGAATCATCCCACAAGTCTCCATCGGAAGCTGCCACGGTACTAATACCGCCCTCAGCCTGGTCATATAGCACACTTAATGCAACATCATCTTCCGGCATCTCAAAGCTGAAGGAATTTGTTCCCTCATCGTAGCTTACTTCTGCATACAGAAGATCTTCGGTATTCTCTGTCTGGTTTGCTTCGACAAGACTTGTTCCCACTGCGATCAGGCTTCCCTGCGGGATATCACCGGAAAGTTGACCATCTCCCCCGTCTGGTAACGTCCGTCCTCGTGGTCCAGTTCAATATTGAATTCATTTCCCTGTACGATGTCAACCTGATGGCTTCCATCCTCTGGTTCCTCATCGGAAAATCCTTCTGCTTCCTCTTCTTCTGGCTCCTCCGTTTCTTCCGGCTCTTCCAGAGTTTCCGGGGCATCTTCCGGCTTATGGTCGGGAGGACGGGGTCTGCCTCCGGTTCGTCATCGCCGGTTTCCTGTTCCTGACCGCCATTGGATCCGTCTGTTTCTGCTTCTCTTGGTGTCACAGTAATGTTTCTGGCAACCAGATAGGCTTCCCCCGATGCGGGCGTAACAAGATATACGCATTTATAGGTCCCCGCATGGTTATAATCAAATACAGTCCCGTCTTCCATTGCTGCTTTTTTCAGTTCCACATGGTCTCCGTCAGAGAGTTTCAGTCCTGTAAAATCATTCTGGATATCAAAGGCTTCCCCTTCGGTAACCATAAGCGCAAGTTCCGGATTCAGCAACGGTTTCCTCGATCAGTTCCTCCTCGCTTTTCTCCGTCTGCGTTTCTGTCTGCGTTTCTGTCTGTACCTCGATCTGCGTCTCGCTCTGTGCGGAAACGCCTCCCACCTCAGCGGCGGATACTGCAGAAGCTCCCGTCTGCAAGAGCGTAGTGCAGCACAGAGCAAAAGCCATCGCACCCGCCATCCATCTTTTCTTCCAGTTTTTTTCCAAGTGCACGTTCTCCTTTCATGATCGCTTTTTTCCCTGCAGTTTTCTTTTGGTCCGTCTCTTATCTGCATCGCTTTCTCCTTTCTTCCGGCTTTTTCAGCCAGATAAAAAGGAAACTGAAAAAAAAATTCCAGTTTCCCTTTTATCTGACCAAACATTTTATGCCGTCTTCCTGTGTCCTTTTTCCTCTTTTCGAAGGATCCAGTCATCCACGCCTTTGTAGTGTTCCATCCAGGTACCGGATGCATCGGTATCCCAGGTGACTCTTTTGCAGGATACATTCAGTTCCTCACAGATCTCATATAGTTTTATACAGCCTTTTCGGATCATGTCCCGCTTTCTGCGCTTTTTGGGGCATTCTCCATGATACAGATAGATTCCATGTTCACATTGCCGGCACGCACTTTTTTCATCGTGCTTACAGGACAATTCCATCATTTTATCCATGTCGTAACATTCGTAAACTCTTTTTAACCCCTGCTCTTTCAGTTTTCGCAAGACAGTTTCCAGTCCTTTATGATTGGAGACTCCAGGGACTCCGATATAAGGATTTCCTGTACACATCCATGCGATCTCTGCCTTTAAGATCCCTTCCGTTACGTAAACCGTGCCATCCTTTATTTTCCCAAACATTCCTGCCGGGCTGCCGCTTGATGTGCCTCTTTCTAAGCCGCTGCTGGTAAACCAGAGGTACTTCCGTTCTTTTAAAGGAACATCCAGCCGGATCTGGAATCCTATGATCCGTTCCTTCCCATCCCGGACCGGGCAAAGATACCCGTTATTCTTCCTATAAAAAGCAGCTTCCCAGTCACCATCCCGGTTGATGAAAAATCCAGGAACCCCATCCAGGCGAAATCCTTTTTTTAAGAGCTTTCTGGCAATGGTCACGGAATTCTCATCATCCGTACTTAAAAAACCTCGTTCTTCCATCTGTCTGACCTCATTTAACGTCAACCCACGTAAGAGAAGGTTCCTCCGGTGTGTTTCCTTAAGCTTAAGAAAAGTGAGCATTTCCTTATATACATGGTCCCGGTAATCCCATTCCTCTTCCGTAAGGGAAATGCGTTTCTTTTTAGAAACGATAGAAACGAACCCATTTCGTGTCGTGGACTGCTGTCTTTTATCCGTTCCAGAAAAAGAAAGTTCCTGCTTTATCTCCCGGTAGGCTTCTTTATACCGGTTTCTCCCATAAATGCCGGATAGTTCCGCATACAGTGTCAGCATGTTCCGGCCGCCCCGCAGTGATAGCAATGGTAAACATTCTTCAGTTCTCCATTTTTGCGGATGCAAAACTGCATTTTCCTCTTAAATCCCCGCAAAAAGGACATTCCACCGGAAATTCGTCCTGGTAAGAATCACTCAGTCTTCGGATTGACAAAAGATCGGCTACTTCTGCGATCGTAAACGATTCTCTGGCATACATGCCTTCCTCCTTTTCATAAAAGATGGCCCCGTTCCCGGAGCCACCTCAAACTATTTCTCTGTTTTCAGGCTGCTTTTTGCATTTCCTTTTCATGATCCAAAAGAATCTTCGCAGCTTTCTGTATTTCCTGATTCTGGCCTTTGTAACGCTGTACCAGCCATTTGATCGTCTGGTAACCTCTGGCATCCTGCATCATTTCCCCAAGAGGGGTTCCGGCATAGACACCAAAATTGCAGATAACCTTTTCTGCCCATTTCACTTCATCCTCTGCATCCTCTTCGTGAGCATATCCTCCAACACTTCCTCTGCAGTCTCTTCTGGTGTTTCTTCCTCTTCTTCTGCATCAAAAGAAATCTCATCATCTTCATCAAATGGAACTTCATCCGTTTCTTCTACTGCACGGAAACCGTCTGCATCCGTCTCGGCAGTAATTTCCTCATCTACGGAGATTTCCTCGGTCTGAACCGGATCTTCCGCTTTGGTTTCTTCATCGGAAAATTCTTCCAGTCCGCTTTCACTTTCTTCCATTCCAAAAGTCATCTGTCCAGGAAGGTTTTCTTCTGTATCCGTCACTGCATATTCCACTTTTACAGTACCTTCTGATATGGCATTTCCATCACGCAGTTTTTTACGATCCGTTTTCTTTTCCCTGACCGGTTCCGTTTGCTCCTGCTTTGCTGCGGTTTCTTTTTCTTTCTGCCTTTTCCTGTTTCTTTTTCGGTTTTTCCGGTTTTACGGAAGCTTCCTGCTTCGGCATTTCTTCTTTTTCCGTCCCACGCATGTCCGGATCGTCTATTCCAGATGCCTGCATGATGTTGAATTTATTTAAGAAATAATACTTCAGGCCATACGTCCATGCCGCACCTTTTGCTTTATCCGGTGCTTCATTGGTTCCAATGACATGCAAAAAGCTCCTTACCTTGTCTCCCGGACGGTCTGCATTGGTCCAGCACAGCTCCAGGTCAGCCTCATATCTCCAGAGTGTTCCCATTTCCTTTAAAAACACGGAATTGCCCTGTTCGTCCATCTGTGTCGGTCTTTCACTTAAGATGTCAAAATCGACCCCGTATTTATTAAGGCCGGTGTCAGGCATTCATAAATATCATCCAGTTTTACAAAATCATAAGTAACGTCCTCACTGTACCGTTTGCGGATCAGCTTCGGCACTTTCTTCCGGATCCTGATCATCTTCTGGTTCAGATTCATGTAATTGTATTTACCCATATTATTCGTTTCCTCCTGATTTTTTCATTTTTTATACTAAGCAGAACGCGGAAGGCTTACCTCCGGCCCTGTCCCAGTCTTTTTTAACATTTCTTCCATTTCCTCCCGGATACATCCGATACAGATCTTCTTTTTTGAGATCTCCGGAAGTTTTTCAAGCAGCCACTTCTGGGCGAAAAGCTCTGCTGCCCGCTGTGGGTTGCTTAAATATTCCAGAAACATCCAGTCAGAAAATTCCCACTTCATATCCGCAAAATGAAACTGCGCTGATAGATCAGATCCTCCGGCCGCTTTCCTTTTTTAATAAAACGGTCTGCATTTAGCTGGATATAAACCCTGCTGATCTCCGGGATCATCTGTGCAGCTGCATACCCGCCTTTTAACAAAAGTTCATCCCATTGTTCCCGGATAAGTTTCTTTCCAATGCGGCTTATCTGTGTTTCCAGTTTCGGGATCAGATCCTCACGCACAGGAAAACCAAAATCATCCGGTATCCCGATCGGCTTCAGAAAAAGATCTTCTGCTTCATAAAGGGAATACTCCGGCATGTGGATCACGGCACACCAGTTCCGGTCTGTTTTTCTGTTTTCCTTTAAACAGTCAAAGAAAAAGAAACAGTTTCCATATTTTGCCTTTATAAACAGCTGTCCGGAAAATTCTTTTACTTCACAATCCGGCGATTTCAGCCATGCGATCAGTTTTTCTGCCTCCCTGCTCTCTTTTAACCAATCCGGAAGTTTTCTATCCATCACATACCTCCGTAATTCAGATATATGGCAGGGAATACCTGGAATACACCATCTTTGCCCGTTTTAAAAATGCAGAGCCTTTTTCTGCTTTTGCAAACCATTCCACAAAAAAACGTGTCAGGTTCTGCTGCAGTGTCCGGTGGGTATCAAGGGCATAATCCACAAATTCCTCATATCCGTCCATACTTCCTGCAAGCAGGTAGCAGGTAAACATTTTTGCCATCTGCTCTTCATCTGAAGGATTGATCTCCATTTCCTCTGCACCTTCATACACCAGGCGCACCCTTTCTGGCTGTTCCTTTACATGCAGACACAGGTCATCGGCCATCAGTTTCGATGCTTCGTTTCGAAGGTCGTAATATCTGACCTCTGAAAGACCTTTTAGCCAGGCAAAGCAAGATACGTGTAATTGTCTTTTATTTCCTGCTGCTCTTTTGCCATGGACTCCATAAATTTTTTGTGTCCGGTGGGATGGCAGTTCAAGTATTCATCTACCAGCAGCCTTGCCACATCTTTTCCATTCGTAACCTTCATGTTTTCCTCCCATCAAAAAAAAGACAGTCCATGCTGTCTCCATTCTTTTAAATCCTGTTAGTATTTTACAGTGCCAGGAATATCATATTCATGCCAGCGTTTTGACACACAGCCGGCAATTTTTTCTTCCAGAGCTAAAAGTCCTCTCTCATTCGTCTTTTCCTGCCTTGCAATGGTAATGGATTCACAGATCCCGCAGTAGATCTCGTATGCGCTGCATGGCTCATCCCCAGTAGTAGCCTTAAACTGCTCCACGGTTTCTGCAAGCAGTTTTTTTCCAAATCCCGCCTGCTTCATGATCCCTGCCATGGCATTTGCCGGATGCTCGATCCAGATATCACACAGCCGCATGACCCCTTTTAAGACTTCCCGGTAGTAATCGAAGATCGACTCTATGTTTTCCGTGAAATCTTCCATTCCTTTACAGTTTTTGTGCGTAACCTTCAGGGCATTGCCAAGGATCACATTTCTTGTCGGCTCCTGCAGGGAATAAAAAATATTCGCTCCGGACACACCAACGTCTGACGTAGTGATCCGTACAACTGCTTTTATGTCCTTATCGGTCTTTCTTCCATAATTCTGCATCAGTTCCTTATAAACATCTGTAAGTTTCGTATCTTCCAGCTGCCAGGACGCCGTAACAGAATAATGGTCTGCATAGCCGTTTAAAAACGTTGCCTTCTCATAGTCCCCATGGATATATGCCGAGGTAACCATGTACATATCCGGCATGGATATGATGGCATAATCTTTTTCATCACCGGACAGGACTGCCCTTATTTTTCCTTCACAGAAACGGATCAGTGCTCTTCCTCTTGCAACCTTCAGACATTTATTCAAGATCTCTGCCAGTGTTTTCTTATCGACATCTGCCAGGCTTTGCCATCAATCCTGGCCCGTCCTTTCAACGATTTGATTGCTGAATTTCCTATATAACAGATCCTCTCGGGCAGGATAAGAACCAGCCTGGAATGAGATAAGGTATCTTTTTCCAGTGCTTCCAGGGAAATGCCCGGAACCTCTGTACAGGTTTCCTCTCCTGCAGCTGCCACCTTTAATTTCTTACTGGTGACCCGGATCCATTCTGCCCGGCTGTCTATCTCTTCCAGATACTCGCACAGTTCCTTTTCTGTCCGGAACTCCTTATAAAAGTCATCTTTATAATACATAATGTCCGCCTTTCCACGCTAGCTGAAAATCCGGACTTCAACAGCCTGTATCTTTCCATCTTCGATGCAAAATACATAGCCGTCTTCTGCCATCTCCATAAGCATTCCAATTTCCAGTGCATTTGCGTTTTCCCATTTAATTGTCTCCATAATCGACCCTCCTGATTTTACAATGTGTTTTCTTTTTTGATGTTCTTAAGGTATTTCTTTTTGCAGTTTGTTTAACTGACAGTTTCATTCGTGCTCCTCCTTTCTGCTTTTTATGCAATAAAAAAAGACACAAAAAGAATCTTCTTTCCTTCTTGCATCTTCCTTATATTTTGCATATCCATTTTTTCTCATTAAGGGCAAGACCACCCCAAAGTGTTTCTTCCGGAATGTCCGGAACTAAAGAATAACCACAGTCTTTTATAGACTGTTAAATTATTTTTCATTTAAAGACTACCACAACATTTTGTGGTTGTCAATTATTTT
>ENA-OQCX01001099-OQCX01001099.1-human-gut-metagenome-genome-assembly--contig:-NODE-1099-length-13045-cov-2.479718_pt1 | contig 13045 bp, 12 predicted proteins | sample MGYA00242762_ERZ504587 | MGnify/ENA primary metagenome ERZ504587 (study PRJEB26092, sample SAMD00036337) | human gut metagenome | host: Homo sapiens | study: EMG produced TPA metagenomics assembly of...
CCATTTTTGCCTGTTACTGATTATTTCTAATAAGGTATCTCATAAATTATACTTTATCCACATCAACCATCGACATAAATTAAGAAACAAAAGATCATAAAATCCTTTTAGGAGAGAACAAAAGATGAAAAGTTTCTGTATTCCCCTCTGTGACATACCTACTTAAAAACAAAACATTATTCCAAAAGAATTCGCTGAAAATACAGGAAATAAAAAGGAAATCAGTAACTTTGTATGTTATCATTTAAAAACAAAAAAGTATGGGCAATAAGATTTATCCTATCGGTATACAGAATTTTGAAAGTCTCCGCCTGGATGGCTATTTCTATATTGATAAAACAGCATTGATTTATCAATTGGTGAAATCCGGACGCTATTATTTCCTGAGCCGCCCACGCCGCTTCGGAAAAAGCCTGCTTATCTCCACTCTGGAAGCTTATTTCCAAGGGAAAAAGGAACTTTTTCAAGGACTGGCTATGGAAAAACTGGAAAAGGACTGGACAAAATATCCCATACTGCACATTGACCTGAATACACAGAAATATGATAGTCCGCAAAGTTTGGAAAGCAAACTGAACCGTACATTGGTAACCTGGGAAAAGCTATATGGAAGCGAGCCTGCCGAAGATTCCTTGTCCATGCGTTTTGAAGGCACCATTCAGCGCGCTTATGAACAAACAGGCCAACGTGTAGTGATTCTGGTAGACGAATATGACAAGCCCATGTTGCAAGCCATCGGCAATAAAGAATTGCAAAATAGTTTTCGCGAAACACTTAAAGCATTCTACGGACATTGAAAAGCAAGGATGCTGCATCAAATTCGCCATGCTGACAGGAGTAACTAAGTTTGGAAAAGTAAGTGTATTCAGTGATCTGAATAACCTGGATGATATTTCGATGTGGAATGAATATATAGAATTATGTGGCATCAGCGAAAAAGAAATTCATAAGAATTTGGAAACCGAACTTCATGAATTTGCAGATGTACAAAAGATGACCTATGACAGCTTCTGCGAAAAACTAAGACAATATTATGATGCTATCACTTCACCCACAACTCCATCGGCATGTATAATCCGTTCAGTCTGCTCAATGCTTTCAAGCGCAAGGAATTTGGCAGTTACTGGTTCGAGACGGGGACTCCTACTTACTTGGTGGAACTGCTAAAAAGACATCATTACAATCTGGAACGGATGGCACACGAAGAGACCAATGCCCAAGTGTTGAACAGCATTGATTCGGAGTCAACCAGTCCCATTCCTGTTATCTATCAAAGTGGATATCTTACTATAAAAGGATATGATGAAGAGTTCGGTATCTATCATTTGGGCTTTCCAAACAAAGAAGTGGAAGAAGGGTTCATACAGTTTCTTGTACCTTATTATACCAGCATGAACAACGTTGAATCTCCATTTGAGATACAAAAGTTTGTCCGTGAAATACGTTCAGGCGACTACAATTCTTTCTTCCAACGCCTGCAAAGCTTCTTTGCAGACACTACATACGAGATTATCCGTGAACAGGAACTGCATTACGAGAATGTACTTTTCATCATCTTTAAGCTGGTAGGTTTCTATGTCAAAGTGGAGTATCACACCAGCAGGGGCCGCATAGACCTCGTTTTGCAGACAGACAAGTTTATCTATATAATGGAGTTTAAACTGAACGGAACAGCGGAAGAAGCCTTACAGCAGATTAACGACAAGCATTACGCACTTCCTTTTGAAACAGACGGACGAAGACTGTTTAAAATAGGAGTGAACTTCAGTGCTGAAACACGGAATATTGAAAAATGGATTGTTGAATAATGATTCTGTCATTTCTATTATTTTGAATATCAGTGAAGAATCTGTAAACAATAAAAGAGTTGTTGTAAACAGATTCTTCACTCATGTTCAGGATGATAAGCTATATAATGATATCATCAAACAGATACGAAAATATCCTATCTCATATCATCCACGGGAATCACTTCCTGCATATAAATGGCATCCAGGCTCCAAAGGGCGGCATCATTGGTACTGATACTTGTACATTCATCCAAAGGAGCGGGAACTTCCGGCGGAAGAACAGTTTCTATACGGAAAGGTGGAGCCGGAGTATGTTCCAAGCGGGAAAACAAATCTGTCCAAGCCTTCTTCCGCCATTTTTGCATTACGGGTATGATAGGCTGCATATCCCAACAAACGGGATATACGGAAACGATTCTTCCTTAACTCCCATGCTTTCTGCTTATAACGGGCGGCAAGATCAAGCCATGCCTCATTCCATTCGGGATAATCAACCATACGGATCATTTCATTCATGACTTCAAAACCTCCCATGATGGTCATCAAATGATTTGTACTTTCTAACTTGGGATCACATTCGCTGGTAATAATCCCTGTAGCCGGATCATAACCTAAAGCCAACGGACCTGTAAAGATACGGTTGGGCAGTGCCACAATACTTTTCATCCCGGCTATAATTTTGTCACGGTAAACCGTATTGCCGGTACGTTCCCATTCAGTCATCCAGTTTCCGGCGTATGCCAACCAGTCGGGACCGATGCGGAGACGTGCAGGTGCCGTACAAGGATACTGACTGCGAGGTTGCGCCAGACGCATGGGTCCAGCGTGTACAATTTCTGATCGGCATCTTTTACTTCGGTCATTAAATCACCGCATCGGTCGTCCGTAGTAAGATAATAGTAGAAACGATTCCAGGCAGCCTGACTGATCCGTGCTTCTTTAGCTCCACACCCCCAATGACTGACGTTGTGCCGGCTACCCAATCCTGCATTCGGACCGATATGATATACATCCACTTCCGCCGTATGACGGGTCATGGCTTCTGCCATGCGCCAGATATCAGCACGTCCGGTACGCAGGAAATTATACCATAGCCACATATTAGAAGCCAGTTCCGTGTTATCCCATGCAAAACCTCCGATATCATAACGCCAGGTATGGCGGACAGGATCGTATGCATGCATCACATCCCCATAATTCCAGAAACCATACCATTTGTTTTGCTCTATCGCTTTTTGATAGAAGCTGATATAAGCATCCAGCCTGTCTTCCACCCGGGCACGGAAAGGAGTACTACGATCGGGAAGGCTCCAAACACCAAACGCCTGCTTGGCATGCAAATAGTCAGGTACAGGCATCAGCACTCCCGGTCCGGCAAGTTGTTTAGCTTGTTCTGCAAAAGCTTTCTTTCCGCTATAACCACCCTGAGGTATCAAGGTAAGAGTCGTTGTACGGGCAATCCCGTAAGGGGTGCTCATTCCTTCTTGCACATCTTCGTAACTGGCATTCAAGTCATGGGCCACATTATCATAATGGCGCAAGTCCATCGGTTCAGCATCCGGACTCCATATCCATGCGGTAAGAGCAGCCACCGGAGTTTTTGCATCCGAGATTTCAATAGAAGACGGATAAGACTGCCAGAAATCATGCAACCCAAGCCCTATGCCTCCGGTTATATCTCCGGCAAAGGCATAACCCTCACTACGTGTACCGGAAAAAGTACCTATCCAAGGATTATTGTCATTGGCACGTTTACGGATTGAAAATGCATCCGCTGTCAGTTGGGACAGACGATAGCTGTCCCAAGAAGCCCAATGATCAAGCAAAGCACGGTTCTTTTCGTCAAAAGCTTCATAAGGAGGAATGCGTTTTCCTTCCATCTGCTGTTGCTGTAACGAAGATTCTCCATTTCCGGTTTTACCCAATGTAAGTATGCGTCGTCCCACCAAAGGCTGAACGGGCTCGCTCCAGACTCCACCATCGGCACAAGAGAAAGCTACATGGCGATTGTATAAAGCCTCACGCATAGGAACGTCAAAACGAACTCCCAAGGCGCGAATGAAATCTTTGTTCTGATCTCCGTCATATACAAAGCTATGCACCATTTCACTTGCTCACTGCCACCATAAAAATAAAGCCGTACCACAAAGGGCAACCACTCACGACCCTTCGGACTTTTGTGTACCCCTTCCAATTTAACAAGCGCACGCACAGAACCGGCACGCTCTACAGTTACAGATTTCAGTTCTCCTATATAATTAGTGAAAGAAACTTGAGAAGTACTTTCAAGTACCGGTTCGCTTTGCGTATGGCAGATAAGCCTAGCCTTTCCTCCTACTTTCACACCTTTATATAACAGACTATCTATCAAAAATTCGCCTTGACGAGGTATATATGCTGAAATGGCTCCGGTAGAAATATGAATACCCTGTGATGTTTCTGTAACAGAAACGGACTTCTTTTTATCTGTATCCGGCAGTTTGGATTTCGCTTTAGATTTCTTTACCGCCTTTTCCAGAGTCAGTTTTTCTGTTCCGGCAGGAATAACTCCAGCTATTCCTCCCCACTTTACAGAACCATCCGGCCAATAAGCCAAAGTCCAGGTATCAATAGGAATATCCTCACCACTTTCTGCAGATAGCCGTAACTTGTTTTCCGGAAAACTTCCCCTTTATCAAAAGGCACTCCGAAACTTACGGCCTTATCCTGCCGGGGAGTCTCACCAATCCATTGCAAAGGAACAGCAGTCGCCTCTTGCGATGAGCATTCATAACTGAAATTTGTAATACGAGTACGCGACAAAGTGGTACGAAAACCAAACCAGCCTTCCCGTAACGGTTCAGCATCCCTGAAGTCCACCAAGCGCTCACCGTCTATGTAATAACTGACCCTATTGTTCTCGTTGGTAATCTTGATGTGATACCAATGATTCGGTTTCAGCAAATGTCCGGCATCCGTATATTCCTTTAGAATAGCAGGACGGGCTTTAGGATTTGTAATACCCGACTCATCCCCATCATAACGACGGAAACGTGTAGTAGAGTTATGATTGCCACCATATCCCAAATAGTAAAGCTGTAAAGAATAACAATTCAGGAATATACCGCTACGCCATTTTTCTCGCTTCCATAAATTATCGGGATATTGAGGGTCTGATGCCATCCAGAAGCAGTTCAAATCACTCAGACGATCTCCATCCGACTCCACCACCACACATGCATCATATTCAATGGTCACTTTTCCACTCATTTTCTCTTTTCTCCAAAGAGTCAATCCCTTGGGAGATACTATCTCAGCGGTATCTCCCTGAAAACGTCACTTTATAATCAGGCGATTCCGATTCAACTTCCAGTATTTAGTAAACTGACGGGAATTTAAACCGGAAACCCTATTATCCTGTGCCTTTGACGTAAAGACAACTAATAGAAATAAAAACAGAAACAGATTTTTCATACGATGTTGTTTTGTTTTCATTTACTTTAAAAAGTCTTTTAACGGACAGTCCGTAGCTTTCAGCCCGTCAGCAATACTCCGGGCATTCATACGGGCACCTTTCAAAGAGGTATGGGTATGGTCATGATTGAAATACGTTCCTACTACACGCAAACCTTGATTGTATCCCATATCCTGGAGCTTGTCTCCTGATATTTTATTCAAATCTATAAAATAAGCCCCGGCCGCTTCTGCCGCTTCACGCGTCCATTTACCAAAAGAACTGGTATTGCGCTCTATCTCACCATTATCAAACTTATTGCGGGGTGTATGACTCAGGACAATAGGAACAGCTCCCTTTTCTTTTACATCCATAATAAACTTACGCAAATACCAGCCGAAAGAATAAACCACTTGATAGCTGCCGGTTTTCTCCATTTTGAAGACCTTGCTTTCATTTCCTGAACCGGGTAATTCCGCACGCGCTTTCCCTGTGTTTATGTCACCTGCATCATTATGTCCGAATTGTATCAAAACAAAATCTCCCGGCTGAAGTGCATGATAGATTTTATCCCAACGCCCTTCATCTAAATAAGTACGCGCACTGCGGCCCGCTTTCGCATGATTCTCTACAGAGATCCTTTCCGTGTCAAACAGTTCGTGAATCACACTTCCCCATCCCCACATACCCTTTTCATCTTTATCGGCATTTTTCACAGTACTGTCTCCCACCGTAAACAATACAGGATTCCCCTTTTTACGGGTAGCCCCCGTAACCGTATCTTTTTCTACCGGTTTCAAATAACGCGCCAGTTCCAACCCTTTATAATTACGGATTCCTTCGGCTGCTGATTCTGCATTGACACGTGCGCCAAAAGCACTTGTGTGAATGCGGTCCAGATAGAACATATACTTTACTTTTTCTTTGCCGAATTTCTCAAATTTGCGCGCCGAGATATCATTCAGATCTATAAAAGGAACTCTCGCTTTTTTAGCTACCTGCTTCGCCCATCAATCCAAATGTCTGATTTACCCGGGTAATAATAGTGCTGTCTGCATCTTCCCAAGCGTTGCGAGGAGTCAGGGACATCAAAATAGGATGAGCGCCTTTTTTCTTCACATCATGAATAAAAACGACGCATATATTCCCCCATACGTATATACGGTCTCTTTTGCTCCTGTCTCTTTAATAGTCACATTCAGACTGTCTTTGCCAATTCCCGGAATAGAGGCACGGGCACGGCCACTATCGTACGGACCATTGTCATTATGTCCCAATTCTATGATAACCCAGTCACCTTTACGAACTCCTTTCAAGACATCAGGCCATAACCGGTTATAAAAAGTACGGCTGCTGGTTCCTCCCAATGCATGATTTTCAACGGTTATCTTATTTTCATCAAAATACTCGTGTTCAAAATATCCCCATCCCCATTGACCGTTATTTCCATTGCCCAACGTACCGGTACGCATCGTTGAATTTCCAACAAGGAACAACACCGGATTATCCCCTTTCCGGCTGGAACCTGAAACAGGACGGGCGGAACGCGCCACATTCAAACTATCAAGTGTATTATCAACGACTTGATTCACATCCTTCATCGGAGCAGCTATTTTATTTTGAGCATGTGCTCCCAATCCTACTCCGGCAGCTAACAAAAAGCATAAACAAAGTTTGTTTCCTTTCATGACATTTATAGTGTTTTTCTTTTATTGCATTTCAAATTTCTCACAAAAATAAGATGAACGAACAAACCGGAGAATAGAAATTCATTCATTTTCCTGTTTATTCGTTCAACCAATAGTACATATATCCTAATCAGAGTAGCGACAAGGCTAGAAACTAGGGTGCGGCGGTTGGTTATACGCTACATTCTGCCAAGCTATCGCCAACCTGTACTGACGGTCATTCATCCATGTGGCACGTCTGTCCACAGCCGGTATGGTAGTAGAATAAATACGTAATTCCGTCTGGTCTTCGGAGGCCCAAATAACCTCTTCCCGCCAATCTCCTAAAATATCACCCGACAAACACGGATTACCTTTTGTTCCATTATTGGAAACAACTCCCTCGGCTTTCAATAATAAATCCGTACTTTCCGCATTCCAATTCCATTTACTGATGGAAACATGATCCAGTAGTTCCGCCAAAGGATCGGCGTCCCAATAAATGGTAAAATTGCAGGAATCAGGCTTTCTATTACAGATTATTTCTCCGGTGTCCCCTCTTCTCAAACCTCCTATATTGCACCAACACTCTGCTCCATCATAACGCGGATCGATATCGGCAGCTACTCCACGGCCGGCATCTTGTCCCAAGCCATCCTGCCAGATAATTTCTCCGGTCGCTCCATCAAACATAGCTACGGCAGGAGTACGCTTTACAATTTCATTATCGCCTTCATTTTCATGCACGCCAAAAACCTGCATACCTTGACGGGAAGGAATAAAACGTCCGGCATGCAAGGCATCCCCGTGACGCAAGCCCGTAGTAAACAGTCCTTTACCGTCATGGTCTACAGTCATAGCCCCCACACAGATTTCGTCACAACCATCACCATCAAAATCCGCTACGGTCACACTATGATTTCCCATACCCGAATAGGTCTCCCAACCGGTGCCGCGCTATCAAAAGTCCATGTATGTTTCAATGCCCCGTTTGTAAAAGTCCATGCAGCTACCACCGTCCGTCCGTACCATCCTCTTACCATGACAGGTGAAGGCGTTTTTCCATCCAGAAAAGCTACTCCGGCTGTAAAACGGTCTGAACGACCACCAGTATTGTCATTACCACAATTGCCACCTACACCTCCCCAACCATCCAAAGGATAACGGGTTGGAATATATTCTTTCGAATCCAGTTCTTTTCCGGTACGTCCTTCAAAAACCGTGAGATATTCCGGACCATTTACTATCTTACCATACGTAGGACTCTTTTTATCCCATGTCCTCCAGTCGACTTGGGCATCTCCTATCCGATGTCCCAGTCCATCGACAGTACCATCTCCCGTTTTACAACAAATTTCCGCACATCCATCTCCATCAAAATCAAAGACCAGAAAATTAGTCGTGGCTGCTCCGGAACGTACATTCGGCCCCAAATCAATACGCCACAACCTGGTTCCATCCATTTTATATGCATCCAAATAGGTATTACCGGTAAAGCCCCGCTGTGGCGGTCGCTTTGAATTAGAAGGAGACCATTTTAAAATAATCTCATACTCTCCATCACCATCCAGATCGCCCACGCTACAATCATTAGCTGTATAAGTAAATGGCTCACCTGCTATTTCTCCGTCTTCCGGTTTACAAATAGGAATACTTAAATAAGGATTCCGTTCCTCTCCCTTCAGACGAGTCCAGGTAGCAACTTCCCCGGTAGTTGCTTTTAAAGTCCAACGATTATCCACCGTGTAATCAACCGTGCGATCTAAAAAATCGGAAGTCCGATCTATTGGTTCTTTATTTAACTTTACCTCCGCACCTCCATTGGAACTACGGTATAAATCAAATTGTAATCCGGCTGCATCCTCCAAGGTCATGCGCCAGCTAAAATACATTCCTTCCTCTGTAGGAATTCCAATCAATCCTCTTGAAAGCTTTTCTCCACTATAAGGTTGGGAGAAAGCGAATATGCTTCCGACAAGCAGAAGCATATTCATCATAACCCAATGTTTCATCTAACAATTTATAAAACCTTAATACAAGCGGGGAGTTTCCCCGCCTATCTACTTAAAAAAGAAACTCCTGTCTATCAATCTTTACCTCTAAAAAATATCCACATCTCTATTGCCACAAATTCTCTTTAAACTCAATTTCAACAATGCGTAACTCGTGATTGGTTTTATCGCCATTTTTTGCCTTAAACAAATCCAATTCACCCGCAGCAGGCGCAGCAACCTCTACAATTTGTCCGAAACCGTCACCTTCCTTGCTGGCACCTTTCAAACGAATGGTTATCTCATTTGTCAATACAGGTTTTACATTCAGGTGGATATATCCAAACTCTTTTCAGTCTCACCACTCCAAATCAGTTCATCACCTGCATATATTTCCAAAGGATAGCTACGCAAACGCCAACCGGTAAGTTTCATGCAAATTTCATCCACACGGGCCGCACGTTCCAAACTATAAGTTATCCATGCACTGTTCAGTCTGCCATCATTCTTCCATTCACTCAATTCATTATCATCGAAACTTTTTATCGCTTCATCCTGGTTGGCTCCGGCAACCGCCGATAAGATATTCACATCGACTTTCGTATCTTTGTAAGAAGGAGTCAACGGAGTTTCTCCACGGGTCAGCCTGCCCTCCAGTTCATCTCCCGGAATATAGTTACTCAAGCCATTCTTCACTTCAACCGGTGCGGAAGAAAGACTGATTTCGGCAGATTGCAATCCATCAGCTTGGCTGTTATACGAACTGCTCCCGGAGTCGTAAGAGAGCGTATCAAAGCCCGGTTGATTCCACATTCTACAGGCAAATCTTTTGAAAGAATATAATTATCTTTGCCCTGTGCTATTCCACCACGCCATTCAGCCGGTCCCTCTACGTCAAAATGTATCAGATCATTAGCCAGCGGGCAACGTCTGCCATCTTTATCCATCACTTCCACTTGAAGCAATACCATATCAGCTCCATCCGCTTTCCAGCCTTTAGGACTTTGAATCACACTAAGTTTAATCTGTTCCGGCTTGCCGGCAGTCTGCAATTCAGCGCGGCAACATTCTTTTCCATTCTTATCATACCCTACAGCTTCCAACTTGCCCGGAACAAATGCCACATCTTTGAAAGTATACAAGAAATGATAATCTCTTTGACCGTTTCCTAAAGATTTACCATTCAGGAACAATTCCACTTTTTCAGCACTGGATACCACATAAACAGGTTTAACCACATCTTCTTTATAGTTCCAATGACCAACGATATGAATACGGGGATTCTCTATATCCACCCATCCGTCCCACATCACCTGATGTGCATAGAAAGGATCTTTAGGGATACGCATGGCATCTGTCACACCACTACGACGATAATTCTCCACACCACGATAATGTGTATTCGTATCCGAGAAGATGATTTTCACACCTCCTGAGCTGACACGGTCACCTGTACCCGGCGTTCACGCAATAATCAAACCAACGAATCACATTCTCAATAGTAAAGGAATCCTGATTGTGATTATAAGCACGGGCATCCACCTTTTTCTGAACCTTATTAGTCATTGCAGAACGGAATGAATTATTTCCTTCCCCATTTTTATGATATGGATAAGAATATTCATCCCAATATTTACGCAGACCTTCATCACGGCAGTATTCCATGGCCACATCGGATGATGTTTGCTCTTATTGATATAAAGCATCTCGCCACCATATTCGGCTTCACGAATATCAAGCATTTCACGGGAACCGATGGCACGGCCTCCATGAGGGTCATACTTATCACGAATCGCTTTCATTTCTATCATGTGTTCACGACTGATTTGATTCGTTTTCCACATTCATAGAATAAAATACTCGGATTATTACGGTTGTAATAATGGCATCACGCATCAATTCTGTACGTTGTTCCATTGACGGCCTTCACGGTCCTTTTCCGCATCACCGGCCTGCATCGCCTGATCAATCCGACACGGTCACACGATTCAATATCCTGCTTCCAAGGGGTGATATGCATCCAACGAACCAAGTTGGCATTATCTTCCACCATCAGACCGTTGCTATAATCACTCAGCCATGCAGGAACACTCATACCGACTCCCGGCCATTCATTACTGGTACGCTGTGCAAAACCTTTCATCTGAATCACCCGGTCATTCAACCAAATCATTCCTTTGCCGAAACGAGTTTTACGGAAACCGGTACGGGTAGCCACTTCATCTACTTTTCTGCCATCCACCCATAAACTGGTTTTTACTGTGTACAAATATCCGTATCCCCAACTCCAGAAATGAAGTCCGTCTATTTCTGCTGAAGCTTCCAAAGTCGCAGTTTCACCCGGTTTTACTACCGTCTGAGTACCCTCAAAACTTTTTATGCTTTTCCCGTCACGATCAAACACTTCAACCTTATAAGCGACTTTCTTATCCCGATTATATTCATTTTTTATTTCAGACTCCGCATGAACCACAGCCTTACGAGACTTCACACGGATATCTTCCGCATAGATATAGACACCGGTAGTTTTTAAATTACTATACAAGGGAAGTGTCTGATAAAGTTTATCAGTAACATGAAGCCATACATTCTTTGGTATACCTCCATAATTGGCGTTGAAATTACGGTCACTCCATTGATATTTGGTGCCGGTAGCACGTTCCTTATAATTCCAATTGTTATCAATACGGACCGCCATTACATTCTCTTGTCCATATTTAATATAAGGAGTCAAATCGAAACCTACAGCCATCGCACCATTTTCATGCAAGCCGATATATTCGCCATTGATATAAAAATCAGCTCCTTGACGGACCCCCTCAAATTCAACAAAGACTTTTTTGTTCTTGCTGCCGGCAGGCAGACGGAAATGTTTACGATACCACATCACAGTATCCGTCAATTGCTCTATACTCAAACGAAAAGCTTCATCTTCATTAAAAGGACGGGGTAATGTTACTTTCTTCCAATCCGTATCCTGAAAACGTACCTCTTTGCTTCCGGTATATCGCCAACATAAAGTAACCATTCAGAATTAAAATTGTATTTATCACGGACAGATGATGCTGCCGCAATCTGACTTATTCCTATAAAAGTCAATAAAAATAAAAGAATTTTGTTTCTCATAGCTATCTCAAATTGTTTGTTGCAAAACTAGCATAAAGTCCTCTTGCCTACCATAGAATAAGATACATTTATATAGAAATTCGTTCAAAACGAAATTTCAGGGTATTCATGTTGCGCATATTCACATATCACATTAATACTCAACATATTACACAAATACCCTGAAACATTTATTCTATAGGTTGCAACATCAGGACTATATAATTCATTGCTTCACCATAGCCGGAGTCAACGTTACAGGTCCCAATAGCCCTGAAGATTTTGGTTCCCAATCAGAAGCATCAAAGATACCATTTTTCACATTTTCCTTTTTTCTTGCAGACATATTTACATTATAGAAAATCTTCCAGTCCACTCCCTTCTTATCCATATAAGCAATTCGATTCGCCATAGAGTTGGCTACTCTGACAACTAACTCATCCTGTCCTTTGAATTTTTCAGCAGGGATATACAATTGATAAGGAGAGTCAATCACTGTACCGATATAATCTCCATTCAAATAGACAGATGCATTTTCCGCTACAGAGCCAAGATCCAATTTGATCACATCCGCTACAGGCACCTTATTTATAGTAGTCGTATAAACGGCTGTTCCAGAAAAAGCTTTATATTCATCCCCTACAAAATCAGTCCATGAGCCCAAACTGTCAACCGTTATAGAAGCAGGAAGTTGAGGACCTCCTTGAACAAAAGAAACAGTCCAACTGCCGGAAACAGGATTGGGCTCACCTGCATTTTGATAATAAGCATAGGCATCTCCTGTAAAATGCTGACCGGAAGTTGATACAATGACAGTTTCACCCGGATTCAATTCCAGATAAACATCTGTTTGCCCGTCATTGCGTTTCATAGCAGCCAAACCACTAGCACCAGTCATTGGATTGAAAATCGCCGCACTCCGAGCTTCTGTACGAAGTGGAATCCAATCCTCTATTTTACGGTCGCTACTATTTTCTATAAAGTAATATTTTCCCGTCGCACTATTTCTTCGGATACATTGCAGACCTGCCTGATACAATTTCTCAGCACCCACATTCG
>ENA-OQCX01001100-OQCX01001100.1-human-gut-metagenome-genome-assembly--contig:-NODE-1100-length-13038-cov-2.222369_pt1 | contig 13038 bp, 15 predicted proteins | sample MGYA00242762_ERZ504587 | MGnify/ENA primary metagenome ERZ504587 (study PRJEB26092, sample SAMD00036337) | human gut metagenome | host: Homo sapiens | study: EMG produced TPA metagenomics assembly of...
GGATGGGGAAGGGGATAAAGGACCACAGGCAGCCGGACATGGGGTTCACGCCCTCACGGGCGTACAGTTCCGCCATCTCCTGCTGCTGGCGCTCCCGATTGTTGGCGAAGCGGGTCTGGATATCCTTTACCTTGCCCTGCATCCGGTTCATCCGGAGCATACTCTTCTTGCTCTTAATGGTCAGCGGGATGCAGACCAGCTTTACCAGCAACGCGAACAGGATAACGGCGATACCGTAGTTCTGCACGATGCTGTACAGCCACTGCAGCAGCAGGCCGAACGGTCTTACGATCAAGATGCCGAACAGCTTCGGATCTTTGACCAGGTTAGAAAGTTGATCCAGGGTCATAAAACCTCCATGTTAAATTGTAAAACGACACAGTGAAAAGGATTTTGCAAAGCAAAATCCTCACTTTACCGCCGTAAGGCAGTATAAAACATGATCCCGTTCCTATTATGGAACCGGATCATAGGGTCCTCTCTTAGAGAAAGGATTGCAGCGGCAGATGCGCTTAAACGCCAGCCAGCCGCCCTTGAGTGCGCCGTATTTCTCGATGGCCTCGATCGCGTACTGCGAGCAGGTCGGGATATACCGGCAGCAGGGCGGTTTGTTTGGAGAAATATACCGGCGATAAAACCGGATCATCGCCAGCAGCAGCCGCTTCATGTCCGAGCTGCCGCAACCTTGTTGTCCTTCAAGGCGCGCAGCAGCGATTTTTCGATTTCCTGATAGCTTGCGCCTACGGCCCGTACCCGTGCGACCAGCACAAGGTCGATGCCGTCGGCAAATTTGTCCTCGTTGAGACGGTACGCCTCACGAAACAAACGCTTGATGCGGTTTCTTTTCACCGCACACGCCAGCTTGGCACTGACGGTGAGTCCCAGCCGGTTGTAGCCGAGCTTGTTCCTACGGCAGTAGATCACAACGTGTTTTCCTGCCGTGGACACACCACGATGATACAATCGGCGGAATTCATGGTTTTCCTTTAAGGATACTGTTTTTTTCATCTTCTTTTCTCCTTATTCACACTTACATTATTGTTCCAAAAATATTTCTATTTTTTCTAAAAATCCATCACTCAGATAATCCTCCAGCTTCCGATATGTAGATTCATTTATAATCAGTTTATCCGGCTGCTGATATTGCACCCATGCCATTGCGCACCAGGTGATTCCTCTTAAGCATGTAATCTCCATAAATACTTCGTTCGTTCTTTTAATCCCGTTATATCAAAACGCGCCCCCACACATTTCAGATATTCATTCAGAAAATTTCCTATCTCTTCTTCCCTCAATATCACATCCGTTTTCCAAAACGTCGTTGTCGGTGCAAGGAAATGTCCCAGATCCTGTGCCGGATCTCCAAATAACGGCTTTTCCCAATCAATGAGATAGTTCGACTTTCCTTCTCCTCCAATCAAGAAATTCGTGGAATTCAGTTCTGTATTAATGCAGCATTGATACGGTGAATCTTCCATATGGAATTCTTTTGCCTTTTTCCATGCCTTATCAAGCAATCTCGGATTTTCCTTTTCATCCTGTCTTTTCCAAGCGGTGAATCCATATATATCTTCACCATCTCTTCGCACTCTTCCAATATTGCGGTCAGTGGATTCTCTGGCCGAATCAAACCCGATTCTGATTCCGGTATTCTGACACTATGTATATCAGCCAGACACTCTGCCGCATATTTTAAATCCGTATGATAGTCTAATGCTTTTCCCGGCAGATATTCCATTACCAGACTCCGTGATCTAAAAATTTCCTGCTCCCATCTACATAAAGCACTTTTGGCGTTCTTCCCGATGCTTCCAGCAATTGCAGTGCATGACATTCATACCCAATCTGATTTTCCAGATGCATCTGACTCCCACAATTGACACGTAACAGAAGTTTTTTCCCTGTCTTTGGATGCGTGAAGCTGTAATTAATATTATACTCTCCCTGTGCAAGCATTGTATATTCTTCTTCCTGTTCATTCGGAAGATTTAATGCTTTCCTATACTTTTCATTTTTCACATATTCATTTAATCCTTTTATACGTTCCATAATCCCGATCCCCTATTGGCTATATTGTTTCCTGACATTTTATCTTACATCTTTATATAACTTCGATATCGTCTCTATCGGCACACCATCCCGGTACATTTTTCTTAGCCGGTTCATCTTCCACATCACTTTTAACTGCGGAATCACCTTTTTAGGGAATCTCCGGTCTGACGTATAGATTCTGTGCCTAGCAATGCCAAGCTTTACTCCCATTTCCTTTAACGTAAGCGAAACTGGTAATCTTCCATAATCGGAAGAGCCGGAAACATCCCCGCTTTGAAGAACAGTCTCTTGTGATAAAAATCCCCTGATCTCCAAACATCACTTTTCTGTCTTTTATCCTATGATTTGAAATAACTCTGCATGTCCACATAAAAAACTGTCTGGAATGAAATGCAATGCCAAAGCATCCTGCTTCATGATCTTTTATCACTGCTTTGATTTCTTCCAGCGGTCTTTTCGGAAGTTCACTGTCACTATGAAGAAAGAAAAGAATATCTCCGGTACTTTCTTTTGCGCCAAGATTCATCTGGTTCGCCCTGCCTTTTTCCGAATGCAGTACTTTAAATCCCGGTCTGATCATCGACAATGTTGCGTCTGTACTCCCACCATCGACTAGAATGATCTCACACTTTCCCTGTAAGTTTTCTAATTGCTCCTGCAGTTTCTCTATCGTTGTCTCTTCATTATAGATCGGCACAATGATAGAAATCTTCTGTTTTTTTAGCAGGTAACGTCCAGTATGTGTGTTCTGAAGTAACTTCTGCCTCCTCATCCGGCTCCGATACGCCGTAATATCATCTCTGTCATCCATATCCTGCAATCTTCTTACATATCCGATTGTCAGTCCCATTTCCTGTAATGGCTGCACGGTCTGCTCCAGTACATTTCCTGTTCCATATGTCTTCTTTTCAAACACTTCACATACCGGTCTTTTCATTCCGACCAGATAATACCCTTCGTCTACGGTGGGACCAAAGACTACATCATTTACATCCAAAAGCCTGAACGCATACTCCAAATCCGAACATTTCAGTTCCGGTATATCCGTTCCTATTAATACACAGGAATCATACCCTTTTTCCAGTACATATTCGATTGCCTGATACATCCTTTCTCCCAGACCTTCCCCTGTCTGGGAAATATATTCTTTTGCTTTCCTGAATAATTTTTCCAGATATGCTTTCCCTTTTTCCGGTGTGTAGCATACGAATATGTCAGCATTTACTTTTTCGCATTCCTGTGCAATATCTTTCAGAAAATTTTCATGAAGTTTTGCACATTCTTCCGGCGAATATGGCATCATTCTTGTCTTTGTCTGTCCCGGAATGGAACTCTGGTAAATACGATCACTGCCCATTTCATTTCCGTCGTTATCCCCTTATATAAATTTTGTTTTCATCCTATTCAACATCGATTTCCCTGTATCGGCTTTTTCATCTGTTTCTAATATTTCTGTCAAAATATGAGTGACATTCTTACATCCGTTCCGATTTAGATTGCCTGCACAGGACGCACAATAGCTGTAAATCTTCTGCCCGCCACTGTTTTTTAACGCTGCTCCCATATTTTTGCAAGTTCTGGTTCTTTTACAGGGGCACAGCCACCTAAGCCACAACACTGTACCTCTTCGATTGGAGTCAGCTTTCCTTCTATGTATTGCTCTATCTCTCCTAACAGTTCTTTCTTTTCCCTGTCAGGACATGGAAGGAACACCTTTGCCGGAAGCAGATTCTTCTTTCCGATTCCGAATTCCTCAAGCTTTTCATAAATGCTTACAACCTTTACTTCTTCCATTCTTGGTTTTAAATATGCATAGCAGTTCGGACAAAGCATGATTACTTCTTTGATTTTTCTTTTATGCAATTCTGATTGTATCTGACTTATAATCCTTTTTTCATCCTCTTTCATGCCAAGTTCTACAATCAGCTTTCCACAGCAGTCATATGCCACTCCTATACCATATTTTTTCAGTTCATTTACCAGCCTCTTGGTCGTCTTTGGATAAAAGAAGGAAAATTACATCCCGGAAACAGAATACTTTCCCCTTGTGCATGTCTGTAATTCCGATATATATAATCTTTTTTTTCTTTTAACAGCATCCCATATCCTTTTTCTTCCAAAGTTCCACCGGATTTTTCTACTTTTTCTCTCCGGAGATTTAGAATATACTCTCTTCCATCAATATTCTCAGGGCATACCTCTGTGCACTTTCCACACAGGAAACAATGATAAGAAAGCTCTTTTAACTTCTCTGTATCTCCGATATCTATTCCGTACTTTTTCAAAAATTCACACTGATTCTGGCAGACGTGACAATGGGTACACGCTTCTACTGTATTGTTATCCTTCATTTTTTTCCTCCTGCACATAATGCTTCTTAAGGAACGCACCAAGCCCTATTACAATCCCAGCCAGAACAATTGCTATCCCGATATAAAGAATACGGTTCTCTTTGTCTGCAAGTCCTGCCATTCCAACCGTATACATAGCTGTTCCCGGAAGCATGAAGATCAAAGAACAAATGGAATATGTTGAAAACTTAATATCTGTCACACCATAAGCAAAATTCTGCAGATTATACGGAAATAATGGAACCAGTCTTGTGATCATCAGAATAAATACTTCATTATTTCCAGACTCATCAAATAACCATTTTTTTAAATATTTGTTCTTCATCGCCATCGGCTTAATAATGTCCTGTAAGAAAAATCTTCCTACAACAAATGCTACCATAGCCCCAAGTGTAGTCGCTACGGAGCAACAGATGGTTCCAAGTACCGGTCCAAATACCAGACCTGCAACGATTGCAAATGTCACCCCCGGAAGTGCAAGTACCACACAGCTTATGATGGTAAGTATGGTATAGATGCCAATCGCCAACACTAAATTTTCCTGTACCATATTTTCCAGGAATTTCAGATTCTCTGTATTTCCCAGATAAGAAGACCAGCCAAATATGTGATTTAATATCAAAATCAGAACGATCATTCCGATAAATATCCACAATTTTTTATTTTTCATTCTTTTTTGTCCCCACTGCAATTCCATTTCGGATAATCTGCATCAGTGTCGCTGCCCCAAGAAACGGCATTAAAAAGTAATATGCAGGAAACGATTCTATAGATTTCAACACTGTAATTCCCAAATAACTAATTCCTAATATCTGCATGATCACAATCATTACAAAATCTATCTTTCCCAACAATTCTTTTTTCTTCCTATATCCCACAATACTTAATACGATAAGTACAATAGCAGCAACTGTAATATATTTTAGTATATCATAAAACAGGGTTCTTCTGGATCTGTCATATTCTGATAATTCACCCACCGGAGCATCCCCAGTTTTTTTCTTTGTAAAATATTGGAACACATATCCTCCGATCAAAAACGCTATGGTTAATAAATCTAAAAATGTTATAAATGATCTTTTTCATTTTCTTCCTTAATACTACCAAACGCTGTCACTGATATCCAGTGACACGCCCCTAATCTTTTGTATTATATTTTTCGCAGAATTCTCTACACTCTCTGCTTTGTTTTATTTTGCTGCTTTTCCTGTAGGAAGTTCTCCAACTGTTGTGTGAACACACTCATCACTTGCCGGATCACCAACCTGTACCGGATAGTCATCATGCATTAGCCACTCATACCATCCACCATCATACACAGAAATGTTATCATATCCATTTTCATAAAGTACAAGAAATGGTACGGTTGCTCTCCAGCCTGTTCCATCATCATTTGTAAACCATAACAGATTCTTTCGAACACCTATCTTTACTCTGTTACAAAAGCTGCGGATACATCACCGTCTTTTGCTCCATTCTCAATGATAAACAAATTATCTGTATCAAATCCTGCATCTTTCATTACTGAAATTGCTGTTTTTGCACATTTATTACCACTGTAGCAGAGAATATATACAGGCTCATCCTTGTCCATCTTGTCTTTTGCAAGATTGTACATCTCTGTCTGTGCTTCCGGTGTATCAAATTCCTTCAGGCTGCACTGAAGTGTTCCTTTCAGATGACCTGCTTTATAGGTATCATCATCACGAACATCTAAAAATTGTACATCTTTATCTCCTACCTTGTCAACGGCATCCTTTCCTGATACATATTTCCAATCGATATTTTCTTCTGTACGGTCTGTGGTCAATGCCCCATTTTCTTTACCAAGTGCTTCCGCTCCACCTTCTACTGTATAGATGGATGTCGGTTCAATTCCTGCATCTCTTAATACACCTGTTGCTTTTTCAGCTCCACGTTTTCCACTGTTGCAGATAACATAGATATCTTTTCCGTCATTCAGATGATCTTTGGCATAAGTTGTCATCTCATCTACCAGGGAATCATCCTCCAATGGGAAGATTGGGCACCACTCTGAATTTGCAACTCTTCCTTTGGAATAATTTTCCCATTCTCTTACATCTAACACGTGAACTCCGTCTGCACTTACTGTATCTGCCGCAGATACATACTGGTATTCATCATCTGCCAGTTCTTTCTTTTCCTCTGTATCCTTTTTATCATCCGTCTGTTCTGTCTTCGTATCGGATGTCTTATCATCAGCCTTGGATCCACATCCAACAACCATTGTTCCTGTCATTGCAGCTACCAGTAATAATGTCACAATTTTCTTTTTCATCTTATTTTTCCTCTTTTCTTCTTTTTTAATTAAAACTCCAGTTTCTTTACAATATTTTTCATCTGTACGCCGTGTACAAGACTTGCTCCGCCACGGATCGCTGCTGCTACATGTACCGCCTCTGTCATCTGTTCTTCGCTGACACCTTTATCCAAGCAATCGTTCGTGTAAGCATCAATACAATATGGGCACTGTACGGTATGTGCCACTGCAAGTGCAATCAATGATTTCTCTCTTGCAGTCAGCGCACCCTCTTCGAATACCGCATTGTAATAAGCAAAGAATTTTTCTGCCAGCTCTGATGCTTTTTCCCCGATTGTCCCAAACTTTGCAAGATCCTCCGGATTGTAATATGTTTCCATGTTCTTTTTCCTCCCTGTTTTTTATTTTCCGGACTGTCTGTCCATATATATCTTTCTCAGCATAAAAATGAATGCCGAAATAGCAAACAAAATCAAATAGAAGCTGTTACAAGAAGTTTCGCTCCGCCGGTCAGCATACCGCCCACATAAGAATAGACGATGGTTGCCGGTAACTGTCCGACTCCCGTAGCAACAAAGAATGAAACAAATGACATCGAAGTAAGACCTGCCGCATAACTAACAATGTCAAATGATACAAACGGAAGAAGACGACAGATTAAAATCGTATTCTTTCCGTAACGTTCAAAAAATGTATCAATTTGTTCAAGACCTGTTTTACTTGTTAATTTTTCTGCCACGTCACGTCCTAATATTTTTGCAATATAAAAGCATATTGCTGCTCCCACCATTGCGCTGCTCCATGAAAGGATCGCACCTTTCCACCATCCAAACAGGCTGGCATTGGCAAATGTAATTAAAAATGCCGGAAGAGGTGCTGCGATTGACTGAAAAATCATCAACAAGAAAGATATCAGCGCCGCATATCCCCCATATGACGCAACAAAATCTCTTACAACTGTAAAGTCTCCACTTGCAAACATCTTAAATATACGGTTCATTGTCTTATGTATCTCCGGTACCCATAAATATGCAGCAATGCATACCAGTAAAACTATAATCAGGGTTCCCTTTTTTATCCCATCATTTTTCTTTTTCATATATTCCCCCTTCATTCATGACTTGCATGCTATTATTAAATATAATCTTACCAATAAATAATCTGTCTGTCTAATTGTATTTATTGATATGTTTTCATTACTTATATATTATTTCTATATATACATACTTCATTAAGTCTCTGCCTTATACCGGACACCAATACAAAGCACATAGAGAAATCGAATTCTTTTAAGATTTTTCTATTGTGCTTATTTTTTACTTATCCTTATTCAGTTTCTTTTCCAAGCCTGATATTTTCCATTTTCTTCACAAATTCCTCATCCGCATGGTCAAACAGATAGTTCCTGTCACTGACCCGTTGTTTTTCATTATCTTCTTCAATCAATTTCTTTGTATATTCAATCTCTTCTAAGAAATCTCTGGAAGAAATACGGGTTCCACCCTGCCCCATCGTGATTACCTGCTCTACCCCATCGGAAGTCACGACCGTCACATGATACTTTCTTCCGATATGATGAACGACCTTTTCAATGTACTGATCGGCAGTTTCGGCTTCTTTGGTATATACGACATGGATATTATGATACTTCTGGATCTCCAGTGCATAGCCTTCTACCTTGTATGCATCAAATACCAGAATCAGGACACATTTCCTTATACCCTGATAATTACACAGGATATCCATCAGTTTGTCTCTGGCAGCCTCGATGCTGACTTTTGCCAGTTCTTTCAGCTCTTCCCATGCGAAAATAACATTGTATCCGTCAACCAGCAGGTATTCCTGCATAGCCTCTTCTTTTTTGCGCTGCTTTTTCGCATACTCACTTTCGTAAGTTTTTGGTGTCAGTCCACCTTTTCTTTCTACTTTTCCATATGTGCGGATAAAGATTTCTTCCAGTTCTTTTTCTGCTGCTTTAGAATAGACTCCCGGTGTTTCTGGCTGCCTCTCGGTACCTGTCTTGCTGCCTGCTCTGACTGCCTCTTTGCTTCTTCTAATGCCCGTTCTTTTTCAAGCTGATTCTCCAAATGCATGTACTCTGGCACTTGATTCCATGGAACGTTAAATCCTGCACCATGGGAACAGAAGACGGATCCTGTCGGATTCTCGATATCGCGCTCCGGATCATAAGCAATCTCTTCGATCACTGCCTCTGCGTTCCGGCAAGGTTCATAGCCGCGGAACGTACAGGTCAGATGTCCCTGTCCTCTTGTATAGGAATTCACTTCCATCTGATAATCCCGCATACCTGTAACCGGTGCATATCCCTCGATCGTCGTCATCTCTCCTTCTGTCTGCGGTGTACCGGTCTCCCCATTCATCCGCTGAATATCTGTAAGTGCCCGTCCGATCATTCCCGATGGAATTTCCAGCTGAAAATCATAATACGGTTCCAGCAGCATACTTTCGGCCTGCATCAGTCCTTGGCGCACCGCACGGTAGGTTGCCTGCCGGAAATCCCCGCCTTCGGTATGTTTCAGATGTGCCCGTCCTGCCGTCAGTGTGATCTTCATATCCGTGATCACAGAACCTGTCAGCACACCCCTGTGTTCTTTTTCCAGAAGATGGGTAAGGATCAGACGCTGCCAGTTCTTGTCTAACATATCCTCACTACAATCTGTCCCGATCACAATACCGCTGCCTCTTTCTCCCGGTTCCATCTTTAGATGTACTTCCGCATAATGCCGGAGCGGTTCGAAATGGCCCACACCTTCCACTGTATTCTGGATGGTCTCTTTATATACGATATTTCCCGTATCGAATTCCACATCTACACCAAACCTGTCTTTGATCAGACTTTTTAATATCTCGATCTGGACTGCTCCCATAAGTTTTGCATGGATCTCTCCCAGTTCTTCATTCCATACGATCTTAAGCATTGGGTCCTCTTCTTCGAGTATGCGCAAATTCCCGAGCATTTTGTGGACGTCACACCCCTCCGGGAGTTCGATCTTGTAGCTTAAGACAGGCTCCAGTGCCGGTGCTTCGGAATCGCATTCTATGCCAAGGCCTTCACCTGGATAAGTATAATTCAATCCGGTTAACTGCACATACCATGCCGCTTTTCGCTTCCTGTACCATCTCATATTTTTCACCGGAATAAATGCGGATCTGATTGACCTTTTCTTCCCAGTTATGATCGGCACCCTCTGTTTCATCTGAGTGACCGTTCTTCCGCATATCCCCTTTTAGGATATCTTTCACTTTCAGTCTTCCGGATGTTACTTTCAGATGTGTCAGGCGATTCCCTGCTGCATCCCTGGAAATCTTATAGGCTTTTGCGCCAAAAAAACCTGTGCTTTTTCCTTTCATGTCACTTTGACCGGATGCCGGATCTGTTTTTCTCTGCTGATTTTTCTCTATGTAACCGGTCATCCCATCCATGAATTCCTGTACGCCTTCCATCTTCAGCGCCGAACCAAAATAACACGGATATGCTTTCCTGTTACCGATTATCTCAGCAATTGTATCCTCTTCTACTTTCTCCGACTCCAGATACTCTTCCATCGCTTTCTCATCACACATGGCAAGACTGTCATACGTTTCTTCCGTTATCTCCGAAAAATCGATACACCCTTCATCCAGTCTGTTCTGCAGATCTGCCAGTACCTTTGCCTTATCCGTTCCCACCTGATCCATCTTATTGATGAATATGAACGTCGGTATCTGATATCTTTTGAGCAGTCTCCAAAGCGTACGTGTGTGTCCCTGCACCCCATCGGCACCATTGATCACCAGGATTGCATAATCCAGCACCTGTAAGGTACGTTCCATTTCTGCAGAGAAATCCACATGCCCCGGTGTATCCAGGAGCGTTATCCCCAGATTTCCCATCTTTAATTCTGCCTGCTTGGAAAAGATCGTGATTCCTCTTTCCCGCTCCAATTCGTATGTATCCAAAAATGCATCCTTATGATCCACTCTTCCGAGCTTTCTAATCTGCCCACTTAAGTAAAGCATACATTCCGATAATGTTGTTTTCCCGGCATCTACGTGAGCAGGATTCCAATTGTAATATGTTTCATAATTTCTTTCCTTATTATCTGTCGTTATCAGTCACTATTACCATTACTTATCAGTATTCTTTTTTACGATATTCTTATTATACATCATAATTTATATTTTGTACTTTTTTTCATAATTTTGCAATTTACTATTGTTTTTTCCTGAAAAAATCTGTTTGACTATTAGTGAGGACATATTAAAAAAAATAATAAATAAGCGAGGTATTGTTATGAAACCAATAAAAGAAGGTAAGTCCGTGAAATTTATGATAACGGAGACAGCCTGATTATGGTTGCCACTGATCGTATCAGTTGTTTTGACGTAATTCTTAAGAATATTGTTTCCAAGAAAGGAACTGTTCTGACGCAGATGTCTAAATTCTGGTTCGACCTGACAAAAGACATTCTTCCAAACCACATGATCTCTACTGATGTGAAAGATATGCCTGAATTCTTCCAGAAACCAGAATATGACGGTAACAGCATGATGTGCAAAAAGCTTGAGATGCTTCCAATCGAATGTATCGTACGTGGTTACATCACAGGAAGCGGATGGAAGAGTTATCAGGAGAATGGTACTGTATGCGGCATCAAACTTCCGGAAGGATTAAAAGAATCGGATAAGCTTCCAGAGCCAATCTATACACCATCCACAAAAGCTGAGATCGGAGATCATGATGAAAATATTTCTTACGAGCAGAGCATTGCCCACCTTGAGAAATATTTCCCTGGTAAAGGCGAAGAATATGCAGCCAAGCTTCGTGACTGTACGATCGCTCTCTATAAAAAATGTGCAGACTATGCATTAAGCCGTGGTATCATTATCGCAGATACCAAATTCGAATTTGGTCTTGATGAAAATGGTAATATGGTTATCGGTGATGAGATGCTGACACCGGACAGCTCCCGTTTCTGGCCTGTAGAAGGTTATGAACCGGGACACGGACAGCCGTCGTTCGACAAACAGTTTGCACGTGACTGGCTGACTTCTCACCCGGATAATGACTGGAACCTTCCGGATGATATTGTCCAGAAAACAATTGACAAATATCTTCAGTGCTACAAGATGATCACAGGTGAAGAACTTGCTTAATTCCCCTGTATTCAGAGATAACGAACTCCTTGCCGTTTTCTCGATCATCTGATCAGGTAGCAATGCAGAGGATCTGCCACCGGCAGTTTCTCTTGCATATTTTAGTATAAATACTCCCGCCGGGACTGCCACTCTGACAGCTTCTGCGGGAGTTTTATTATAATACATGAACTACCTTTGAACATTATTTCTTCATCTTCGGCTCAAAGACAAGCGATGCCAGATAGCCAAAGATAAGTGCTGCAGATATTCCAACGGCACTTGCCTTAAATCCGCCCATAAATATCCCGATGAATCCTTCTTTATCTACAGCTTCTTTGACACCTTTCCACAAAAGATTACCGAATCCCAATAATGGTACGCTGGCACCGGCTCCTGCATATTCCTGAATCACCGGATATATCTTCAGTGCTCCTAATACAGAGCCGCTGCACACCAAAAGCACCATAATCCTTCCCGGCATCAGCTTTGTCCGGTCCAGCAATATCTGTGTCAGTGCACAGATCAGACCTCCCACCCAGAATGCATTGATATAATCCATATTATGTTTCCTCCCTGTATGTTTTTGTCTAACAGTGTTCCAGCACGATTCCATGTGCAATTCCCGGAACACTTGCTCCCTCATTGTAACTGACCGTCGACATCAGTGCTCCTGTCGGAACGAACAGTACCCTCTTCCACTCACCGCTTGCAATGGCAGGCAGGATATACGCCGATAACGTTGCTGCAGCACATCCGCAGCCACTTCCTCCCGCATGGGTATCCTGCCTGCTCTGATCAAATATTGTCATCCCACAATCCATATGTCTTTCTTTGATATCGTATTCTTTTTCCCGCATAAGATCAAATAATATACTCTGTCCCACATATCCGAGATCTCCGGTAATGATCCGGTCATAATCTTCTTCTTTTCTTTCAAAATCTTCCAGATTCTGGATGATCGTATCGCAGGCTGCCGGAGCCATACATGCGCCCATATTCTGCGAATCCTTCAAGCCATAATCCACAATCTTACCGACCGTCACTCCGGTGATCCTCACATGACTCCTGTTCTTTCCAACAATAAATGCTCCACTTCCGGTCACCGTCCATTGTGCAGACAGCCGGTCTCTGATTCGCATAACTGAGCGGAAAACGGAATTCCTTTTCTGCACTTCCGAAATGCTGGATGTCACTCGAGCATCCGCTCTCCGTATC
>ENA-OQCX01001101-OQCX01001101.1-human-gut-metagenome-genome-assembly--contig:-NODE-1101-length-13037-cov-5.860651_pt1 | contig 13037 bp, 13 predicted proteins | sample MGYA00242762_ERZ504587 | MGnify/ENA primary metagenome ERZ504587 (study PRJEB26092, sample SAMD00036337) | human gut metagenome | host: Homo sapiens | study: EMG produced TPA metagenomics assembly of...
AGAAAGAAAACACTAATTTATAATTTACTTGACAAGTTACCAAAAGGTAACTTAATAACAGATTTAAATTAGGAGATAGACATGGAAAGCAAAGAAAAGAACACAAAGGAAAAAATATTGGAAGAAGCTTTGAAGTTATTTGCACAGAGTGGATATATGGGAACATCCATGAATGATATTGCTTCAAAACTTGGAGTAACCAAGGCTGCATTGTATAAGCATTATAAAAGCAAGCAGGAGATATTGGACAGTATTATTGAAAAAATGAATGAATTGGATATTGAGAGAGTAAAGCAGTATGAAATGCCGGAGGGTGATCTGGAAAAGGTTACAGCCGAGTATAAAGAAACGGCATTTGATAAGATTAAGCAGTTCACAAAGGTGCAGTTTCTTCATTGGACAGAGGAAGAGTTTTCAAGCTGTTTTCGTAAGATGTTGACATTGGAACAGTACAGGGAACCACAGATGGCACAGCTATATCAGAATTATCTTGCAAGCGGACCATTAACATATATGGAAGCTTTGTTTTCAGGAATGCTAGGCGACGCAGGAAAAGCCAGCCAGACAGCACTTGATTTTTATGGACCTATTTTTTTTGCTTTTATAGCATATATGATGGAGCAGAAGACAAAAGTCAAGTGATAAAGTTGCTGGAAGAGCATATGGATCATTTCTTACAGGAAATGCAGATAAGTTGAAAGGGTGAAGCAATTTGAACGATGAATCAGAGCATCAGGAATGGATTGTAGCGTTACAGTTTTGCACTGCGTCGTTTATATGGAGGAGGAAAAAAGGATGAAACTCTATTTTGGAAATATGGTAACAGCAGTTACTACACTTATGATTGTATCGCTGGTTGGGTTTGTTGGATATTCAATCAGTAACAGAAGCAACATTAATTTCTGGGGGGCAGAAGGAGCTTGTTTGTTTTGACATATGGTCTTGTTATATGCTGCTTTGCAGCCGCAAGAGACGGACTGGATAAAACAATTCAGTATACGATAGATGGAAGCTGTAATCCTGGAATATTTTCACTTGTGAGCGTTCCAAACATCGTTGGATGTATCGGAGCTGCAATCATAATTATTGCAGCAATAGCAACACCAATTGCAAAATCACAGCATATGCGTGAGATATGGTTTTATGTGATGTCTGGTGGAGTGATGCTAAAGATTGTAGTTATGGAGATTGCAAGAATTGTACAGATGTTACACTTTATGTAAAGGATTTGAAAATGAAGGCGTTTGAAAGGACAAAAACATGGCTTCAAGCAAAGAATATTTACAATTTATATTAGAACAGTTATCTGACTTAGAGGAAATTCATTATCGTGCATGATGGGAGAATATCTGACTGGACTTTTCAATGCAATGTACGATGAATTGCCAGTTCATAAATCAAACAACAAAAAGAAATCTTTGAATGATCAATCTATAATTGTGGGGTGAGCTAGATTTGAAAGACATTGGAAAGAAAAATGAGTAAGGACATTTTTAGTCGCTATAGAAATGATTTTAACAATAATTAGAAATAGAAACGAGGCAAGAAAAGATAAGCTGGAGAGAGGAGTTAATTTATTCTTCAAAGTTTTATGTGACAAACATAATAACCTATGATATTATAAAAATGATATAAGCAAAAATGAGGTATAGCAGGAAACAGTAATGTCAATGCTACGTGGACTTCGGAAGTAGGAGAACAGTTTGAATGTATATATCGGCTGTTCTTTTCTTTATTTTTCACGTGCTAAAGTGGTAATGTTTTTTATTATGTACAGTAGAGCATTAAAGTATGATAAAACCAGTTTTTTTGCATACGTTTAAAAGCTGTAATAAAGGAAATTGGCAAAACCAGATGAAAGTCTGGGACGCAAAGCTACAGGGCCTGTAAAATGCAGCCAGTTGCATGAAATGAGGTTGCACTGTCTGTTTGGCAGTGCTTTTTTATGGTAGAGCACTTGAATAAGTAATACAGAAGCTGTTTGGAAAAATAGCGGGGAGGTTATTGACAATTAATGAATGTAAAATTAAAATCTGGAAGCAAGCAACTGTAGCTAGAGGAGGGGAGAAAGATGAAGAAGTGCAAATTAGTACAGAATATAATGAATTTCAAATTTTGTTACATTATATTTTGCACAATTATATGTTTTATTGTTTTATCCGTTCCTACATTTGCCAAAGAAAACTCTGACAATGTTATCCGGGTAGGATCTTTTGAAGAAACTTATAATACCGTCAATGAAAAGGGAGAAAGAAGCGGCTATGGTTATGAGTATCTTCAAGATATTGCAGGTTATGCAGGATGGACATATAAATACATAACAAGTGATTGGAAAAACTGCTTTACACAGTTGGAAAATGGAGAGATTGATATTCTTGGTGGTATTTCCTATACAGACGAACGTGCTGAAAATATGCTTTTTTCCGATATGCCTATGGGGGAAGAGAAATATTACATCTATACGGATGCATCCAATATGGATCTTACAGCAGGAAATTTGGATTCTTTTGAGGGAAAAAATATTGGTGTGTCTAAAGATAATATAGTGGAGGATGTGCTTAATGAATGGGAATCAAAATATGGTCTGCATACGAAGCATATCAATGTTTCTACAACCACAGAAATTATGGACAAACTGTCGAAACATGAAATTGACTGCTTCGTTTCGGTAGAAGAATCCCGTTGGGAAGAATCGGATATTTCACCGCTTACAAGTATTGGAGAGACAGAAATCTATTTCGCTATAAATCCAGAACGTCCGGATATCAAAGAAGCACTGGATAGTGCTATGCGCAGAATCAAGGATGACAACCCATTTTACACAGATGATCTCTACAGGCGTTATCTTTCTGCACAGAGCAGCTCGTTTCTTTCAAAAGAAGAAAGTGAGTGGATCGGGCAGCATGGTGCAATCCGGATAGGGTATCTGAATCAGGATGGAGGTATCAGCAGTGTAGATCCATCAACAGGTAAACTGACAGGTGTTATTACAGATTATGTGGATCTTGCAGAAAATTGTCTGCAAGGTCAGACTCTGGAATTTGAATTAAATGGATATGAGACAAGAAGTGAACTGCTTCAGGCATTGCAGGATGGAAAAATAGACCTGATTTTTCATGCAAACCAGAATCCATACTTTGCAGAAACAAATGGATTTGCTTTGTCGGATACGCTATTGACTCTCAATATGGCAGCAATTACGGCAAAGGATTCTTTTGATGAAAATAAAGAGAATATAGTTGCCGTTGAAAAAGATGATTTTGCATTGAAAGCATATCTTTCATACAATTATCCGCAATGGAAGGTTGTGGAATATGAAACATCAGATGCAGCAGTAAAAGCAATGCAGAAAGGGGAGACGGATTGTATTGTAAGCAATTCAGGTACTGTTTCAGACTATTTGAAAAATAATAAGCTTCATAGTGTTTTCCTGACAAAAGAAGCTGATGTTTCATTTGCTGTTCAGCAGGGAGAACCGGTTCTTTTGTCCATTCTGAATAAAACACTGACATCTATGCCTACAGCTCAATTTTCGGGTGCAGTAGTTTCGTATAATGCTTCCTCACGAAAAGTTACAGTGAGGGATTTTATTCAGGATAATTTACTGACAGTTTCACTTATCGTTGGAATTTCTTTTTTCATTGTTCTGTGTATCATTCTTCGTTCTTGGAAGAAGTCAAAACGTGCGGAGGAAAGATTCAAGAAATCTGCTGAACAGGCATTAAAGCTGAATCAGGAACTGGAAGAAAAACGGCAGGAATTACAAAATGCACTTGTAGAAGCACAGAGTGCCAATAAGGCTAAGACTTCCTTTTTAAATAACATGTCTCATGACATCAGGACACCGATCAATGGCATTATGGGCATGCTTACGATTCTTGAGAAAAGCGGAAATGATGCTGAGCGGGCAAAGGATTGCATGAATAAAATACATGAGTCATCGAAGCTGCTACTATCATTGATAAATGATGTTTTAGATATGGCAAAGTTAGAATCAGATACAGTGGTTTTTGGTGATGAATCCATCAATCTGGATCAGGTATGTCAGGAAATCACGGAGTCACTATCTTTTCAGGCAGAAGAAAAAGGACTTCATGTTATAGGAGAACATGATGATTACAGTGGTATATATGTTTGGAGCAATGCAGTTCATCTGAAAAAAATATTGATGAATCTGTTTACAAACAGTATGAAGTACAATAAGGTGAATGGTTTTATTTACATGAGTATGAGAACGATTGAAAGATCAGAAGATCACATGACATGTGAATTTAAAATAAAAGATAATGGAATTGGAATGTCAGAAGAATTTATAAAAAATGAATTGTTTACTCCATTTGTACAGGCAGATAATTCCCCACGTTCTGATTATAATGGGACAGGTCTGGGAATGCCTATTGTGAAACAACTTGTAGAAAAGATGGGCGGAACCATAACCGTTGAAAGCAAGCTTGGTGAAGGAAGCTGTTTTACTGTAATACTTCCATTTAAAATTGATACGAATGCACGGTCAGAAGAAAAAGAAGATTTTGATGCAGATATATCAGATATCAGGATATTGCTGGTTGAAGATAATGAGCTGAATGCGGAAATAGCAGAATTCATGCTGACGGAAAATGGTGCTAAAGTAGAAACAGTGAACAATGGGTTAGAAGCTGTTCAGCACTTTGAAGCTTCCGCACCGGGAACGTATGATGTTATTTTGATGGATGTTATGATGCCGGTGATGGATGGTCTTACAGCTACAAGAACAATAAGAGCTCTGGAGCGGCAAGATGCAAAAACTATCCCTATCATTGCTATGACTGCAAACGCATTCAGGAAGATGCCGAAAGGTGTATGGAAGCAGGAATGAACGCACATCTTGCAAAGCCGTTGGATGATGAAAAAATTAAGCAGACCATAAGCGAAGAGTTGAGAAAGCAAAATGCCTGTCATGAATGATTATGAGGCAACCGCAGCAATCAGGAGCCTTCCAGGTGCATGGGATAAGCAGACAGGAAACATAGAGAGAGGATTTTGTTATGACAGAACAGAAACTGTATCAGTTTTGTGATACAATGGCTGCATCTGAATACCGCTCGCTGATCCGTCCATTTCTGGATATCTCTACACTTTCAGCAAGATTGAAGGCGGAAGAATACATTTCCACAGAATACCGTATGTGTGATGGCAGTTGGCACAGAATGCTTTTTACTGTAAAAAAAGGGATGAGTCTGGAAATGTAACCCATGTTTGTAAAATACGTGAAGAGTTGAGAAGTTTTTGTATTAAATTAAAATTAGATAAAAGGCATGTGAAATACGATGATGAAAATAACTATATAAAACAAAAAGAAAAGATCAAAATCCGGTAAATCATTGGAAAATTTTTGAGGGACGGTTGGTATTCCTTCTGGCAATGGTGATTTTGGCTGTTGTCGCATATACTTTTATTTTACAACAAGCATATACCAAAACTGCTCTGAAAACAGAAATTGAACGAGATATTTCCAGTGCAGATGCGGTTCATAAGCTGGTAAATGACAGACTGGGACGAAAAGATTTTAATGAAATAAAAAGTAAAGCTGATGAGAATACAGAACTATTCAAGAATATGTCGACATATATGAATGAAATCAGAACGCTGAATTCTACGAGATATATTTACACAGCAACCAGAAATGAAGACGGTAGATTGATTTACGTTGTAGACGGACTGGATCCATCGGCTGGTGACGTCAGACATCCAGGAGATCCGATTGAAAAGGAGATGGTTCCTTATATAGAAAAAGCACTTTCTGGAAAAACAGTATATTCTCAGGATATTGTTGATACAACATGGGGACCTATTTTTACAGCCTGTTATCCTGTGACAGCGGAAGATGAATCTAATGAAGTGATAGGTGCTTTCTGCATAGAAATGGATATGCAGAAAGCGTATGGAATGGTTGAGAAGACGAATAAGTTAAGTATTGTACTGGGATGCATTACGGCGTGTATTTTGGTAATATTATGTACCTGTGGATATTCTGTATATAAGAAGCAAAAAGAAAATGAGCAGAAACAGCAAAAACTGTTGCAGGAAGCTGCAAGACTGGCCGATTCAGCTAATAAAGCAAAATCAACATTTCTATTTAATATGTCTCATGATATTCGTACTCCTATGAATGCAATCATTGGATATGCAGAATTGGGAGAGAAACATTTAAAGGAGCCAACTATATTAGAGGATTACTTTGAAAAAATATTATTGTGCGGAAAGAAAATGCTGCATTTGATTGATAACATTCTTGAATTAGCACGAATCGAAAACAACCAAGCAACGCTGGATGAAACAATAACAGATGTTTCTAAAAACTTTGATTTATGTATTGATATGTTTAGAAAACCGATAGAAGAAAAACATCAAACACTGAAAGTCAATAAGAACATTCGATATCCATACCTGCATATGGATGATGCAAGATCATCTGAAATTACGATTAACATTTTGAGTAATGCTGTGAAATACACGGGTGAAGGCGGTAACATAAGCTGTACATTGAACCAATATCCCGGCGAAAAAGAAGGTTGGAGTGTATTAGAGCTTATCATAGCAGACAACGGAATCGGAATGTCAGAAGAATTCCAAAAACATATTTTTGAATCATTTTCACAGGAACGATCTTCGTCAGACAGCGGAATAGAAGGTAGCGGACTTGGCATGGGAATCGTGAAGAAACTGGTGGATTTAATGAATGGCAAGATCACAGTTCAGAGCAAACCGGGAGCAGGTTCTACTTTTACAATCACGCTTCCATTAAAAATAGCAAATGCGGAAGAAAGGAATCCGAAACATGCAGACGGTCAGTTGAATATCAAAAAACTGGAAGGAAAAAGGGTTCTTCTGGTAGAAGATAATGACTTGAACGCAGAAATTGCAACGGAACTTTTGACGGAAGAGGGAATCATGATAGAAAGAGCGGAGAACGGCGTTGCATGTATTGATATGTTTAACAAAGCAAAGCAAAATTACTACAGTCTGATTCTGATGGATATTCAGATGCCGATTATGAACGGATATGAAGCATCCAGGAGAATTCGAGAACTGAAAGACGGTAACAAATCGCAGATTCCAATTGTTGCAATGACAGCAAATGCGTTTGAAGAAGATAAGAAGATGGCTTTGGCAAGTGGCATGAATGATCATGTTGCAAAACCAATAGATATGAATATATTATTGCCGACTATTATGAAATATATGTAAAGGAAGAAAGAAGGACACTGATTTTGTAGTCAGTGTCCTTCTTACATATCAGTCGACTAAAGAAAAACATTTTATCCAGTCCATTCTTTTTTGTCAGTTTTCTGCCGGCAAGTCAGAGAGCAGGACATTTCCGTTGACGGTACTTGCCTGAATGGTGAATGCAGAAATACCGGAGCGGGTGAATGTTTTTGTGTAGGATTCCGTTCTTCCATTGGAGATGAGGCGGATTTTTCCGGTTGTCGTGGATGCATGAATGGACGCATCGGCAAGGTCGTGCGGGAGATGGAGTTTCACGGAACCGTTGACGGATTTTGCTGTCAGGTACTCGGAACAGGTTCCCTCGAAGAGGACTTTGCCGTTGACACTGTTTAAGGATGCGCGGGAGCAGCCGCCGGTGATTTCAAGTCTGCCGTTTGTGGCGGAAACATCGAGGCTGTCTGTGCGCAGACGGGTCAGGACGATCTTTCCGTTCGCAGCCTGTATGCGGCAGCTGGATGCGGAAAGGGAATCGCCGGTGATTTTTCCGTTTGTGGCGGAAATTTCGAGCGTAGTAAGGGAGAGGGTATCAAGCCCGGTCGCGCCGTTCAAAGAGCGGAGCGTCAGCTTCTGTACGGTGGACGGCACCTGGAAGGAGAACACCTCTTTCTGGTGATTATTGCAGAAAAGATGTTTCCAGAATACGGAAGGGATGAGCTTTTTCTCTCGCAGACAGAACGTATTGCCCTCAATGCCTGCTTCGAAGCGGTCCGGATCGAAGTCGCCGGAAAAGTCAAACTCAACCGAAGCGGAAGTGCCCGGAGCAAAGTCGGCAGAAGCGTTCCGCAGGGAGATTTCCATAGCGGTGATGGCGGTGGAAGGGGCGTACGGGTAGTTCGGATGTGTTTCTTCAGAATTGGAGTGGATTTTCTCCTGTGGCAGCACGTTTGCAACAGGCTGCTCCGTTGTGGCATATTCCTGACGGAAAAATTCGAGGACATCGTCGACATTGCCGAGTTCCGCACAGATTTCCTCATCGGAGAGACCCTGGCTGCGGGCGTCGGCGAAATGGGATTCGAAATCGTTTAAAATTTCCTCTGCGGCGGCAGAATCAAAGGATGCAAGGCCCTGTTTCAATGCATTCATATAAGTTTCATACGTTGTATTCATCATGATTTTCCTTTCTATCGTCAGATCGTTTCATCTGAAATCAGTCGGTTGATCTGCTGGGTGAAATCCAGCCATTCCTGTTTTTTCTCCTGCTGATAAGCTGTTCCTGCTTCAGTTAGATGGTAATATTTCCGGGCAGGGCCGGATGCGGATTCCTGTAGATACGTTTCCACGTAACCGGCTTCCTTGAGTCGTTTTAAAATCATATAGAGCGTTCCTGCGGCGATGGACATTTCGCGGGAAATGGCGTCTGTCAGCTCATAGCCGTATTTGTCCTCTTTTGTCAGCTGGGAGAGGACACAGAGCTCTAGGACGCCCTTTTTGAGTTGTGGATTCATATGAACACCTCCTTGTTGAGTAGATCATAACACAGACTATATCATAATGCAATATAGTAAACCAAATTTTTATCCTGCCATGTGTTCGATTTTGTACATGGAAAAGCCTTGAAAAGAACCGCGGATTTCCGTATAATCAAGCAGAACCTTGAAATTTGACCGGAAAATACAGAAAAATAGAAAGATAGTAAGTTGGAAAGAAGAGGAAAAAATATGAGTGAAATGAATCAGAACAACAATGGCCCGGTAAAGGGCGCGATCCATTCGATCGAGAGCTTCGGTTCCGTCGACGGACCTGGCGTACGCTACGTGATTTTTGTGAAGGGCTGCAACATGCGCTGCCAGTTCTGCCACAACCCGGATACCTGGACAACAAAAGATGCCGACTGGCAGACCGCAGACGAGGTGCTGAAAAAAGCGCTCCGCTATAAAAACTACTGGGGAGAAAAAGGCGGCATTACCGTGAGCGGCGGAGAACCGCTGCTGCAGATCGACTTCCTGATCGAGCTGTTCCGCAAGGCAAAAAAGAACGGCGTTCACACAACGCTGGATACCAGTGGAAATCCGTTCACAAGAGAGGAGCCGTATTTCAGTAAATTTAATGAGCTGATGAAATACACCGACCTGCTGCTGCTCGATATCAAGTTGATTGACGACAAGGCGCACAGAGAGCTGACCGGCTGCACCAACGAGAACATCCTCGACCTGGCGCGCTACCTTGACGAGATCGGCAAACCAGTCTGGATCCGCCACGTCCTCGTCCCGGAACGCAGCGACTACGATGAATACCTGATTCGCCTCGATGAGTTTTTACACAGCCTGCACAACGTACAGCGCGTAGAGGTTCTCCCATACCACACCCTCGGCGTATTCAAATGGGAAACCTTAGGAATCCCATACAAACTCGAAGGCATCAATCCGCCGACCAAAGAGCGCGTGGAAAACGCCAATAAACTGCTGCATACGGCGGAATATACGGGATATCTGAAATAAAAAGCAGAACAACAAGAAAAAAATGTGAAAAAGTAACAATTTTTATAAAAACTTTATAGTATTTCTGTTCAAAAACCAGAAGAAAAGGAGTATAATCTCTGTTATGGACGAGAGCATGGTTACAATGTGACGGACATGACAGGGACGACAGCAAAAACACTACGAACCTTTTTGATTCGCCGCGGCAGTTGCTGCATCCACCAAAAATAAGAGCAAAAAGAAAGAAGGATTTACAATGTTTGGTTTAAAAGAGGCATCGGAAGACAAGCTGAAAAAAATGGTGGAAAAAGGAAAATGGGACAAATTAAGAAAACAGTATCTGGATTCGGACAAGACAACGCAGGTAGCGCTTGCAAAAGCCTGTGCAGCTTCGAGAAATGATGGTTCTGTTAATATTCTGACTTCTCTTCTGGAAGTAGACGATGTGGACGTAAAAATCGCGGCCGTTACGAGCCTTGGTGAGGTTGGAGACGATCACGTAACAGCACTGATCCGTCAGCTGGCTGTCAAGACACCGGCAGATCAGACGGAGCTGAAAGCAGCGATCACAAAAGCGCTGGAGAAGATTGTCGAAAGAGCATAAGAGCAGGATCAGTGAAAAAAAGGAAAGGCGAAGAAGTTTCTGTAAAAAGAAGCTCCTTCGTTTTTTTATTGCAAGGTATATCAGAATCTGCTCCAGCGGATTGTTTTTGCCCGAACAGAAATCTTACAAAATCGTAATAATAATGCAGTTGTATCTATCCCGCAAAAAATGCTATAGTGAAAATAACACAGACACAAAAGCAGAACGCGGAGCGAAAAGCATCCGCAGAAAAAAGGGAGGAAACAAGATGGAATTTGTATTCGAACATGCAACCATGATTGCCGTGATCGCCGTTGTGGTGATCATTCTTGCCATTCTGGCGAGCGGTTATGTGAAGGCGCCGCCGGATACCGCATTTATTATTTCCGGTTTCCAAAAAGGCCAGCGGATCCTGATCGGTAAAGCCGGCATCAAGCTCCCATTCTTTGAGCGGCTGGACAAGCTGAGTCTGAAGCTGGTAGCGATCGATGTGAAGACGAGCGATGCCGTGCCGACCGCTGACTACATCAATATTCAGGTGGATGCAGCCGTCAACATCAAAGTCGGGGACGAACCGCAGAAGCTCCAGAAAGCATCCCAGAACTTCCTGAACCGCGACAGCGAATATATTGCCAAGGTTGCAAGAGAAGTCCTTGAAGGAAACATGCGTGAGATCGTTGGAAAGATGCGTCTGGAAGAGATGGTTTCCGACCGTCAGAAGTTTGCGGAGCTGGTCAAAGAAAATGCAGAACCGGACCTGGCTGCGATGGGACTTGACATCATCAGCTTCAACGTACAGAATTTCGTTGATTCCAATCAGGTCATTGAAAACCTCGGTATCGACAATATCGTAAAAATCAAGAAATCCGCGGCGATCGCCCGTGCCAATTCCGAGAAAGAAATCAAAATTGCCCAGGCGCGTGCAAATAAAGAGGCGAACGATGAGCGCGTTCTTGCCGAGACTGAGATCGCAAAGAAAAACAACGATCTGGCAATCAAGTCGGCAGAGCTGAAAAAAGAGTCCGATATCAAAAAGGCAGAGGCAGATGCAGCGTACAAGATTCAGGAAGAGCAGCAGAGAAAAGAGCTGGAAATCACTTCCGCGAATGCGAACATCGCCCGTCAGGAGCGCGAGGTTGAGCTCCGTGCCAGAGAAGTAGAAGTAACCGAGAAATCCCTCGAGGCAGAAGTCAAGAAGAAAGCCGAGGCCGAGCGTTACGCAAAACAGCAGCAGGCAGAGGCAGATTTGTACCGCCGTCAGAAAGACGCAGAGGCAGACCAGTTCGAAAAAATCCGCGAGGCGGAGGCAAAGAAAGCCAGGCAGAAGCCCAGCGCTATGCGATGGAGCAGGAAGCACTCGGTATCAAGGCAAAAGGTGAGGCGGAAGCCGCATCCATCCGTGCCAGGCACTTGCAGAGGCCGAAGGTATGGAGAAGAAAGCTGAGGCTTACCAGCGCTACAACAAAGCCGCAATGGCAGAGATGATGATCAAGGTTCTGCCGGAGATCGCCGGAAAGATCGCAGAGCCGCTCAGCCAGATCGACAAGATTACGATCATCGGCGGCGGAAGCGAAGACAACGGCATCGGCTCCGTAGCGGGCAATGTGCCGGTGGTGATGGCAAAGCTGTTTGAGTCGATGAAAGAGGCGACCGGTGTCGATCTCTCCGAAATCATGAGAGCCGATACATACGATGCAAAAGTAAACCGCAACATTCAGATCTCCAGCCCGGAAGAGCTCAAAGAGTATCTGAAAGCAGAAGCCGGAAAGGCAGCAGCGGATGCAGAAAGCCCGGAAAAAGCGGAAGCATCCGAACCGGTGCAGAAAGACGGCAGCGAGCAGTAAATCCAGAACGGATCATAAAAACAGAAAAAGAGGCAGGGATCCAGAAAAATTTCTTGAGGATCCTGCCTCTTTTGACGTATAGATCGGAAAAAGTTATTCGGCGCCTTTTTCCAGCATGCTCATGAACTCTTTTGCCGCCTGCGGGATCGGCAGATGGGAGCTGTGGGCAACGACAAGCTGGCGCGGCGGAAGCTCCTCCACGAGGTCGAGCTGGAAGGCCGCCGTCTCTTTTACAAGGCAGTAGTCCGGCACAAACGCGATGCCAAGGCCGATACTCGCCAGGTCGATCAGAAGATCGTTGCTGCCAAGCTCAATTTCCGGCACGAGGTCGAGCTGGAACCGCTGAAACTGGCTGTGCAGGAACTCACTCGTCGTACTCTTGCGGTCGAGCATCAGAATCGGGTACTGCAGCAGCTCTTTTAAGTGAACCGGCCTGTTTTCCAGTTCCGGGTAATATTCGCCGTTCGCGATGAAGATATCGTGGAACGAATGAATCGGAATCGTGTGAAGACGGCTGGAAAGATGCGAGTTTGGATAATTGGTCACGATGAAATCCACCTGGCCGGATTCCAGCAGATCGACACACTGGGTCGAAGTCTGGTTTGTCACCTTGATGTGGACATTCGGAAAGGAGCGGTGGAAACGGTTCAGGTACGGAACAAGGAAATAGCGGCAGATTGTGTCGCTCGCGCCGATGCGGAGCTGGCCGCCGCCAAGCGTTCCCGCTTCCATAATCTGTGCTTCACCGCGCGCAATCAGGTTGATCGCAGGCTCTACGTGGCGCAGCAGCGTTTCTCCCTCCGGCGTAACTGCACGCGCTTTGTACTGCGGATAAAGAGCGTGATTCCAAGCTTTTTTCTCCAGAACCTTGATCGACTGGCTGACCGCCGACTGCGAGATAAAAAAGCAGCTTGGAGGCCTCGGGAA
>ENA-OQCX01001103-OQCX01001103.1-human-gut-metagenome-genome-assembly--contig:-NODE-1103-length-13018-cov-3.679544_pt1 | contig 13018 bp, 21 predicted proteins | sample MGYA00242762_ERZ504587 | MGnify/ENA primary metagenome ERZ504587 (study PRJEB26092, sample SAMD00036337) | human gut metagenome | host: Homo sapiens | study: EMG produced TPA metagenomics assembly of...
AAAGTGGATGGCCACTGCCAGCATCTCGCGCTTTCCTTCCAGTAGGTCGTGTCGCTGCCAAAGCGGCTGACCGCACGGGGCTGGTCGTGGTTGCACCAGAACAGCGCATTCCAGCCGCCGTGGGCCTGCATCCCCTCCTGCCAGGTCTGGAACAGTTTCTTCATGGCGAGGTAATCAGGCTCCCTCAATTCCCACTTTTGCCCGTCCTTGTAATCCACCTTCAGGTGGTGGAAATTGAAGCACATCGTCAGCTCGTGGTTGCCCTCAGCGGTGTAGCCGATGCAGTTTTCCAGCGTGGTGGAGGACATCTCCCCCACCGTGATCATGCCGTCGATGCCGCCCGCGGCGACCAGCTCCTTCAGGTACTTGTGGACGTTGCGGCCATCGGTGTAGAAGCGGCGGCCGTCGCCCTCAAAATCGTCCTCATAGACCTCCGGCTTGGAGATGACGTTGATCACATCGAAACGGAAACCCTTGATGCCCTTCGCCTTCCAGAATCGCAGGATGTCAGCCATTTCCTCCCGCACGGCGGGGTTCTCCCAGTTCAGGTCGGCTTGCATGACGTCGTAAAGATGCAGATACCATTTGCCAAGGCACGGCACATATTCCCACGCGGGGCCGCCGAATTTCGACACCCAGTTCGTCGGGTAACAGTCGGGCGTGCCGTCCTTGAAGATGTAATAGTCCTGGTACTTTTTGTCGCCCGCCAGTGCTTTTTTGAACCACTCGTGCTCAGTGGAGGTGTGGTTGAACACCATGTCCAGCATCAGGCCGATACCGCGCCTGTCCGCCTCGCGGATAAGCTCCTCCAGATCCTCCATCGTGCCGTAGCGCGGGTCAACGGCACGGTAGTCGGCCACATCATAGCCGTTGTCGCGCTGGGGCGAGGGGAAGAACGGCGTCAGCCAGAGATAGTCAACGCCCAGGTCGGCGAGGTAGTCCAGTTTCGCGGTGACGCCCTTCAAATCGCCGAAACCGTCACCGTTCGAGTCCATGAAGGATTTCGGGTAAATTTGGTAGACAACTTTATCTTTAAAATCATTCATGGTATACACCTCACAAAATCAGGCAACGCCTTTTTTCTTGCCGACGATGACGGTCAGCACAAAGGGGACGACGATGGCAATGGCCATGCACAGCGCAAAGCTGAGCATATAGGCGGGCTGGATTGACAAAATACCAGGGATGCCGCCGACACCGATGGCGTTGGCCGTGGTGGAAGTTGCCACACAGACGACCGCTGCGATGGCAGATCCAATCATGCCGCAGATAAACGGGAAGTGGAATTTCAGGTTGACACCGAACATGGCAGGCTCGGTAACGCCAGATAGCAGGAGATGCAGGAGGGAACGTTGACTTCCTGTGCGGCAGCATTCTTGCGCTGCAGGTAGATCATGCCCAGCACGGCGGAGCCTGCGCAATATTGGAAAGGGCGATCATGGGCCACAGCATCGTACCGCCGAAGTCGGCGATCAGCTGCATATCGATGGCGTTGGACATGTGATGCAGGCCGGTGATGACCAGCGGGGCATAAACAAAACCGAAGATTGCGCCAAAGACCACGCGGAAGGAGCCGGAAATGCCGGCGTAGACGATGTCAGAAATGAAGGTGCCGATCTTCCAGCCGATGGGGCCAAGGACAGTGTGGGCGATGATGACGGACAGCACCAGCGAGCAGAAGGGCACAACGATCATCGAGATGACAGGCGGGCAGATCTTGCGGAAGAATTTTTCTAGATAGACCAGCGTGAACGCGGCCAGCATGGCGGGAATGACCTGCGCCTGATAGCCGATCATGTTGATGGTGAAGAAGCCAAAATCCATTTGGGGATATCTGCCGCCGCAGTAGAAGCCACGGCGTAAGCGTTGAGCAGCTGGCCGGAAACCAGCGTCAGGCCGAGGACGATGCCCAGGCTTTGGGTCGTGCCCATTTTCTTTGTGACAGACCAGCAGATGCAGACCGGCAGCATATGGAAGATGCTTCGCCAATCAGCCACAGGAAGCTGTCAACGCCGGACCAGAACTGACTGATGTTGCACAGCGTCTGGGTGCCGTTATTAAAAAAGTAGATGCTGTCAATGCAGTTGCGGAAGCCGAGAATCAAACCGCCGGTGATGATGGCGGGAATCAACGGGGCAAAAATCTCCGCAAGCACGCTCATGACCTTCTGCAATGCGTTCTGGTTCTGCTTGGCCGCGCTCTTGACGGCCTCCTTCGAGACACCGTCGATGCCGGATACCGCAATAAAGTCATTGTAGAAATCGCTGACCGTATTGCCGATGATGACCTGGAACTGGCCCGCCTGGGTGAAAGTGCCCTTGGCGGATTTCAGTGCCTCGATCTTGGCAACGTCCGCCTTGGCGGGATCATTCAGCACAAAACGCATCCTGGATACACAGTGCGAAACTGCTGCAATGTTCTCCTTGCCGCCAACGTACTCAAGCAGCAGCCTTGCGTCTTCTTGGTATTTTCCCATGACTCATTTCTCCTTTATCTTTTTGATGATTCGTCAAACTTGTTCATACAAGTTTTTCTTGTGGTTTCAGTATAGTTCACTTGTTCAGACAAGTCAAGCAGATTTACAAAAAATCATGTTCTGTTTGAAAATTTTCAGCATTTCGGACAAGAGAATGCCTTGAAATTCAGGCGCAATCACGGTATACTAAAACAAATGTTTGAACAAATTGAGGTAAACAGCCATGCCAAAAGCAAAATATGAAGGAATTTACCGCAGTATCAAAAAACGGATCGAAGCGCAGGACTATCCTTACCAGTCCCTGCTTCCCAGTGAAAATACGCTGATTGCAGAATACGACTGCTCCCGCAACACAGTTCGACGCGCATTGGCGGAGCTGGTAGCCGACGGCTATGTGCAGACCATGCAGGGGCGCGGCGTTCGGGTCATCTACCAGCCGGTGGGAAAGACGACCTTTACCATCGGCGGCATCGAGACGTTTCAAGAAACCGCCCGCCGCAATCGTCTGCATGCCGTTACCCGCGTCATTCGGTTTGAGACCATCATCGCAACGGAACAGTTTGCCGCGGAAAGCGGATTTTCTGAGGGCGATGAATTGTGGGCGGTACAGCGTGTGCGTTATCTGGACGGAAAAGCACTGATTCTGGACATCAACTACTTTTTAAAGGAATTTGTACCCGGACTGACAGAGGAAATCGCATCCCATTCCATCTATGATTTTATTGAAAATGTGCTTGGAATGCAGATCATCACCAGCAAACGGCGCATCACGGTGGAACACGCAACTGCCCGTGATGAAAAGCTGCTGGATATGGACGGCTATGATTGCGTGGCGGTGGTGGTAAACCAGACCTTCAACTCCGATGGAATGCTGTTCGAGTACACCCAGTCCCGCCACCAACCGGACTATTTCTGCTTTCAGGACATTGCCACGCGGAAAAAGTGAGCGGCAGACACCCGGCGCAGGGGGATCCACCTGGGATTTTGCGTTGGGCCGGGGCTCCGGCAAAATGGGTTTTAGGGTGTCCCTGAATCAGAATCTGTTTTATCCACAGTCATCATATATCTTCTTTTGGGCCGAGATCCTTCTAGGGATCAGTTTCAAAATGAACCGCAAGCCGCCATAGATCATCTTGAAAAAATCAAAGGTCTTTTATAATCACTTCAACAAGAAACGCTCCTGCCAGTTTTACACCGGCAAGAGCGTTTCTTGTGTTATTCAAAAATATCGGCAAGGGTAATCAGCTGTACTTCTCCGCGTTCCTGTGCCTGAAGTAGCCCGTCCGTAAATCCGCCTTTCGAGAAAATGTAGTAGTGGTAGTTTGTTCCTTTCCCAAAGACTGCTGCATATTCCCGAATCAGTTCCAGTTCGTCCAAACCGATTTTTTCATTGCGGTATTTGCAAGAGCCGATGATATAGTCATTGCCCTCAACCGGCGTTCCGACAATGTCGATCTGGATCTGCTTCTTTTTTTGAGGGTCGGTTCCCCACCACTGCCCGATCTCACTCAACTCGATAGGAAGATCATTCGCATAATAGAGCAAGTAGTCTTGGCACATCTTCTCAAAAATCAGACCCATATAGTCTGGAAAATACTGCTTCACCGCATGGGGGTAGGTCTTTGCGATCCGCCCCGAATCAATGGCACTTGCATTGACCGGCACAAAACGGTACCAAAAACGAAAAAAATTGTCCGCCAGAAGATAGATCGTTTTTTTGCCCGTTTTCTCTGTGATCGGCGTTTCCTTTTTGACGATTCCAAGGTCTATCAACGTTTTGAGGTACTTCGCCACCACAGAGTTTTCTTCACCAACCTTCGTGGTGATATCATTCAGGCGAGAAGCCCCCTCTGCAATTGCCTTGATGATTGCATTATAAATTGCCGGTTCACGCAGCTCCTGCTTTAACAGGTTGGCCGGTTCCTCATAGAGGTAGCTGGAACGGTCAAACAAGTTTCCATCAGTGCTTCATCTACGCTGTCCCGAACATCCAATTTGTTGATATAATGCGGAACGCGCCTGTGATGCCATAAATCAGGGCGTTATCTTCCTCGGACAGATTCGGATGGAATACCGCTGTTTCCTTGTAATCCAGCGGCATGATCTTGAATTGCGCTGTTCTGCGTCCATACAGAGGGCTTTCTTTGCCCAAGACCTGACTTTCCATAAAACTCATGGACGAACCACACAGGATCAGGTACATTTGGGAATCTGTCCATTTATGGTCGATGATGTGCTGAAGCATTGTGGAAATAGCGGGTTTAGCCTTTGCAAGATAAGGGTACTCATCAATTACAAATACGATCCGCTGCTCCTTGGAGAGAGCTGTCAGTTCGTCCAATGCTGCATCGTAGGTTGTAAATTCCGGAGATGATTCTGCATTAGGTCGTTCAAAACTCATGATTGCCTTGGACAAGGCTTCCAGATTTTCTTTTCCGGTCGTATTCAAGGCAGAGAAGAAAATGGTCGGTTTGTCCTTGCAGAATTCATTGATCAGCGCAGTTTTTCCGACACGGCGTCTGCCGTAAATGACAACGCATTCAAACTTTCCATTCTCATATCGTTTGTTTAACTTCCGAAGTTCCTCATCGCGGCAGTAAAATCGGCTCATTTTGTTCCCTCCCCAAAGTGCATTTATAATCTTTATATACTCATAAGTTAGTTTCTTACAAGTATAATACTTCGTTTTTTACACAAAGTCAAGAAATAATTTTGACGGCTCATCGAGAAACAGGAACGATACTTCCTATTTTCCTCAAAAATTGTGAACTCTGAGTTCCTGTTCATTTTGTTCCGCATCGGTTACAATACAGCCATAGCTTCGGCAAGCGTTCAAAGCAGCCCTCAAGCTATCCCGCCCCTTGAAAATTGAACACGCATTCTTCAGTCACGTTCCTGTGATGATGAGCCACGTCCGTAACAAATGCGATGATCTCCACTGAGGGAATGAGCGGTAGGTTGACGGTAAATACGAAGCCGTTGACCCTATGTGTGGAAAGCGTCAGCATCAATACGTTTCTCCCGGCACGGTTCGTTCGGTTCACAAAATTTTGAGAAGTGCCTTTGAGCAGGCTGTAAAGTGGGAACTTATGGAAAAGGATCCCTGTGTTTATGCCACCTTGCCCAAATACACTGCAAAGAAGCGTGATATCTGGACTGCCGAGACCCTGTTCCATGCCTTGGAAGTGTGTAATGATCCACGGCTCCGGCTCTGCATCAACCTCTCCTTCTCTTGTTCTCTGCGCCTTGGCGAACTGCTCGGTTTGACTTGGGATTGCGTGGATATCTCTCCTGAAAGCATCGAAGCCGGGCGAGCCTCCATTTACATAAATAAGGAATTGCAGCGTGTAGACATTGCTTCGCTAAAAATCTTGCAAAGAACCTATAAACCTCTATACATAAGCAGCGGCAGCTTTCCGATTTGGAAACCGCCGCTGTTTTACTTTTTCCATGTCTTGCACATCAGTCCCCGACATGATACACTTCTATAAAAGGAGTGGTCGGCATGGAGCAGGTGCACACAATGCGGAAATATGAATATTATGACCGTGATACCCTTTGCAGTATCATTGACGTAGATTTCACCACAAAGCAGGTGCGTGTGGAAAACAAAGTGGATTCTATTCTGGACACCGCTTTCGGGGTCAACACGGAACCCACTTGGGATGATTTTCTGATTTTTTTAGAGAGTCGTTGTATTCCAAGAACTCGCTGCGGGCTTAACTATTACCTTGATGCTGTCGGGGTTTCCGAATATGATCCGATACAGCTAGTGGAAAAGACACATGGTCGGATGGCAGAAGATCATAGGATAGCAATTCCTGACCGTATCTTTTTGTTAATAACTATCTCGTTATATACACAAACCGAGTCAAAAGCCGTTTTGCAGAACACTTTACCAGGAGAGTTGACAAACCCGCCGTTTTTGCGTATTATAATAGGAACAAGGGGGTCGTGTGCCCCTTTGGCAAAAAGCGAACAGCCTTGACGAGAGAGTACGCCCCGCCTGCGCCTGACAGAAAGCCCGAAGGATGGAACCGGCAGGTGAGCACGGGGTGGAAGATGGCCTCTGAGCTGTGGGGGTGAAGCGGCGCGCCGCCAAGCCCCCGCCGGGTGCGCCCGTTACCGCGCGGAGGCCGGGTTCATCCCGGCACGCAAGGCCATGCCTGCAAGGGCGCGGCGAAGCAAGGTGGTACCACGGAAGTTCAGCTCCCGTCCTTGTCCGGTGCATTCCGGCAGGACGGGAGCTTTTTTGTGACACAGCCACAACAGAAAGGAAGAATCATCCCCCATGAGCGAACACAACACATTCTACATCACGACCCCCATCTACTACCCCAGCGACAAGCTGCACATCGGCCACAGCTACACCACCGTGGCCTGCGACGCGCTGGCCCGCTTCAAGCGGATGCAGGGAAAGGAAGTCATGTTCCTGACCGGCACCGATGAGCACGGCCAGAAGATCCAGGACAAGGCCGCCGATGCAGGCGTGACCCCCAAGGAGTACGTTGACCGGATCGTTGCCACCGTCAAGGATCTGTGGAAGCTGCTGGATGTCAGCTATGACCGCTTCATCCGCACCACCGATGACTACCATGTGGAGACCTGCCAGAAGATCTTCACCCAGCTGTATGAGCAGGGCGATATCTACAAGGGCGAGTACATCGGCCACTACTGCAAGCCCTGCGAGAGCTTCTGGACCGACAGCCAGCTGGTGGACGGCAAGTGCCCCGACTGCGGCCGCGAGGTCTATGATGCCCACGAGGAGGCCTACTTCTTCAAGACCGGCAAGTATGCCGACCGCCTGCTGAAGTACTACGAGGAGAACCCCCAGTTCATCCAGCCCGAGAGCCGGAAGAACGAGATGATCGCCTTTATCAAGCAGGGCCTGCAGGACACCTGTGTTTCCCGCACCTCTGTCAAGTGGGGCATCCCCGTTCCCTTTGACCCCAAGCACACCATGTATGTCTGGGTCGATGCGCTGAGCAACTATATCTCCGCGCTGGGCTACGGCAACGAGACCTACCACGATTACAACAAGTTCTGGCCTGCTGACCTGCACATGGTGGGCAAGGAGATTCTGCGCTTCCACACCATCCTGTGGCCCGCCATGCTCATGGCTCTGGATCTGCCGCTGCCCAAGCGCGTGTTTGGCCACGGCTGGCTGCTGATGAACGGCGGCAAGATGTCCAAGTCCGTGGGCAACGTTGTGGACCCCGTGGTCCTATGCGACCGCTACGGCGTGGACTCCATCCGCTACTTCCTGCTGCGTGAGATTCCCTTTGGCAACGACGGCATGTTCACCAACGAGGCCCTGATCAACCGCATCAACAGCGACCTGGCCAACGACCTGGGCAACCTGCTCAGCCGCACCGTTGCCATGTGCGAGAAGTACTTCGGTGGCACGGTCCACAAGGCCGTCGGCACCGAGGCCATCGACACAGAGCTGGAGACCATGGTCAACGAGCTGCTGGGCAAGGTCACTGCCGACATGGATAACCTGACCATTCCTCAGGCCCTGATGGAGATCTTTGCCGTGATCCAGCGCGCCAACAAGTATATCGACGAGACCGCTCCCTGGGCTCTGGCCAAGGACGAGGCCAACAAGGCCCGTCTGGAGAGCGTGCTCTACACCTGTGCGAGGCACTGCGTGTGGCAGGCATCCTGCTGAACGCTTACCTGCCTCCACCGCTCCCAAGATGATGGATCAGCTGGGCCTGTCCACTGCCGACATCGACCTGAGCAAGGCTGCTTACGGCGTGCAGGAGACCTACACCGTCCACAAGGGCGATGCCCTGTTCCCCCGCATTGACGTGGCCAAGGAGATCGCCCACCTGAAGGAAGAGGACGAGAAGCGCAAGGCCGCTGCCGAAGCTGCCAACAAGGCCAAGGCCGAAGCCGAAAAGGCTGCTGCCGCCCCCGCCGCTGAGGAAAGCACCGTTGATTTTACCCACGAGGAAGAGATCGACTTTGACACCTTCTGCAAGGTGGAGCTGCGCGTGGCCGAGGTGCGTGCCTGCGAAAACCTGAAGGAGAGCAAGAAGCTGCTCCACCTGACCGTGTTTGACGGCGAGCGTGAGCGCTGCATCCTGTCCGGCATTGCCAAGTGGTTCAAGCCGGAGGATCTGATCGGCAAGAAGATCGGCATCGTCTGCAATCTGGCCCCCCGCCCCATGCTGAAGGCAAGTATGTCAGCGAGGGCATGATCTTTGCTGCCGACACCGCTGACGGCGGCTGCTCCATCGCCTTCTACGGCGACAACACCCCAGTTGGCAGCCGCATCCACTGAGCCATGAAAACACAGCTGAGCCGCGCCGAGAAGCTGGACCGGCTTTTCGGCACACCGGCCTTTGCCGTTATCATTGCCATCCTTTGCAACGCCATGTGGGGTTCGGCTTTTCCTTTCATCAAGCTGGGTTACCGGCTCTTTGCCATCGACACCGCTGACACGGCCTCCATTCTCTGCTTTGCAGGGGTGCGGTTCATGCTGGGCAGTGTGCTGGTACTGGGCGGCAGCCTGCTGCTGGAGGGCAGGCTCCCCACCATGCCCAAGGGGAAGATCCTGGCCGAATGCTGTGCATTGGGCCTGTGGCAGACCACAGCGCAGTATGCCTTTTTCTACAGCGCTGTTGCCCTGCTCACCGGTGCCTTTGGGGGCATCCTGAACAGCACCCAGAGCTTTCTGGGGGTCATCTTCGCCCATTTCCTTTACGGCAGGGCTGACCGCATGACCCCGGCCAAGGCGCTGGCTGCGGCATCGCTTTGCGGGCGTCTCATCGCCACGTTGGGCAACCACGGCGGCGGCAGCGCCGGGGTGTAGCCTATATGCTCATTGCCACCGTCCTTTTCACGCTGGCAGGCCCCTGGAACAAATCCGTCACCCGCCGGGCAGACAGCTTTGCCGTCTGCTTTGTGAACCTGTTCGTGGGCGGTGCAGCCCTGTTCCTGCTGGGCGCTGTTCTGGCGGACGGCTGGAACACTGGTCTGTGCTCAGCGTGCTGGACCTGCTGGCGCTGGCCTTCATCTGCGGCGCGGGCTACATCGTCTGGGCCCTGCTGATGAAGAACAACCCCGTCAGCCGGATCGCCATCTTCGGGTTCGTGAACCCGGTGGTGAACGTCCTGCTCAGTGCCCTCATCAATGGGGAGCCGCTGTTCCGGTGGCAGTATCTGGGGGCGCTGGTGCTGGTCTGCATCGGCATCTGGCTGGTAAACAAGGCCCCCGCCAAAAAGGAGCGTACCCGGTAATATGGAATACCCCATCTTTGACACCCACGCCCATTACAGCGCCCGCGCTTTGACGCGGACCGCTTTGCCCTGCTGGACAGCCTGCCCGGCAAAGGGGTGGTGGGCGTCGTGCGAGCAGGCCACCCATTCGGGCGATGCGCCCAAGGTGCTGGAGCTGGCCCACAAATATCCCTGGGTGTATGCCGCCGTCGGCATCCATCCGGAGAGCCTGCTGGCCCCGGAGGATTGCGGTGAGGAAGGCCCCGCCCCTACTGTCTCGGTATACGACGGCGACTGGGCCGCAGAGATGCGTGCCCTTGCCCCCTATTACGAGGACCCCAAGGTGGTGGCTGTTGGGGAGTGCGGACTGGATTACCACTGGCCCGTGCCCAAGGATACCCAGCTGGCGCTGTTTGAGGCCGAGATCCGGCTGGCGCTGGAACTGGACAAGCCCATCATCGTGCACGACCGCAGCGCCCACGCCGATGTCTACGCCCTGCTGAAAAAATACCGGCCCAAGGGCATCGTCCACTGCTATTCCGGCAGCGCCGATGACGCGCTCTGGCTGGCAGAGCAGGGCTCTACATCGGCTTTGGCGGGGCCTGCACCTTCAAGGGTGCCAAGCGTGCCGCCAAGGCCATTGCCGCCCTGCCGCTGGAACGCATCGTTCTGGAAACCGACTGCCCCTATATGGCCCCGGAACCTGTCCGCGGCACCCGCTGCGACAGCTCCCTCATCCGCTATGTGGCGAGTATATCGCCAGCGTCAAGGGTGAGGAACCGGAGCAGGTGTTCCGGCAGACGGCAGAGAACGCCTGTCAGGTGTATAACCTCTCCGTCTGAAACCGTTAGCAGCCGTGCACAGAGGGCAGGTTGGACAGAGCAGGGCCTATCCGTTATCTACAAAAGCATTACGCTTCTGTATAAATCAAGCAACAAACTACAAATAGTCAATCAAGGAGATATCACTTATGAAAGCTCGTATTCCGCAGCACCGTGAATTCATCATCAACTTCCCCGACACTGTTGACAATGCCAAGGCCAACGAGGGCTGGGCAAAGCTGCAGCAGATCGTGGAGGACTACAAGAAGGACCACAATGGTGCTTCCGTCTACGCACCCAGCTTCATCGAGGACTGCGAGCCTGCCGTCAAGAAACTGCAGGAAGAGTATGGTTTCGAATACACCGTTGAGTATGTGAAGTAAGTTCTGAGTTTTCAGAATATTGCATTAAATTAAAAAGAGCAGAGCGTCTGGCCAGCTGGCTGGAGCGCTCTGCTCTTTGTTTTATTCCAGGTACTGCGGCAAATTCCATGAGCCGCGCAGTACACGGTGGATCTCCACCACCTTGACGTTCTCATTGACATGGTAAAACACCAGATACTGGTCTGCCACCAGCTTGCGGTAGGTCGGGTCAAGGGCATAGACTTCACACATCCGTGGGGTATCCCCCAGCTTTGTGATCTTTTCCTGCATTTCTTTCAGCACACGGCGGGCCGTTTGGGGGTAGAAGCCGGACAAATACCGGGCAATGTCATTCAAGTCCTGTACAGCAAGGGGCAGGTATTTGATCTTATACGTCATACTGTTCGTGGAGCGTCTCCCATACGCTTTCATGCTCTGTCCACTGCGTGTTGGGGTCTGCCGCCTGCTGTTTTGCTTGGCAAGCTCCTCGGCAACATACCGCTGGTGCATGAACTCCTCATACTTGGCGTAGTCCTCAATGTTGATAAGGACGGATTCCCCACGACCATGATTTGTGATAATAACATGATTGTGGTCTTTCAACATCTCTGAAATTTCAGCGTAGTGGTTGCGCAGATCACGGGATGGGCGAACAAATGTCTGCATCATAAGTGACACCTCCTGTCAAAAGCATTGTATCACATTATGACTACATATACAAGGATCATTACAATCGTTCTATTTCAGCTCCATATTGATGGACTTTTCCGTAAAGCCGTAGTTCCGGTACATCTCATACGCCATTTTATTTTTAGCGTTCACCTGCAGTTCAATGGTGTCGCATCCCTTTTCCGCCTTGAGCTGCTTCACCTTATCAAAGAACTGGTGCCCGATGCCTTCCCGCGATACGCCTCATCCACCGCCATGGTGCTGACGAACAAAACATCCTTTGTTACCTGCGCCGGGCCTTCCACATGCCGCTTGAACACTTCCAGAACACCAACAACGATGCCGTCCGTCTCGGCAATATACCAGCTGTCCCCTTTCAGGAGTTCGCCAAACAGTTCCTTTGTGATCAACGGGCTGGCCGGTTTGTAGACATCCGGCCGCCACTCGACATGCATCTGCTGCACCTGATCCATAATAGCAGAAAATCGGTCATAATCCTGCATTTGCGGGGTACGGATCGTTATTTTCATCTCGTTTTCTCCTTGTTGTATCAAAAATACCCTGTCTGACACGGTTTCGGGTCCAGACAGGGCATTTTGATTTTCTTTTCAGTTGCCCGCTTCCACCTTGCTCAGCAGGATGCGGTCATTGTCCAGGGCCTTACCGGCATTCTCGCGGAATTTTTCCAGCAGGTCGTCCACGGTCATCTTACTGCGCTCCTCGCCCTTGACATCGAACACGATGCGGCCGCCGTCCATCATCAGGGTGCGGTTGCCCAGCTCGAGGGCCTGATGCATGTTGTGGGTGACCATCAGGCAGGTGATCTTTTTCTCGGCACGATGCTTTTGGTCAGCTCCAACACCTTCTCCGCCGTGGCAGGGTCCAGGGCGGCAGTGTGCTCGTCCAGCAGCAGGAGCTTGGGGGTAACGAGGGTGGCCATGAGCAGGGTCAGCGCCTGCCGCTGGCCGCCGGAAAGCAGGCCCACCGGCTGCTTCATCCGGTCCTCAAGACCATATTCAGCAGGGCAAGTTTTTCCCGGAACAGCTCCTTATCCTTGCGGGAGATGCGGGAGAAGATGGCGTGGGGGGCGGTTCCTGCCCGGAGATAGGCCAGCGCAAGGTTTTCCTCAATGGTCATATTGGGGGCCGTGCCCTTGAGGGGGTCCTGGAACAGGTGGCCGATGACCTTGCTGCGCTCATACTCGGGCGCAAAGGTAATGTCCTGCCCGCCCAGCACGATGCTGCCCTCGTCGGCAATGAAACCGCCGGTGATGGCGTTGAACATGGTGGATTTGCCCGCGCCGTTGGAGCCCACGATGGTGGCAAAGTCGCTGCCTCCATGTGCAGGCTCACACCGTTCAGGCCACCTTTTCGTTGACGGTGCCGGGGTTTAAAGGTCTTGTGCAGGTTGTTCAGTTCCAGCATTTCCATCTCAGCGCACCTCCTTCCGGGCATTGTGCTTGCG
>ENA-OQCX01001104-OQCX01001104.1-human-gut-metagenome-genome-assembly--contig:-NODE-1104-length-13017-cov-1.933902_pt1 | contig 13017 bp, 19 predicted proteins | sample MGYA00242762_ERZ504587 | MGnify/ENA primary metagenome ERZ504587 (study PRJEB26092, sample SAMD00036337) | human gut metagenome | host: Homo sapiens | study: EMG produced TPA metagenomics assembly of...
AATTCAGTCCTCTAAATGCTGTATTGCCGCGACTTCATTTTAAAATCTTCATGGAACAAAAACGGAATCTTCCATATAAATTCCAGTTTTTCCCATATAAATGAGGTGTTTCCCAGCTTGTCCATCTGCTGACGCACCCGCTCTTCCGTTACCGGCTGGCTCTTTGCGTATTGTACTTCTCCAACACATTCATATGCATCTTCCCCCTGACAGGAAACATGAAGAAGAACCGGAGAACCGGGGACAAGGTGAAGTTCGCCTGTAATTTTCTCTTTCAGCTGCTTCGTTTCCAGAAAAACTTCCCCCGTTTTTTTCTCATTTGTAAATGCCATCATCTGAGGACATTTCCCATCTGATAGTAGCCTGTACAGGAACCGCCTCTATTAAACAGATCCAGAAGATATTTTTTATCTTTTTCTGTCACGTGATAATTCGCAGGTCCTTTTTCAAAAAGAAAATCCAGATATTTCCGATACATACCGGTAACGCCAGCAGTTGTAAGCCGGCTGCTTCATTCTGCCCTCTATTTTCAGAGAGGTAACTCCCGCTTCTATAATTTCAGGTAAAATTTCAATGGTACAGATATCTTTCAGGCTTAACGGGCAGAATTCTCCTTTTCCATACTCTTTTGCCCTGAATTCTTCACCTGGTATGGCAGACGGCAAGGTGGCACAACGACCTCTGTTTCCGCTTCTGCCTCCCAAAAGACTGCTCATCAGACATTGTCCTGAATAGCTGTAGCAAAGTGCTCCATGGACAAAAGCCTCTATCTCAATTGGGCAGGCTTCATGCATACGGGAAAGTTCCTGAAGGGAAAGTTCTCTTGCAGCTACCACCCGGGTCGCCCCTGATCTGCCAGGAATTTCATTCCTTCCGGACCAGTTACAGTCATCTGCGTGCTGGCATGAAGGTGAAGCTTCGGAAATTCTTTTTTCAAAAGGGAAAACACTCCCATATCCTGGACGATCACTGCATCCAGGCCTGCATTGTAGTATGGTTCCAGATAGGAAACCAGTTCTTCTTTTAATTCTCTATTTTTTAACAGGGTATTGACCGTAAGATACAGCTTCTTACCATGAATATGCGCCACATCAATGGCGCGAAGAAGCTCTTCTTCGTTAAAATTCTGGGCATATGCTCTGGCTCCGAACATTGCACCGCCTACGTACACAGCGTCCGCACCTGCTCCAAGTGCAGCTTCAAAGCCTTCGTAGGAACCGGCAGGAGCCAGCAATTCTATGTTATTAGGATTCAAAGTTTGTCCTCCAATTTTTATGAAAATTTAAGGTTTCTTCAATGAAAACAGCCTCCACAATTCACAGCTTTTTCCTTTATGTATAGCAGGCCTAAATCTGCAAATTGCGAAAACGTTTTTTACACACTCTGATAAAGGAAAAGAGGAATCACCTAAGCAATCCCTCCTGCTATTATTTCAGCATTTCATCCAGTTCTTTTTCCAGTTCTTTTACTTTACCCTCCAGAAGATTCTTCTCGTCAAGGGCTTCCTGTTCATTCTTCTGTGCCTCTTCAATCTGCATACGAAGAGAAATAAGCTCATGCTTCAGATCATACATCTCCTGATCCTTCTGCTGCAGATCAAGTTCATAAGTCTCCACCTGCTTCTTCGCCTTGAAGTAATCGTCGGTAATGTTCAGGCTGAGAAGCATATGCTTGGTCTCCATAGGCTGTCTGCCGTATCCTGGCACAGTCTCCAGCTCTCCTATCTTCTTATTCATATATGATGCAACCTGCTGGAAATATTCCTCTGATTCATATCCTCCAAGGGTAATGATCTTACCCCCGATGATCACCTGTGCTGTATTCTTGACCGCCATTCGTTCAAGCCTCCTGTATCTTTATACTACCAGCTTCTCCTTACACTGTTACCCACAAATAATCCGCTGCTTTTCTTCTATAGACAGTAACCGTATCGCGGAATATTAGCAGAAAACAGCAACTTCATATTGTTACTGTTCACTCTGTGACCAGCAACACAATATGCCCGGAAAAACCAGTCTGTTTATTATCTTTTCGTATTACAATTTATGTAAGCACTCCTATTATAATCGAAAAAATGTTGAAAAGTATAGGATTTTTTACAAAAGTTTATCTTTTATATTTCCGGAACAGGAAAACCAAGGTGTTCGTAAGCAAGTGCGGAGGCCATCCGCCCTCTCGGGGTGCGGTTCAGAAAGCCATTTTTCAGAAGGTACGGCTCATACACATCTTCTAAAGTACCGGAATCTTCACCGATGCTGCTGCCAAGGTGTCAAGTCCAACAGGGCCGCCTTTGAAATTTACAATAAGAGTAGTCAGGATCTGGCGGTCCAGTTTGTCCAGACCATATTGATCTACCTCCAGAAGGTTCAAAGCAAAGCATGCTACATCGTAAGTAATCCTTCCGTCATATTTCACCTGGGCAAAATCACGGACACGCTTTAACAGACGGTTTGCAAGACGGGGCGTTCCCCGGGAGCGCATGGCGATCTCTCCGGCACCTTTCACGTCAATTTCTACTCCAAGTACCTGGCAGAGCGCATGATAATTGTGGTTAGTTCCTTCTTACTGTAAAATTCCAGATGATGAATCACACCAAAACGGTCACGGAGCGGCGCAGAAAGAAGCCCGGCTCTGGTGGTAGCACCTACAAGGGTAAATTTCGGCAAATCCAGTCGGATCGACCTGGCGGAAGCGCCCTTCCCGATCATAATATCGATGGCGAAATCCTCCATGGCAGGATAAAGCACCTCTTCCACCTGTCTGTTCAGGCGATGGATCTCGTCTACAAAAAGAATATCCCCTTCCTGAAGATTATTCAGAATCGCCGCCATTTCTCCAGGCTTCTCAATTGCAGGGCCGGAAGTCACTTTCATATGCACACCCATTTCATTGGCAATAATACCGGAAAGGGTAGTTTTTCCAAGTCCCGGAGGCCATAGAAAAGGACATGGTCCAGGGAATCGTGACGCTGTTTGGCAGCTTCAATATATACTTTTAAGGTATTTTTGGTTTTTTCCTGGCCAATATACTCGTCCAGGGTCTGCGGGCGAAGATTCCCTTCCAGAGAAAAATCCTCTTCCATAACATCAGTGGTTATGATACGATTGTCCATTTTTTACCTCTTGAAATTAGTGTTTGCATTTATATACCGGGATGCATTTCATTCACGATAGCACCCTTTGCGAAAAAATTTATGGAATCTAAAAATTCTTCAATGCAGCTTTCAGGATCCCTTCTACATCCGTCGGCTCCACATCTGTCACCTTGCGCACTGCGCGGAGGGCATCTGTACTGCTGTAGCCAAGTGCCACCAGTGCTTCTACTGCTTCCTGTCTGGCATCTGTCATTCCTGCTCCAGCTGCAGCTGTAGTAGCCTGAGCCTGTTCATTGGCAAGCTTCTGCTCAAAGGCTTCTTCCAGACTGAGCTTATCCTTCAGCTCCAGGATCAGCTTCTGGGCTGTTTTTTTACCGATTCCAGGGGCTTTTGACAAAGTTTTCACATCATCGGAAAGAACAGCAAAGCGAAGCTCATCTGCAGTGATTCCTGCCAGAACTCCCAGAGCAGCTTTCGGTCCAACTCCGTTTACACCAAGAAGAAGTTTAAACACCTGTAAATCATCTTTATTGAAAAATCCATAGAGAACCATTGCATCTTCTCTTACCTGAAAATAAGTATGAAGCTTCACTTCCTGTCCAATGTGCAGCTGTGCCAGAGCGTTTCCGGTCATATTTATTTCAAATCCGATGCAATTTGATTCTATGATTGCAGAATTCTCGGTAAGGTCTGCTACTGTTCCTCGGATGAATGAGATCATGGGGAGGACCTCCTGTTTTATCTATTGTAAAGAGTTATATTCGAAATTCTTTGTCATCATACCATATTCCACCGAAAAAAGCAAACATTCATTCGTTTTTTTCAAAAAGGACGCGCCGGCAAGCGATATATTTTCTTTTCATAATAATAAAATACTCCTTTCAGTTGCAGGAAGGAAACTTGCGGGCCTTATTTCCTTGTCCGAAAGAGTATAGCACTTTAATTTTCAGAAAATAATAGTAAAAGTGTAGTATTATTTTTTCTTTGTAAGAAGCCAGGCACTTGTCAGGGCTGTAAAAGGGGCAACTGTCACAAGCCCGAAGCTTCCAACTACAGTATCCAGTAATTCAGCTGCAACATACTTGTAATTCATAATATTATCAATTGGTGTTCCCTGCGCCATAAACGTCATCAAAAGAGCAATATAACCGCCAGAATAAGCAAGAAGCAATGTGGTAGTCATAGTTCCCATTGCTGCTCTGCCAACATTCATTCCTGATCTGGCTGCTTCTTTCCATCCAATATTCGGCTTTTTACAAATTACTTCATTTACTGCCGAAGTAATATCAACGGACAGATCCATCATAGCACCTGATGCTCCGATAAAAATACCGCTCATATAAATCTGAGAAAGATTCAGATTCTGATAACCAGCGTACAAAAGACTTTCCGAATATGCCATAACTGCTCCGTGAATTTTAAAAGCGTCTGTAAAAATACACCCCATAACACAAGTCACAAACACCCCCAGCAAAGCACCTGAAGATGCAGCCAGTGTTTTTCTGTCAAATCCGTACACCAAAAATATAATAAGAAGAGTAAGAAAGGCAGTCAACGCAATTCCCCACCATATTGGATTCGCACCTTTTAAATAAGCTGGTGTCAAAATTTTCCAGATTGCCAAAATTGTAATGAGAAACGAATATACTGCTCTTAAACCTGTTTTTCCTGCAAACCCGATTAAAAGCAAAACAAATAATCCAGCCAGAATAGCTTCTTTATCCAGACGATAATGGTCACTCATCATAATTGAAAGAATCTTATCTTTGCTATAACTGATTACTACATGGGCAACATCTCCTTTCTGAAATATTTTGTCCGCTTCCAAAGAGCCACTCAGCATATTTACTGCATCTGCAGTCTCATTTTTAAACTTTCCATCAAGTATTTTCACCTTACAATACTGCTCGCCTGACTGAATCAAGCCATTATTAATCACAGAGCTTTCATCTGTGGAAATCACCTTTGCTCTTACTCTGTCTGTTCCCTTATAAATAGCAGCATCCTCATAGCCCGTTGGAAGAACTATGAGGATGAGGATTAACAATATTGCTATTATAGAAACAGAACTTTTTTTAAGTCTGTCTCTTACCATTTATTTTACTCCTGTAATTTGCAGCCACTTTATTGAAAATATCGGTATTGTCATAATAGCCTTCAAACTGCTCCTGTCCGGCTCCCATGGCAAATACTTCCACCGGAAGTCCTGTATGTGCATAAGATGCAAAATTAATGCCAGACTTGTTGTTCAGAATATGAGTAATTGTTACAGTAAGTGGTTCATAGCTTCCATACATCAGATATTCTTCCTGACCAAACTCTTCCTCTTCTCCTGTTCTGCTCATTGTTTCCTCATAAGCATTCTGAAGCTTCTGATACTCATAATCTGTCATTACAAGACTTCCCTTATCTTCTTCGCCTTCTGGGTGCACATCCTTGCTGTCAGCCTGATTTGAGGACTCTGTTGTACCAGTAGGTGCCTGCAGACCAAAGAGTTCTGTGATATCAGCCATTACTGTATCAAAATCAGTTTTGTTTTCTTTATATGCCGCTACATAATCAGAATCAAATTTTGCGTAAGAGATTTTCTGATTACTGATATTTGCAAGAAATGTATCATAGTCGGTGCCTGCAAATCCTATGGTAAGACCACCTGTCTCGTGATCACCTGTTACCAAATCAAAGTTTCGTCTGGATGCTCGTTATAAAAATCAACAGCTTTTCCCACTGCCTCATCCATTGCAACAGTATCTGTAATAGTTGCAGCTGCATCATTTGCATGACAGGCCCAGTCAATTTTTCCTCCCTCAACCATCATGAAAAATCCAGTATCATTATCCAGAACTTCAATACCTTTTTTCACATAGTCAGAAAGACCCCATTCGCCATCTTCCAGATCCATATCATAGCTCATCGCATCGTCATCAGCAAGTGTCTCATCAATTACAATTGCTTTTCCATCTTCTGCAGTAAGATTTTCTGCCTCTGCTTTTGTCTTAATCACTTTATATCCAGCTTCCTGAGCAAGCTCATATAAATCTGTCTGGTCTCCCTCTGAACCAGTTGTTTTCTTAAGACCACCACCTGCAAAATAATCAAAATTACTTGCAATCAGTTCCTGACCAATTTCATAATAGTTATTTCGGGAAGCCTGATGAGCATAAAATGCAGCCGGTGTTGCATGATTTAAGTTTACGGAAGAAAGAATTCCAACCTTATAGCCAAGCTGTTTTTTTAATTTTTCAGCAATTGTCTCATAAGAAGTTTCCATCTTCTCATCCATATTGATGGTTCCACTATAAGTCTTATGACCTGTGGAAATGGAAGTAGCTGTAGAAGCGGAATCAGGACAGAATGAAGTGCTGTCATAGGTCTGCGCAGAGCCTGCTACCGGAAATTTCATCATATTCAGCTTGCTTTCACTTGTAAGAATATCATCTCCATCATCTTCAATTGCATTCAGATAATAGTTTGTTGTCTGAACCTGAGGATAACTCATTCCATCACCAATAAACAAGAAAATATATTTCGGAACTTTTGGTTCATCTGCTGCACCCTGTGCAGGAACCGCACAAGCGGTCATTGCTGCTGCTAATAATAATGCGCTGATCTTTTTTGCTTTCATGTACATTTTCTCCTTCTTTTTCATAAAGCGATTAATTCGAACACGTATGATTTTATACATTATTTGTAAAATCCGCTGTTTTCCCCCTGTTAAATTCCGGCAAAAAATAAGCTGTCGGTGTAAAAAATCCTTTCACACTGACAGCATTATTATAACTTCTAAAATTTATATCAAGCAATTATTCGGTTAAAACAAGTCCTTAACCAACCTTCTTTGCCTTGGGATATACCTGCGCCATCCGCTCATCGTCAAAATGTTTGTCCACCCAGCTTTCAAAGCTGTTTTCCGCTTCTATGCCATTGCTTCTGGCATTATAACGCGCAAGTGCAGCGCTGGATACAATTCCGTCAGCAAGCATAAATATAATAAGGAGCCAGGTAATGATTTTTCCAATTTTCACCGGAATCTTCTCGATCAGCCTGGAAACAGGCGGATAGAATATTTTAAACCATGCCACTGCAGCAAATCCCCAGAAAAAACAGTACAGAAGATTGATTCTTCCACCAAGGTTAAACGGGATATCGCTGTAATCCCAGAATACGGTTCCAAACACGATTTCTGTGAAAACACTGCAGATATATTCATAGGCACCACCAAGAAATGTACCCATCCAGAAAAGGAACTGCTGGGAGCGGTTTCTGTATTTATAGAGAAGGGCTGTAACCGCTGCAATGGCAAGTCCCCACACAATACTGAAATCTCCCCATACCACACTGCTGCGCTCATCCAATATCCGGCTGTGATCCTGCAGAAAATAGTCTCTGTAATATCTCCAAGAAATGCGCCGATAAAAAACAGCAGTACGATTTTATAAAAGCTGCAGCCGTAGGCAAAAATCTCCGGATGTGCCTCTTCGCTCTCCGTGTGCTGCTTCTGAGGATAGGCTTTGGTAATTCGACGATTTACAACATCATCAATTTTTGCCCCAAGCTTCTTTGTTGCGGAATCAATATCCCGGTCAGCAGCGATCCATCTTTCAGGATTCTTGCTGTGCCCAAAAAGGATGGTCAGTGTGGCAATAGCATCCACTGCCAGAAATCCCATCAGAACCAGTATGAGAATTCTGCTTATAAGTCCCGGAAGAAGACTGTACAAAGACATGCAAAGCCCGTTTCCAATTTTGATCACAAATACACCAAGAAGACCCCAGACACAGGAGTCGGTACGCTGACATATCCATCCAGATTCCACTTGATATTCCGGTAATCCCACCATCTTTCGTGATACCACATCTCAATTAAATGACCAGCGATCCATTCAAGCAGGGAAGCTACAATGGCACAGCCAAGAAACAGCCAGATGCCCGTCAGTTCTCTTGTAAATGCAGTAATGAAGAATCCGCCGAATCCATAGATCAGACAGAATGGTCCATTAATAATACCTCTGTTTGCGAATTTCTTCTGTTTCAGGGAAGCAAGGACTGTCTCAAGCACCCATCCTGCAAAGGAATAGATGAGAAACAGCCATAGTAATTTCCAGATCATATGCATGTCTCCTCTTTTGTTTATTGAAATATAAAAACGTTCCGGGAAAACCCGATTAGAATATCATAGCACAATAGAGCGTGTTTGAAAAAGGTTTTCTGCAAGATGTATGTCACAATAAAGGCGCCGTAACGGGCTACGACAACTGAATTCGGGCAAAATATACCGCGGGGTGGGGCGTGCAGATTGTGGGAATAATTTTTCAAACACGCTCTGACCCCAAGAATAAAGCCTGTATTCCAGCTGCTGGTTCTCATAAAATTTACATTCTATGCCAACAGTCTGAAAATACAGGCTTTTCATTTTTATTTTATGCCTCCCGGATAACCCCTCTCGGACAGGCCTCCTTGCAGGCTCCGCATCCTGTACACTTCTCATAGTCAATATGTGCACAGAAATTCTCAACGGTAACCGCACCGTTCGGGCAGGTCTTCTCGCACTTCTTACAGCCGATACATCCAATCTCACAGGCATCCATCACCTGTTTGCCCTTATCATGGGAGCTGCAGTCCACAGCCACTTTCTGGTCGTACGGAATCAGCTCGATCAGATGTCTCGGACATTTGGCAACACATTTACCACAGGCTTTACATGCTTCTTTATCTACTACTGCAATGCCATCTACAATATGAATGGCATCAAATGGACAGACCTTTACGCAGCTACCAAAGCCACAGCAGCCATATGTACAGGTCTTTGCTCCGCCGTTTGGCACGAAAGGAAGCATCTCGCAGTCTTCCACTCCAGTGTAAATATACTCTTCTTTCGCTTTTTCACAGGTTCCGGAGCATTTTACATGAGCTACCTGACGGGCAGTCTCAACTGCCGCCTGTCCCATAATACCGGCAATTATTTTCCCAACAGGCTCGCCGCCTACCGGGCAACGGTTTACAGGCGCTTCACCTTTGGCAATTGCTGCTGCCAGACCATCACAGCCCGGATATCCGCAGCCACCACAGTTATTTCCAGGAAGAGCTTCTCTTATGGCAACTTCCTTCTCATCAATTTCAACAGCAAATTTTTCCGGCTGCTCCAAGAAAAACACCGATGAAGAGGCCTACTGCTGCAACCAGAATTGTTGCTGCTATAATCGCACTAATATTCATCCGACGCCTCCTTAAATTAATCCTGAAAATCCGAAGAACGCAATCGCCATCAGTCCAGCTGTCAGAAGAACGGTTGGAAATCCCTGGAAAGCTTCCGGAATATCGTTGTAGGCAATTTTCTCACGGATTCCTGCCATCAGCACAATAGAAATGGAGAAACCAAATGCTGTTGCGAAACCGTTTACAGTGCCTTCCAGAATATTGTAATCCTTCTGCACGTTTGTAAGAGCCACACCAAGAACTGCGCAGTTTGTGGTGATCAGAGGCAGATACACGCCAAGTGCTTTGTAAAGAGAAGGCATACTTTTCTTCAGGAACATTTCTACGAACTGCACCAGTGCTGCAATGATCAGAATGAACACGAATGGTCTGAAGGTAAGTCAGATCAAGCGGCTGAAGGATCAGCTTGTAGATCACACTTGTTACAAAGGAGGACAAGGTGATTACAAAAATAACCGCACCGCCCATACCAGCTGCCGTATCTGTAGTCTTGGAGATCCAAGGAAAGGGCAAAGTCCCATGAACTGGCTCAGGACTACGTTATTTACCAGCGCAGAGCTTACAATGATCAGTAATAATTCTTTCATCTTCTCTTACCCCCTTTTTCCCGAACACATGGAATTTCCGCAGGAAGCACAGCCACCCTTGCAATCCGGATTGCTTGGATCGATGCCCCGTTTTGCAGCACCAATCTTGAATTTGTTCTGAAGCGCAGATAAAAATGCAAGGACAAAAAATGCGCCAGGTGCAAGAATAAAGATGGTTACCGGCTCATAGCCCATTTTTCCTGCTGCAGCGTCTGCAAGAGGAAGGATCTGTTTGCCGAAAATACTGCCGGCACCGATCAGCTCACGTACTGCTCCGATGCAGGTGATGCTTAAAGTAAATCCAAGTCCCATTCCAATACCATCAAAAAGTGAGGGAATTGGTTTGTTCTTGGATGCATAAGCCTCTGCTCTTCCCAGGATGATACAGTTTACAACGATCAGCGGAATGTAAATTCCAAGGGAAGAATACAAAAACGGAATAAAGCCCTGGAGAAGCATCTGCACAATTGTTACAAAGGATGCTACAACAACAATGTAAGCAGGCATACGCACACTGTCCGGAATAAAATTACGGAGCAGGGAGATCATCAGGTTGGATGCTGCCAGAATCACCGTTGTGGTAAGTCCCATTCCGATACCATTGATTGCAGATGTGGTGATGGCCAGTGTTGGACACATACCAAGCATCAGCACAAAAGTAGGATTTTCTTTGATAATACCATTTATCAGTCGTTCAGATGGTGTATTCTTTTTCATTTCTGGCTGCCCCCTTTCTCATAACGGAATGCGGCAAGTCCTGCATTGACGCCATTTGTCATGGCATTTGTGGTAATTGTCGCACCACTTAAAGCATCGATCTCATCATCAGAGGTGGCACCAGTTTTTGTGTAGGTAAATTTCTCTACGTTCTTATCCTTGAACTGATTTTTAAAATCATCTGTAGTTGCACGCATACCAAGACCAGCGGTCTCACTGATGGATAAAATGGAAATTCCGTTCAGAGTTCCATCATCTGAACGCCCATGGCAAACTGAATGTCCCCGCCATAGCCTTCTGAGGTTGTTACGGTAAAGGCATAGCCAAGTTCATTTCCCTGGTCATCCTTTGCCAGCATGACTTCATCAATATTCTGAGCTTTGAAACCGTTTTCATCCAGATAGCTTTCCAGATCCGTATCCTCACCGCTTGTAACTGTCTCGAAGCTGGCTGCATCAGCAAATACTGCCTTATATGCCTCTTCTTTCTCTTTCGCCTGCTGGCTTGCAATCGGACCTGCTGTAATATCGTTTACAAGACCAAGAAGCAGCCCGGAAACCAGTGTGATCACGGTCAGCGCAAGAGTATCTTTTACGATCTTATTTTTCATTTCTTCGCGCCTCCTTTTCCAAAAGCAACCGGACGGGTGAAACGCTCAATCTGAGGTACCAGCAGGTTGCAGAAAATAATCGCATAGGAAACGCCCTCTGCGGAAGCTCCGAAAATACGGAAAATTCCGGTAAGAACACCAAGACAGACGCCATATACATACTGCCCCTTTGGTGTAATGGGCTTGTAACGTAGTCCGTCGCCATAAACCATGCACCAAGCATAAGACCACCACCACAGAGATGGGTGAGCAGATAATTTACATCAAAGCCTTTGCCGGAAGCGAGCATGTAGATGATCACAAATACTGCAAAGCTGCCGATATAGGTCAGCGGAATTCTGGCGCTGATCACTTTGTAGCAAAGCAGGATTGCTGCACCGATCAGGATGGCAATTACAGATGTCTCTCCAATGGTTCCCTGGATATTACCAAAAATCAGATTCTTAACCGGAACGGAGGAGCCTGCCACAAAGCCATGGTCACGAAGAGCGGCCAGAGGAGTGGCTCCTGTCACACCGTCAACAACACCTTTAAAGCTGTCTGATACAGAAAAATCTGTCATCTTGCCAGCAAAGGAAATCATAAGGAAACAGCGGGCTGCCAGGGCCGGATTCATAAAGTTCTGTCCAAGACCGCCAAAAAGCTGTTTTACCACAATAATTGCAAAAATACTGCCGAGCACCGGATCCAGAGCGGAATTCCTGCCGGCATATTCAGGCCGATAAGAAGTCCGGTTACCACTGCACTGAAATCCTTCACAGTGTTCTTTTTGTGCATAAAATGATCATATAACCACTCTGCAAGCGCTGCTGAACCGGTGGATACCACCAGAACGGCAAGAGCCTTTAATCCATGATTATAAATTCCCATAAGGGCAGCAGGCAAAAGCGCTATGACAACCAGCTGCATGATTTTTGCAGTGGTCATCCTTGCCCGGACATGGGGATTAGATGATACATTAAACATTTGTTCCATTCGTTTCTTCCCCCTTATTATTTCTTCTTCCTGCTTGCCAGAACCATTTTACGCATGGACTTAATGCTCTGGGTCAGCGGACGTTTGGCCGGACAGATGTAACTGCAGCAGCCGCATTCACAGCATTCCATTCCATCAAACTTCTGGAAGCTCTCCATATCGCCGCGCTGTGCAAAGGTCGCAAGTCTTGCCGGAATAACATGTCCGGGACAGACACTTACACAGCGTCCGCAGTTAATGCAGGCTGTCTCTTCCTCTTTCGCATCTGATACCGGGTCACTCTGCATACACAGAAGGAAGAAGAGGTCTTCACACATGGTACATGAAGATCATACATGGCAAATCCCATCATAGGACCGCCGGAAATCACCTTACCGGCATGCTCCTTCAGGCCACCGGCTGCGTTCGATCAGTTCGGCCATATCCGTTCCTGTACAGACTTCAAAATGTGCCGGACGGTTGATGCCCTTACCAGTTACTGTGAAAATCCGCTTCATGATCGGTCTTCCAAGTGCCACTGCGTCATAAATACTGCATATTGTTTCAACATTATCTACAATACATCCGGCATCTGCTGGAAGCATGGATGAGTTGATTTCTCTTCCTGTCACTGCATAGATCAGGGTACGCTCACCACCCTGGGGATATTTGGTCATCAGTTCTTTTACTTCGATATTCGGGACTCCGGCAGCCAGTTCTTTCATTCTGGCAATACAATCCGGCTTATTGTCCTCAATGCAGATACAACCCTTTGCATTTGGAAAAAGTCCGACTACGATTTTCAGTCCTTCCACAACCTTTCTCCGGCTGATCCATCAT
>ENA-OQCX01001105-OQCX01001105.1-human-gut-metagenome-genome-assembly--contig:-NODE-1105-length-13015-cov-2.428926_pt1 | contig 13015 bp, 23 predicted proteins | sample MGYA00242762_ERZ504587 | MGnify/ENA primary metagenome ERZ504587 (study PRJEB26092, sample SAMD00036337) | human gut metagenome | host: Homo sapiens | study: EMG produced TPA metagenomics assembly of...
AATGCGGTCAGAAGGGCGTAGGACTGGTTGACCTCAGTCATCAGCGGCGCAGGCCGGAAGAGCCCAGTTCAAGACCCATCCTGCGAGGAAAGGCGGTGAAGGTAACCGCATATCGTCCCGGAGTGGATTCGGGCGCTATCTGCATCTGCAGCCCGATATAGGCGTCGCTCTCCGGACGGATATATACATGGCCCACCGTGCTGGGGCAGACCTTCAAACGGCCCATACTCATTTCCTCAATCAGCAGGGCCGCCTTTTGGAGCTTCTCCAGCTCATTTTGATGTTCGTGCAAGCAAATCATCCCCATTTCCGTCAAAGAGTGTCATTTGGGAGGGCATTGTCCGGTTTCTCTCCTGCGGATCATAGTTGGCGATGATCAACTCCGGGAACTGGCACCCATTGTCGTACCGCTGCTTGATGTTGTTGATGCGGGTGGTTTCCATCAGAAAAATTCCCGGCTGGTCGTACAGCCTCCGCACAAAAGCATCGTCGTTGTAGGACAGCAGGAACTTTCCCTGGATGGAGAGGAGGGTGTCCCTCAAACGGATGTGATCTGCTTCGGTGAATCCATTCTCACCGATGTTCTGGTAATACCCCTCTGTGGCATGGTAGGCGGGTCGAGATAGAAAAAGCTCACCGGACGGTCGTACTGGCGGATCAGCTTTTCGAAGTCCTTGTTCTCAATAACGACCTTCGCCAGCCTGCGGTGGGCCTGTTCAATTAGAGGAAAATTAGACCGGATATCGTGGGGCTGGCTGCCGAAGCTGGTCAATCCCGAAGCATAGGAATAACGGATCAGCTGATAGAACCATGCAGCCCGCTGGACATCACTTGCGGGGCTGTCCCGTGCCAGCGCCGCCCGGACAGCATCGAAATCCTCTCTTGCATTCAGCACAAACCGCAGGGCCTCCATGAGTTCTTCCGGTTTTTCCCTGACACAGCGGTAGAGATTGACCAGTAGCCCGTTGAAATCGTTATAGACCTCGAAATCATTTCCGGGTGGTTTGTGAAAGAGAACCCAGCCACCCCCGCCGAAGACTTCAATGTATCGCTCGTAGTATATTGGAAACAGACTCACGATCAGCTCCCGCAGCCTTTTTGCCGCCGATCCAGGACATGAAGCTGTTCAGTTGCCATCACCCCCCTTCAGGGCAGGCGGGTCTGGTCGGTGTCAAACTGTTCCAGGGAGCGGTTCAGACCGTGGATGGCGGCGGCGATACCGCTGATCCTGCGGGTCAGATGCCCAATGGTTGCCCGCACCTCCTGCTCGGTGGCGGCGTAAAAATAGCCGCTGGAGTTGCTGGCAATCGGGATCCCGGCCCGGCGCAGCTGATTGACAAGCTGCCGAAGCTCTGTGCCCTTGATGGAAAAGGTCCGTTCCAATTCCCGGCTGGTTGCGGCGCACAAAGCACCCGGATGGTATCGCCTCAGATGCTCCGCAAGCAGTTCCTTCTGCATGGATGCCTCCTTTCCGGGGCGTTTTTCCGAAAAAGGCGCAAAAAAACAGGGACCGTTATCCCTTGCGGAAAAACGGCCCCTGTGTGTTCTTATTCTGTTGTTACCGGATCACCCCCAACCCTCGCAGAAGCAGGACACAGTCCAATGCTCCCTGGCGGTAGAGGTGTCTGCACTGGCGGCAAGTAACCTGGTTCAATTGCCGGATATAATCCAGCATCAGTTTGCGGTGCTGTTCATCCAGCTGTGCGTCCTGTCGGATCTGGTCGCTGATGTGGGAGAGAGCAGCCTCCCCGCCAGCTTCAGGCAGCTTCTGATCCAGCTCCTGCAAAGCGGTTTCGATGAGGCGGTCTATGGTATCCTGCAGGATCTCTTTTCGCTCATCCATTGGAAGCACCTCCTATTTGCTCCACAACACTATCACACACTCTATGGAATAGCGATACCAAAATCCAATAAAAATACCGCCTTCACATTGTCTGGGCTGTCATCGGCGATCCACCCAAATCACTGTACTCGTAACGGAGTTCCCCTCCATTCCATGCAACATAGCCGTGGTCGGTGGCGCTCAGACCATGCTTTTGGATATACCATTCGGCATAGCTCTTTCCGTCAAAGCATTTGGCCAGAAAGCTGTCTCGGTCAATAATCCCACTTTTGACCGCCAGCTCGAAGCCGAATCTGCCAAGCTCGACCTCGGGGTATGAAGCAAAGTGCTGGAGGTTCTGGGAAAAGTCCAATGCCTGATCCAGCCGGTGGCAGTCCTCCAGTTCCAGAACAGCCTGCCATTTATCCATCCAGTACGCCTCACCCTGGCCCTGTTCTGCCCATACATATCCAAAGTCAATGGCATGGCGCACAAGTTCGCTGGCTGAGTCATACTGGGAAAGGATATCCATCAGTTGGGGCAGACAGCAGTCCACCTCCAAAGCGATGCACTCGTTGAGGCTCTCTGCCTGCATTGCGTCCATGCCCAAAAGCAGTTCATCCGGATAATGGGGATCCGTGTATTCCCCGGCGTCGGGAACCCTATCCAGACGCCCTCCATATTGGAGCGGCTGGCCAGCTTGATACGGATGCGTAATCGCCGGTTGTGGGGAGTTCTGAGAGGTTTTTATCCGGTTGATGTTTTGGGGCAGCACTGCGCCGGATATAATGGCCTCGCAAAACACGCCGGAGCTCCTCCTGCCGGAACATCTGCAACATAGGCGGGAGAGAAATAGGGGCGGGCAGCATCCGGAACCTGCTCCAGATGCTTCATAACAAACTGGCCCAAAGCGTCCTCGTCCCCGGCGCTGTAAAACAGCTCATAGCAGTGAAGCTGACCGGCTTTTTCGATGGCTTCGCTGGCTGTTTCAGGCTTCTCCAGCTTCATCGCACCGCGAAACAGGAGCTGCTCCTTTTCCGTCATGGCGGCAAACCGCTGTTCCAGCCACTCGTATTCAGATTTGGTCAGTTCCAGTCCGTCCAGTGTATCCATCAATTGAACAAGTGCCTGTTCTTCTGCCATATCAGATCATCTCCATTCCGTTCTGCTCCGGGGCTTCATGGAGAGACTGAACGGGCTGACCGTCCAGTCTGCGGATCAGCCCATATTCTGTGATGACACCATTCCTATCCTCCAGAAGCTCTCTGCCGATCTCCGCTGACTGACCCGTCTGGAAAAGAGCCTCCGGCAGATCCGGGTATTTCTCCCGCAGCACCAGTTCCGCATAACCCCATGGTTGGGCCACATCTGGACGGAGCTCATATTGGTCCAGATCCTCCATCAATCGGATGGCATCCTGCAGGCCGGAACAGCCGCTTGCTTCCAGAATCGCCTTATATTTTATAATGGCGTCCTCATTCCAAATACGCTGCTTCTGTTTGAGCAGGGTGGCCATTTTTTCCGCAGGGGCAAGCCCACCTGCATCTGCTATTGCGTCGTTAATCATCTCCCGAAGGGAGGGGATCAGGCATTCCACGCACTGGAACCCGCACTCCTTCTCGGAGTTGGCCCCCACCTTATCAATGGCCTGCCCTATGGCGTTTCCGACAGCAGGAAGATTCAGAAATATGCTTTTATCGCTGTCATACGCCGGGTCGTCAAAACGGCCCATGGTCACTTCCAGCACCACCGGAGAGCCTGACCGGTCAAAATAGGCCATCTGACCAGGCCGATACACTTCCTCAAACGACTCTCCATTTGATTCCATATAGCCGCAGCTGGTAAATACGCCGCCGATGGTCTGGCGATGTTCTTCGCCAAAGACTCCAGAAGACGCCCATGATAGCCGCTGCCCGGTTCGGTGGTGTCCAGCAGGCACATGGCCTCTTTCGTAAGCATCTCGTTTTCATACAAAAAACGCCCCCAGGCTTCATCATTGAAAACATCGGGAGAATATGGCAGTCTGCATTGAATGTAAGGTTGATAAGCCTGGGAATCGGGATGGATTTTGTGCCACGGGCCTGTTCCATTTTCAGCAGGCCATCCATGGAAAGCAGTTCCACACTGGTCAGCATGGTCAGCCGCATTGCAAAGAGGTTCAGTTCATAGAGATTTTGGGCGCCACCGATGAGTTCGGAGGAGAGGCCGGCCCACCAACTTCGTGTCAGCTCAATGCCGCAATTCCGGCCATCGGGGATCCGCGCCTTTTGGAGCGCATCATGAAACTCTGCCCAGGTTGCAGGAAGCTTCAGTGTGATAGCAGTTTCATATCCTCTGGGTCCGCCGTTGCTGATTTCAACCTCAAACGCTTTTTTCTGATAATCCAATTCGGCACCTCCTAACTGAGCGTCATGCCCATCGGCTCTTGCTCATAGGCTTTGGGATCTGCGCCGGGGACATCCCAACCGCACATACTGCCCACCTCCATGGCCTTACGCTGCCACATGGTGACACCCATCTCCTCATTCAGCTGGTCAGCCAGTTCTACATTTTTCTCTTTATCTCCGGTATCCCAATCAGAGGGGTAGTACCCGGTTTCGCCGCGCTTGATGCAGATCAGCTGGCCGGTGGTGAGCAAGGTAGAGAAGCACAGTTCCGGCAGTCCCTTTGCAATTCTGGGCGCAAACAGTTCTTTCTCTGTCTGGATGCTCCAGTCATCGCTGTTCCACAGATGAACATAGAGCTCTCCGCCATCCACAGAAATCTCACGCTGTTCAAAGCCTTCGCCCCAGCCGTCCGATGCCTGACCTGAGATGTACTCCTTGAGGGTATCCAGTTCGTGGGCGGAAAGTTCTCCGACCACGCGCATTCTGCCACACCCCAGAGCTGTCCATTGCGCTCCTCTACGGTGAACACAGCAGAACGCACCTTCCTGTTGACCTCATCATCCACATCATACCAGTGCATGATGCCGTTTTCGTTTTCCTCCGGCATACGGTTTCCAACGAGGGCCTTGAGTATCTGGCCCTCGTAATTACGGAGCCGTTACCCTCCAATTCTGTGCCGGTGTCCTCGATGTCGCCCCATTCGTTCCGCTCATAGAGATCGGCTGTAAGGGGCATATACAACTTCATAGTGGTGGGCTCAGGCGGCAGGACGGAAAAACTGTCCTCTCCGATGATTAGGGCCAGACAACTGCCATTGTCCCACTTCACATGGAATTGTCCGATGTCGTCGATACTTTCCAGCGTGCCCATGGTGCCGGACGGCACTGGGTGATACGGATCTTTCATCTCTCTGAGCTTGATTCGGCTCCCAGCGGGGTACTGGTTCCGCAGAAAAGCCAGCCATTCTCTCGGCACATTGTTCATCAGGTCATTCCTCCATCGTCATGCCCTCTTGGGGCGTATTTTCATAATCCTCCAGCGGGCGGGGATTCTCCTCGCCGTAGAGGTCGTACAGGATATCGTCCACCTGCTTGCGGATTGCGGGATCATCGGTCAGGGTTTCGTAGCGGAAGCCGGTAACAGGGTGATTCGGAAGCTCATCTCGGATGCATTGGAGGAAAGTCTCCGCATCCGTATATTCCTGCTGTTCGCCGCTGGCAAATGTCACCCGGCCTATCACCGCCGCCTGCTCCGCCAGATTCTGCCGCTGGACTCGGAGATCAAAGGCCGTCAGGTATGCCTGATAGTCGCCGGGGACAGGGTTGCAGCGCAGACAGTAGCGGTAATTCTCCGTCTCTACGATGTAGCCGTAGTTCGATGGCCAGTTGCCAACCTCACCGCCGTGGCTCCAGCAGTATTTGCTCATGCTGGACAGGTCCTTCAGGACGCCGGTATGCAGTTCATCCACGACCTGCTGCAATTCCGCCTTGAATTCCGGAGAATTCAGCTCCTCGGGGCCTCGGGGCCACCATGTATGCCAGAACTCCTTCCCCCGGTGACCAAAGTCCATTCGGACATGACCGATGCAGCCAAGCCGCTGGTCCTCCTCCGGCTTCATGGCATAGAAAAGGCCCGCTTCATCGAAAGAAGCGGGCCTGATCTGATAACGGGAGGGGATTGGCATTTCATGCTGGCGGCAAAAATCTATAAGGGTGATTTCCTCATCAAGAAAATCGGTTTGTCCTTAACATCAAGGTAATCCTGACCATCGGGGAAGATGACTGGTTCCGGCGTAAGGATGGAACCAGCATAGTTGACGATAACCCGCGCCTCCAGCGTACTGATCAAATCGGGGTCATAGTCACTGCCACGCAGATCGTAGACATACCAGCCATCTGGCACGGTAGATCGATCCACCCTTGAATCTGAAAACAAAGCGGGCTTCCCAAGCAGTTCGATGTGCTGCATGGAATCGCTCCAGACATTGATGGTCATTGTATCCCTCCTATTTCCACCGTATTTTCCCATGCTTCCTGATCTTTGAGGGAGGCTCTTATCTGGCGTATAAATCATCCAGCGCAGGAGACTCATAGCCCCAGAATCCAGCAATTTCCCGCATCAGCCTTTCACATTCTGTCACCGATTCTCTGGCGCCATCGGACCCCAGACTGGAAATCATATCAATCGCGTAGAGGTATAACCCCTGTATCACAGCGTCCCTATGCTCCTGTGTAGGAGTCCATTGGTGAACTGCCTGATCCACTTCCTGTATCTTCCGGTCAAAGGCCGTCACATGGTCTACTGTTTTGGCATCTAAGCCCCAGTAGCCTGCCAGTTCGTCTACCAAGCGGCGGAGGGCGGAAATCTGTTCCTTGCCTGCATCTCCTGCTTTCTGCCGCAGCTCTGCGGCATATTCTGTCAGGCCGTCAACGCATTTGGAGATTAGGGCTTTATCCTTCCGGGCTTGCGGTTCCATAGCGTTGATCAGTTCATCTAAAGTCATTCTCAATATCTGCACCTCCTTATCCCCAGTCATTCGGTATTCGACACGAACACTACCACACTCTGACAGCAATAGCTATCTGAATTTTTTGGCCTTGAAAATACAGCTGATTACCGCTGCACCATTCAATCCGATTTCTTTATGAACACCACCACGACAGATGGTCCTCAATTTCAGATGCCTCATTCTATTCTCCCCCACTGAGGCCCTGTTGCGCTTGATATGCTTCGGCCGGGTCTTCCGACATCAATTCCTCCAGAGCCATTACTCCGAAATAGGACACATAACCATAGGCGCTGAAACGGCCATTTTCCTGTTGGATGCGGTGCTGCCCATAGCCCTCATAATCGTAGAAGGCATCCAGATGGTCATCATATCCAAACCGGCCGGACTCTTGGATCATGTATTTCCCATATTCTTTTGGAGTGTGGACGCCGGGAATAAAGTCGAACTGATCCAGATTTTCAGCCAAACGACAGATCTCACCGGCATTCTCAGGTTCTGCGAATATGATTACAGCTTCCAGCTTGGCCCTGTCTTTTTGATCCAGTTTTGCAATGGCTCCGCACATGGCATTGAGTGAATCCAGGCTGTCCCGCTTTTCATCCAGTATCTCGCCGACCTCTTTCTGAAGCAGGAATACATCTATCGTGTAGTCCGCATGGTCAGGATCCTGCCAGCCTGTCCGCAGCAGGGTGCGGCGAATCTGCTGCTCTGACGCGGGGAGCCAAAGCAGCTCCGGGGCTTGGTTTTCTGCCGGTACAATTTTCAATCCCATGCCGCTGTTGTCATAAAGATATTCCGGAAACTGCCGCCCATTGTAGAGCGGCTCCAATTTCATGCCGTTGTCGTAGACCACGCCGTAGGGGGTGACTGTCCCGGCTTCGCTGTCGATGAGCAAATAGGCGGTTTCGGTTCCATCCAGCGCCTCCAGATCTTCTGTTCTGGCACAGCCCCATTCAAATTCATGTAATGTTCACGCCCGATTTTTTCAAGGTCGGAAAAATCGGTGATCACAGTGATCTTCTGACAGCAGAAGGTCAGATTGATGAGATCCTTTATTTCCGAGAGCCCCAGCTTGTGGGCCATCCCCTGGAACTGGGCGGCCTCTCCGTCATCGAAGCTGTCCAGCCGCTTGGCAGATAGTCCAGCTCATCAAGGGTGACCTGTGTGCCGATCAGAGTGTTCAGGACGGTATAGAAGCTGTCCAACTCATCCACCTGACAATCCTGCCGGAGTGTATCGCCGATCTCCAGGGGTCCCAACAGCTCTATCGTGCTGTCATAGTTCTGATTGGGAATGGGGAAGGGGATCGTGGCCTGTCCATATTCCGGATGCTGGGCGTTGCTCAGTACCACTTGGAGCACATATCTCATTTTTTCACCTCCGCAGCTATGATCGTTTTTCCATACCGGGCGATCAGCATAGCGTTGAGAATATCACCGAAGGCTTCGCTGCTAACCTGTTCCTCGTCCGCCAATTCTGCGGAGGTAATGAGTAGCTTCCCGCAGTAGAGGCCCTTGGCTGCTCTGTACACCGGATAGTCCCTCGGGTCGATCCCCCGCAGGGAAACGGAGGAGAAGTCGATCCTGCCGTGAGATATATGGGGAAGCACTCTCCGCCAGAGCGATGCGGGAGGAGAGCAGATAAACCGCCGCCAGCTTCTGGGGGCAGATAGAGGCTGTGCCGGCTCCGGCACTCAGGACAGCCTGTGCCGATGGCCGGTTCCAGCGCAAGAGGAAGCGTATTCCCTTTGGAAAGAGAGCTGGCCCGCTTCCATAACTTCTGGTGGCCTGCCATGCGGAGGCATCTCTCCGCAAGCTCCTGATAGCCAATAGTCCCTGCTTCCAACCGCTCCGGAATGTATGGGCAAACAGATTCCTGACAGGTGTGCCGCATATAGCTCCGGCAGTAGGTGCAGTCCACATCCTCTTTTTTGTAATGGAATCTGCACAGGACCATCATCCGCCGCCCCGTTTCTGAAAGCCGGGAACACTCATCATCATCCGTTCCAAACCGGCCAACGGAGTGTCTTGTGAAAAATATTTTGTCATTGCTGTTCCTTTCCGCATAAAAAATGGGGCCTGCTTATCTGCCTATCAGCAGATGCAGGCCCCGTTCTTCCGGTACTCTTACAGATTCATTTGTGGTTCCTGTCCCTGGCTTTGCTCCAAACGCTCTGCCAGATCCGGGACGGTGTATTCGATCTTTGTTCTTGAAGTCTGCAGGGCCTTGAGCTGGCCATCCTCCGGCTCAGGTCCCTCATCCAGCAGATAATCTGTGGCCCGATAGAGCTGGGTTAACTCCTCCGGTGAAAAAAGCTGGGCTTTGGAGATCAGCCCGGAGCGGACGGCGAAGTCCTGTTTGGCTCCTTGGAAATCCTCCTCATAATAATGTCCATGACTCACCCCGGTCCTGTCATGATCCCAGATCCATGTGACAAATTGATAACCCCAGCCGTTTTCCAATTCACGCCCAGCCAGCACTGCGCCGCCAAAATCCGCCAGCAGATGGAATTTCTCACTCAGACCGCTGGCATGAAGGAGGGGGGCGGTCTGGACCGCTTCAACATAGGCATACACTTCATCTGCAGTCTGGGCAACTTTATGGTATAGTTCACCGGCTTCCGGCTGATTGCTTCCGGCAGGGAGGAGGAACACATCACTCCCCGCCGAAACAGAGAGAACCGGCTGGTTGTTCAGCAGCACTGTCAGCCGGTTCTTCTCCGGATGGCCTGCGGTGATTCCAGCTGCCCGCAGGCGGCGGGCTAACTCTGCAAAATATTTATTTTCCAAACTCATTCCTCCCCTGAAAATGAAAAAGCCGGAACCTCTTTTGAGATTCCGGCAGAAAAGAAAAAGCGGCAAATATTCCCCGCAGGAAACACCGCCGCTCTTTTCCGTTCTCTATATCATCTGATACCCGCGGGTTTGACTCTTATCAGAGTGAATAGCGCAAGGTCAAATATCGATAAAATGAGGCCCGTAGATTTACTCATCTACGGGCCTCGGAAGCCTTGAAAACACTGGGCTTTTACACCCAATATCTTTTTTAGCCTCCCTTTTTGGAGCGGGAAACGGGATTCGAACCCGCGACTTTCGGCTTGGGAAGCCGACGCTCTACCGCTGAACTACTCCCGCACTGTCTGATATAATAGCATATCCGCTCAAAAAAATCAATCCCCTTTTCTGGAGAAAGCAGAGCCTTTTTTTACGGCGGCTGTATTTGTCATGGCAGGAAATTGATCGTAATTCGTCAGGATTGCATAGGCAGAATCAATTTTAGCGCAAACGAGAAGCGCAATATAACGATCACTAGCGATCAAACGGGCATGGGAGAGCTTTTCGGATTCATTGGGGGAAAGCGTTTGAAAGGTTTTAATCTTCATCTGGATATGGGCGTTGAGCGCTTGGGTGATTTGCTGCCCACTTTCGCCCTCTTTTAAATAGAAAATAGCAATTTCGTCTGCGCTCGTATTAATTGTGCTCATATACACCGCGTAATCATCCACAAGGGTCAAGTCAAAGTCATAATGCAAAGGGATCGTTTCTGGCTCCAATTTTGCCATATAGTCAATCGGCACCTCCTGAATAATGGCGGTAGCGATTGTATTCGCCGAGGCAATCGGGGCAGATTCAACGGCGGATTCTTTATCAACCGCCGGAGCACCGCAGGCGGAGAGCGCACAGATCATCAGTGCTGTTATGAGAATGAGGGCTGTGATAGAGGTAAATTTACGAAGGCTCATCACCTGTATGCTCCTTTCTATAAACATTCTTTTCCCACTCAACTGAAAGGAACGTGTGGTTCCATGAAAGTGATTGGTGTAAAGCTGACGATATTATAGCATAAAAAACCACGAAAGACACTACAAATTGATTACAATTTTTGTGCGTTCCATGTATTTTTTAAAAATTTGAAAAGATATTATGTACAATATTCACCAAACAAGGAGATGCGTGGAAGAGAATCGCCTGTTTGCCCTGTAACTGGGATCGTGATATAATAGCACCAAACAATATTGTTTGATGCTTTAGAAGCTGGGCGTTTTGCGAGCTTGGCATCATCCTATCAAATTGTTTTCTGTGAGGAGGAGCGCTGGATTGGAGCATTCTATTTACGGCTGGATTGAAGCATATGCCCGCGGGCTGTGCGATACGGATTCCTTCACTGGGGAAATTACCGCACTGTGTTGCCGCGGCCTGCCATGGAGGGGGTTTCCGAAGCGGAAGCGCTGCTGCTGGAACAATTGTGTGCAGGTGCGCAGCGATTCTTCGACGGTAGCGATGCGTATCCGGGCAGAGATCAGCTGGATGAGGCGCAATTTCATCGCTTTTTTGTCCGTTTATATCCGGAGTTGAAAAGACAGATGCCCCATGCGGTTTGCAAAGAGTTTTCTGATTAAGAAGGATGCAGTCATTATGCCCGCTTTTTCAACGCATTATTTATTTGCAAGGGAACTGATGGAGCAGATTGAGGCCATGACTCCGGAAACACGGCTGGATCCGGACGCCGTATACTATGGCACACAAGGGCCGGACGTGCTTTTTTTTCATCGGATTCTGCCCACGATGCCGGGGAAAAGTTGCAACCCGGCCGGCTCGCGAATGCACCGTGCAAATCCCAACGTTCTTTTTGAAGCGATGCTTCGGTATGCTCAGGCGTTGCCTGAGGCTGGGCGGGATCAGGCCCTATCCTATATTTATGGATTTTTGTGCCACTATGCGCTCGATCGAGTTGCGCATCCCTATATTTATGCAACACAATACCGGATCATCAAGGCACGCCATATTTGGTATCTCAAAGGCGTTGTCCACAATCAAGTGGAATATGAGATTGATATGCTAATGCTGCATAGGCACTTGCAGGTGTTTCCGCGCGGAAGTTTGAAACTAGGGAGGTGCTCTCTATGGATGCCGCCCTTCTCGATGTGATGGCCGGCGTGCTTTCCTTTGCGGCGCAGGAGGCATTGCATGTTTCTCTCTCTCAGGCGCAGGCGCGGCAGTCGTTTTGTGATACGCGCACGATGCAGTCTCTCCTGACGGATCGTCATGGCTGGAAACTGCCGGTCATGGCACTGATTCAGCTCCCGGTTTATCCTTTCCTCGGCCCCTGTCTGACGTCGATGCTGCGCCGGACGCAATCCAGTAAGCGATGGGATTATGCCAACGATCAGAAAGGGCAGTGGGCTTACCCGGCAGCGCCTGACCGGGTGAGTGAGGAGAGTTTTGAGGAGTTGTTTGAACGCGCTAAGGCGGATGCGCTGCAACTGATCGCATCGTTCCGAGATGCGATCTCCGGGCGCGGTTCCTTAAAAGATGCGATTGGCGGGATTTCCTTCCTGACAGGCGTACCTGTAGAAGAATGAGAAAGGACTGTTGTATGATGGAAAAAATTTTGAGCTTTCAAATTGACCATACCAAATTGACCAGGGGGATGTATCTCTCCCGTGTGGATGGGGATATTGATACCTTTGATCTGCGCACGCGCCTGCCCAACCGAGAGCCCGTGATGGAAACGGTGCGATGCATACGATCGAGCACCTTTTTGCTACCTTTGTCCGCAATTCTGACGTTGCAGAGCAGGTGGTCTATTTCGGCCCAATGGGATGCCGTACGGGATTTTATTTTTTGACACGTGGATGAAGCGCCAAAAGGCAATTGATCTGACGCGTGCCGCCTTTGCCTTTATTGCCTCCTATGAGGGAGAAATTCCGGGCGCTTCGGAGCGTGAATGCGGCAACTGGCGCGACCATGATTTGGATGGGGCCAAAAAAGAATCACAAAAAATGGAAAAAATTTTGGAGAATTGGACAAGCATTCAGCTAAAATACCCAGAATAAAAGAATTTGATTGTACAAATCGCCGAAAAATAGCCGTAAAGCTTGCGGAGAACCGTCCATGTGTGTATAATGGGAACTAAATTGTAACCAAATTGTAACCATTTTGTATGGAAATCAAAGATGGAGGTGTTCCCGCATGGGGCTGAAAGATGCCAAACGGGAAAAGCCCGCGCAGGAGGAAGCCATCAGGGATACAGGCAATATAGAAACGGCGCAGGCCGTAGAAAATAAGAAGCATCAAAAGAAAAGCAAATCCGCTTCCGATTTGGCGCAATGGCAGGATGCAAAGCATCCTGGCAACGCGGCGCTTTTGTCAATCTACCGGTGGGTATCGCTGGTGGGAATGCAGACGCAGCGGTATATCAAACGGTTTTACCGGCATATTGAGCGGTATCTGAGGCTGCCGTTCCAGATGCTCCGGTTTGGCGGGCGCTTCGTGTTTGTAACGGTGGACCGGTATG
>ENA-OQCX01001106-OQCX01001106.1-human-gut-metagenome-genome-assembly--contig:-NODE-1106-length-13013-cov-9.004501_pt1 | contig 13013 bp, 19 predicted proteins | sample MGYA00242762_ERZ504587 | MGnify/ENA primary metagenome ERZ504587 (study PRJEB26092, sample SAMD00036337) | human gut metagenome | host: Homo sapiens | study: EMG produced TPA metagenomics assembly of...
CCGAATTGAATTGATACAGAGGGATTAGTACAGGACAGACCGACACAAACGGCCTATTAAAGTTAGATAGAGAATGAGTTTAATTTGGATTGTCAACATCCTGTCGGTATTCTTCCTGTGCGTGTTTTTCGCAGGAATCGTGATACCGCAGATTCTGCTCATCGCCTTCCGCAGGCGACTGTTCGACGAGCCGGACGAGCGGAAGATACATCAGTGTGTAGTGCCTCGCCTTGGCGGTATGGCCTTCAAGCCCGTAGTGTTCTTCTCCTTTGTCCTGCTTTTGGCGGTCAATGTCTCAACCGGACATGATGAGCTGCTTAAGGAAATAGGCGCAGAAGCGTTGCCATTGGCATACGCCTTCTGCGCCATCATCATGTTGTACCTTGTCGGCATTGCCGATGACCTTATCGGTGTGCGCTACCGTGCCAAGTTCTTTATCCAGATAGTCTGCGGCATCATGCTGGTGGCTGGCGGAGTGGAACTGTCCGACCTTCACGGAATGCTGTTCATCCATTCCATGCCGTCGTGGATTAGCATCCCTCTCACCGTTTTCGTTACGGTTTTCATCATCAATGCCATCAACCTCATCGACGGCATCGACGGACTGGCCTCTGGGCTGTGCAGCATTGCCTTCCTGTTCTACGGGATGACCTTCATCTGGTTCCACCAGTATCTCTATGCCATGCTTGCCTTCGCTACTTTGGGCGTACTCATACCATTTTATTATTACAAGGAAATATATATCGAAACCGAACGAATTATCATTCGAAATTTCAAACAGAAGGATGCCGAAGGGTTGTTGGAGTATCTTTCCCATCCGCGTGTGAATTGCTTTGCCGGAGACCGCCTTTGTTCCAGAGAGGCGGCATGGGCATATATGCAGTATTCCCCGAAAGACATGCTGCGCTATGCGGTGAGTCTGAAAAAAGATGACTTTATTATCGGTGACGTGTTCGCTTTGCGTGAGAATGAAGACACTTATAATGTGGGGTGGCATTTCAACAAACGTTTTGAAGGCAAAGGATTCGCTTGTGAAGCGGCAGCCGGATTGTTGGATTATCTTTTCCGAGAGGCGGGCGCACGGCGTATCTATGGATTTGTGGAAGATGACAATATCCGCTCCAAACGCTTATGCGAACGTCTTGGTATGCGCCGCGAAGGATGTTTCAAAGAGTTTGTGACATTCGTAAACAATCCTGACGGCTCCCCAAAATATGAAGATACCTGTGTTTATGCCATTCTCGAAAAAGAGTGGAATACCATCCGTCAGTGGTGACACACCAAACCTATTATGAATTAATACAAAACAAGAAGAAAATATGAACAAGCAATTCATTATCACGAATTTCGCCGCATTTGCTCTCATGCTGTTCCTGCCGACCGGATGCAGGCAGGCGGACGGCAAGCAGGATGCGGTGCAGAGTTATCGGGTCATAAAGGTCGCGGCAAGTCCGGTGGAAATCTCCGAGTCCTATTCCGCCGCCATACGCGGACGCAGGATGTGGACATCCTGCCGCAAATATCCGGGCGCATTATCCGTCTGAAAGTGAAAGAGGGTGAACGGGTGAAGACCGGTCAAGTATTGGCTGTAATTGACCAAGTGCTATCGGGCGGCATTACGCACGGCGCAGGCCAATGTCAGCGCGGCACAGGCAAAAGTGGAAACGGCAAGAATCGAGCTGCGGGGCAAGCAGGCATTGTTTGACGAGAAGGTCATATCCGACTACGAGCTTTCTCTCGCCCGGAACCAACTGGCAGTGGCGTGTGCTGAACTCGAACAGGCAAAGGCACAAGAATCGGATGCACGCAACAATCTCTCCTATACGGAAATCAAAAGCCCGAGCAACGGAGTAGTAGCACATTGCCCTATCGCATCGGTGCGCTTGTCGGTCCCAATATGGCACAGCCTTTCACGGTCGTGTCCGACAATGCGGAGATGTATGCCTATTTCTCCATTTCGGAGAATATGCTACGGCGATATTTGGCTCGCTATGGCTCGATTGACAGCATGATAGCCGGGATGCCGGAAGTGGGCCTGCAACTCAACGACGGCAGCCTGTACAAGGCGAAAGGACGTATTGAAACCGTAAGCGGCGTGGTGGATCCTGTTACCGGAACGGTACAAATCAAAGCCTGTTCCCCAATCCCGACCGCGAACTGTTGAGTGGCAGCATCGGCAATGTCATCCTTCAAAACCCGAAAACGGAGGCCGTAACCATTCCCATGACCGCCACCGTGGAACTGCAGGACAAGATTATCGCTTACCGTCTGAAAAACGGACAGGCGGAAGCCGCCTATCTCACGGTGGACCGCCTGAACGACGGCAACCGGTTTATCGTAAAAGAAGGTCTTTCGGTCGGTGACACCATTGTCGCCGAAGGCGTGGGACTGGTGAGAGAAGGCATGAGCATAACCCCTAAAAACGAAACGAAATGAACCTGCGATTTTTTATAGACCGCCCGGTGTTTTCGGGCGTTATCTCGGTGGTGATTGTACTGTTGGGCATGATTTCCATGTTTTCCTTGCCGGTGGAACAATACCCCGACATCGCACCTCCGACCATCAACGTATTCGCAACTTATCCTGGAGCAAACGCTGAAACTGTGCAGAAGGCAGTGATAACCCCTCTGGAAGAAGCCATCAACGGCGTGGAAGACATGACCTATATGACTTCCACGGCATCGAATACGGGCGATGCTTCCATCAACATCTATTTCAAGCAGGGAACCAACGCGGACATGGCGGCGGTAAACGTGCAGAACCGCGTGAACGGCGCGCTGAGCCAGCTTCCGGCGGAAGCCACCAAGACCGGTGTCACCACTGAAAAGCAGCAGAATGCCGAACTGATGACTTTCGCGCTCTATTCGCCCGATGACCGCTTCGACCAGACCTTCCTGAACAATTACGTGAAAATCAATGTCGAGCCGAGGCTGAAACGTATCAGCGGCGTGGGAAAGGCACAGTTGTTCGGTTCCAACTACAGCATGCGACTTTGGCTGCGTCCCGACAAGATGGCGCAATACGGCTTATCCCCGATGACATATCCACCGTACTCGCACGACAGAACATCGAGGCCGCCACCGGCTCCTTCGGTGCCAATCATCCTACCGCCAATGAATACACGATGAAATACCGCGGACGCTTGTCCGGCGCGGAAGAGTTCGGTGAGTTGGTCATCAAGTCACTGCCGGGCGGCAATGTGCTTCGGCTGAAGGAGGTTGCCGATGTGGAACTGGGCGATGAATACTACAACTATTCCTCCGAAGTGAACGGGCATCCGGCAGCCATGATGCTCATCAACCAGAAAGCCGGGTCCAATGCTTCAAGCACCATCAAGGAGATTCACGAAGTGCTTGACGACCTCAGCCGGGACTTGCCCGAAGGGACGGAATTCGTGGTGCTTACCGATACCAACAAGTTCCTGTATGCTTCCATCAATTCTGTTATCCGGACACTTATTGAAGCGATACTTCTGGTTATCGTGGTGGTATATGTATTTTTGCAAGATATTAAGTCCACGCTTATTCCTACGATATCCATTTTCGTCTCCATTATCGGTACGTTCGCCGTGATGTCCATGATCGGCTTCTCCGTCAACCTGCTCACCCTGTTCGCGCTTGTGCTTGCCATCGGAACTGTGTCGATGATGCCATTGTGGTGGTGGAAGCGGTGCAGGCGAAGTTCGACGAGGGCTATCAGTCTGCGGTTCTCGCGGCTGATGATGCATGAAAGGCGTTTCGTCGGCTATCCTGACCTCTACCATCATCTTTATGGCAGTGTTTTTCCCCGTTGCCATGATGGGCGGGACTTCGGGAGCGTTCTACACGCAGTTCGGTATCACGATGCTGTTGCCGTGGGAATCTCGGCAGTCAATGCCTTCACACTCTCACCGGCACTTTGCGCGCTGCTGCTGAAACCCTATATCGATGAGCAGGGCAACACCAAGAACAATTTTGCAGCCCGTTTCCGTAAAGCGTTCAATGCCGTCTTCGACCGTCTGAGCCGACGCTATGTACGTGGAGTGATGTTCATTATCCATCGCCGATGGCTGTTGTGGAGCATCATAGGCATTTCTTTCGGGTTGCTGGTGCTGCTGGTCAATGTCACAAAGACGGGACTTATTCCCGAAGAGGACACCGGGACGGTCATGGTGAGCATGAACACGAAGCCCGGCACATCCATGGCTCAGACAAGTAAGGTGATGGAGCGTATCAACAGCCGTCTCGACAGCATCGGCGAGATTGAATACAGCGGTGCGGTCGCCGGTTTCTCTTTCAGCGGTTCCGGTCCCTCGCAGGCGATGTATTTCGTGACACTCAAAGACTGGGAGCAGCGTAAGGGAGAGGGGCAGTCGGTCAATGATGTCATCGGAAAGATTTATGCCGCCACTTCGGATATTCCCGATGCCACGGTGTTCGCCATGTCGCCTCCGATGATTGCCGGGTACGGCATGGGAAACGGTTTCGAGCTTTATTTGCAGGACAAGGCGGGCGGAAACATCGCCGCCTTCAAGGAAGAGGCAGACAAGTTTGTCGAAGCCTTGTCGCAGCGACCCGAAATCGGCGAAGTCTATTCCTCCTTTGCCACGGATTATCCGCAATACTGGGTGGATATCGATGCCGCCAAATGCGAACAGTCGGGTGTGTCGCCCGCAGATGTGCTTTCCACATTGTCGGGCTATTATACCGGACAATATGTTTCCGACTTCAACCGGTTCTCCAAGCTCTACCATGTGACCATGCAGGCTCCGGCGGAATATCGTGTGAATGCGGAATCCCTGCACCACATGTATGTGCGTGCCACCGATGGCGGCATGTCGCCTTTGAGCCGGTTCGTGCGCCTGACCAAGACCAACGGCCCGTCAGACCTCACCCGTTTCAACCTGTTCAACGCCATCTCGATTAGCGGGTCTCCGGCTCAGGGCTACAGTTCGGGGCAGGTGCTCGAAGCCATCGGCGAGACGGCACGTGAAGTGCTTCCGTCAAATTACACATACGAGTTTGGCGGCATTTCGCGTGAGGAAAGCAAGACGACCAACAATGCCACGCTTATATTCCTGCTCTGCATGGTTCTGGTCTATCTGATTCTGTGCGCCTTGTATGAGAGCGTGTTCATACCCTTCGCGGTTCTGTTGTCGGTGCCTTGCGGACTGATGGGCAGTTTCCTGTTTGCGTGGCTCTTCGGTCTGGAGAACAACATCTACATGCAGACCGGACTTATCATGATTATAGGCCTGCTTGCCAAGACAGCGATCCTGCTTACCGAATACGCCGGTAAACGGCGGTCGGAAGGCATGACGCTGGCACAGGCGGCATACAGTGCGGCAAAAGTCCGCCTGCGCCCCATATTGATGACTGTGTTGTCCATGGTGTTCGGTCTTGTCCCGCTGATGATGGCGCACGGAGTGGGTGCCAACGGCAGCCGTTCGCTTGCCACAGGTGTAATCGGTGGAATGATTGTAGGTACTTTGGCTCTGTTGTTCCTTGTGCCGTCATTGTTTATTGTATTCCAATATATCCAAGAACGTGTTAAGCATAATTAAATGAAGAAGACAGTAATATATATCATATTGTCGGGATGGATGCTTGCCGGCTGTGGCACATACAGCCGGTATCATCGCCCTGACCTCTCAACGGAGAATCTGTATCGGGACATGCCGGCGGACATTGATACAATGACCATCGCGTCCCTGTCGTGGCGGGAAATGTTTACCGACCCGAAACTCCAGTCCTTGATTGAAACCGGACTTGAACGGAACGCAGACCTCAATGTGGCACGGTTACGCGTGGAAGCGGCAGAAGCCGTCCTGATGACTGCCAGACTATCATATCTTCCATCACTGGGACTGACTGCCGAAGGTAATGCCAATAAACATGACGGAGCAACGGCAAAGACATATAATGTGGGAGCGTCGGCAAGCTGGGAACTGGACATCTTCGGCAAACTTACGGCGGCAAAGCGTGGCGCAGCCGCCGCATTACAAGGAAGCCGTGCCTACCGGCAGGCCGTACAGACACAGCTTGTCGCCACTATTGCAGACAGTTACTACACCCTTGCCATGCTTGACGCACAAATGACAATAAGTAACCGGACTTTGGAGAACTGGCGGACTACCGTACGCACTCTTGAAGCGTTGAAAAAAGTGGGGAAATCAAACGAGGCTGGCGTATTGCAGGCAAAGGCGAACGTGATGCGACTCGAAGCATCCCTGTTATCCATACGCAAGAGTATTTCCGAAACAGAAAACGCCCTGTCTGCGATACTTGCCATGCCGTCACACTCGATTGGACGAAGTGATCTGGCCGAGGCTGCTTTCCCCGATACTGTCTCGATCGGAGTCCCTTTGCAACTGCTTTCCAACCGTCCCGACGTGCGTCAGGCTGAAATGGAACTGGCGCAAGCATTCTACGCCACCAATGCGGCCCGTGCCGCCTTCTATCCCAATATTACCCTCTCGGGAATTCTTGGATGGACTAATAACGGCGGTGGCGTAATCGTAAATCCCGGACAATGGTTACTTAATGCCATCGGTTCCCTGACACAGCCGTTATTCAACCGGGGCGTAAACATCGCCAACTTGAAGATAGCCAAAAGCCGTCAGGAAGAAGCCAAACTGTTGTTCCGGCAATCATTACTGAACGCAGGAAAGGAAGTGAACGATGCTCTGACCGCATGGCAGACGGCAAAATCGCAAATTGAAATCAATGCTCGGCAGGTTGAAACATTATGCGACGCTGTGCGAAAGACAGAATCGCTGATGCGTCATTCCAATACCACCTATCTGGAAGTGCTGACCGCCAAACAGTCTCTTCTCGAAGCGGAAGTGCAACAGTTACAAACTCGTTTTGAACGCATACAAAGTATAATTAAACTTTACCATGCGTTGGGAGGAGGAATGTAACTTTACAAGAATTATAACCTAATACTGAACCATGTTGTGTAATTTTTATATTTCAGTCGTCATAAACTTATAAATAAGTAATTTAGTATGCAAAAACAAATTAAAAAGTCTTCTCTTTTTTTGAAGAGAAGCAACACCTGACCCACTTCGCTACCGAACAGGATGTAGCAGAAGAATTGTTTGAGTTACTCTTAGAAGCGAGAGAACTCTATCTTCAGGATGTGATTTTGAATGGCAAGCGGTATGACCGCTATGTGGATGACTTCATCAACAGTCATCGGTATATCAACTGCAACAGTGCAATTTGCCGAAACTGCCACGAGATGAACATCCACATCGTCAAGGGACTGCTGAACGAATGCGCCCACCTTATCCAGCCTCTTTTTGAGGCATCCGACTTCTCCTTTGAGAAGTGTATGGAGTTACAAAGGAAGTATGACCGCTCGGAACCGTTGCCGCCATACAGTTGGCACGGAGCAAGGGGGCTTTTGTGTATGGCATCTGCAACGTCGTGGGTGCCTCTATCCCAAGAAATACGGATTCCGGGACATACATCCATGTAGGACCTGAGATAGGTGTGGCTTCTACCAAGGCTTTTACAGGACAGGTAACGGTGCTGATGCTGCTACTTTTTGTTGCTCAGGAACTTATAAATAAAGTTAAATCAAAGTGTTGCGGAATTAAGGATTATGAATGGTGCAAATCATAGAATGGATGGAATCACAACCTATCCCTTTAATATCTTTGGCTGTGGATGGGAAAAGGTTACTCCTACAATAGAACAACTTCCTTTTAAGGGAGATACTGTGATTGGTAATGATGTCTGGATTGGTCAAAATGTAACCATTATGCCAGGTGTTATAATTGGTGATGGTGCGATTATTGCCGCTAATTCAACAGTAGTGAAAAGTGTTGAACCTATTCAATATATAGTGGGAATCCAGCTAAGTTTATCAAAAAACGCTTTAGTGACGAAAAGATTGAATTCTTACTAAAGCTAGAGTGGTGGAACTGGAGCGGAGAGGAAATATTTGATAATCTTGAAATTCTAACATCCGAAGCAGGGTTAGAGGAATTAATGAATAAATATTCGAAAAGAGATGCAATAAATTAAGGAGGTTTTCTAATGAACAAAGTAAATATAAAAGATAGTCAAAATTTTATTACTTCAAAATATCACATAGAAAAAATAATGAATTGCATAAGTTTAGATGAAAAAGATAACATCTTTGAAATAGGTGCAGGGAAAGGTCATTTTACTGCTGAATTGGTAAAGAGATGTAATTTTGTTACGGCGATAGAAATTGATTCTAAATTATGTGAGGTAACTCGTAATAAGCTCTTAAATTATCCTAACTATCAAATAGTAAATGATGATATACTGAAATTTACATTTCCTAGCCACAATCCATATAAAATATTTGGCAGCATACCTTACAACATAAGCACAAATATAATTCGAAAAATTGTTTTTGAAAGTTCAGCCACAATAAGTTATTTAATAGTGGAATATGGTTTTGCTAAAGGGTTATTAGATACAAACAGATCACTAGCATTGCTGTTAATGGCAGAGGTAGATATTTCTATATTAGCAAAAATTCCTAGGTATTATTTCCATCCAAAACCTAAAGTGGATAGCGCATTAATTGTATTAAAAAGAAAGCCAGCAAAAATGGCATTTAAAGAGAGAAAAAAATATGAAACTTTTGTAATGAAATGGGTTAACAAAGAGTATGAAAAACTGTTTACAAAAAATCAATTTAATAAAGCTTTAAAACATGCGAGAATATATGATATAAACAATATTAGTTTCGAACAATTTGTATCGCTATTTAATAGTTATAAAATATTTAACGGCTAAAAACAATAGGCCACATGCAACTGTAAATGTTTAGTTATAGGTAGGGTAGCATAAGTTAAAATGCTATTCTGCCTTTTAAAAGTATGGTATACATTCGTAAGCGTCCAATAACAAGGTGTATCGCATCTATCTAGTCCTCCAGTTATACTGTATTCAAACAGAAGATTGGAGGTTTTTTATGATGAAACAACCCATTGTCCCTCTAGCGATGCCCAAAACTGGCACGCAACACTTTAAACAACGAACTAAAAATGAGCTCTTACTTCGTTGTAAAGTGGGATCGATTGAGCTCAGCTTTTTCTCATCACTTGACGTATCTCAACGAAATGAAATTTTAGAGAAGGTGTTCGCTTATGGGACTAAACTTAAGTGATCTGGGGCCCGTCTACATTGTTTGTGGGAAAACGGATTTACGAAAAGGAATCGATTCACTGGCTTACCTCATTCAGTCACAATTCGCTTTAGACCCTTTTTCAAAATCCGTCTTTCTTTTTTGTGGTGGAAAAAGTGATCGATTTAAAGCCCTCTACTGGGATGGTGAAGGCTTCTGGTTGCTTTATAAACGTTTTGAAAATGGACAACTAACTTGGCCAAGAAATACTACGGAAGTTCAGGCTTTAACGCCTGAACAAGTCGAATGGTTAATGAAAGGATTTTCTATTACACCTAAAATTTTAGAGAGTCAAAAGTCGTCATTTCTATTGAAATGTCGGCTTTTTTTCGCGTATAATAAAGAAAAATCTTGAGGAGTTAACGAAGATGTCATCATCAGAAAAAACGATTGAAAGACTGACAAAAACAATTGAAGCAATGTCTAATGAACTTGCGCTTTTACGTGAACAAGTCGCTTACCTTACCAAAAAACTTTATGGTAAATCCTCTGAAAAGCGTGACTATAACCAGAATCAATTGAGCCTGTTTGATGACGTGGAACTGCCTGAAGAAGAAAGTGACTGTCCCAGGTAACTTAGAAGAAGAAACCATTACTTATCGTCGGAAAAAAGCGAAAGGCAAACGACAAGCCATTTTTCAGCAATTTAAACCAGAGGTCATCCACCATGAATTGATGGGAGAGGCTTGTACCTGTCCAGATTGTCATGAAAGGTTAAAAGAAATCGGCTCGTGTGTGCAACGACAAGAATTAATCTATGTTCCTGCACAGTTAAAACGAGTGGATCATATTCAGCATGCCTATAAGTGTGTTGCCTGTAGCAAGAAAAATGCGACAGATAAAATCATCAAGGCCCCTGTACCAAAGCGCCCTTGGCGCATAGTCTTGGTTCAGCTTCTATTATTGCGCACACCATTCATCAGAAATTCACACTGAAAGTGCCAAACTATCGACAAGAAGCGGATTGGCAGAAAATGGGGCTACCGATTAGCCGTAAGGAGATAGCTAATTGGCATATCAAGTCTAGTCAGTATTATTTCGAACCGCTCTATGAGCTACTACACGAAAAATTATTAACACAAGACCTTCTTCATGCGGATGAAACAGCTTATAGAGTTTTAGAAAATGAGACTCCCTTGACTTATTACTGGACATTCCTGTCAGGAAAACAAGCAGCACAGCCAATCACGCTCTATCATCATGATCAACGCAGAAGTGGCTTAGCTGTTCAAGAATTTCTCGGCGAATATGATGGCTATGTTCACTGTGATATGTGGTCAGCGTATCGCAACTACCTAAAGCAAAGTTAGTAGGTTGTTGGGCACATGTACGCCGAAAATTTTTTGAAGCAACGCCGAAACAGGCAGATAAGCAGTCATTGGGGCGCAAGGGATTAGCCTATTGTGACCAGATGTTTTCACTAGAAGCCTCTTGGGCTGAGCTGCCTTCAGCTGAAAGATTGTGCAAGCGCAAAGAAAGATTAGCGCCATTGATGACAACGTTCTTTGATTGGTGTCGCAATCAATCAGTGCTCCCAGGATCGAAGTTAGGCCGTGCGATCACCTATGCCTTGAAATATGAGGAAACATTTAAAACAGTTTTAACAGATGGTTCCTTAGTATTATCCAATAATCTGGCTGAGCGTGCGATTAAAGGATTAGTCATGGGACGTAAGAATTGGCTTTTCTCTCAAAGTTTTGAAGGAGCCAAATCTAGCGCGATCATCCTGTCACTTTTAGAAACTGCCAAACGAAATGGCTTAGACTCAGAGAAATATCTCACCTATCTTTTGGAGAAGTTGCCAAATGAAGAGTCTTTCGCAAAAAAAGCAGCTCTAGAAGCTTATTTGCCATGGTCAGAAACTGTACAAGCAGATTGTAAATAAAGAAAAGAATCTCCAAAGTCGAGTGACTTTGGAGATTTTCAATATACCTCGTTATTGGGCGCTTACATACATTCCAGAGAGAGATTGGATATGTTCCCGTATACCGATAGTGCCAAAAGCGAAGTGGATATGTTTCCGAGAACGGACGTACTCAAATGACATTCATTCTGTCCTCTCAAGCCATGTGGAGACGGTTGTTCTTCTGTCAAGGAATCAGTAAAAAAGTCCTAAAACAGCCTATAAATAAAGGGATTTCGAGAGATTTGCCGATTTTGGCAGTCTCCTGGGATCCCTTTTTTCGTGTTTTGACAATAGCGTCATAGTCTGCCTTTTGATAGGTTGAGACAAGAAACTACTTTTTTGACGATTGAGACAATAGGACTATTGTCAGGTTAAAGTCCGTTTTTTGGTACAGATGGCTTGATATTATTATACTGTCCAGAGTAGCAAACCGATTGATTTTAGACTAAAAATAGGGTAAAATTAGTCCATCACTAGAAGGAGAATGGGATATGGATGAGAGAATATACTTAGACACCTATCTTTTGCAGCAGGACATGCGAGTTCGCTTGCCGAAGTCGGTAATCTCCAATTTAGGGGTCGAAAAAGGAAAAACAAAGTTTGATATTTATTTGGACTCAAAAGAGCATTGCTTAATATTTAAAATCCACGATGAGGAGAAGTCTGAAAATGAGTAAAAAACTTATAGCCGTTTCCCTGTTTACCGGAGCCGGTGGCATGGATGTAGGCTTTGAACGACCCGGGATTAAGGTTGTATTTGCAAATGAGGTTATGAAAGAAGCAGCTCAGACTTATATACTGATTGATTTCCGTGCCTTCTATGGCTTGGATAAATTTAGCTTGAAGCAAATCGACCAGTATGTTTGGCAGATCGGGAAGGATTACTTCCCGAAGAACTACGGAAAGAAAGTATTTTGTCTTTAATCGATAAAAGGAGTGTGTTCGTATGGTAGATAATGTAATTCAAATAGTAACAGAGAAATTATCTTCTTTGCCTTGCATAGAAGGCATTGTATTAGGGGGCTCACGTGCAAGAGGCACCCATACAGAGGATTCTGATATAGATATCGGAATCTATTACAATTCAGAATCATTTGACCTGACAGCGATTAATCAAATTGCTACAGAATTGGATGATGAGAATAGAAACGACCTTGTTGTACCTCCCGGAGCGTGGGGGGATTGGGTTAATGGCGGCGGATGGTTAGTTATAAACGGGTATCATGTTGACTTGATTTTACGTGATATAAAACGGGTGGAACAAATAATCAAAGATACGGAGCAAGGAATTGTTACTGCCAATTATCAGACTGGGCATCCCCATGGTTATATAAGTGCTATGTATCGTGGAGAATTGGCGATCAGCAAGATACAATATGCTAAGAATGAAAGCTTATGCGAATTAAAAAATCAGGCAGAAATTTACCCTGGTGCTCTAAAGAAGAGCTTGATAAACTTTTTTATATTTGAAGCAGAGTTCTCTTTAATGTTTGTAAAAGCAAATGCGGGAGCAGAGGATAAATATTATATTGCAGGCCATGTTTTTCGTATTATTTCATGCTTAAATCAAGTACTATTTGCATGCAATAATGCTTATTGCATTAACGAAAAGAAAGCTATAAAACTGCTTGAAACTTTTGAATATAAACCTGAAAAATATGCCGAAAGGGTTAATCATATTTTTGAAGTACTCGGTCTTTCACTTTTTGAATGCTACGATATGACCGAGAAGCTTTATAAAGAAGTGAAAAAAATTGCAACGGAGATAAATAACTTTTTAAACGAGGGGAATTCAGATGAAAGAAAACAAATATGATGATAATATATTTTTTCAAAAATACAGTCAAATGAGTCGCTCACAGCAGGGACTAGCCGGTGCAGGAGAATGGGAAACATTGAGAAAGCTGCTGCCGGATTTTAAAGATAAGCGTGTGCTTGATTTAGGATGCGGCTA
>ENA-OQCX01001107-OQCX01001107.1-human-gut-metagenome-genome-assembly--contig:-NODE-1107-length-13007-cov-1.913665_pt1 | contig 13007 bp, 16 predicted proteins | sample MGYA00242762_ERZ504587 | MGnify/ENA primary metagenome ERZ504587 (study PRJEB26092, sample SAMD00036337) | human gut metagenome | host: Homo sapiens | study: EMG produced TPA metagenomics assembly of...
CGATGGATGCAGGCAATAAGGTGCGGCTGAATAGTCAAAGGTACGATGGAAGCGGTAGTACCTATCGAAGAGCCTACTAAAAGGCGGGTCAGAGGAATGATCGCTACTATTAATATAATGAAGGGAGTTGAGCGGGTAGCGTTGACAATAGCGCCTAAAACGCTGTTTACAGGAGCGTTGGGCAGGATATGGTTTTTACGGGTGACGGTTAAGATCACGCCGAGCGGTACGCCGATAAGTGTGGCGAGTATTGTGGAAGCCAGCACCATATAGCAGGTTTCCCAAAAGGATTTAAGTAAAAGAGCTAACATTTCAGGAGACATAACCGATCACCTCAACTTTCAGCTGCTGTTCATGCAGATATTGCAGAGCATTTTTGATACCTGCGGCGCTTCCTGAAATCTCAATGACCAGGGTGCCGAAGGGTATATCCTTAAGCGAGTCGATATTACCGTAGATGATATTGATATCGACATCGAATTTTTTGACCATACCGGAAACGATCGGATCGCCGGCTGAGTTACCGATGAAGGATAATCGCACGATCAGTTTGCTGCCTTCGGTGTAGACTGCGCTGATTGAAGAAGATTGCAGCAGTGCAGGCAGTTCGATATTGTTGATGCTTTTGACGAAATCTTTGGTAGTGGGCTTCTGCGGATCGGTGAAAACATCGATCATGGAACCTTCTTCAATGATCTCGCCGTTTTCGATAACAGCTACTCTGTCACAGACTTCTTTGACTACTTCCATCTGATGTGTGATCATGACAATAGTCAGATTCAGGCGTTTATTGATATCTTTGAGCAGGTCGAGAATAGATTTTGTTGTCTGCGGGTCCAATGCCGAGGTTGCTTCATCACACAGCAGTACTTTAGGATCGCTGGCCAGAGCACGGGCAATACCGACACGTTGTTTCTGACCGCCTGACAACTGGCTGGGATAATAATCGCCGCGGTCCTGTAATTGTACCAGCTCCAGCAGCGGCTGCACCCGCTTTTTGATTTCAGACTGCGAAATACCCTGTATTTCCAGCGGAAAAGCGATATTATCATAAACTGTGCGGGAGGCCAGCAGATTAAAGTGCTGGAAGATCATCCCGATATTTTGGCGTGCTTTGCGCAGTTCCTGATTGTTCATTGCAGTCAGTTCCTGTCCATCCACAAAGACCTGACCGCCGGTAGGTACTTCCAGCATATTGATGCAGCGGATCAGGGTTGATTTACCGGCACCGCTGAGGCCGATGATACCGAATATTTCTCCGGCGTTGATATGCAGATTTGTTTTCTTTAAAGCGTGGATATCACCTGCATTGCTGTAATAGGTTTTTTCCACATTGCGTAAATCGATCATACAGCGTTCCTCTTTCTTTTCTAAAATCGTAAAAAAACCCTTCACACAGGTGAAGGGTAACGAAAGCGTTTCGTACTGCTTCATCTGTCGGATTTACATCCGTTGGATTTGGCACCGTTCACGTCGTGATGGTTGCCGTAGCTTCATAGGGCCAGTCCCTCGGCTACTCTTGATGAAATACCGTTTGAAGTTGTTAAACAAAATAATACACTTACAATCGGCACTTGTCAATAAAAATTTTAAAATTTTGTAAAAAACCTTGCCTTTCACAAGATAAAGTGATAAAGTATAAAAGAAAAAAGGTGCTAGCACCAGCTAAATTTAAGGAGGCAATCATGGCTGCAAAAACCAGAGACCATTTGACCGATCAATTATTTAAAGCGATTCTTAGCTTAAAAAGTGAAGAGCAGTGTTCCAACTTTTTTGAGGATATTTGCACGATCAGCGAACTGAAATCCATGGCGCAGCGTTTGGAGGTTGCCAGAATGCTTGATGCAGGCTGTATTTATGAAGAGATAGTAGAAAAAACAGGCGCCAGTACGGCGACGATCTCACGGGTTAAACGCTGTTTGGTTTATGGCGCTGACGGCTATAATTCGATAATGCCATTATTAAAAAAGGAAGACAAGCACAATGCTGAATAATAAAGCTTTGCAGGTGCCGTATGGAACTAGGGACGTACTTCCGGGTGAAGCCGGCGCCAGAAGGATAATTGAAAATAAGCTTGCCTCTACCTTTAAAGCCTGGGGCTATGACGAAGTGGTCACGCCGACTTTTGAATATCTGGATACTTTTGCCGCAGCAGGTCAGCTGTCAGACAGCAGTTTTAAATTTTTTGACCGTCGTAATAATATTTTATTGCTGCGGTCGGACATGACGACTCCTTTGGCGCGTTTGGTAGCTACTCGGCTCAATGAGGGACCGGCGGTAAAACGGCTTTTTTATCTGGCGAATCTATTTCGCTATGAGGAAACACAGGCCGGACGCCAGTGTGAGTTTAATCAGGCCGGTGTTGAAATGATGGGTGCGGCCGGACCTTCGGCAGATGCCGAGATGCTGGCTTTAGCAGTAGCTTCGCTGCAGGCAGCAGGGTTAAATGATTTTGTGATCAGTGTTGGCCAGATCGATTTTATAAATGGCCTGATTGAAGCGGCTGAGGTCACTGAACTGCAGGCGCAGGAGCTGAAACGCTGCCTGATCGAGCATGATGTGGTACGGTTGGAAGCGCTGGCAGATGGCAGCAGGATGTCACCGGAACAAAAAGATTTGTTTAAAGAGCTGCCGTTTCTGCATGGCGGGCTTGAACTTTTAGATAAGGTTGAAGCCTGTGGTTTGAACAATAAAAGCTCCAAGGCTGTGCAGGATCTGCGCGAAATCTATGCTTTGGCCGAGGTCTATGGTGCGGCTGGTTATCTGCGTTTTGATCTGGGGCTTTTGCGCGACCTTGATTATTATACTGGAATGTTATTTGAAGGCTACGCTGAGGATATGGGTTTCCCGATCATTGGCGGCGGCGTTATGATACAATGATGGAAAATTTTGGCAGATCCTGCCCGGCAACAGGATTTGCTATAGGGATAGACAGGATCATGTTGATTCTGAGTCGGCGCCGGCAGCTGGACAATATCAGCAGCTGGGATGTTCTGGTGGCCTGGCAGGCAGGCTGTCTGCCACAGGCGATCGCGCAGTGTATGCGTCTGCGCAGGAGCGGCAAAACAGTGAAGCTGGCTGCCGAGCCTTTTAACCAGAGCGAAGCAGTGGACGCGCAGCGTGCTAACGCCTGCGATACGCTGCTGTATATCGAAGATTGATAAAGGAAGTGCCGTAATGGATTATATTACCGTAGCGCTGCCGAAGGGCAAGCTGTTTCAAAGATCAGTAGAGCTGCTGGCTAAAGTAGGCTATAGTGCTGATAACGTAACTGAAGATTCGCGCAAACTTGTTATCAGTAACGAGGATAGCAAGGTGCGCTTTATAATTACTAAAACTGTCGATTTGCCGACCTATGTAGAATACGGTGCTGCCGATATCGGGATCATTGGTAAAGATGTGCTGCTGGAAGAACGCAAGGACGTATATGAGCTGCTGGATCTGAAATATGACGCTGTCGTTTGATGCTGGCAGTTCCTGAGCAGATGCAGCGGCCCAGGCTGACTGATTATGCGCATCTGCGGGTAGCAACTAAATATCCGAACTGTGCCCAGGAGTATTTTCGCAGTCTGGGGATTCAGACCGAGATCATCAAGCTTAACGGCTCGATTGAACTGGGGCCGATGGTTGGATTGTCGGAGCTGATCGTTGATATTGTGGAAACAGGCCGTACCCTGAAAGAGAATAAATTGGTGGAGGTAGATTCTATCTATACGGCGACAGCAAGACTGATTGCCAACAGGGTGAGCTTTAAATTGAAATTTGACCGTCTGGATAAACTGGTCCGAGATTTGCGTAAGGTACTGGATGAGGAGGAAGAGCAATGCAAGTAACAGATGCCAGAGGAATGAGTGCTGTTGAAATAGCAGCTTTGATGCAGAAAAAAGCTTTTGATGAATGTGAGCTGTCCCCCGGAGTACAGGCAGGTGTTACCGCTATGTTTGGTGCGCCGCTGACAGCAGCCCAGGTCGTCGAAAGAATTGTGACTGACGTAAGGGCCGGCGGTGATGGAAAGCTGCTTTATTATACTAATCTGATAGATAAAGCAGGCTTGAGTGTCCAAAATATCCGGGTCAGCAAGGCTGAATTTGCAGAAGCCCGACAATCAGCTGATGCCGAAGTGGTAGAAGCCATCGAACGTGCTATTGCAAATGTGCGTCGCTTTCACGAAGAACAGCTGCCAAAAACCTGGCTGACTAACCGTGAATGCGGTGCTATGCTGGGACAGAAGGTAACTCCTGTTGACTCTGTGGGTATCTACGTCCCCGGTGGAACTGCGGCTTATCCTTCTTCTGTGATTATGAATGCTGTACCGGCTACAGTAGCAGGAGTACCACGGATCGTTATGGCAGTACCGCCCGGACGTGATGGCAAAGTCAATCCTTATGTGCTGGTTACGGCTGAATTAATAGGTATCAGGGAAATTTATAAAATGGGCGGTGCACAGGCCATTGCTGCGTTAGCTTTTGGTACGGAAACTGTACCAAAGGTTGAAAAAATTACCGGCCCGGGCAATATTTTTGTGACGCTGGCTAAAAAAGCTGTTTACGGGCACTGCGACATTGATATGCTGGCAGGTCCCAGCGAAATATTGATTATAGCCGATGATGGCGCTGATCCTAAATATCTGGCAGCTGACCTTTTGAGCCAGGCGGAACATGATCCTCTGGCCAGCGCTATTTTAGTTACGGACAGTGAGCTGTTGGGCAATGCTGTTGCAGCAGAGCTTGAGATGCAGCTTGCTGCTTTGCCGCGGCAGGAGATCGCTGCATTGTCTTTAGCAAATCATGGCAAGATCATTATTGCGTCTGATATGGAAACAGTAATTGAGATGGCGAATATATCAGCACCGGAGCATTTGGAGGTTATGACGAAAGAGCCTTTTGCTCTGCTGCCTTATCTGCGTAATGCCGGTGCGATCTTTTTGGGCGCTTATTCACCGGAGCTTTGGGCGATTATTATGCAGGACCGAACCACATTCTGCCTACCGGCGGCACTGCCCGTTTCTACTCAGTTCTGAATGTGGAGACGTTTATGAAGAAAACAAGTATCATTGCTTATACGCAGGGCGCCTTGAATGCTGTGGGCAGTGACGTTATTAAAATGGCTGAAGCGGAAGGGCTTCAGGCGCATGCTAACGCTATCCGCGTGCGTATTGAAAAGAGGTGAGGAGATGGCTGGATTTAATGCCAGGACCGGCTTGGAAGAATTGGAAGAATATGCTGTAGAACATGTGGCTGCCGATATTATCGTCAATGCCAACGAAAGTAATTATAATCTGCCGCGGCCGATTGAGCAGGCTGTAGCGGCGAAACTGGCCGGGTTTCCTTTTAACCGTTATCCGCCGATGCAGGCTGAAACGCTGCGCGGCTGATTGCTGAAGATCTGGCGCTGGATGCAGACAATATCAGAATCGGCAACGGTTCCAGTGAACTTTTGCAAATGGCCTGTTATGCTTTTGGCGGCAATGGACGTAAAATCGCTTTTCCGTATCCGTCCTTTTCTATGTATGGCGTTTATACCAAGCTGGCCGACAGTATAGCCGCACCGTATCCGCTGACGCTGACGGGATATGTCGATCCAGATAAGGTCATCGAATTTTGCAGGGCAGAGCAGCCGGCGCTGTTGATTGTCTGCAATCCAAACAATCCGACGGGAAATTATAATCCGCTTGAAGTAATGGAGAAGATTTTAGCAAATGTCAGCTGCCCGGTAGTAATGGATGAAGCCTATATGGAGTTTGCTAAAGGCAGCGGCGTTGATCCGCAGGATCTGCGCCCGCTGAATAAATTAAAGCTGGTAGCAGGTTCGACTTTGGCTCTGACAGGTAAATACAGTAATTTTATGTGCTTGCGGACTTTTTCTAAAGCTTACGGACTGGCTGGACTGCGTGTAGGTTATGCTGTCGGCAGTGCCGGTATCATGCGTGTTTTGGGAAAAACACTGCTGCCTTATCATGTTAATGCCTGGTCTTTAGCTGTAGCGGAAGAGGTTTACCGCCAAAAAGACTTATATAAAGAACAACTGGAAACTATTATCGAGCAGCGTGATCTGATGCGGGAACAACTGGAGCAAATGGGCTTGAAAATCTGGCCGTCCGCAACGAATTTTCTGACCTGTTGCCCGCAGGGCGAACTGACTGCCCGTTTAGCGGCTGCCTGCGAGCAGCAATATGGCAGCCAGGGTGAAAAAACACAGCAGATGCTGGCAGGAATGTACTTATACCGCAAACTGCTGGAGAAGAAAATTTTGGTGCGCGATTATACCAGTCATCCTGTATTGCAGGGATGCCTGCGGATCACGGTAGGCCTGCCGCTGGAAAATGCTGAAATCATCAGCCAGTTGCAGCGCTTATGCGAAGAGGAGGCAATATGATGCGGAAGGCAGTCAAAGAACGGGAAACTTTAGAAACTGCGGTCAGTGTCAGTATTGGGCTTGATGGCAGCGGGAAAGCGGATATCGCTACAGGCGTCGGGTTTTTTGATCATATGCTGACACTGCTGGCCAAGCATGGTTTTCTTGATTTGCAGGTGAAAGCACAGGGAGACCTGCAGGTCGACTGTCACCATACGGTTGAGGACTGCGGCATCGTTTAGGAGAAGCGCTTAAAGCGGCTGTTGGCGATAAACCGGTATTCACCGCTATGGCAATTGTTTTATTCCAATGGATGAAGGCGTCTGGCACAGGGTTAGTGCTGGATTTTCCGGGCGTTCCGTTACCTGGTTTTTGAAGCCGAAATTCCTAAAATAACTTTGGGTAACTACGATACAGAAATGACTGAGGAGTTTTTCCGCGCCGTAGCGGTAGCCAGCGGCATGACTCTGCATATTCGGGTCTTGTATGGTAAAAATGTACATCATATTATTGAGGCAGTCTTTAAAGCTTTTGCCCGCGCACTGGCAGAGGCAGTAGCTGCAGATCCGCGCGTTCAGGGCGTGATGAGCAGCAAGGGGGGCTTTATGAGCTCGAAGATAGTCATTGTTGATTACGGGATGGGAAACTTGCACAGTGTTAATAAAGCGATCGCTGCTGTTGGCGGCGACCCGGTGATTTCCAGCGATGCCGCGGTTATTGCACAGGCTGATAAGCTGATTTTACCGGGAGTAGGTGCTTTTGGTGATTGTATGGCTAATCTGCAGCGCAGCGGTCTGGTGCCGATACTGCAGAAGTATTTGCACAGCGGCAGGCCGTTTTTAGGTATCTGCCTGGGAATGCAGGTTTTGTTTGATGGCAGTGATGAAGCTCCCGGAGTGAAAGGGCTGGGCTATTTTCAAGGGCAGGTGCGCAGACTGAATACCGCTTTTAAAATACCGCATATGGCTGGAACAAGCTGAGTTTGCGCAGCAGTTCGCCGCTGCTGCAGCAAGCAGAAGCTGAATATGTGTACTTTGTGCACAGCTTTCATGTTGAGCCGCAGCAGCAAGAGCTTATTACTGCCGTATGTGATTATGGTATGGAAGTAACGGCTGCCGTCGCAGCGGCAGTGTACAGGCGTTCAGTTCCATCCAGAAAATCAAGCCGGGCAGGGCTTGGCCTGCTGCGTGCTTTTAAGGAGTGGCAGCCATGATAATTTTTCCTGCTATAGATATCCGCGGCGGCCGCTGCGTCAGATTGACGGAAGGACGTTTTGACCAGGAAACTGTTTTTGCTGATGATCCTTCGGAAATGGCTGCCCGTTGGTCGGTAGCCGGAGCCGAATATTTACATGTCGTCGATTTAGACGGCGCTTTGGCCGGTACGGGACGTAATCTGCCGGCAATCAAAAAAATCCTGGAGCACGCTTCTATGCCAGTGCAGGTAGGCGGCGGGATCAGAAGTCTGGCAGCAGTAGCAGAATTGCTGGAACTGGGGGTCAGCCGTGTGATTCTTGGATCAGCAGCAGTGCGGGAACCGCAGCTGGTTGCTGAAGCCTGCCGGGAATTTCCTGGTCAGGTTGTTGTAGGTATCGATGCTAAAGACGGGAAAGCAGCTATCGAAGGCTGGGGTGTCAGCGGTGGTATCGATGCTGTAGAGCTGGCTCTAAAAATGGCTGCTATCGGCGTCGAACATATTATTTTTACTGATATCAGCCGCGACGGCAAGCTGAGTGGGGTGAATGTAGAAGCCACTGCCGCTTTGGCCAAAGCCAGCGGTGTTAAAGTCATTGCCAGCGGCGGTGTGGCATCTTTGGAAGATATACGCCGGCTGCAGCAGCGGGCCTCCTCTGGTATCGAGGGCTGCATCATCGGGAAGGCCATTTATACCGGAGCTATTGACCTGCGGGAGGCTCTGCGGGTCGCAAAAGGAGGTCTGAGATGCATACCAAAAGAATTATTCCCTGTCTGGATGTAAAAGAAGGGCATGTAGTCAAAGGCACTAATTTTGTGGAACTGCGTGATGCCGGTGATCCTGTTGAACTGGCGGCCTTATATGACACTGAAGCTGCCGATGAGCTGGTTTTTCTTGATATCACTGCGTCTGTCGAGCAGCGTAAGTCTATGCTGGATGTCATAAACCGTACGGCGGGACAGGTTTTTATGCCGCTGACAGTTGGCGGAGGGATCAGCACGGTGCAGGATATCCGTAATGCTCTGAATGCAGGTGCCGATAAAATTTCTGTAAATACGGCGGCAGTAAAAAATCCACAGCTGATTGCTGATGGTGCAAAGCTGTTTGGCAGCCAGTGCATCGTTTTAGCTGTAGATGCCAAACGCTGCGGTACAGATAAATGGGAAGTTTATGTACATGGCGGACGTACTCCTACGGGAATTGATGTACTGGACTGGGTCAGAACGGCAGCAGAAATTGGCGCCGGCGAGATTTTGCTGACCAGTATGGATGCTGACGGTACAAAAAACGGCTATGATATACCACTGACCCGGGCGGTTGCCGAAGCGGTGCAGGTACCTGTGATAGCCAGCGGCGGTGCAGGTAAGCTGGAACACTTCTATGATGTTTTGACGGAAGGTAAAGCCGATGCCGTTTTGGCGGCATCAGTCTTTCATTATAAAGAGTTTACTATCAGCAGGTCAAAGAATACCTGCGGTCTAAAGGTGTAGAGGTGAGATTATAATGCAAGTAGATTTTTCTAAAATAAATTTTGATGAAAAAGGTTTAATACCGGCCATTGTTCAGGATGCAGCAACCAACGCTGTGTTGATGCTGGCTATATGAACGGCGAATCACTGGCGAAGACTGTGGAAACCGGTTATACCTGGTTTTGGAGCCGCAGCCGTCAGGAGCTGTGGAATAAAGGCGCTACAAGCGGCCATGTGCAGAAGGTCGTCAGTATCGATTATGACTGTGATGGTGACAGTCTGCTGGTAAAGGTTGAACAAAAAGGTGCAGCCTGCCATACCGGAAATTATTCCTGCTTCAGTTATCCCTTATGGAACAGCGGTGCGGGCAGAAATCTGCCGGTACCTGAACCGGATGGTATTCACGGTATTTTGGCTGAGCTGTATCGCGTCATTCAGGATAAAACGCGTTCATGGCGGCGAAAAATCCTATACCCGTTATCTGTTTATGTCAGGTCAGGATAAGATTTTGAAAAAAGGTCGGCGAAGAAGCTGCAGAAACTATCATTGCTTCCAAGAATAATAACGGCAAAGAGGTTTTGTATGAGATGTCCGACTTGTGGTATCATTGTTTAGTGCTTCTGGCATATCATAATATCAATCCGGCAGAACTGCTGAACGAATTGGGTGGTCGCCGCAGTAAAGAAAATAACAGTAAATATTAACAAAAGAAACCTTCTGCATTCTGCGGGAGGTTTCTTTGCTTAAAATTTACTGCTGACAGTTTTATTTTGTGCTACAATGACAAGTAAGAAATATGGGGATAAGAAGGTGGAAGCATGGAAAAAACGGTTTTAGTTATCGGTCACCGTAATCCAGACACGGATTCGGTCTGTTCTGCCATCGCCTATGCTTATTTAAAGCAGCAGCTGGGTTTGAACGCAGTTCCGGCACGTGCAGGCAAGATCAATCCGGAAACACAGTTTGTGCTGGAACATTTTGGCATACCGGTACCGAAATTAGTAGATGATCTGTATCCGCGGTTAAGTGATATACGCCTGGCGCAGCCGCCGACAGTGGGGCCAGATGCGTCACTGCGTGATGTGGGCAGGCTTTTTGTAGAGCACGAAGGTTTAAAATCCGTACCGGTATTGGATCAGGAAAATAATATCGTCGGCATCATTACTGTCGGCGACCTGGCGAAACGTTATTATAATGAGCTGTCAATTCAAGATCTGGACGACGGCGAAACAGATTACAGAAGTATTGTCCATACTTTAGATGGTCAGCTGATCTGCGGTGATCTGACACATACCTTTAATGGTAAGATCAAAATTGGGGCTTCGGAGCCTGAAACACTTAGCACGGCAATTAAAAATGGAGATTTGGTTATCATCGGTGACAGAGTTGAGGCGCAGCTGGCAGTACTGGAGGCCGGCGCCGCAGGTTTGATTCTGACGCGGGATACGGAAATAACGCCAATCGTACTGCAGACGGCCCTGCGTTATAAGGCTGTTGTCATCAGCACGCCTTATGACACTTATACTACGGCCCGGCTGATCAATCAGAGCATTCAGGTCAGCTGGTGATGACGAAAAACCTTGTGACTCTGAAAACGACAGACTTACTTTCTGATGTCAGAGAAAAGATGCTGGCGGCAAAATTTGTCAGTTACCCGGTGTTGGAGCGTGGTAAATATGTAGGATGATGGATCGTGGTATGATGCTGGTTCCCGATCGTCAGGAGGTTATTTTAGTCGACCATAATGAACGCAGTCAGGCGGTGGAAGGCATTGAAGAAGCGCATTTGCTGGAAATCATTGACCACCATCGGCTGGGCGGGCTGACGACAGGCGCGCCGATCTTTATCAGACAGGAGCCTGTAGGTTCAACTGCTACTATCGTTGCCAACCTTACCTGGCACAGAGGTATCGAACTGCCGCCGGCTTTGGCAGGTATTCTATTTGCGGCTATAGTTTCTGATACTTTGTATTTCCGTTCTCCTACTGCGACTCTTTTTGACCAGGATACTGCTAACGTTTGGCAGAGCAGGCCGGCATCGAGGATGCGGAAGCTTTTGCGATGGAAGTACTGCGTCATGGTTCTGCTATTGGTACGATGCCGGTGCAGGATATTGTGCGTAATGATATTAAGGAATTCGATTTTGGCGAACACCGGATTACGGTCAGTCAGATTAATATTATGGATCGGCAGCAGGCTTTAGAACGGTTAGGAGAACTGCAGAAAGCTCTTAATGAATTTCGTAAGCAGGAAGGTTATGACCTGTCGCTGCTGATGGTTACTGATATTTTGGGTGAAGCGACAGATCTTTTAGCTGCAGGAAGTCCTCAGACACAGCTTGTTCACGCTTTTGGCGAAGCTGCTGCGGAAGGATGCTATCACCTGCCAGGCGTTTTGAGCCGTAAAAAACAAATCATTCCGCCCTTGACAGAAGCCTTTAGAAAACAGGACTGAATTATAGAAAAAGACTGCTTCTTAAAGAAGCAGTCTTTTTTTACTGTTAATTAGCAGGGAAGAAAGGCCAAACAACTGGGATTACAACCAGGGATACGATAAAGGCTACGATAACGAGGCCGGTACCGCATTTTACGTAGTCCATGAATTTGTAGCCGCCGGGGCCAAGTACCAAAGTATTCGGAGGAGTACCTACCGGAGTTGCAAAAGCACAAGAAGCAGCAACTGCAATCGCCATCAATACTGCTTTCGGATCAGCGCCAAGCTGTTTAGCAATAGCAATACCGATCGGACACAGCAAAGCTGCTGAAGCAGTGTTGGGACATAAATTGGGTCAGACCGCAGGCAGAATGAACAGAATAGCGGTCACTACTAAAGGAGACGGACTTCCGCCCATCAGGCCGACGGTCCAGTCAGCTATCAAAGCGCCGGCACCTGTTTTATCCATAGCAGCCGAAACAGGCATCATACCTGCGAACAGGAAGATAGTTACCCAGTCGATAGAAGCATAAGCTTGTTTTTCGGTCAGGCAGCCGGTCAGTACGCAAACAAGCGCGCCGGTGATAGCAGCGATTTCCAAAGATACGCCAGGGATACCAACAGCCATGGTGATGATAACCAAAGCAAGGATGACGCCGGAGATGATTTGTTTGGTAGAAGAAGTGGAAGCGGCTTCGATTTCCTGTTCAATTTCCTGGTCAGCAGAAAGATCTACTTTCGGAAGCAGGTATTTGCCTACGAACATCATGTACAGCATACCAGCAATAGAAACCGGAATACCGATCCAGGCAAATTCAAAGAAGCCAAAAGGTTCAAGACCGGCAGAGGTCATAGCGCCGACTGCAATAATATTAGGCGGCGTGCCTACCATAGTAATGATACCGCCCCAACCGCAGGCAAATGCCAGAGGCATCAGTTGACGGGAAGCGGGATCTTAGCTGCGGCACAAATACCGAGCGCAACTGGCAGCAGGCAGGCTGCAGTACCAGTATTGGACAGGCAGGAAGATAAAACCGTACCGACCATCATTAAGCCAAACATCAAGCTGTTCTCGCCTGTACCACACATTTTTACTACTACACCGCCGATTTTTTGAGCAAGACCGGTGTAGAACATGGAAGCACCTACGACGAACATACCTGCAAACAAGACTACGGTAGAGTCGGATAAACCCGAGAATACCTGTTTTGCAGGAATAAAACCTAACAGGCCGCAGGAAATCGCGCCTGCCGTTGCAGTAATTGCCAAGGGAATAAGTTCAGTTACGAATAAGAGAGCAACTACTGCCAACAAAATTAAACATTTTACTGCTTGGGACATATTATTCCTCCTTTTAAAATTTTAAAATTCGTTAACAGAATAGCAAATTTTGAAAATCTCCTCTGTTGCAACGGCAACATTTTTAAGTAAAATTTATTATAATTATTCATTTTTACAAAAAGTTTTACCTGAATTTTACTTATTTCTTAGATGAATGATACGAAATATCAACATTGTATAACTTATTTAAAAGAAATAAATAATTGGTGATTTGAAA
>ENA-OQCX01001108-OQCX01001108.1-human-gut-metagenome-genome-assembly--contig:-NODE-1108-length-12994-cov-2.505246_pt1 | contig 12994 bp, 18 predicted proteins | sample MGYA00242762_ERZ504587 | MGnify/ENA primary metagenome ERZ504587 (study PRJEB26092, sample SAMD00036337) | human gut metagenome | host: Homo sapiens | study: EMG produced TPA metagenomics assembly of...
GGCTTTGGAGAATTCCTTCAACGGGTTGATAACGCTGTACAGTATCACCAAGTAGTAATGAACGAGGGGGCGTCTATAGTAGCGCTGTTGCTCAGAATCAACGTGCCGCCGAACCACAGCACGATAACGATGACACATGTACCCAAGAACTCACTCATGGGATGCGCCAATGCCTGACGGGTAGCTACCCGGTTGATAGCATCGCGGTATTCGTTGCTGCACTTGTTGAAACGCTCCATCATCTTATTTTCGGCAATGAAAGCTTTGATGATACGTAACCCGCCCAGGGTTTCTTCCAGTTGCGACATGGTGTCGCTCCACTTTGCCTGCGCATCCAGCGACTGCCGTTTCAGCTTCTTGCCTACCGTACCCATTACCCAGCCCATGCCCGGAAGCACCAGCAGCGTGAACAGCGTCAGCTGCCAGCTGATGGCTATCAATGTACCGAAATAGGCTATAATCAGTATCGGGTTCTTTATCAGCATATCCAGCGAGCTGGTAACGGATGTCTCCACCTCGGTAACGTCGCCGCTCATGCGGGCTATGATGTCGCCCTTCCGTTCTTCGGAAAAGAAACTCAGCGGCAGGTGCAGCACCTTATTATACACTTGCGCACGGATGTCGCGCACCACGCCCGTGCGGAGAGGAATCATCACGGCAGAAGAGGCGAAATAGGAAAATGCTTTCAGCAGGGTCATCACCGCCAGGAAAACGCCTAAAATCAGCAATGTCAATGAGCCGCCCTGCGAAGCTATCATCTCGGTGACATAATAATAGAAGTTGTTGACCGCTATGTCTTTCATATTGAGTCCTGCCGCATCCCAGGGAATGAACTCGTAGGTCTTGGTATCCATCTTGAAAAGTATCTGAAGGATAGGGATAATCAGGGCGAAAGAGAATATGTTCAGAATAGCCGATAGCAGGTTCAGGAACAATGCCCATATCAGATATTTCTTGTAAGGCGGAACAAAACGCCGCAGGAGTCGGAAGAATTCTTTCATTCGGTCAAACAGTTAATTCATTACGTTCGTATCGGGCGCAAAGATAGCACAAAGCAGGGGGAGAATAAAACGAACAGTTCTTTTGCGCGCCGGGCGGATAAAAACCAGCCGATTGCATGTGAAACAACTGTTTTTATCAAAACGCGGCACAATAACCGGTACTTTTTCTGCAATCCCGATAATAATTGTGTAGCTTTGTAGCTGGATAAAAACAATGCTAAAGGAGAATGAAACCATACGATTACCTGATTGTAGCAGCGGCCTGTTCGGAGCCGTGTTTGCCCATGAGGCTCATAAAGCCGGAAAGAGATGTCTGGTGATAGAGAAACGTCCACACACCGGCGGTAATATCTACTGCGAAGAAGTAGACAGTATCAACGTGCATAAATACGGTGCGCATATCTTTCATACAGACAACAGGGAAGTATGGAATTATGTGAACCGGCTTGTAGAGTTCAACAGATACACCAACTCCCCGATTGCCAATTATAAAGGGAAACTGTACAACCTGCCTTTCAACATGAACACTTTCTACCAATTGTGGGGAGTACGTACTCCGGCAGAGGCCCGGGCAAAGATACAGGAGCAGTGCAGGGAATACGAGCATATAACCCACCCGCAAAACCTGGAAGAACAGGCACTGAAACTTTGCGGAAAGGACATCTACCGGCAACTGATAAAAGGATACACGGAGAAACAGTGGGGACGTCCGGCAACAGAACTTCCGGCATTTATCATCCGGCGCATTCCGTTCCGGTTTATCTTCGACAACAACTACTTCAACGACCCGTATCAAGGCATTCCCATGGGAGGCTATAACCGTTTAATCGGTGCCCTGCTGGAGAACATCGAGTGCGCACCGGAACCGATTACATGGCGCACCGCAAAGAGCTGGACGCATTGGCGGAGAAGGTGCTCTACACCGGCTGCATAGACGAATACTTCGATTATGCATGCGGACACCTGGAATATCGCAGCCTGCGATTCGAACACAAACACCTCACGGATATAGAAGACTTCCAAGGCAATGCGGTCGTAAACTATACCGACCGCGAAACTCCTTATACCCGTGTCATCGAACACAAGCACTTTGAGTTCGGCAAACAGCACTCTACCGTCATCACCTATGAATATCCCGATGATTTTGAACAGGGGAAAGAGCCTTATTATCCGGTAAATGACGAAAAAAACAACCTGATTTTCAAGCAGTATCAAGAACTGGCACAGCAACAGGAAAGAGTGCTGTTCGGCGGCAGACTGGCGCAATATACGTATGCAGACATGGACGATACGGTGGCAGCGGCATTAAAGCTGTGGGAAAAAGAGAGCGTATAATTCCGCTTTATTTCCCCGCACTTGCGAGAAACCGCCAAAGCCTCCAGTGCGGATAACGCCAGAATGCATAACGGGTAGCATGGATATCTGCAATCAGCTCTTTCACAAAAACAGAAGTCCGCAGCTCTCCAACCGTATTGTCTTTTTGCGCACACCGCAGAATGCGGCGCAGCATCCTCAGCCTGCGGTAAATCATTACAGGCATATAGCGGGCATGTTCTTCTTCGGGAATGGCCTGCAGCCTCTCCTTATGGAAGATGTGCTCGTAATCAGCCGTAAGTTTGAATACATGCGTTATATTCCCACCATGTTGTATATAGTTATAGACACTGTTTCCGCCAACCAGACGTACCGGCTTGATGATGCGAACGCCAACCGCAGGTTCATAAGCATGTCTTCCCCCATCACAATCTCCCGGGGTGTACGTAGCGTATCCTCATCAAACAACGTGCGCCTGAACAGCTTTCCGCATGTAGCCGAAATGTTGTGCCTGCCCTTGATTAAAAGCTTACGGTAACAAGCCGGCGAAAGCTTGTTTACCCCCCACAGGCGCTTTTTCCTGTAAAAGCCGACTACAATATCCGTATCTTCCGAGGCCGCCTGAAACAAACGTTGCAAAGCATCGGCAGGCATGGTATCATCAGAGTCGACAAAGAGCACCCATTCTCCTGTTGCCAGTTCCACCCCTTTTTGACGCGCATAGGTTGCTCCTCCATTTTGCACATGCAATACCCTGATGCGAGTATCCTTTTCCGCCAGTTCATCACACAGAAGCCCGGTGCCATCCGTACTTCCGTCATCGACCAGACATATCTCGAAATCTTCAAAAGACTGTGCAAGCAAACTTTTTATGCATACAGTCAGGAAATTCTTCCGATTATAAACAGGTATTACAATAGAAACTTTTACCATCTCACTTAATCAGTTATCAAACAGCTTCATAGGATACATCCCGAACCGCAGCCTGCTACTTGCCGAGGTTCACATATTTGGGTTTTCTAAGCCCCAACAAATAAGGCACGCACTTAATGTACCTTTTTAAACGCTCTTTTACAGAAGAAAGCGGTCGTTTCCCTTTCCAGGGCGTCATATCCAGGTATTTATAGTATTCATCCTCAACGGATGCATACTGTCATAATTCCAGGGTTTCTTGTTGGTATAATGCAGAATGACAGGATGCAGCAGTTCTTCACGGAAAGCCTGCCAGTCGGCCACCCGCTTGTCGATGCCGTAGCGATAAAAGCCATCCTGCATGTTCCACTTCAAAGGAACAAAGACCTTGTCCTTGCATAGGACGACATTCAGCAAATCCTGGTCATTAAATTGGATACGCTCCGGATAAGTCTCGAAATACCGCACACACTGCACATCGACCTTATGTTTCCGCCAATAATCAAGATTAATCAGCAGTACCCCCGCATTGAAATACGAGCAGGACTTATCATAGTGCAAGCGTTCGTAACGCTCATCCTCATCCTTGCCGATATCTTCGACACAAGCCGCACCGCACCCGGACAAATCCGTGTTCCAGAATTCTGAAATATCTCCCAATATTACAATATCGCAGTCCAGGTAAAGTACTTTCTCCAAACTATCGGGCAGAATAGATGAGAACATGCAACGGTAATAAGTTGCCATGGAAATCCGCTTGCCGAACTTTTTTATGGAAAAGCATTGCAACAGATCTTTCGGAGGATAGTAGAAGCAGACTTCATTGCCATAAGGAGCAGCCAGATTGCGTAGAATAGCCTGATCCGCTTCCGAAAGGTACGGAGCTACAATATGCACACAAATATCGGCACGCTTATTATTCTCAAACAGAGAGACCAGCGTAACAGCACAGTGCTGTATAAAATTAGCATCAATATTACAAGCAATATGTATCATACAATGGTGTTAACAATTTGACGTTTGTTTGGTTACCTGAAAATATTTATCCATTACAAGCAATGAAATCAGCCGTTCGCGTCCGGCATCGAAAAATTGGGAAACATATTCATGGGCATGCTCGACAATCTGTTCCGCCTCTGCCGGATGAGCGATGTAATAGTTCAGTTTCTCCTCCAAATCGGAAAGGTCATCCTTAATCTCTATATAGTGATAATCGGGAATCAGCTTTCCCTCCATAAACCAGGTTTCACAGGTAGGACGCGTCATTACGGCAATGGAGTTGGACGACATTACCCATTTCAGATTGGAGCGACATCGTTACCCTCGAGCGCCATGATAAATTTATAATCAAGATGCTCACGGATTGTTTTCTTGGGAGTCATCCACTCCTCAGGATAACCTTCGTTCCTGCCCACCACGCCGCAATCGCAAATGGATGAGCCAAAATATTTTTGAAGGAACTTCTCACGAATGCGGCTAAGGCGAATCTTGCCGCGAAATATAGCCTGATTGCGTTTTTGTGAAAAAGGCACAGGATCGTTCAGAAATATAAAATGACGCAGTTTGTCCAGTTTAAGCACAACCGAATACGCATTGTCCTCCTTCAGCAGCCGGCTCTTTACAATCGAAGGGTATTCGGGAGTAAAATATACGTCACCGGGAATATAGCTGATGCGCAGTTGGCGGTCAAACCAACGGGCCACATCCTGCAAATCAAAATAATATGCCTTGTGAAACGTAGACGGACGGAAATTCTTTATCTTGTCCAGATAGACATAATAGCTATGCTTATGCTCATGCAATATTGTATCGGGCAGGTCTACCGGATACTGCATTTTATTATAATAATTCACCCTTTCATAAATGTAATCCTTATCAGGCCGCGCCTCCACTTGTGCCAAACAGCTCTTTCTCCGGATTCTGAAAAAGCAATCGGGTATGCACCGCTTCAAATATCCCTTTAAAAAGAAGAATACCTTCGGGGGCTTGCCGCTACGAAGCTTATACAACAGACTATCACTCATCTAATACCGTTTTATGGTCAAAAGAAATGTTTTTAAACGTTCGTTTAAAAAACACAAAGATAAAAGTTATTTCCTATCTAAAAAATATTGTGACTCGTTTTTTTCGCATTTACGGATAAAAATGTATCAATCTGAGGATACGCACATATAATATAGTTATAAATATATACAAATAGAAACATTTTAAAATCGTTTGAAAAGATGTTTTTTAAACGAACGTTTAAAAAACATTTTCCTCAAAAACAGAGATATGAGATTTATTAAAATGACCGGCGGACTGGGCAATCAAATGTTTATCTACGCCTTCTATATGCGGATGAAAAAACATTACAGCAATACCCGGATTGATTTATCCGATATGGTGCACTACAAAGCCCATAACGGCTATGAGATGCATCGGGTTTTCAATCTTCCCCCAATAGAATTCCGTATCAACCAACCCTTAAAAAAGGTTATTGAATTTCTCTTTTTCAAGAAAATCTATGAACGCAAGCAAGTCCCGTCAAGTCTTGTTCCATATGACAAAAAGTATTTCTGGCCTCTATTATATTTCAAAGGTTTCTATCAGTCGGAACGTTTTTTTGCCGACATGGCAGACGATATACGCAAGGCTTTTACATTCAATCCGAGCCTGTCCAACAGGAAAACAAAGGAAATGTCCGAACAGATAGACCATGATGAGAATGCGGTTTCCATACATGTACGCCGGGGAGATTACCTGGAACCCAAATATTGGAAACAACCGGCTGTGTATGCCAACTGCCTTATTACCTCAACGCCATAGCCGAAATGAACAAACGGATAAGCCAGCCCTCCTACTATGTTTTCTCGGACGACATTGCTGGGTGAAAGAAAACCTGCCGTTGCCAAAAGCCTTCTTTATCGACTGGAACAAAGGTACAGAAAGCTGGCAGGATATGATGCTGATGAGCCGCTGCCGTCACCACATTATCTGTAACAGTACGTTCAGCTGGTGGGGAGCATGGCTGAACCCGCGGGAAAATAAAACCGTCATCATGCCCGAACGTTGGTTCCGGCATTGCGAAACACCGGACATCTGTCCCGACAAATGGATAAAAGTACCGATTAATCAACCTGACAGCATACAATAAATTATGAAAATTGGTATTCTTTATGTGGGTATCGGAAAATATATCCGACTTTGGGATAAGTTCTATTCCAGTTGCGAATCGTTGTTTCTTCCTCAATATGAAAAGAAATACTTCATATTCACCGATTATCCGTTAAAAAGCAGCACTAATGTACAAGTTTCGTTCCAGGAAGATTTGGGCTGGCCCAAAATGTCCTGTTCCGCTACCAAATGTTCCTAAGGCACAAAGAAGAACTCAAACATTTTGATTATCTGTTCTTTTTCAATGGCAATACAGAGTTTCTGCAAATAATAACCCCCGAAGAATTTTTACCGACCGAGAAAGAGGCATTGACCGGTTTGGAATGGCACACCTATAGAAACAAACCATTGCAAAAATATCATTATGAGCGAAGAAAAAATTCACAAGCATACATACCATACAACAGCGGCGAGCACTATTATCAAGGCGGGCTAATCGGCGGTGAGAGCAAGGCCTATATCGAACTGTTAGAACAATGCAGCCTTATGACGGAAACCGACTTAAAAAGAAACATCACAGCACGCTGGCATGATGAATCTTACCTGAACAAATATCTGCTGGATAAGCAAATTAAAATTCTGAGTACAGAATATGGCCGCCCACAAGAATGGACGGTTCCCCCAACTCCCAAAATAATATTCCGGGATAAGAACACCATCCTGGGAGCATCCTATATCTGTTCCTTAAAAAAAAGGAACCGCCTGAAACTTATTAGCAAAGCCATTCGGAATATTCTAAACAAGCTACTGAAACGATGAAAGAATTAAGGTTATTCTTGAGAAAAATAGATCAAAAAGTTATATCTAAAGGCAAACATTATCTGCTTACCCTCATTATACTTTACAGATATAAGACAAATGAGGTTCTTGACCATTATAAGGAACAAACACCCCAAAAGGAAGAACCTATCGGCGCAACATCTCCAATATGGGTGTGCTGGTGGCAAGGAGAAAAGAAGATGCCCGACATAGTAAAAGCATGCTATTCCTCCATATGCCGGCATGCAGACAACCACCCCGTAATCCTGATAACAGAGAAAAATTTTCAGGAATATGCAACAATGCCCGACTTTATCATGCAGAGATTGTACAAACGCGAAATGACAATCACGCATTTTTCCGACTTGCTAAGAATGAATTTATTAAAACGGCATGGTGGCATATGGCTGGATAGCACGATATTGCTCACAAAAGATATAGATTCGATAATCAACACGAGCCTGCCATACTACAGCCATCATCACATCCCCAATAACTGCAACGTGGTAAAAGGTAAATGGACCGGTTTCTTTCTTGCTTGCGGTAAAGGCAATATTCTCCCCTCTTTCATCCTGGATGCTTTCTACAATTATTGGAAAAACAACAACCGGATTGTAACTTATCTTTTTATCGATTACCTCTTTGCCTTAGCATACAAACATATTCCTGCCGTATCGAAAATGGTGAATAATATTCCGATACAGCCCATGAGTAATCTTTCTAAATGCTTAAACCAGGAATATGATAAAAAAGCAATGGAAACGTTTTATACCAAATACCACTTCCACAAGCTGACTTACAAGAAAGCATTTGCCATGCAAACCCGCAACGGGAAAAAGACAATCTATGCCCATCTCCTGACCGATAAGGCATTCTGACAACCGGTCAATCAGTCTATTTTCCCCAGCCTTTCGTGTATCCCGTCGCAATAAGCTTTCCACAGTTTAGGGATATCACTCCATCGGTAAGCATCGGTAAACGGACAAGTGACAAGAGCCGTCAAAATATAGCCCGCCACTCCATTAAAACCGCGAAGATACCTTACCGCCCAATTACGTCCATAATGATGGCTCAAATAAGTGGAATTACGTACCTGATAGAAACGTTTCCACTTTTTCTTCTTACTCCGTTCGCTCCAACTGTCATTCGAGAAAAACTTCTCCTTATCCATCAGCGCATCAGGAACATACAGTATTCTGAATCCTGCCTGTACCGTACGGAGACAATAGTCCGTATCATCACAAAAGATAAACAGATCCTTATTGGGATAGCCAATCTTCCCAACAACCTCACGCCGGATAAACGGTCCCTCAAAAGCCGCTCCTTGTATCTCCACAGGCCCTGTTACAGTCTGTTTCGCCAGCTTCCCGGTGTACATGGAAGCAAAAGGATTCGTCAAGTTATACCCTTGAAACTCATGCGTGAAAAGCTTCCCCTCCTGCAAACGGCGCGGAGCAAGTATACCTATATCTTCCCGACCGGCATGCTGCAATAACCGTTCCAGACAATCGGCACGCGGAAAAACATCATCATCCATGCACCAAATCCAATCCGCACCTGCCTGATATGCATACTGCATACCGGTGTAAAAACCACCGGAGCCCCCCACATTAGCCTGATTGATAACGGTAAGTCCCGATTGGGTCTTCAGCCATTCGGCAGTAGCATCCGTACTGCCGTTATTGACAACTACAATTGAGGAAACAGGCTTATTCTGTTGCAGGCAACGAACCGTTCTCTTCAACAGTTCTATCCGATTATAAGTGACAACTACGGCTATAATATTCATGACGATTTTAATAAAGATTATCAATCTTTCCCGGCTGAGTACTTCTGTAAGCAACCATCAGCTCAAAACACTTTTCCACATCGAAACCGCGGGCCTTTGCATACTCCTCCGCCATCCAGCGATGCATCTGCGGGGTAGCCGGCAACCGTTCGAAGTTCTTGCAACCGGCTTTCATGCCGATAGTTCCGACAAACATACGGTTCAAGTCGACAATCTCCAGCTTAATGCCTTCCGGTGTTTTCTGAAACAGGATATTTTCACGTCCGTAATCTTTATGGGCATATCCATGTTCGTGGAGAACGGCAGTTACCCGCCCTATCTCACGCAAAACTTCCTCTTCATAGTCAAACTTCCGCCTGAACAGGTCGTTATAGACATACGGACATGTTGACAGACAGCTCACATAGTAACTTTTATCGAACAAAAGGCCGCTGCGCACATTGAAATATCCTACCGGTTGCGGAGTCCCTACCCCTATCTTAAGATACAGTTCGGCATGATCGTAAGAACGCTTCGCTTTGGATGGACGGAAAATACCGTACACAAAGCAATTAATGATATTCGGGCGGTGAAAAGATTTAACAACATACTCCCGACCGCCATATTCCATCTTTCTCAATTCATTACGTCCTTTATGAATAACGATACCTTCGTTTTTCTCAAAACGTTCCGGCAAAGACAAGATAAAATCTCCCAACTCCTTAAAGTCCGGGTGAATAACTAATGTATAAGGATGAAACATATCGGATTTCCGGCTCATTTCAGATTTCATAAATATATCAGATTTTATCCAACCCCTTTGTATACTTCAACCAGTAATATTTCAACGGATTCTTATATTTCAATTGTTTCCACGGACGGCTGCCATGGGGCTGATGCAATACCGGCAACGTAGTAAACAGGTAATTCTTAAACCCTTCTTTCAAAGATTGATGCGAAACAGTTACATCATGCCAGTTCTTTTCAGGATTCACTGATGGAAGTCGAATGCTTTCAGGAAATTCAATGTCAGCAAGGAACAGCAGAAACTGCAATGCTTTTTCTCCGGAAACACCTGGTTTTCCTTACCTTTCGCAAAAAGATAGGGATAGTTGATTTCTCCTTTCTCATCGACTGTGACGGCAGCGGCAATACCGCAGTCCGCCCGTTCTGCCGCTCCGTTGAACAAAGCCTGCAATGTATTCTTCTTTACCACAACATCCGACTCCACGATTATCAAACCTGCCTCCGCCTCGATGGCACGTTGCTGTGCCATTTGCAATACCAGCAGATAGTTCGGTGAGGATGATCCGTTATTTCCGCAAGATTTACCAATTCAAAGCCCAGCTTTTCGGATGCATCCTGTAACTTAGCCGTGTTTTCTTCTGTACTGAAGTCATTATATACGGTATAGGTAAACGGCGTCTGAAAATCGGATGCAACAATGGCTTCCACCGTTTGCAACGTCAATTCAATGGAGTCCTTTACAGGAGTAATGATATGAATACACTTCATTGGATATAATTAATTAGTCTTTGTTCAACAAGCTGCAAAATTCCCACAAGTTGACAAAACTATACAATATTTTGCACACAGCCAAACAGTTTGCCTCATTTATTCCTTATCTGCTTTCCGTTTTACCGTATGCTTTACTTTCAATACGGCGAGATTCAGTTCAATCGTTGTTTCCGAGTCCGTTGCCTGAAGATTATTGTCCAATAAATCGGTGAACAAATCACCGCTTTTCTCCAACAAGGATTTCTGCTGCTCTTCGGAAGCATCCGGCAGGTTGTTCAAGGTACGGGAGAGTTCGCGCAGTTTGGCAAAAGTCTCGATAATCGTAAACGTTGCGTTTGTAGCACGAGAACTTTTCAGAATGGTAGCAAGCATATAAAGACCTTTCTCTGTAAAAGCTTTAGGTTCAACTGTAGAATGTTTCAATACAGAGAACCGGTCGAAATTTTCGACCAGATACTGTTTTTCAGATACTTGCAACGTAAAACAATAATCCTTGGGAAATTTATCAAGGTTGTTTCTAAGGGCTTCATTCACACGTTTCGTTTCCACCCCATACAAAGCAGCAACATCCCTGTCCAAAAGAACCTTCTGCCCGCGAAGAGTAATTATCTTATCCTCTATTTCCTCAAAGCCAATCAGTGTTTTCATCAGTATATCAATTTATGTTTTAAACAATCTGTCAAAGGTATGCATTATTATATCAGAAATGTCTGTTCTCATGAATTATTTCTAACTTTGCCTGCAATAAAACAAAAGTATCATGAAAGTAATTGTCGATGATAAAATACCTTTTATAAAGGAAGCCATTGAAAAAATAGCCGATGAAGTAGTCTACGCACCGGGAAAAGACTTCACCCCCTCTTTGGTGAGAGATGCGGATGCACTTATTATCCGTACACGCACTCGTTGCAACCGGGAATTACTGGAAGGTAGCAAGGTTAAGTTTATCGCTACGGCAACCATCGGCTTCGACCATATCGATGCGGAATACTGCCGCGAAGCCGGTATTACATGGACAAATGCTCCCGGCTGCAATTCCGCCTCCGTAGCCCAATACCTGCAATCATCTTTAATTTTGCTGCAAACGCTGAAAGGTATCAATTTACCGGAAGTTACTATCGGCATTATCGGAGTAGGCAATGTAGGCAGCAAAGTTGCAAAAGTGGCACAGGAATTGGGGATGCGCGTTTTACTGAACGACCTTCCCCGTGAGGACAAAGAAGGGAAACAAGGCTTTTCGTCCCTGCAAACGCTTGCCGAAGAATGCGACATACTCACTTTTCACGTACCTTTATATAAGGAAGGCAGATACAAGACCTGCCATCTCGCCGACGACGCCTTTTTCCAATCGCTAAAGCGGAAGCCTGTTATCATCAACACTTCACGCGGAGAAATAATCGAGACCGGTGCACTGCTGAACGCTTTGGACACAGGACTGGTTTCGGATGCTATCATTGACGTCTGGGAAAATGAACCGGCCATAAACCTCACCTTATTGGATAAGGTATTCCTCGGCACGCCACACATCGCCGGCTATTCGGCAGACGCAAAGCCAATGCAACCCGCATGTCACTGGATGCCCTATGCCGGTATTTCAATATACAGGCAGACTATCAGATTATTCCTCCTGCCCCAAGCCAACCGCGCATTACAGCAGATACCCTATCGGCCGCCTATTTACAAATGTACGATCCCCGACAAGACAGCAATGCACTCAAAACGCATCCGGAGCTATTTGAGAAGTTACGGGGAGACTATCCTTTAAGAAGAGAGAAAGAAGCATACGTAATTGTGAACCATCCGGAATAGCATGCCGCTTCTTTCCGCAAAAGATAATATCCCGAAAGGTTATCAGCACACTTCCGACAACAAACCGCCGATAACTTTCGGGTAATATTCATATTCCAGCGCATGCACCTTCTTTGCCACGTCTTCTGCCGTATCCTGCGGCAGGACAGAGCATTTGTACTGCACTATAATTTCGCCCTCATCGAAATGCTCATTCAAATAATGTATGGTAATACCGGTTTCCGTTTCACCGGCAGCCACCACAGCTTTATGCACATGCCCGCCATACATCCCTTTACCGCCAAATTTAGGCAATAAGGAAGGGTGAATATTTATAATTTTATTAGGATAAGCATGCAAGATACAGTCCGGCACACGTGCAAGGAAACCGGCAAGGACAATAAAATCTATTCCTTTATCTTCCAACAAAGACAATACAGCCGTACCATCCACCCATGCGGCCTTGTCCAAACAGGCAAACGGAACATTCAGTCTACGTGCACGTTCCAAAACAAAGGCAGTCTCCCTATCTGCCAAAACCAGCTTTACGTTCACCGATTCGCTATTTTGGAAATAACGGATGATATTCTCTGCATTTGTTCCGTTACCGGAAGCGAAAATAGCAATGTTTTTACTCGTAAACCCTCCAAATCCTGCACAAAACCGTGAAAAATGTGCAAAAAGGTGCATTTAATTCATCAAATATTTGCGAGGAATGATAAATATTCATTCCTTTGCACCGCAAATTTAAAGAAATAAAACTAATTATTAATTAAAA
>ENA-OQCX01001109-OQCX01001109.1-human-gut-metagenome-genome-assembly--contig:-NODE-1109-length-12991-cov-1.923274_pt1 | contig 12991 bp, 15 predicted proteins | sample MGYA00242762_ERZ504587 | MGnify/ENA primary metagenome ERZ504587 (study PRJEB26092, sample SAMD00036337) | human gut metagenome | host: Homo sapiens | study: EMG produced TPA metagenomics assembly of...
TTGCACAGGTCTAAAAGCCTCAGCGTAGCCCGCTACGCCTGCGTTTTTATACCAGCACACTCGAATCCGCATCCTACGCGATTGGTATAGTTATTTACGAAACGCTGTACTAGAATGAATTTTGACTATGTTACTGAGAACGGAGTGAACAGTAACAATTTTAATTGACGCCCAGTTTCTCCAGTTCTGCTGCTGCCTGTTTAAAAGATTTAAACTGAATTGCATGGATTCCCTGTTTTCTGGCTGCCTCACAGTTCTCCGCTCTGTCATCCAGAAATACGGATTTCTCCGGGTCAAGATGGTAGCGTCCGAGCAGGGTTTTGTAAATTTCCGGTTCCGGTTTGATCTGCTTCACCTGACAGGAGAACACTGCTCCGTCTACATATTTAAGAAACGTAAGTTTATCCTCCGTTCTCTCCAGTGTGTCAGTTGCATAATTGGAAAGAATATAAACATGATATCCTTTATCTTTCAGATATCTCACCCAGGTTTCCGCATAATCTGTTTTCTCAATTGTCTCGTCAGAACGGCGCATTACCTCCCGGATATCCTTTTCGTACTCCGGTGCAGCTTTTACCATCTGATCTACATAATATTGCTCAGTCTCGCTACTTCTGTCTCTCTCATTCCAGGTATTGCTCTGAAATACCACTTCCGCAATTTTATCACGCTCTTCCTTCGGAAAACCAAAACTGTCCAGATAGGTCTCCCAGTCATATTTTACAAGAACCTGTCCAACGTCAAAAATAATATTCTCCATATCCGAATCCATCACCTTTTTATTCCTGTTCAGTAATTTATAAACCATCCATATTGCATAAGCCATGATGGGAACCATGATCGCCACTGCAAGCGAGGCTTTAAAATAGACCTGCGAATCTTCTCCATTCCCGAATGCAAAAATCATCGGCATACAACATGCAAGAAGCAGGATTATGATTGCGATCCATGCCCCGATTTTTTTTATCTTATTATTATCTTTTTTCATAAGCCTCCAGTTATATAAAAGACACGCCGGAGAAATTCCCCGGCGTATAGTCTTATTTACCGTCTGCCGATCAGACAGGTAAATTTATCCTTATTATTTATTTCTGTAGATGATATCGTCACGTCCCGGGCCATTGGAGATCATAGTGATCGGGAATCCGATATGTTTCTCAACGAACTCAACATACTTTCTGCAGTTCTCCGGCAGATCTTCATATTTTTTGATTCCGCGGATGTCGCATTTCCATCCCGCAGAGTCTCCAGAACCGGTTTTGCTTTCTCAAGCAGTGTAGTTGTCGGAAATTCTGTTGTTACTTTTCCATCAATCTCATATCCTGTGCAGACCGGAATTTCATCCAGATATCCAAGAACATCAAGAACTGTGAAAGCAACATCTGTAGCTCCCTGAAGACGGCATCCGTATTTGGAAGCAACACAGTCAAACCATCCCATACGTCTTGGACGGCCTGTAGTAGCACCAAATTCACCGCCGTCACCGCCACGTCTTCTCAGTTCATCTGCTTCATCGCCAAAGATTTCAGAAACAAATGCACCTGCTCCTACTGCACTGGAGTATGCCTTGCATACAGTAACAATCTGTTTGATCTCATATGGTGGAAGACCTGCTCCTACTGCACCATATCCTGCCAGGGTAGAGGAAGATGTAACCATCGGATAAATTCCATGATCCGGGTCTTTCAGAGAACCAAGCTGTCCCTCAAGAAGAACTTCTTTACCTTCTTTTAACGCGTTCCACAGATACAGGGATACGTCACATACATATGGTTCAACCATTTTCTTATATTCCATAAGTTCAGCAAATAATTCATCCACATTAAGAAGCGGTTTGTGATATAAATGTTCAAGAAGAACATTCTTTGTCGCACATACACTTGCAAGTTTTTCTTTCAGATGTTCTTCATCAAAAAGTTCACTTACCTGGAAACCAATCTTTGCATATTTGTCTGAGTAGAACGGAGCAATACCTGACTTGGTAGATCCGAAAGATTTGCCGCCCAGACGTTCTTCCTCATACTGGTCAAAAAGAATATGGTATGGCATAACCATCTGTGCTCTCTCGGAGATAAGGATCTTCGGAGCCGGAACACCTCTGCTTACCACTTCATTGTACTCTTTGAAAAATACCGGGATATTCAGTGCAACACCGTTGCCGATCACACTTGTAGTATGATCATAAAACACACCTGACGGCAGAGTATGAAGGGCAAATTTACCATAGTTATTTACGATTGTATGACCTGCATTTGCACCACCCTGAAATCTTACGATAATATCAGCCTTCTCAGCGAGCATATCGGTAATCTTACCTTTACCTTCATCTCCCCAGTTAGCACCAACAACTGCTTTTACCATTATATAATTCCTCCTGTATTTACCGCTTACTGTTTACCCGACCTTGCAGAATGACCTGCCAGATATCATCAGGAAACAGCAACGCTTATTATCTTTATATCAGATTCTGTAATATTCCAAACCGTTATGTTAAGTATTTACTGATCAGACATTGATCTCAGCTTTCACTCCCAGAAGTTCCTTATGGGAATCGAGGATCGGCTGAACTACTGTATTTACAAATCTCTCTGTCTGCTCTTTGGCACGTCCGATATATTTCTTCGGATCCATGGATCTCTGCAGATCTTCCAGAGAAAGGTTGAATGCAGGATCTGCTGCGATCAGTTCCAGCAGATTATTATCTTTGCCTTCTACCTTGACAGTCTTTCCGGCTTCCATGGAAAGCTCACGGATACGCTCATGAAGTTCCTGACGGTCACCGCCTGCTTTTACAGCATCCATCATGATATTCTCTGTAGCCATGAACGGAAGCTCTGCCATCATATGTTTCTCGATAACCTTCGGATAAACAACCAATCCATCTACAACATTAAGACAGAGGTCAAGGATTCCGTCAATAGCAAGGAAACCTTCCGGAATACTCAGACGCTTATTTGCAGAGTCATCCAGAGTTCTCTCAAACCACTGAGTTGCAGATGTGATCGCCGGGTTAAGGGCATCTACCATTACATATCTGGAAAGGGAAGCAATACGCTCACTTCTCATAGGATTTCTCTTATACGCCATTGCGGAGGAGCCGATCTGAGATTTCTCAAATGGTTCTTCTACTTCCTTCAGATGCTGAAGAAGGCGGATATCATTGGACATCTTGTGTGCACTTGCTGCAATTCCTGCAAGAATATTGGCAACACGTGTATCTACCTTGCGGGAATAGGTCTGTCCGGATACCGGATAGCATTCCTTAAATCCCATCTTCTCTGCGATCATCGGATCAATCTTGTCAATAGTCTCCTGATCTCCGTCAAACAGTTCCAGAAAGCTTGCCTGTGTTCCGGTTGTACCTTTGGATCCCAGAAGCTTCATTGTTCCCAGAACATACTCCAGATCCTCCAGATCAAGCAGGAATTCCTGTGTCCAGAGTGTTGCACGCTTACCTACTGTAGTAGGCTGTGCAGGCTGAAAATGTGTAAATGCCAGAGTAGGCTGATCTTTATATTTATCTGCGAAAGCAGAAAGCTCGGCAATAACATTGACCAGTTTCTTCTTCACAAGCTTTAATGCTTCTGTCATTACAATAATGTCTGTATTATCACCTACATAACAGGAGGTTGCTCCCAGATGGATGATTCCTTTTGCTTTCGGGCACTGTACGCCATACGCATATACGTGAGACATAACATCATGACGCACCTGACGTTCACGTTCCTTTGCAACGTCATAATTGATATCCTCTGCATGTGCCTTCAGTTCATCAATCTGCTCCTGTGTAATGTTAAGGCCAAGCTCTTTCTCTGTTTCAGCAAGTGCGATCCAGAGTCTTCTCCATGTGCGGAATTTCATATCCGGGGAAAAAATATACTGCATTTCTTTGCTGGCATAACGTTCTGATAAAGGACTTACATATCTGTCTGTACTCATCTTCACTCTCCTGTTTTTTATAGGATATTATTTTTAATCCTTTTATTTCACTTCTGTACGTACGTTTTTCTCAACCACGTACGTTGAAATTATATAACATCATTCCTCTAAAAGCAACCACAAAAACCTTATCCCTGATGGAATTTACCAAGAAATTCTTTCATTCTCGCATGTTCTGATTCAAATACCTCTTTTGGACTCCCCTCAACTGCGATCAGTCCCTTATCCATAAAAATAATATGATCAGAGATATCTCTTGCAAATGTCATCTCATGAGTAACGATCACCATAGTGATGTGTTCTGCTGCCAGATCTTTGATTACCTTAAGAATTTCACTCGTAAGCTCCGGATCAAGGGCAGAAGTAGGCTCATCAAAAAACAGGATCTTCGGATTCATACATAATGCTCTGGCAATAGAGACACGCTGCTGTTGGCCGCCGGAAAGCTGAAACGGATATGCATTCTCTCTGTCTGCAAGCCCCATCTGCTTTAACAGAGTTCTTGCCTGTGCATAAACCTCCTCTTTCTTTCTCTTCTGCACTCTGATCGGAGCATCTGTGATATTTCAGTACGGAAAATGGGGGAAAAGATTAAAGTTCTGAAATACCAGTCCCACATCCCCCTGCTTGATGATCTCACCGCTGTCCGGTGTCTCAAGACCGGTGGCACAGCGGAGAAGTGTGGATTTACCGGAACCGGAAGGTCCGATAATACTAAGAACCTCACCCTCCTCTACCTGAAGTGAAATGTCTTTTAATACTTCAAGGCTGCCGAAGCTCTTCTTTATGTTTTTCATTTCAAATAATACCATAGCAAATATTCCTCTTAAATTAAATGATGTCAGAGTCAAAAAATATTTTATAACCCAGCCGCCTGTCAGCGATAATAATTCAGTTTTTTCTCAATCTTATCCATTACAATCGCAACAAGAAGATTGAACACAAAATAGAAAACAGCAGCGATCACAAAAGGCATCATAGTCGTCTGTGCACTTGCAATCTGTTTTGCAATTGTAAACATCTCCGAAACAGCAACAACAAATGCCAGTGACGTATCCTTTACCAGTGTGATAACCTCATTTGTCACAGATGGAAGGATTCTCTTGATCACCTGCGGCAGGATGATCCTGAAAAATGTCTGGGCTTTGCTGTATCCCAAGATCTTTGCAGCCTCATACTGTCCCGCTGAAATAGATTCGATTCCTCCTCTGTAAATCTCCGCAAAATATGCAGCATAGTTAATACTGAATGCAATAAACACAGCGATCAGGCTGTATCCCATGGAAATACGGATTCCCAAAATAAAGTATGGTCCGAAATACACAACCATCAATTGCAGCATTAACGGGGTTCCACGCATAACTGATATGTAGGCAGACACAATTCCACGTATCGCCGGATTCTTGGACATTCTGCCAAAGCAGATCAGAAGTCCCAGCGGAAGTGAAAAAAGTAATGTCACTACAAAAATCTCTACAGAAACTACCATACCACTGGCAAGCTGCTGCAGCATTACACTTAAAGACATAAGCTTTCCTCCTGAAAAATTTATCCTGTACAGTTAAGAAAAGAGGGTGCACAAAATGTACCTCCATTCCTTTATAATCCGGACAGCCTGCACATAGCTGCCCTCTTGTATCATAACTGTTTTTGTTCCGGCTGACTATTCAGCATCTTTCGCTGTATCAGCTGTATCTTCTTTTGCTGTGTCTGCATCGGAAGCATCATCCTCTGCTGCATCATCTTTTTTATCATCAGATTTCTCATCATCTCCAATGCAGAGCATATCTGCTACTTCATACTTCTCAGCAAGTTTATCAACTTCACCTGCATCATAAAGTTTCAGAACTTCTTCCCATACAGTATCTTTCAGCTCATCGTTACCCTTCTTAAAGCCGATTCCATACTTTTCGCTCTGGATTGGCTCGTCAAGGATCACATATTTGCCTTCTTCTCTCTGGGAAAGCTGATATTTGGCAACACCGATATCTACTGCAATGGCATCTGCTGCACCGGAATCCAGATTCATAAATGCTGTATTATAATCAGGATTCTCTGTAAGTGACCCAAAGCTTGCTGTCAGATCCTTGTTATCGTCATTATTCAGTGCGTCCAAAGCTGCAGAAGCGCCTGCACAACTACATTCTTACCTGCCAGATCTGTCAGCTTCTCAATACCGGAATCTGCGGCAACAACCATTACCTGCTCATTGTTCAGGTATGGATCAGACCAGGTATAATCATCCTCACGTCCATTGATCGTGAAACCGTTCCAGATACAGTCAATGGATCCTGAATTCAGTTCCATATCCTTGGAATCCCAGTTGATCGGTTTTTGACCAGTTCCCATCCAAGATTATCACAGACTTCCTGTGCAAGATCAAGGTCAAAGCCTACATATTCTCCATTATCATCCTTATATCCAAAAGGAGGATACTCTGCATCAAACCAACTGTTAAAGTTTTATTCTCAACATCTGCATATACAGAAACAACACCAGCCATAAGAGAAGCTGCCATTGCGCCGGCCATAAGTACTGCTAATGTTCTCTTTTTCATGATAAACATCTCCTCTTCATCTATTTCGCCTTTTATCACGCAGTCACTCTACCACATGAAAGTATGTGTTTATCCTAACATAAGCCCACATGGCTGTCAACCCTTCTTTTCAAAATAGCCAGAGGATTTTCCTGTATCAGGTTACTGTTCACTCCGTTCCCAGCAACACGCTTCGCGATGCACAGAATTTATGCTAATCGCATAATCGCGCGGTATGTCTCGGGTTTTCTGTGACCTTCGCTCACAAAAACACCTCGCGGGATATTACCAGTGAACAGTAACAGCTATAGTACATCGTTTTCGAAATAATATTATTATTTCATGTATATGTATGCTATAATGGATACCATCAATCATCCAAAGGAGAGAAATATGGATAAGTTATACATTGTTATCCCGGCATACAATGAGCAGGATAACATTGAACAGGTCATTAATGACTGGTATCCTGTTATAGAGAAGCATAACGGAAACGGTCAGTCACGTCTGATTGTCATTGATGACGGGAGCAAAGATTCTACATATGAAAAACTGAAACAGTGTACAAAGACACGCCCTCTGCTGATTCCGATAACAAAACCAAACGGCGGTCATGGTGCAACTGTGCTTTATGGCTATAAGTATGCACTCAAAAATGGTGCAGATTACATTTTCCAGACAGATTCAGACGGCCAGACACTGCCGGAAGAATTTGAACCGTTCTGGAAACGAAGACAGAAATATGATATGGTCATCGGCTGGAGAAAAGACAGGCAGGATGGAATATCACGTGTTTTTGTAACAAAACTCTGAAACTGGTTATCCGTATCTGTTTTGGGGTAAATCTGACAGATGCCAACACTCCGTACCGTTTGATGAAAGCAGAGACGATGGCCAGGTACATACATCTGATTCCGAAGGACTTTAATCTTTCCAATGTATTTCTGGCTGTTATTTATAAGAAGAAGGGATGCAGCATCAAATTTCTTCCTGTCACATTCAGACCTCGTCAGGGCGGGGTGAATTCCATTAACATGAAGAAAATCTGTAAGATCGGAAAACAGGCGGTAATAGATTTTGTGAAATTGAACAGGATTATCCGCCGAACATAAAAAAATGATGAAAAAAAAACTGTTGTTCCTACAGTGATCGTGAGGAACAGCAGTTTTTTGTTGTTATATTTTCAGATAAATGTCGAATCAATATCAATAAAGATGTTCGGGACGAAATAAATTGACAATTTTTCTTTTAAACAAAAATTACAATTATAGTTGTAATAATAAAACAGAAAACGGTATGTACCGATCTGCACACATCGTACATAACACACATAACACAACAAATCAACATATAACAAAACAACACACACAGGTAACAAGGTTGCCACAAATGTAAAAATAATAATAGGGAGAAAAGAATAAGATGAACAAAATGAATGAATTGTGCGAAATGGAATTAACAGGTCGTTACGAGGAGAAACTTTCTGCTCTGAAAGCGGAAATCAGTGCAGCAGATGAGTATATCAGGCAGGATAACAGTGACCTGACGGAATTTGAGAACCGATATGAGCGCTTAGATATCCCGTATCGTGTAAAAAGATTTCTGGATGACTATATTGCGTGTATGCAGACAAAATATGAACGTCTTGCAGACCTGTGCTATCTGGCAGGAGAACAAGGATTATAAAAAAAATCTTGTTTTATCTGTCGAAATAAAGTATTGTAGTAATATACTATATTTACGACAGATAAGGAGAAAATGCGTTATGTACAGAAAGAAAAATTTTATAAGTCTGGGAATGAGCTGGTTCTGGCAGCAGGAATTACGGTAACACCTGTAACAGCAGCAGATTTCACAGATGGTACAGTTTCTGAATTTAATTCAGATGATGCAACAGAATTTGATGTACAACAGGAAACTGCGGATAATGCGGAGTTTGCATCAGATACAGAGGATAGCATTTCGGACAAAGAAGGTTCAAATGAAGCAGATTCAGACGAAGAAGTCTTTGCAGAGGCTGTAATTCCGGACGAAAACGGTGCTGTGGATAACAGACAGCTTCTGGAGAAATATCTGAATGACATTCTGTACGGACAGGATCCGGACACACAGCCAGCAGCTTCTCTGGGTGAGGATGTACTGAATGGACAGCAGCAGACCTTATATGAGGAACTTAAGAGTAAAATCAGCGCAGTGGCATCGAAAGGTGGTTCTACCAGGTTTAAAGTCAGTTCAGATCTGGGACTGACCTGGCAGACAACAGCAAGCGGTAATGCGCTCAAAAGAGAAGTAGCCGCACACCTTAATGAACTGGATATTTCAAAGATTATCGATTGCCTGGCTGTAGATTGTCCATATGAATTGTACTGGTACGAAAAGACTGCAGCTACTACTTGGCAGTATGGTTACAGCACAAAGGCAACAGGAAACAAAACAACTGTAAAAATTGAAAATCTTTCCATATCTATGCCGGTGATCAGCAGTTATGCTTCCGGTAAATATAAAGTAAATGCAGGGATTGTACAGCTTGCAAAAAGTGCAGCAGAAAATGCCAGAATGATCGTAAAAGAATTTCAGGGTTATACAGAGACAGAAAAGCTGTACGGATATAAAGAAATGATCTGCTACCTGACTTCCTACAATGATGATGTGACGGAGGATGATGAATACGGAGATCCATGGCAGTTAATCTATGTTTTTGACGGAGATGACAGTACTAATGTGGTCTGTGAAGGTTATTCCAAGGCATTTCAGTATCTGTGCGATCTCAGTGACATTACCTGCTATACAGTGACCGGTATAATGAATGGCGGTACAGGTGAAGGTCCTCATATGTGGAATATTGTGGCAAATAACGGTAAATATTATATGGCAGATATCACAAACAGCGATGAAGGAACAGTTGGAGAAGACGGAGGTCTGTTTCTGGATACTCCGATTTCAGGAAGTATTTCCCGGGGCTATACATATGCGACAGACAGTGCGAATATATATTTTGCATATGACAAAGAAGCAAAGAGCTTATATGGAACCGGAAAAAATTCCATTCTTTATATGACGCAGGAAACGTATTCTGCTGATGATCTGACTGCAAAACCGGCAAAAACTTCAATTACAGGTATATCAAACAGGACTGCCGGAAAACTTGTGATTACATGGAAAAAGGCAAAGAGTGCAGACGGATATGAGATCTACCGCCGGGCAGGAACCACTAATCCATACGTAAGAGCAGCGGTAATTAAATCCGGTTCAACTACAAAATACACAAATGCAAAACTGAAAAAAGGACATACATATTATTACAGAATCCGTTCATACAGATATGATGAGAATGGAAGAAAGATATACAGCGGCTGGTCAACAGTAAAGAAGCAGAAAGTAAAATGAAATCGGTAATCAGAAAAAGACACAAAGGATAACGTGGATAAAACAATGATGAAAGTACTTCGTAAAAACAGAGTACACAGTTTCAGGGGATTTTCTTGCCATATGTGGAACATCATGATACAATGAGACACGATATGACAGAGAGAACCCCTGAAATTTTATTATATTATAAGAAATTACTCCATAATGCTCTTATAATATAATAAAGCAGTATTTTTATAATGCTGTAAATATCTGGAAAATATGGGAGGAATAAATATAAATGTGTGGAATTGTTGGATTTACAGGTAATCATCAGGCAGCACCTATATTATTATATGGTCTGTCCAGACTTGAATACAGAGGTTATGATTCAGCGGGACTTGCAGTTCGCGACGGCGAAGGTGATACAGAGGTTATTAAAGCGAAAGGCAGACTGAAAGTTCTTGCAGATAAAACTAATAATGGAGAATCTGTACCTGGAACATGTGGTATCGGACATACCCGTTGGGCGACACATGGAGAACCATCTGAGACAAATGCGCATCCCCATATGAGTGATGACGGTAACGTAGTAGCAGTTCATAATGGAATCATTGAGAATTATCAGGAACTGAAAGACAAACTGATCCGCAATGGCTATGAGTTTTATTCATCTACAGACACTGAAGTAGCAGTTAAACTTGTGGATTATTATTATAAGAAATATCTCGGAACACCGGTAGATGCCATTAACCATGCAATGGTCCGTATCCGCGGTTCCTATGCTCTTGCGATCATGTTTAAAGACTACCCGGGAGAGATTTATGTGGCAAGAAAAGACAGCCCGATGATCCTTGGGGTGGAGAACGGTGAATCTTACATTGCATCCGATGTTCCTGCAATTTTAAAATACACCAGAAATGTATATTATATTGGAAATCTGGAGATGGCTCGTATCAGAAAAGGGAGATCACGTTCTACAATCTGGATGGTGATGAGATCCAGAAAGAGCCGAAAACAATTGAATGGGATGCAGAAGCGGCGGAGAAAGCGGGATTTGAACATTTCATGATAAAAGAAATTCATGAACAGCCGAAAGCAGTTCGGGATACTTTGAATTCTGTACTCAAAGATGATCGTATTGATCTCTCAGAAGTAGGTCTTACAGATGAGGAGATCAAAAAGATCAGCCAGATCTATATTGTAGCCTGTGGCTCTGCTTACCATGTGGGAATGGCAGCCCAGTATGTGATCGAAGATCTGACAAGGATTCCGGTACGTGTGGAACTGGCATCGGAATTCCGATACAGAAATCCGATTTTAGATCCGGAAGGTCTTGTGGTCATTGTCAGCCAGTCAGGGGAAACAGCAGACAGCCTTGCGGCACTTCGTGAGGCGAAACAGAGAGGTATCCGTACACTGGGAATTGTCAATGTGGTAGGTTCTTCCATTGCCAGAGAAGCGGATAATGTTTTTTACACTCTGGCGGGACCGGAAATTTCTGTAGCAACTACCAAGCATACAGTACTCAGTTGATTGCCTCCTATGCACTGGCAGTGCAGTTTGGAAAAGTTCAGAGAACAGATTACAGAAGAAAAATATCAGGAGCTGATCGCAGAGCTGAAAACACTTCCGGATAAGATTGCCAAGATCATTGAAGATGACAAAGAGCGTATCCAGTGGTTTGCGGCTAAGCAGCAAATGCCAGGGATGCTTTCTTTATCGGGCGTGGTATTGACTATGCCATTAGTATGGAAGGCAGCCTTAAGATGAAAGAAGTCAGTTATGTACACACAGAAGCTTATGCGGCCGGAGAACTGAAACATGGCACAATCTCTCTGATTGAGGACGGAACTCTTGTGATCGGTATTCTCACGCAGAATCATCTCTATGAGAAAACAGTCTCCAATATGGTAGAATGTAAGAGCCGCGGTGCATACCTGATGGGACTCACCACATATGGACATTATAATATAGAAGATACTGCAGATTTCACAGTTTATATTCCGAAAACAGATTCACACTTTGCAACTTCACTGGCAGTTATTCCTTTGCAGCTGCTTGGCTACTATGTCAGCGTAGCCAAAGGCCTGGATGTAGATAAGCCGAGAAATCTGGCTAAGAGTGTAACTGTAGAATAGTGCCGGGAAAACAATACAATATGTAGCGTAATGCCACAGACTGTAAAGGATTAATACGGTCTGTGGCATTTTTTTCAAAATCCCAGAATCTCATGAAAATAGATCTGATTTTGAATAACAGAAGGATGTTCCGGTTTCAGTGTTCTGGCTTTCCGGTGAAATTCAAAAGCTTCTTTGTGCATTCCGGATTTGTCCAGACATACACATAATTGCAGAAATGGTATGAAATTATGGCAGTCCGGAATATAGAATCCTCCGTTTTGGCTGTTGTCCGGTGCAAGAAGTGCCTGATGATACCAGTGAGCTGCCATGGAAAAGTTCTGTTTCATAAAAAATATTTTCCCAATCTCACAGCATATTTCGGCTCTTGGAATATCTGACATGAAACTGTGAAACAGTATCTCAAGAGCATACTGGTCATTGCCTGATGCCTGATAACAATAGGAGAGAACCAGACAACTGTCCAGTCTGTTTTCAATCCAGCGTCCGGCTCTTTCTAGAAATTTTTTAGAACACAGATGGCATACTCGTATTGCTTATGATAAAAAAGTTCCCGGCCACTAATAAAATAAGATCTCTGGGTTCCAGAGGCTCTCCTTCTTCGATCATCTGTTGATAGATGTGCAGATTTCGAAAGGAAGAGCAGGGTTTTATTTTGCGATGTTCAATCTGTATGGGAGAATAAAGGATGTTCCCGGTGGGAATGATGGATTCATGAACTCTTCCCCGCCATCTGAAATTTCGGGAAGTTTTTAAGATGCGTTCTCTGTAACAGGAGAATGCAGCATGATTCCATTCATCGAAATCTGTGACATAATCCATCATAACCATATCTGTGTTCGGACTCAGTGTTTCTTTTAATTGTTTTAGTCTGTACAGATTTTCCTGAGTGATCATGTCGTCTGCATCCAGCCACATCCAGTAATCAGTACTGACTTTTTCCGAAATAAAATTCCGGGCAGCAGAAAAATCATTTTTCCATGGAAAATCATAAACTTCTGCTGTAAATTCTCTGATAATTTCTTTG
>ENA-OQCX01001110-OQCX01001110.1-human-gut-metagenome-genome-assembly--contig:-NODE-1110-length-12990-cov-2.101143_pt1 | contig 12990 bp, 23 predicted proteins | sample MGYA00242762_ERZ504587 | MGnify/ENA primary metagenome ERZ504587 (study PRJEB26092, sample SAMD00036337) | human gut metagenome | host: Homo sapiens | study: EMG produced TPA metagenomics assembly of...
TTCCTACCGCAGCGATTGTGCTGCGGCCGCTTGGAAGCCTGCACTTGAGACAGTATTTGTATTGCATAACGCGAAATCCTCTCCTTGACCGCTTTTGCGATCCTGTTTTCAAACGCTATTAGCTTGTCCTCATGCCAGGTGTAGTATGCGATAAAGGCGATTGCGAGCGCTCCGCCAAGGGCTTCCAGCAGATAGAGGGGCATGACGTTACCTCCTTTCAAGCGCCTTGAAAAGCAAATCCTGTAGGCTATTGACTTGGCTTTCCAATTGGCGTATGCATTCGTTCTGCGATGGTTCCGCGCGAGATACTTCATGACGTTGGTTTTTTCAAAGACCCATTCCCGCCCGCACTTGATCGCTTTCAGTCGGCCTGCGTCAATTTCATTTTTCAGGCAGGTATCGCTTTTATCGAGGATAATGCAGGCCGTTTCCATGCCGAATGTGAGGGGGACGCTGTTCCAGTTGGTAAACGTGCGGGTTCTGGTCAAGTTGGCTCACCTCGATTCATGTAAAATTTTGGTTCACATTCTCTCCCCTTTCGTGGTAGAATTTTGTCTAGAAGGGAGGTGACGCGAATGCGAAACATAAAGATCATGCTTTATTGCGACCTATCGACGATGTCCTGCTGTGCCGATGATATCGACAACGAGCTATCGTCTTTTGCCAGATCATTTTTACGAGCAAACAATTCTCTGTGGTTTTTCGAATGCTCAAATGAATTTAATGGCAGTTTTTTTGCCTACGGAAGAAAACATTTTCTATGACCATTTTGAAAAATTCACCAATGAGGACAGCATCATCTACCTTGATGTTGTTCAGAAGCAGTCTTTTTACAATCTGCCTGATAATGTCTCTGAATTTCTTCAAGAGGATTAGACAGCGCTTCATATGCGTCGGTTAATACTCGCATGGCCTGAATGCCGCTTGCGTTCAGGCTATTGTCTTGAGCCAGCAAGCAAATGGCCTGCTTTACTCTTGATGCCTGCTGATCAAAAAAGCATGAATGGACTGTGATATCTCGATTTGGTCTCGACATGTTGTTTTCACCTCTCTTTTATTTTTGTGTAGCGTTGGGCGGAAATCCGAATAAGACATCTGCGGAGACGCCAAGAGCTTTGCAAGTGGTACAATATGCTCCGGTCTGATCAGCTTGCGACCTTTCAACATATTGTTGAAGTCTTTGGGCGCAAAACCGGCATCTTTTGCGACAAGGGATTGCTGCATCTTCTTGCTGCGCATGATGCGATAGATACGCTCTTGGACCGTTTCATTATCGTTAGCATTAGTCATTTCTTCATCTCCTTTTTACTAATATTTTGAGTACAAATTAAGAATATCACTCAAATATAGAGTTGTCAAGATCAATTTACTAATTTTTTTAGTTTTTATCTTGACTAATAAAGAATTTACAAGTACAATGAATCCAGAAAGTGGTGATTGCATGAATCGACAGATCTTTGCCGATAAACTTAAAGCTGCACGCTCTGCCGCAGGTCTCACACAGCAAGATGTCGCAAAGCGAATAAAAAAGGCCCCAACAGACGATAGGCGCATGGGAGGTAGGGCGTTCTCAGCCGGATATCAATACATTGGGAGAACTATTGAAACTATATGATGTCTCTGCAAATGATTTTTTTGACTATAAGGGATCGGTTGATGAAAAATTGGTACTGACAGAGTATCAACACATAAAAAAATACCGTGCTCTCGACGAACACGGTAAAGATATAGTAGAAACGGTCTTATTGAAAGAATACGAACGTTGCTCTAACACGCCGACCGAGGAGGAACAGATATCGGTTGTCCCCTTGCACCTGTCCGAGCAGTCTGCGGCTGCCGGTAGCGGTACATATTTGGGACCGGAAGCATTTCGAATCATTTATGTGCGTAAAGATTCTTTGGCAGCTCAAGCGGCGTTTGCTGTTCCGGTCTCCGGTGACAGCATGGAGCCACAGTTTCAGGATGGAGATATCCTTTTGGTTGATAAGCTCCCGCTGAGGTGGGAGAGATCGGCGTATTCACGCTTCAGGGCAATGGATATGTTAAACAATTAGGAGCAAGCGAATTGATCTCTCTGAATCCTTGCTACGAACCCATACCAATGGATGAAAGCATTATTTGTAACGGGAAGGTTATTGGAAAATTGAAACCGGAGTGGATTGTTAAAAAGTAGTCTTCTACTTAAAAATTTTATGTTGGGGTGATAGAGATGTCTTTTTTTAAAAAGATAAAGAATGCTTTTATTGGTATTGGGGGCTCCGAGCAATCTGTACCCGCAGAAGTCGATGGTTTTGATTATGCAGAATATGATAGAAAAATTCACGATAATATATATGAATTTGAAAAACGATACGACCTTGACGATCCATATAGTATTCGGTCTATCACTCAAAAGGATGCTAAGGAGTGGGGAAGACGCGCTGATGGTGTTCCATCGTTACCTGAACAAATACTTTTTAAAAAAGCCACCGAACATAAAAAGAACGGAGATTACAACCTGGCTATCGAGTGCTTAAAAAAAGCAAATGAATTGTTGCCAACGGCAGAATGTTCATATCAGCGATCAGATTATGAAAGACTAGTCAATTATTTAGTAGCTGCAAACAGGTTTGATGAAGCGCGTGCGGAACATGAACGATTAGATCAGTTAGTAGGCACTTTAATAGATCATTTGAAAGACCTTAAACACCTTACATCAAACAGTGTAAAAGAAGAAATCGAATATGATGAACGAGTAATTAAGCCGGCAATAGCAGAAGAAAGGGATCGTGAAGAGTATTACTGGCTTTTAGAAAATATGAAGTTTGTTGCCCCCAAATCTTTTAGCGGCTACCGTAGAATGAAATCGGGGAATACGGAAAACTATCAAAAAATTATTCAGCGGGTAAAAGAAACTGGTACCGATCTATCGCAAGTAAAGTTTTGGGGTTGAAAAACGGACGACTGGGGAAATAAAGGGGTGAGCATAAATGCCGGAACAGAACAAAATCATTCTCTACACAACCGAAGATGGCAATGTCAGCGTAGATGTATATTTTGAAGACGAAACCTTTTGGCTGACGCAGAAAAGTATGGCGGAATTATTCGACTGCACGGCCGATAACGTTTCTTTACACCTAAAAATATTTATTCCGAAAACGAACTTGACGCGCGTTCAACTGCCGAGAAATTCTCGGTAGTTCGCCGGGAAGGCGAAAGAGACGTCGCCGGGAGGTAACCTTCTACAATCTCGATGCTATCATAGCGGTAGGCTATCGCGTAAATTCCAAGAGCGCTACGCGGTTTCGTCAGTGGGCGACACAAACTTTGAAAGAGTATATCATCAAAGGCTTTGTGCTCAATGAGATATGATGAAAAACGGTCGGCCTTTTGGCAGGGACTACTTTGATGAATTGCTGGAGCGCATCAAAGAAATCCGTGCAAGTGAACGAAGGTTTTACCAAAAAATTACGGATATCTATGCGCAATGCAGCTACGATTATGATTCTCATAGTGAGACCACAACGAATTTCTTCAAAACAGTACAAAACAAGCTTTTGTTTGCAATTACAGGCCATACCGCTCCGGAATTGGTGGCAGCCCGTGCAAACGCCGACAAGGAGCATATGGGGCTGACTACATGGAAAAATGCTCCAAAAGGGAAGATATTGCGTACGGACGTTACCGTGTCCAAAAACTACTTATCTCAAAAAGAAATGAGCGGCCTGAACGATATCGTTACTATGTATCTGGATTATGCTGAGAACCAAGCAAAACGGGAACGTCTGATGTCGATGGATGACTGGGCAAAAAAGCTGGATGCATTCCTTCAATTTAACGAATATGAACTTTTGCATCATAAAGGGAAGGTAGAAAGAAAGGTTGCTGATGCGCTCGCCCAGCAGGAATATGAAAAATTTCGAGTCATTCAGGATAAGCAATACATATCTGATTTTGACCGTGCTACAAAAAAGATATTGAAGAAATAAAAAAACCGCCCTCCGGCGTTAGCAGCACCAGAGAGCGGCCACCACCAGCAGGGCCAGCGGTGCGACATGAATCGCAACCATATTGTACCAAAGCCCGGCTGAGAAATCAAGTCCGGGCACTTTTGCGCCCACATGAGTTGGAAGTGATGAAATGCCACGAAAGCAAAATAAGCGCCGCGCAGACGGCCGGATCGCCGTGCAGGTCTATCTTGGCAAGGTAGACGGAAAACGCCGGTATAAAACCGTATACGGTAACACGCAGAAGGAAGCTGACGAGGCTGCCTTGCAGGTTAAGCTCGCTCTGCGCAAGGGGATAGATGTGACTGCGGAGCGGGACACGTTTGGCGACTGGGCACAGCGGTGGCTAGGCTTGAAAAAAGGGAATGTATCTGCTAAGCATTACGCCTCCCTTGAATCTGAAATTAATCACCTACAGCCGATCGCGCATCTTCCAATCAGAAAATACGCACATCTGACATACAGGATATTTTGCAGAATTTAAGCATAGAGAACCCCTCCACCGGACGGCCGATGTCAAAAAAGACACTGAACGATATTAAAAACGCAGCTTCAGGCGCTTTTCGGCTTGCAATCATGAATCGGGTGACGGATTTCAACCCGGCAGAATATGCGGAAGTGCCCCAGGGAGCTCCCAGAAGCGGCCGCAGAGCTTTGACAGATGAGGAACAGGGTTGGATTATCGATACGCCGCACAGGGCGCAGACAGCCGCCATGATTATGCTTTTTGCTGGCCTGAGAAGAGGAGAGGTGATTCCTCTTACTTGGTCTGATGTGGATTTAAAAGCGCGAACAATTATGGTAAATAAAGCTGTGGAATTCGTTGGATCCCGTGCGGAGCTGAAGGCACATACAAAAACAGATGCCGGTATGCGGGTGATCGACCTCCCGCAAATTCTGGTTGATTTCCTTGCAGGTAAAAAGAGAGATAATTCCTCGTCTGTCCGGCAGCATCCGGCGGTATGATGTCAGATACCGCCTGGCGCCGGATGTGGGAAAGCTATCTCTTCGATCTAAATCTAAAATATGGAAATGCGGTTGTTAAACGGAACAAATTTGACCCGCGTGGCAATCTCATGGTGATTGACCGTTTCACCGCGCATAACCTCGGCACACCTATGCGACGATGCTGTATAAAGCAGGCGTGGACGTACTTACGGCAAAGGAGCAGCTCGGCCACGCCGATATCAAAACTACGCTCAATATCTACACGCATCTGGATCGGGAGTATAAACGCCGCACGATGGATAAGTTGGATCAATATCTGGATGCAAGTCAAATGCAAGTCAGCACTTTTGATAAATAACGTAGATATAAGTCGCGTTAGCAATTTTATGGTGGCTTCCGATTCTGAAGGCCGGGGGTTCGAATCCTCCGGGCGGGCCACAACCAAAATCCTGTCGATTTATGTCGGCGGGATTTTGGTTTTTTTGGTTCACTAGACGATACCATCAGGCGCCCAAACACTGCAAGTAGAACGATTTCACCGTTGCCTGCGTTTCTGTTCCTGGAAAAGTTGCCGGCGGGAATACGCAATGTTTTCAAGGCTTCTCAAAAAACGTGTTGTTCCCTACCGGTATCGCCTAACGGATTTTTGAAATTAATAACGAGTGGTGAGCTATGGGCTCGAATGAATAACGCAGAAAAATTTGAGAGAAATTAGGCAGCTCGATTGTGCACGATAAGAGAAACGGAGAGCGGCAACAAAGGGCGCGTTGCATCATGCATAAATAAACGCAGAATTAAGGGGGACTATTGCAAAATATTTCATTTTGCAATAGTCCCCCTTTTCTTTTGTGCTCTATTCAGCCACAGACGATGCGATGATACCGTGTTACTACTCAACGGACGGCAATTCAGACGTGCAATGTGGGCACCTGGAGGCATCTACGGCTATTTCACTTTTGCAAATGGGCACACTTTTGTTGTCGGTGCAGATGGCGCCTCCTTTGTTCTTTTGCCGAGCGACATCATTTTATTTACAGCCTTAACAATGATGAAGATGATAAAGGCCATGATAACAAAATGAATCACGGCGGAAAGGAACGCACCGTAATCTATGTAGTTGTCGCCGATCAGGTGGAGCTTTCCCTGAACCTGGCTGCCGCCGATGCAGTTGATAATCGGTTTGATAATGTTATCGGTAAAGGAAGTAACGATTGAAGAAAAAGCACCGCCGATAATAACGCCAACAGCCAGATTCAGCACATTTCCTCTTGAGATAAACTCTTTGAATTCCTCAAAAAACTTTTTCAATTTCATTTCCCTCGTTTCAAATTGTTTTTTAAATGAAGCAAAGCATCAATGTGCAGGGGGAACATGGCCATCAGGGCGTGCCCAAACGCATGCTGCCTGCGTTCTCGGCTCGACTGACGACAGCTAGGCGTCGCCCTGCGACCTTATCATCCGGCGTCTGGGACGCCTTGACGGTTCTTTGAAGTGTTCAGCCTGTGGCCGTGCTTCTGGCAAGGCAGACGACGCAGCTTTCCTTGCCGGAAAGCAAGGAGGATAATGCAGCCACAGTGCTAAAAACCGATGTGTACCCCTGTACACTGATGTAAGAATACGGCGATTACATTCTATGGATGCAGGTCTTATCCTTTGTCCATAAGCCCTGCTGACATGATGTTCCCCGGTTACTTAATTGCCGAAAAAGCGGCAGCCTCTTTTAGCCACATCATCAGCTCATCGTCTAGTTCTTCCACTTTAGCAACCAGCATATGATGCGTCCATCGATTGGGATATGGCTCGGTTATAACGTCAATCCGCTCGGATTCAACCCTACGGTTTAGGCCGAAGGTGATCACGATGTAGGCGGGCGGGCAATCTTGCTTTTTGCGCACCTTGGCGAAAGAAACACAGGCGAACATACACCGGTTATAAAAGGAAATCTGCGATTTCTGCACTTTGAGCCTGGTGTTTGCAATCTTGGCCAAAATTCTCTTTTCCAACTGCTCATACAAGGGCAGCGCTCCATATGCCCCTGAAAGAAAAGCAGCACATCTGCGCGCATGGCATTCTCCTCCCGTGTTCCCCATGAACTTTTATATTTAGGCAAAACCGGCGATACCAAATCCACGATTTTTCAAACCACTATCGAAATTAATTCATATAGAACTTTATATAAATAATAGCACAAACAATTGCTTGTTTCAATGGATTTGGCCAGGCGTGCAAAAATGGTGAAAGCGCAAAAGGAAGAGCAGTAAGTGCCCATTTTTTCATAACGGATTTGATAGAATTTTGACGCTTGCTGTTTTGCCTTGCTGCCAGTTCATGCAATCTTTCTTCACGCAAACAAAAGCCTTCTGAAAGATTTTTGTAACTTTTTTGTAAGTTGAAGCCTTATGATAGGGGCAAGATCAAAAACAGGAGGCTTTTCTTATGAAAATGAATATATTGGTAACGCTCAATTCCGGCTACATCCAACCGCTGACTGTGATGCTCAACTCGCTGCTTTCCTCAAACTCCAACCGTGATTTTCGCGTGTTTGTGGCGCATTCCTCGTTAACGCGGGAGGATTTTCGCTATCTCGAGGAGCATGTGCCGATGGATCGATGTGAGCTTGTGAACATTCAGGTTCCGCATACAATGTTTGCAGATGCACCCGTTCTGGAGCGCCTCCCGAAGGAGACCTATTACCGCCTGTTTGCAGCACAGCTTCTGCCGCGGGAGGTAAACCGAGTGTTGTATCTTGATCCGGACCTGGTAGTCGTCCATTCCATCGATCAGCTCTACCGGCTGGATTTCAAGGGGAATCTGTTTGCGGCAGCGTCCCATCAGTTCGGCCGATGCAATGGCTCAACCGCACACGGCTTCAAATGCCGGAGGGCAGCAAGTATATCAACGCGGGCGTCATGCTGATGAACCTTCAGCTGCTGCGCGAGGTGCAGGATGTGCAAGCCGTTTTTGATTACATCCGTGAAAATCGGGAGAAGCTTTATTTGCTTGATCAGGATATCCTGAATGGGATGTATGGCGGCAGCACGCTTGCTATAGACGCGTTGCTCTATAATTTAGACGATCGTTATCTGCTCAATCACACTTGCTGACTCGCCCGAGCCGACATGTTGACATGGATTGGGTAAAAGAAAACGTGGTGATTGTGCACTACTGTGGCAAGAGTAAGCCATGGAAGGCGGATTATAAGGCAGGCTGGGCTTTTTCTATGAGCGTTACAGCGGATGCCTGGGTGAGGCAACAATGCCCGGCCTCACCCATCAAACGGCGGTACAGATTGCATAAGCAAGAAGAATGGCCGAAGAGTGGAGTGAAAAAAGCTGGAGAACTTTTTCTCCAGCTTTTTTCTGGTTTTCAAATAAAAAAGTTCAATTTGTACCTTTTGTCTAAATAATATCATTTTTATTAGAGAAATACTAGACTATTTGCTTTATTTATTATATAATCCTTCCGTAATGCTTTGACGATGATCGGATTCGATGCAAAGTGTTTCAGATTGTTCACAGAAAAGAGGGAGTTTATGAAAACAGGGAAAAAATTGTTCAGCCTAGTGCTGGCGGGTGCTCTTTTCCTACAGGTGGGGTTGCCCGCGGCGCAGGCGGCAGGCGAGCAGAGCCAAGCGCAGCAATATGCACAGCAGGTTGCCTACCAAACGGAGGCTGAGGGAATTGTTTTGCTAAAGAATAAAAACAATTGCCTGCCGCTGGAGGGGAAGCAGGTGAACGTGTTTGGAGCGGCATCTGTCAAGCCGTACTATGGCGGCGGAGGCTCTGGGCAAATCGATAGCAGCGATGTGACAGATTTTTATACGGCGCTGGAGCAGGCGGGCGTGGCTTATAATACCGAGCTGAAATCCGCCTATACACGCTGGAGCCAGATGCATTCGCTCAACTTGAAAGAAATACTCGGCGCGAAAGACTTTTTCTCCTTTGGGACAAAGCTTCTCTTCGGCAGCGTTGCAAAGGTGGAGATGCCGGTGAACCGCATGACCGCAAAGGTGAAGCGGAATGCGAAAAAGTACTCGGATACGGCAATCTTTTACTATGGCCGTTCCGGCTCTGAAGGCGCGGATCTGACAGAGGAGAACCTGCGCCTGACGAAGGAAGAGCGGGCAGTGCTTGATTATGTAACGCGGGAATACCGGCACGTTATCGTGGTGTTCAACGTGGCCAATATGCCGGAGATGGGCTGGCTGGAGGAGTATGATACGATTGACGCAGCTCTGATGATCGGCATCCCGGGCACCGTTGGCATGCAGGCTGTGGCTTGATGTGCTTGCAGGCAAGGTGAACCCTCCGGCAGGCTGACCGATACGATTGCATACCAGGTGGAGGATCATCCTTCCAGCGCTAATTTTGGCAACTACCGCTATCCGGGCACCCTGAAAACCTATATCGAATATCAAGAAAGCATCTATGTCGGCTACCGCTATTTTGAAACCTTTGCGCCGGAAAAAGTGCAGTATCCATTTGGATATGCCTTTCCTACACGGATTTCCGCTGGGACGTCCACTCGATCTCCACAGATGGAGAAACGGTGAAGGCAGAGGTGCAGGTGACCAACTGCGGCCAGCGCGCAGGCAAGGATGTGGTGCAGGTATACTTTTCCGCGCCATACCAGAAGGGCGGCTTGGAAAAGAGCGCGATCTGCCTGGCGGGTTACGCCAAAACGGAGCTGCTTGCACCCGGCGCCTCTCAAACGGTAACTGTCCAATTCGACTTTTCTGATATGGCCTCCTATGGGAGAAGGAGCAGGCTTGGGTGCTGGAAGCGGGAGATTATACCGTGAGCGTCCGGCGCAATGTGCGCCAGAGCGTGGCGGAGGAACAGCTCCCTCTGGCCGAGCGGAAGGTTTTGCGCTACGATGATAAAACCGGCGCGCCGATTCAAAACCTCTTCTCCGACGTCAATGGGGAGATCACCTATTTTCCCGCGCAATCCGGAGGCGACTTATCCGCAAGGCCCCATGACCAAGCTAACCGACGCCGTGCGCAACGCGGATACGGAGCCCGCGCCGAAAACGGAGGGCACCGTGCCCACCACGGGCGCGGTATATGAAACCGGCACGATTACCCTTCAGGATGTTTACCGCGACGAATCCCTATGGGATGCGTTTTTGGATCAGTTCACGTTGGATGAGATGATCAATTTGGTTGGAGACTGCGGCTACCATACGCGGGCAATCGACCGCTTGGGCATCCCTGCCACAGTTGATAACGATGGCCCCGCCAGCATCAAGGGGAAGAACGGGTTCTTCGCCTCAGAGGAGAGCATCGCCTTCCCGACGGAAACGATCATTGCCTGCACTTATAACGACAGCCTCGCCCAACAGATGGGCGTGGCAATCGGCAAATCCGCCGCAGAGCTCGGCACGCACGTTTGGTATGCGCCGGCGGCCAACCTGCACCGCAACCCCTTGGGCGGGCGGAACTTTGAATATTATTCCGAGGATCCGCTGCTCTCCGGCAAAATGGCCGCGGCGGTAACGCGCGGCGCACAGAGTGAAAACGTGGTCGTTACCATCAAACACTTTGCGCTCAACGATCAGGAAACTAACCGCTTCGGCGTATTTACCTGGTGCAATGAGCAGGCAATGCGGGAGTCTACCTCAAGCCCTTTGAGATCGCGGTCAAGGAGGGTGAGGCATATGGCATTATGTCCAGCCTCAACCGCATTGGCGCGCAGTGGTGCGGCGGAAGCTACGCATTGCTTACTCAGCTTCTCCGGGAAGAGTGGGGCTTTGACGGCATGGTCATCACAGACGCTTATATGAACCTTACCGGCACGGGCTATATGAACCCGAACCTTGCCGTGTATGCAGGCAACGACGAGCTGCTGTGCATGGTGTGGCCGCTGCGGAAGCTGCCGCTGGTGGCTTCCATGAAACGGGCCTATCGAAACGACCCGATTGGGTACGGAGAGGCGCTGCGCAAATGCGTCAAAAATATCTGTGTGGCCAAGATGCGGACGAATGCGTTCCTTACCACCATTGGACAATAGTTGAAGCGATCTGCTATCCATCAGCAGGCGGGACGTGGAAGATTCCACGCCCCGCCTTTTTTGAGGGAAACGCTTATTTTTGTGTGGCAGAGGAGCTCTCCTGAGCCGGTATCTGCGCGATGCTTCCGTTGGGAAGCATCCGTTTGCTGAAATAGCGGTATACGAAGGAGATCAGGAGCATTAACGCGCCAAAGACGAAGAAGGAGACAATCCGCCTCCCCTCCGAGAGGCCGGCCAGGTCAAGCAGGAAGAGCTTTGCCAGCGCCAGGAAGGAGAGGCACAGGCCAAACCTGCGCATAGAGCCGTATCTGCGCCAGAAGCCGCAGAGGACCCAGCCGAGCGCCGTTGCCAGATACAGGGCGCTGATGAGCGGGTTGGAAAAGGCAAGCCGGAACTGGCCGAGCAGTAGCTCGGTGAGCAGCACGGTAAAGGCGGCGGATACGGTGAGCGGATAAATCTCGGCAGGGGCGCGGAAGCGTTTGACAAGTGTTCGGGTGAAGTCCGCCGCCGCCAAAACGGAGGCGATGTTGGAGGCGATTTGGAGTAGGACCAGCCCGATCTGCACAGCCTGTGGAAAGAAATTCGCCTGCCGGAAATACGCGCAGTTGACAATATGCACCATCAGGAAGGAACAGGCATAGATCAGCAGGCCGATCACCGCTGTCACATCATCGCAAGCGGGGCAGCCGGACCGCGAGACAGCCGACGGCGCAGCCTAGAAGAATGGTCAGGCTCAACAGGAAGAGGTCCGTATGCAGCGCGTTTATATGAGCGGGGATCAGAGCGGGCAGGAAATATTGTGTAGCAAAGATGACATAGAGCCACAGGTTGAGCAGAAACCCGTATGGATACACGCTTTGTATACCGCCCGTTGGTTTTCCTCTGTGTAGAATGACCGCCATGGGGAACAGACTGGCCGCTGTGACGCAGTGTACGCAGCAGCGCAGGAGGGGAGGAATGCAAGCTTTGGAAGGGAGAGTTGCAGCATGGGGTACGCGATGAGCAGCGAGAGAATTGCCGCCGCGCCGACCAGCAGCCCGCAAGCTCCAGGGGGCGGCGTTTTCCCTGCAAACCGGGCAGCAGGAAAAGCAGGGCTTCTGCCGTCCAGGCATAGACCGCGTAGGCATAGCTGAAGTAGAGCGGAATAAGCAGAGAAAAAAGGATCGCAGCGCCCGCCGCTGCATACAGGCCTGTGCGTTCCTTCGGAACCCGTTTCCAAAGATACCCTGCTGTGCCCGCGAGGAGCAGGGTGAAGCAAAGCGGCTGTAGAAATGCATAGTTCGTGCTGGGGAACCTACCGGTCAGAAGGGAGAGCGCCACATAGCTCGCCATCAGGTTACAGCCTTGCAGAAGAAAGTCGTGGATTTTCAGTGCAGCCTGCGTACGCCGGGCATAGAAGAGCGGACCCGCCAGAAAAGCGAGGCAGGAGAAGGCGACCAGCAGGCAGGGCGTTAGCCTACAGAGCCAGCCGAGGCCTGTTGTTTCGAGCGGATAGAAGTTCGTTCGCTCACGAAAAGGACTGCGAGAATAGAAAACGCGGCCGTGTTGAGCGCAAAGCCGACAAATTGCGCTGCGATCCATTTTTTACGGCACGCCGTCAGCAGAGAGAACAAGCACAGCCCTGCAAAATACAGCGCGCTGATCAGGAGAAGCGGCAGCGGTATCCCCGGCTGAAAAAAGAACACAAGAGCGGGCAAATAGCCGCCGATCATGGCAAAAGCCGCAATAACCTGTGCGTTGTGCCGTTGGGAGAGAAAAAAGGCCAGCGCAGTGATCAGCACGATTAGAGCGAAGGCGCATAGGGTTGCAGCAGATGCAGCCAGAAAAAACAGGTGACCACGCTGACATAGAGCAGTGCGACCCCGCCTGCGGATAGCCGAGTGAAAACAGATCCCGCCGCCTGCCGCCGCGCCCCATCCATTCCCCCACGCCCAAGAAGAGGAATGCCAGCAGAAACAGCATGCCGCCCTTGAAAGAATCCGGCAGCTTTGTGTAGGTGAAGCGTGCGGCGGCGACTGATCCAATTACGATGAGAAGAACGCCGA
>ENA-OQCX01001111-OQCX01001111.1-human-gut-metagenome-genome-assembly--contig:-NODE-1111-length-12987-cov-2.531571_pt1 | contig 12987 bp, 16 predicted proteins | sample MGYA00242762_ERZ504587 | MGnify/ENA primary metagenome ERZ504587 (study PRJEB26092, sample SAMD00036337) | human gut metagenome | host: Homo sapiens | study: EMG produced TPA metagenomics assembly of...
AGCTTCTTTGCCAGCCAGCTCTTTTGCCTGGTATTCTTCCGGGAATGTAACTTTTACTTCTACGTGATCTCCGGCTTTAGCTCCAACCAGCTGATCTTCGAATCCCGGGATGAAAGATCCGGAACCAAGTGTCAGCGGGTAGTCTGTTCCCTTTCCGCCTTCGAAAGCTTCACCATCAACAAATCCTTCGAAATCGATTGTTGTGATATCACCGTTTTCTGCTCCACGGTCTTCTACTGTAACTGTTCTGGAGTTTTTCTCCTGTTCTTTCTTCAGCTCAGCATCAACGTCTTCGTCTGTTACTTCTGTTTCAGACTTCGGAACTTCTACACCTTTGTACTCACCAAGAGTAACTTCCGGTTTAACAGCAACTTCTGCTGTGAAGATGAAAGCTTTTCCTGGCTCAGCCTGTGTTACAGCGATCTCCGGCTGGGATACGATCTCAAGCTCGCACTCCTCAACTGCTTTGCTATAGTGCTCCGGGATCAGAGCGTTTGCAGCGTCCTCAAGGAAGATTCCCTTGCCGTACATCTGCTCGATCATTTTTCTTGGTGCTTTTCCTTTACGGAATCCTGGAAGAGAGATTCTTCCTTTTGCTTTCTGGTATGCAGCCTGCATAGCTTTCTCTAAATCTTCAGCGGAAACCTCGATTGTAAGTTTCGCCATGTTCTTTTCCAGTTTTTCAACCTGTAAACTCATGTTTTTTGTTCCTCCTTAATTTTCAGATATAAGCTCTGAATATTCTATCTATTGCTTATCCCTGTCTGCGGATAATGCGTACAGGTAGCTGTATCCCGATATCAAGAGATACAATTACAGTCATTATCGTAGTATAGCACAACAGGTATAAAAACGCCAGTATTTTTTGTAGAAAACTCCTGTTTTTGCCTTATTTCCGGGAATATACCACGGATTCTGCGATCTCATCCGCCTTTTCTTCACCGAGAAGCTGTCCGATCAGGCTTAATGCGAAGTCCACAGCGTTCCAAGTCCGCGGCTGGTCGTCACATTGCCATCAACTACAACACTCTCATAAGACGGCTCTGCGCCGGTAAGCCCCTCCATGCAGGACGGATATGCAGTTGCCTTTCTTCCTTCAAGGAATCCAAGAGATGCCAGAACAGTCGGTGCCGCACAGATTGCCGCTACTTTACCGCTCTTTCCGTAGAAATCTCTCAGAAGGTCACAGAGCGGCTGATACTCTCCCAGATACTTCGTTCCCGGCATTCCTCCCGGAAGGACGAGCATGTCTGCATCTGAAAAATCAGTTCCCGTAAATACTCTGTCGGTCTTCATCATGATCCCATGGGATGTTGTGATCTCATTGCTCTCTTTGATGGAAACAGTTTCTATGTCGATTCCTGCACGGCGCATCAGGTCTACTACGGTCAGGCCTTCGATATCTTCAAATCCGTCTGCAAGAAAAATATAAACTTTTTTGCTCATAAAAAACCTCCCTGTTTCGTATCTGTTTTATTTTTCCCATTTGTTTAGTATAGCATTTATCAGGAAAAAGGGATATACTAAATCTACGAAATCTAATGAATTTTTTCCCTGTAATTCAGAATGCAAAGGAGTATGCACATGGAAATAGAAAGAAAATTCCTCATAAAAAAAGAACAGCTTCCAAAAGATCTCGCAAACTGTTCTTTCCATAAAATCGAGCAGGGTTATCTCTGCACGGATCCTGTCGTCCGCATCCGCAGGCAGGATGATGAATATTATCTGACTTATAAATCAAAAGGACTCCTGTCCAGAGAGGAATACAATCTCCCTCTGACCCAGGAATCCTATGAGCATCTCAAGCCAAAAGCCGACGGCATCGTCATCTCCAAGACCCGTTATCTGATCCCGGAAAAGGATGGCCTGACGATCGAACTTGATGTCTTCCACGAAGACTATGATGGACTTCTTCTTGCCGAAGTTGAATTCGAATCCGAAGAACAGGCAAATACCTATATTCCTCCGGAATGGTTCGGAGAAGATGTCACTTATTCTTCTGCTTATCACAACAGCACTTTAAGCAAAGGCAGAAATTAAACCTCGTGTTTTTCTTCCTTACATTTCTTAAACGGTGAATGTGACATGTCGCTGTCCTCTGTCATCAGGAACTTCCTGATTGCAAAGAGGACGGCGATGGCAATGACTCCGATCAGTGTCTGTGTTGGTGCCATATGCTCAACAACCATCTGTCTGGCTGTTGCAAACATCAGCACTTCTACAACTGTCTGCGCGGAGTGGCGGCAGAGCATCTTTACAAACTCCACACCTACGACCAGCGACAGGGCGTTTGCCAGAAACTTTGTAAAAAAGTCAATATCCATGTCCATAAGCGAAGTCTCTGTGATCGCATAGATCAGCCGGATGCCAGCCAGCGCGATCACGATCAGAATGACGATAGAAAGCACGATTTCTGTATAGCGGGCAACATTGTAGATTCCCTCGTTGAAGTGCTTACGTATCTTGTGATTTACCTCCTTGTGCATAAACCTCCCTAAACTGAAGCCCTGTTATTTACTGCTTCTTTAGCTTATCATGGGGAGATATGCGCTGTCATGTCCTTTTATCCGTACATTTATTTTTTCTTTCAGTTTGCCGAATCCAAACATAGTTCCCCTCCCAGTTTTAAATCAAAGAAAATTAATAAAAAATGTGATCGTAAGGCTGTTGATAAAATCTGCAAACAATTTTGATTTTTTTGCCTTTCACAATATTTTCTCCATTTAGAATACCTTGGTAGTCCACTTGCTCATATCCCAGACTTCATTTACCACATCCTGGTAAAACTCCGGTTCATGGCAGATCAGAAGGATACTTCCTCTGTACTCTTTGAGGGCACTCTTTAATGCCTCTTTGGCATCTACGTCCAGATGGTTGGTCGGCTCATCGAGAAGCAGTACATTGGTGTCGCGGTTTACAAGTTTGCAGAGACGGACTTTTGCCTGCTCGCCACCACTTAAGACACGGACCTGACTCTCGATATGCTTCGTTGTAAGACCACATTTTGCAAGAGCTGAACGGATTTCATACTGTGTGTAGGACGGAAATTCCTGCCATAATTCTTCGATGCAGGTCGTCTTGTTGTCACCCTTTACTTCCTGTTCAAAATATCCAAGCTGGAGGTTTTCTCCTCGCTCGCAGTTTCCCTTGAGGGACGGGATCAGTCCAAGGATGCTCTTGAGCAGGGTTGTTTTGCCGATTCCGTTTGTTCCGACCAGTGCGATCTTCTGTCCTCGTTCCATCGTGAAGTTCAATGGTTTGGAAAGCGGCTCATCATAACCGATCACGAGGTCATGTGTTTCAAAGAGCATCTTGCCCGGTGTGCGTCCATAACGGAAATGGAACTCCGGCTTCGGTTTCTCTGCTGCCAGCTCGATCACATCCATCTTGTCCAGTTTCTTCTGACGGGACATTGCCATGTTTCTGGTTGACACACGGGCTTTGTTTCTCGCAACGAAGTCCTTGAGTTCGCTGATCTCCTGCTGCTGGCGGCGGTAAGCTGCCTCAAGCTGTGCTTTCTTCACTGCGTAGACTTCCTGGAAATGATCGTAATCACCCACATAGCGGTTCAGCTCCTGATTTTCCATATGGTAGATGATATTGACTACATCATTCAGGAACGGGATATCATGAGAGATCAGGATAAAAGCATTCTCGTAATCAAGAAGATAACGTTTGAGCCATGCGATATGTTCTTCATCGAGATAGTTGGTCGGTTCGTCAAGAAGCAGGATGTCCGGTTTCTCCAGAAGGAGTTTGCCGAGAAGCACCTTCGTTCTCTGACCGCCGCTTAAGTCTGTTACATCGCGGTCAAGTCCCAGATCCAGAAGCCCCAGTGCTCTTGCAACTTCTTCTACCTTGGAATCAATGACATAAAAATCATGCAGAGTCAGCTCGTCCTGGATCGTTCCCAGTTCTTCCATCAGTGTGTTCATCTCTTCTTCGTCTGCGCTCCCCAGAAGATTGCAGATCTCATTCATCCGCTGTTCTTTCTGAAGCAGCGGGTCAAAAGCAGATTTCAGCACTTCCTGGATCGTCATGCCTTTTTCGAGGACGGCGTGCTGGTCAAGGTAGCCTGCGTGGACGTTTTTTGCCCATTCTACCTTGCCTTCATCCGGCATCAGTTTCCCTGTGACAATGCTCATGAAAGTAGACTTGCCTTCTCCGTTCGCTCCAACAAGTCCGATATGTTCTCCTTTAAGAAGTCTAAAAGAAACATCTGAAAAAATAGCTCTGTCGCCAAAGCCATGTGTCAGATGCTCAACGTTTAATATGCTCATAAATTTCTCCTTTTTGTAATGATGGTTTTATTATATCTGACATCTGAAAGGGATTTCAACCTGTTTTGCATATATGGACAAAAAAACGACCGTACACATAATGTGTACAGCCGTTTCTTTTAAGATTGATATTTGGAAATCAGTCTGTTTCGTTGAATACTGATTTGTCGAGAGCGCCGTTCTGGTGTGCGACGATCGTTGTGCAGACAGCGTCACCTGTGATGTTGACTGCTGTTCTTGTCATATCGAGGATACGGTCGATACCCATGATCAGACCGATTGCCTCTACCGGAAGTCCAACAGAGTTGAATACCATGGTCAGGGTTACAAGACCGACACTCGGTACACCTGCGTACCTACGGAAGCAAGTGTCGCTGTTCCGATAACGGTCACGTAATCCATCGGGCTTAAATGGATGCCAAATGCCTGTGCCGCAAAAACTACTGCAACACCCTGCATGATGGAAGTACCATCCATGTTGATGGTCGCACCAAGCGGAATGGTGAAGGAAGAAATCTTCTTGGATACACCAACCTTCTTGGAAAGGGTATCAATAGACATCGGAATGGTCGCATTGGATGTAGCGGTTGAGAATGCGAATGCCATAACCGGGAAAAATTTCTTGATGAAACGTATCGGGTTCAGACCTGTAAAGATCTTGAGCAGGATCTGATATACACCGAAGCACTGGATTGCCAGGGCAAGCAGTACGCCGATCATATACTTCGCCAGCGGAATGAATGCGCTGAAGCCGATGTTTGCAAAAGTACGGCTGATCAGGCAGAAAACTCCGATCGGCGCAAGGCTCATGATCATCATGGTCATTTCCATCATAATGTCATTGAACTGGCTGAAAAAGTTTGCTACTGTCTCTGCACGCTCTCCCATCTTTGCAAGGATCACACCGACGATCAGGCAAATACGATAACCTGAAGCATGGTTCCGCTTGCCAGAGAATTGATCGGGTTGTCCGGAATGATGTTGAGGATCGTATCCGTAAGGGAAGTTGCCTCCATGGTTTCCACAGACGCTGCTGAACTCTGGATTGCGCTCATATCAAGTCCGACACCTGGATTAATCAGGTTTCCGACGCCAAGTGCAACGCAAACTGCCAGTGCAGTGGTTGCAAGATAAAAAGCCAGGTTCTCACACCTACGGTTCCGAGTTTCTTGGTATCCCCGATCGCCATGCTTCCGCAGATCAGAGAGCAGAATACCAGCGGTACAACAAGCATCTTCATCAGACGGATGAATCCCTGTCCGATGACATAAAGGATACCTTCAATAATTACATCTTTCTTAAAGCTGCTGTCCGGAACCAGATAGCAGAGAATGATACCAAGGATCGCACCTGCGATCAGGGCGATGAAAATCTTGGTTGTCAGACCGATTGCTTTTTTGTTCGGAGTTTTTGCTTTTGTGTTTTTTTCTTTCATCTTAGTCCTCCGTTCTTTCATCCATGTATTCTTTCAGAGATTCTTTCCAGTCTGGCATGTCATACACCTCAATGATACGAAGGATAAAATTGTCCAGAACTGCATATGGCGGTCTGACAGAAGAAAGATCTGACTGCTCTGTCGGAACAGATTTCAGTTCGATATTCTTGCCGGCAAGCCGTAAGATCTCCTGTGCGAATTCATAACGGTTGCAGACGCCGCTGCAGGTCACATGATAAGTTCCATATTCATTTGTGCTGATCAGATACAGGATCATTCTTGCAAGATCCTTCGCGCTGGTCGGAGAACCGAACTGGTCAGATGCAACGGAAAGAGATCTTCCGGTCTCTGCTGCCTCCAGAACACGGTTTACAAAGTTGCGTCCACCCTGTCCGTATACCCAGTTACTGCGATGATAAAGTGCTTGTGAGTAAATTCTTTGACGTAATACTCGCCGGCTCTCTTAGATCTGCCGTAAACAGTCAGCGGATTGGTGTCATCAAATTCTGTGTAAGGTTTCTTGCTCTGTCCGTCAAATACATCATCTGTGGAAAGCTGAACGATCTTGGAACCACATTTGCGGGCAACAATGCTTAAGTTTCTTGCGCCAAGGGCATTGACACGGTATGCATGTTCCGGATTTTTTTCGCACTCATCGGTATCTGTAATACCGGTACAGTTAATGATCACATCCGGACGGTTGACGGTACCAAAGTTGATCACTTCATCCGTATCGGTGATGTCCAGTTCATCAAGGTCTGTGTTCAGAGCCTCGATCTCCATCGGGTCAAGTACATCATTCAATGCACGGCCGATCTGTCCACTTGCACCCGCAATCCATACTTTTAACATCTCTACTACCTCCTCAAAATAAAATACGGCACCGATTCAGATCAAATCAGCGCCGTTTCAATCTATGTCGTTAAATATTTTAACAATTTTGTATATTTATGTCAAGGAAAAGTGCATGTTGTCTGTTGTTTTTGCATACTTATGCGGTTTTTATATTGTATTTTTTCAGATAATGCTGAGATAATTCCAAGAGCAGTTGCATCTGTTCGGAAGTTCTTATATGGTGAAAGAAACAGCCCCGTCGGGGCTCTAACTTAATCAAGGAGGATTTTTTATGGCAAAGATCGACCATGCCGCGATTCGTACAAGTTCCTACGAAGACGCCCAGAAATTTTTTGAAGATGTATTTGATATGCATATGTGGAGAGAAATCGGAGAAAAGCCATCTCGCAAATGCTGGTTCCGCGAGGGTATCCAGCTCTGCGAGATGGAAAATATCAATATCACTGCCGAAAACGGCTATGTTCATATTTCTATCGCCGTTGATTCTGTAGAAGAAACAATGGAAAAGATCAAAGCTTATCCTGTGACTCCGATCAACGATCACTGGTTCTCTCTTCCTGATGGAACGAAGATCGAACTGAAACTTCTGGAAAACTGGAAAGTGAACGACTGATATTATTTCAGCAGACCTTCCAGGTTTGCCGCAAAACGAACTGCCCAGAATGCCGGGGATGCGTCTGGTTCTGCGTCTTTGAGGATCTTTTCTACGCTTTCCGGCGGGGTTGCAAGCATACCGCCCTTGACTGGTTCCATGATGATGACCGGTTTGCCGTGCTTACGTGCAACCTCATAGCATGCTCTTGACTGGACTGCCGGGTTTTCCCAGTCTGCGTAGTTGATCTGGAGCTGGACGAATTCCATCTCAGGGTGTGCAGTCAGGATCGCTTCCAGTTCTTCCGGTGTGGAGTGGAAGGAGAAGCCTACATGTTTGATCAGACCCTGGACCTTTTTCTCCTGGACCCAGTTCCAGAGATCAAAGTTATCAAAATACTGTGTTCTCATCTCGCCGAGATTGTGCGGCAGATAAAAGTCAAAATATCCTGCTCCTGTCTGTTTCAGGGATGTTTCAAACTGTGCTGTCGCATCTTCTCTTGTCTTGCAGTTGATCCATGCTGTGTTCTTGGTGGCAAGCTGGAATTTTTCTCTCGGATAGCGCTCTACCAGTGCCTGATGGATCGCATCTTCACTTCCTGCGTAAGCCCATGCAGTATCAAAATACGTGAATCCTGCATCCAGAAAAAGATCTACCATCTTCTTGGTCTGTTCTACATCGATGGTGTCGTCATCCAGCTTCGGAAGACGCATCAGACCGAATCCAAGTTTCTTGATTTCTTCGCCTAAATATGCCGTGTATTTTCTCCTCTCAACTTATAAAAAATTTTTTTATGCCATCAGCCATTCCTTTGACCATTTTTTGCTGGTAGGATGGTCGTTGCATCATTCTGTCTTCTGACGGATTCGACATATATCCAAGTTCAATCAGTGTTGTCGGGACTTTGCTCCAGTTATTTCCACTCATGCTGTCTGTTTCCCATATATATTCTTTCCTGCATCCGGTTGCCTTCACATAAGAATTCAGCACTGCTTTTGAAAGTGCATAGCTTTTCCTGTACATGTTTCTGGAAACGTAACGGTTCCTGGAGGTTACGCAAATTGTCATCGCGCCATTTACCGATGAATAATCCACTCCATTTGCATGAATTCTCAGATATGCATCTGCTTTTGCTCTGTTTGCAACTCCTGCTCTCTGTGCACAGCTTATTCTGGTTTTGTTGTCATTTCGGGTCATAATCACACGACATCCCTGTGCTATCAGTGCTGTACGAAGTTTTTTGGCTATATTTAATGTAAGCTGATATTCTCCAATTCCTGTAGCAACTCCTTCTGTGCCGGAACTGCATTTCGCTTTTCTTTCGCTTGAGCCCGGTCCCAATGGTTCATATCCACTCATCTGGACTCCGGAATGTCCCGGATCAAGAACAACTACAGGTACCCATACTCCATTGCTATTGATCTTTCTTCCCTGAATTGTGGTGTTTCTTCTCATTTTTCCGCTTCTTTTATCGAAATAGCGATAATGATTTTTTGTGTACACCCATCCTTCAGCTGAACCCCCTGGTAATTAAAACAATAATAGTCATTTCCGATTTTTGACATGCCTTTCAGCATTCTGCCATTCTGGTAATAGTATCTCTTCCCGGAAACAGTTTTCCATCCGGTATACCTGCCGGCAGCCTGTACAGTCTGAGGCAAGATACCACCCTGCATCCCTGTTTCGCTCAAAATCCCACCAAGCAAAAGCAGGCACAGCAATATACTTATAGTTTTTTTTACTTTTTTCAAATCTTTCCTCCCTCCATAAAAAACTGCTTTCTGTTCGTTTCATTAAATATTATATTTCGAACAGAAAGCAGATGCATCTATATTTAATTATGCGATACTCTTTTCCATATGTTTGCGTTCAAACAGTCTGTCGATTACTTTGTTACATAGGATCGTATATACTGCTCCGAATACGTTGGCACCGATACGAAGTGCTACTGCTGCCGGCATGCCGAACAGTCCTGCTGCGATGGATAATGCTCCGAAAGTATTGAATGCAGTCTGCCAGGCATATCCTGCTGAATAGCCTACGCCAATTCCACCGATCATGCCGATATACGGATACATGGATTTCGGAAGGATCAGGTATAATACGATGAATAAAGCACATCCTACAATGTTGAACATTCCTCGTTTTCCTGCGCGTCCCATGCAGTCTTCGGTAAATGGAAGACATACAGACATGCAGGCAATTCCTGCCCACATTGCTCTCGGAAGTCCCAGAAGGTTCATGAAAAGCATTGCGCTGGAAACGATAAGTGTCAGTTTGAGATACCATCTTCCGCGCGCAGAATTCAGGTCGAATTCACGGAAAAGATCCAGGAATGTTCTTCTATATGGACGGTTCTTTTGATTCTTATAGAAGATAAACATGCAGAGCAGCATTCCAACGGCGAGTCCTTCTACTCTCTTTATGTATTCTGCTCCGGTCACATCGTACCCCAGCAGGAGAAGGTATCCCAGGACAAATGTAGAATGATTATACATGATCACGTTGTGGCATCCCAGGATCATCAGAAGCATAATACAAATGATATTCACGGCAAATGCCGGTACTGCGGAGACTGAATTCGCGATCCTTGGTCCGGCCATCAAAATCCCGTAAATCCCTGCAATGCAAAACAGCCCATGTGTCGTCCGTATCCCGAAATCTGCCTGTCTGAGCACCATCACCGCCAGAAGAACGGTCACGCCAACCACGCTGTTGTTACTGCCGGTAAGCTTACTGTACAAAGACACAACCGCCACACAGAATGCCATCACGAGGTATACCTTGAAATTGTAGATCAGAATGTGTCGTCTTTTTTCCTTTGGATCTGTGGTGTTTTTGATCAACTGCTTCGAGCCCACAGAACTCAGCTGCAGTTCCTGATAAAAAGTCATAAGTTCTCGCTCCTTTTTTACAAAGTGTAGAGAACTATACCGCAAATCTGGCTGGAGGTCAAGTGGTATTTTTGGGAATTTGACGTTTTCCTATGGCATATTTTTCACTTTATCGAGCCACATGCAGACCTGTCTGGATCTGTAAACCCGACACTGACTTACTCAGCTTTAGACCATCTAAGCTACGGGCATTTTAGACTTGTACAGTACCTGCTTCCTATCAGACTATCTACTTTCGGAGCCTCCTTTGACTTGCCTGATACTTGCTCTCCATCGGACCATATAATTTCGGAGCTGGTTTTGACTTGCCTAGTACTTGCTCTCCATCAGACCATATAATTTCGGAGCTGGTTTTGACTTGTCTACTACTTACTCTCTACCAGACCATATAACTTACCGGGATTTTGTTGACTTTGTATGGACTTGCTATTGCTATAGTCATCCTCAATCACAATTTTTGTGGACTTCCACTGTACTTACTTATCTGCTGGTCATTTCTCGCCTCAGTTTCTGTTGGTCTGCCCTGTATTTACTCTTATACAAGTCATTACAGCTATATTGATTCGTAGATCCTACCATTACTTTTCTACTGGTAATCTTTATCCTGAATTTCAGTTAACCTAAGCCATCAATTTTTTCCAAACTGTTTACAAGGTAATATAAGCCAACACTAAAGGCATACCTTTCTATCTTTCATACTATAGTAGATACTCTCTTGCAAGCTTCTCTACAATTTTCATGTCCAATCCATCCTGTAGCGTTTCAAATGTCAGGACTAACCTTTGCCCTGGAAAGATTCCATTTTTTTCGTATGTTTCAATCTTCTTGATCGCTTTTCTTGCATACTCAGGATCATCCATTCTTCCATCATGCTCCCAGTATATCTCTTCTCCTGTCTTTGGAGATAAAAATGTAAAGTCGGGATAGACTATTCCAAATCTTTTCAATATTACTGGATGCTCATATTTATACGGAATTCCTGTATGATAAAAATAATCTGCCAGGATTTTTTCTGACTTCGAACGCACACGTTCTCCCTTTGCTGTTGTTATGACTGGAATATTTTCAGCAAATGTCTTGCCTTTATATTCTTCCTTTTCCACTCGCTTAAACGTTGTTCCCATGTTGGTTGTATCGGTTTGATCAACTTCTGTCTCTCGGGATGTTCTTTCGTGTATAATACGTCAATTTCATTGTCATCATAATCTTTCAATATTCTTCGAAGCTGTTCCAGACGTTTCTTTACCAGGCTGCGCAATTTGTTGTTATATGTATTTTGCGCCAGTTGAACAGGAAGTTCTTTGTTAGTCTTTGGAATATAGGTGTCATATTTCTTACCATTTCCACTTGGAATATGATGAAAGTAACGGACTTTATTTTTGTCCATCGAGATTCGTAAGTACCTTCCAACACTTCTTCCTCTGAATCACCTATCCCGTTCAGAATGTCTTTTAAAAACCTTTTCTTCCTCTAATAATTTTTGTCTTAAACCATTCATATATTACATCTCCTTTTTCTTTTATTTGTGATTTAGGAACATTAGAGAATGGTATTGGGAATCATTTAATAGAAATATTCTTCGCAGTATGACTCATTTATTTACTCTTAGAATTTAAATCAACTATAGCAATCCACTAAATTATTGCACATAATCACACGAATGAAACCACCCTATGCATCCGTTGGACGAATTGTTAAAAATCCTTTTGAAATAGCTGAGGGTAATTCCGATGCAATCCGTATCTTTTCTTTCCTTAAAAATGCTTTGAGTTTTGACCACATCTTTTCAATCGGATTCAGATCCGGACTATACGGGGGCAAATACAGATAGGTTACTTTTGAGCTGTCCAGTAGCTGTTTCACCGCTTTTGCATGATGGGAACGCATATTATCCATAACGATAATGTCTGCTTCTGAAAGCGTCGGCAGTAACTTTGTTTTCAGGTATTCTGCAAACCGCTCTGCAGTAGTTCCTCCCTGATAGACTGTATAGGCACAGTCTCCATTCAGACGTATGGAAGAAGGAACGGTTGTATTGCAGGGCGTGTTGAATGGAGTTTTATCTACTGCTCTCCGGTTTTTCCATGCTCTGGCATAATGTCGCGTCATATTGATGTTTACTCCGCTTTCGTCCAGAAAGACCAGATAATTTATGTCTCTCTCCGACATATGTTTTTTCCAGTTTCTGCGTTTTTCCCTGACATCGGGGACGCTCCTGCTCTGAGGCATGAAGAGATTTTTTCTTGTAAGAATACCCGAGTTTAATAACTGCCTTGCGGACTGTTTCATTACAAACATGCAGACCAAGTGTATCAATGATTTCATCAATTGTGATATCTGGTTCCTGCCGAACCACCCGGTCAATGTTTTGGATATCTTCCGGTGTCAGGGCATGTTTACGCCTCTCTGTGATGTCCTTGTTTTTACAGAACCTGTTTCACACATTTGTTTTTCCAGGCGGTAAACAGTACTGGTATTTACAGAAAAACACTCTGCGATTTCTTTTGCATTGTGCGTTTTATTCCAAGCTTCAATAAGTAGTTTGCGTGTTTCATCATGTAACATAATAATCACCTCTTGACTCTATCACAGACCTGTTGTCAAGAGTGTGTAGTATTTTTTGGGAGTGCTATAATCAAAATTCTTTGTTGACATCTGTTCCGTTTGCTAAATACTTGCTGATATTCCAACCACATGTTTTCAGGAAATGCCTTAACTGGCTCAACACTTGTAAATCTTTATACCATCTAATTTGTGTGTATGTGTTAACTTGCTCCCCTTAGGTCATTCAATTTCAGAGCCGGCTTTGACTTGTCTGATACTTGCTCTCCCTCAGGCCACCTAATTTCAGCGCCGGCTTTGACCTGTCTGATACTTGCTCTCCCTCAGGCCACCTAATTTCAGCGCCGGCTTTGACTTGTCTGATACTTG
>ENA-OQCX01001112-OQCX01001112.1-human-gut-metagenome-genome-assembly--contig:-NODE-1112-length-12982-cov-3.366939_pt1 | contig 12982 bp, 19 predicted proteins | sample MGYA00242762_ERZ504587 | MGnify/ENA primary metagenome ERZ504587 (study PRJEB26092, sample SAMD00036337) | human gut metagenome | host: Homo sapiens | study: EMG produced TPA metagenomics assembly of...
CTTTCATTAATAGTTCCTCTCTTTCTTTCCCTTTTGTACAGGTTTCAGGTATAAAAAATGGCATTGCAAATAAACGCAATGCCTTCATCGCCATCACCTGACAATTCATTGTATCATATGTACAAAAAAGATACAATACAGAGTCAAAAATTGGCTAAATTTGTATTTGTTGTCTATGACAACGAATTAGAAGAACTTCGCGATCGCATCCAGTTCCTTGCGCGGCGGACGTGCCGGAGATTCGGCTGCCTTGCCGACTGCAATAACAGACACAACAGTTTCTGTCTCTGGAATATCAAGGAGTTCGCGGAGTTATCAGATTCACGGAGTCCCATGATCAGAGTAGAAAGTCCCAGATCTGCCGCTTTGAGGATCAGGTTTTCATTCTGCAGACCAAGATCATAGCATCCCCATCCGTTTCCAAGTTCATTGTCGGCGGTACCATCTTTCTGGAAACCGGCGCGGTCATGTACGAAGGTTGTTACGATCAGCGCAGCATTCTCGGATTTACCCGCATTTCCCGCACCCGGAAGGCAGGTTGCACGGATCTTGTCGACTATTTCTCTGGAAAGAACACAGTAGTAACGTCCTGTCTGAGAGTTTTTCCAGGACGGAGCCTCCTGCGCGGCACGGATCAGAGCTTCCATCTGTTCTCTGGTCACTTTACTGTCAGCCGCATATTTGCGGACAGTTCTTCTGGTTTCTATTAATTTCTGAAATTCCATGGTGAGTCCTCCTTGATGTGATAACTTTATACAACGTCATTTTAACATAGCGATAAAGGGGATTCAATGAGAAGTTTATGTATGCACAATTCACAAAAACCAAAAGAATAACTTATATAATCTATACAAAGTTGTGTTTTTTTCCAAAAAGCAATTGACGTTCACTTAAGAGAGTGCTACTATGACACATGTAAGGAAAACCTTTTCCTAACAAACCAGCAAGGAGAATCAGAATGGCAGTTACGATAGAAGATATTGCCCGGGAAGCCGGTGTATCGATTGCGACTGTATCCAGGGTGATCAATAAGACGAAGCCGGTAAGTGCAGAACTCCGTGACAGAGTCTACGAAGTGATCGAGAAGAATCATTTCAAGCCCAACAGCCTTGCACAGGGATTGATCACAAAGAAGACCAATACGATCGGTATTATCGTACCGGACATTTCCAATGCAGTTTTTGGTAAACTCACCAAGGGAATCAACAGTGTTTTTGCACAGGAAGGCTATACTGTTGTCCTCTGTGAATCACAGGGTGAACTTGAGAAAGAACTGAAATTACTGGGAATTCTGGAGGAGAAGCAGATCGAAGGCCTGCTTTTTGCCGGAGTTGATGTAAACCACACTCTGGTAGAGCGCATGCGCAAGAGAAATTATCCGGTAGTCCTGGTGACACAGGAAGCTTCGGAGGATGAGGAAGCAGTGCACACTGTGATCCACAATAATGTGGAGGCGATGTACGATGCGGTGAAGTTCCTTCTGGACAATGGCCATGAGCGGATCGCCTATCTCGGCGGACCGAAGAATGACTTTTCATCTGGCAAGAAGCGTGTCATTGGCTATAAGAAAGCACTGGAAGAAGCAGGAATAGAAGTGAAGGATTCCTACATTGCCCAGGGAGATTTTTCTTTTGAAGCGGGATATCAGGGAATGAAGAAGCTCTATGAGGAGAACAGTAAGCTCCCGACGGCAGTAGTCACCGGAAGTGATGTGATCGCAGTAGGAGCAATCCAGTATCTTGACAACATGAGAGTGAAGATTCCAGATGATATTTCCATCATGGGATTTGATGATTCTGAATTTGCAACTTACATCAAGCCGGAGCTGTCAACCGTGCGGATCTCTTACTATGATGAGGGAGTCAAGGCGGCGGAGATGCTCAGGGAACTGATGGATGGCAGCACAGAAGCACCAATGAAGGAGTATGTGCCCCACAAGATTATCCGAAGGAGCACGACAAAGAATCTGAACTGAATACAGGAAAGAAGAGCTGTATAGGAGCAGCTCTTACTTTTGAACGAATAGGAAAGCGATTTCCCTAAAGATTATGCAGATTATACAAAAGAAAATCACAAATATTAGTGATTATAACAAACGGAAAAACGATGAAACATTATTTTTTTACAACTAAATGTAAACGTTTTCCTAAAAGTATAAATATCATTCCGACAGTTCAGAGACATTCTTAAATTAAGAGATCTATAAAAAACACAATATATATTTTCATTCATGAAGGAGGAAACAACATGAAAACAAAACAGTGGAAAAAAGCAGCAGCACTTATGTCAGCAGGAGCAATGACCGCATCTATCTTTGCGGCACCATTGGCAGTAAAGGCAGACGATAAGGTAACGATTTCATTTTCCTTTGACCAGGGCGTTGGCGAGGCAACCCAGAAGATGGTAGATGCCTACAACGAAAGCCAGGACAAAGTGGAAGTACAGACTGTCATTCTCCCGCAGGATGCAAACACAGTTCACGATGATTTTGTAAACAAGCTTGCTTCCGGAGATACCAGTGTAGATGTAATGGGACTTGATGTAACTTATATCAGCGAGTTTGGTTCTGCAGGATGGCTGGCAGATCTCTCTGATCTGGTAGATCCTTCTCTGACAGAGGGAATGCTCACAGGTCCGGTAGAAGGTGCAACGATTGATGCAAACTTGTAGCAATGCCATGGTTCACAAACTCAAGTGTCCTTTTCTATCGTACGGATGTCCTTGAAGATCTGGGTGCAGAAGCTCCGGATACCTGGGAAGGCTGGATGGAGCTGGCAGACAAGGCAAAAGGTGTAGATGGCGTGGAATATGGAGCTGATTTCCAGGCAGCACAGTCCGAATCTCTTGTATGCAACTGGGTGGAATATGTATGGGGCAATGGCGGAGATATTCTGGACGAGAACGGAACTCCTGTTGCAAACTCCGACAATAATGTAGAAGCAACAGAGATCATGAAGAAACTTGTTGATGATTATGCACCGGAAGGAATCACAACTTATTCCGAAACAGAGAGTGAGCAGGTATTCAAAGAAGGCAAATGCCTCTTCATACGTGACTGGTCAGGATTCTGGTCAAGCGGACAGGATGAAGGTTCCAAGGTGACAGGAAAAATTGGCGCAACTACACTTCCGGTCGGACCAAGTGGTGAAGATTCTCACACCTGTCTCGGTGGACTTGATCTTGTGATCAACAACAACGTTGACGATGCACACAAAGAGGCAGCAGCTGATTTCATTTCCTACATGGCAAGTGCAGATACACAGAAAGAAATGACTCTGATCTCTTCTCAGCCGCCAGTTGTAAAATCTGTTTATGAAGATGCTGATATCCTGGAAGCAATCCCATTCTACTCTGATTTTGCAGACATCATCGCAACAGGAAAATCCAGACCGCAGACACCAAAATATGCAAAAGTTTCCGATGCGATCCAGAGAAATGTACACCAGGCACTCACCGGCGAGATGGAAGTCAAAGATGCACTTGATACACTCCAGAGCGAACTGGAAGAGCTTACAAAATAATAAAATTTTAAGGGAGAGGAATGAGCACAATGAAAAAGGGACGTGGTTCACTGGAAAAAACAGAATCCAGGGATGCATGGATTATGATGACACCGGCTCTTATTGTTCTGACGATCGTGGCGGTTTATCCGATACTTCGTACATTCTGGCTGAGTCTCCATGAGATGGTCCTGACTGATCCGACGAGCGGGTATCCGTTCGTCGGACTGGGAAATTATATAAAGATTTTTCAGGATTCCAGAGCATTGACGGCACTTGTATTTACACTGAAATTTACTGTTGTGACAGTATTTTTTGAGACGATTCTCGGCTTTATTTCTGCGATGATCATGAATCAGGGATTCAAGGCAAAAGGCTTCGTCCGGGCAGCAATCCTGATTCCGTGGGCGATTCCGACCTCTGTTTCTGCAATGATGTGGAAATTTATCTACAACGATCAGTATGGACTTTTTAATGATGTATTGTGCCGCCTTGGGGTGATCGATGGTTACAAAGCATGGCTCAGTACTTCAAGTGGTTCCTTTATGGCGCTGGTCATCACGGATATCTGGAAAACAGCGCCGTATATGGCACTTCTGATCCTTGCAGGGCTGCAGATGGTTCCGGATGATCTCTATGAAGCGGCAAAGATTGACGGTGCAAATGTAATTCAGCGTTTCATTTATGTCACGCTTCCAAACGTCAAAACGACTGTCCTCGTGGCAATGCTGTTCCGTACCCTGGATGCTTTCCGGTATTTGACCTGATCTCCGTTATGACAGGAGGCGCGAACGGAACGGAGAGTGTGTCTGTGTACGCATACAATAACCTGATGAAATTCCTTGATTTTGGATATGGTTCTTCCCTGGCAGTGCTGATCTTTGTAGTTGTATTCCTGATCAGCGTGATCTATATGAAATTTATGGGAAACCGTCTGACAGAGATGTAGGAGGTGGACATTGTGCAGAAATCAAAGAGCATAGCAGGAAAAATCTTATTCGCAGTGTTTGTGATCGTTTTTGTCGGAATCATTGTCCTTCCTTTCTTCTGGCAGTTTATGACTTCGATCAAACCTCTGTCGGAGATCTCAGCAATTCCGGCGAAGTGGATCCCGAGCAAGGTCCACTGGGACTTTTACAAAAATGTATTTACGAAACATCCATTTGGAAGATATCTGCTGAACAGTTTTATCGTGGCACTTTCCACAACGGTACTCAGCATTCTAATCGGTGCTTCCGCAGCATATGCACTTGCGAGACTTCGCTTTAAAGGTAAAAAGATCATGCTCATGGCGATCTTAAGTATTTCCATGTTCCCGACGATCGCAACCTTAAGCCCGATCTATCTTCTTCTGAAAAACCTGAAGCTTCTCAATACATATGCAGGTCTGATCATTCCGTACATCACCTTTGCCCTGCCCCTGTCGATCTGGCTTCTGACGAACTTTTTTGCACAGCTTCCGAAGGGATTTGAGGAGGCTGCAGCGATCGATGGCTGTTCCAGAGGTAAGATTTTCTTCACGATCATGCTTCCTCTGATCAAACCGGCAACTTTTTCTGTGGCACTGATCGTCTTTATCAATGCATGGAATGAGTATCTGTATGCACTGACTTTTATGACAAATGACAATATGAGGACAGTACCGGTAGGTATTGCACTTTTCCCGAGCAATTACGAGCTTCCGTGGGGCGACATTGCGGCAGCGACTGTTGTAGTAACCGTTCCGCTTATCATTCTGGTACTTATTTTCCAGAAAAAGATCATCGCAGGTCTGACCACCGGCGGTGTAAAAGAATAATAGTAGCTGTGAGGGTACTGAACAGTTACAAATAATAAACATCAGGAGTGAGCATTATGAAAAAAAATCAAATTATCAGAAAATCTGGAATTATCTCAGGTAGTTATGGGATGCATGAGAATCGCAGATTCCAATCTTACCGAAAATGAACTTTTGGATCTTGTAGAAAAATGTCTGGATATGGGAGTGACCTCCATTGACCATGCACCGGTATACGGCGGCTATACCTGTGAAAAAATCTTTGGAGATGCGGTACTTCGGAAACGTCCGGAACTGAGGGACAAGATGCAGCTTATCACAAAAGCTGGTATCGTATGCCCGGGACATTATGGAAACAAGACCATTTACTATAAAAGTACAAAAGAAGAGATTCTGAAAGAAAATGGACGAAATCTCTGGAAAAACTGGGAACAGATCATGTAGATCTTCTACTGATCCACAGACCTGACCCGCTGGCTGATCCGGCAGAAACTGCAGATGCATTGGAAACTGTTGTAAAGCAGGGAAAAGCCCTGAATGTTGGTGTTTCAAACTTTTTGCCGTCCCAGATGACGATGCTTCAGAGTTATCTGAACATTCCGCTTGTGACGAACCAGATGGAGCTTTCTGTCAAAAACACTGAGAACTTCTTTAATGGAGTAGTTGACGATGCATTTACAAGAAGAATCCCTCTGATGGCATGGTCTCCGCTTGGAGGTGGTGATGTATTTAAGAGTACCGATGAAAAATTTGTACGTCTGCGTACTGTACTTACGGCAATCGCAGAAGAGCATAAGACTACGATCGACGCAGTGATCTACGCATGGCTGTTTGTTCATCCGGTAAGAATTGCGGCGATCACAGGAACTATGAATGCAGACAGAATCCAGAAAGCCGTGGATGCGACAGAACTGGAACTTCTTATGATGAGTGGTATCAGATTCTGGAAGCATCCAGAGGATACGCTGTACCGTGATGAAAATTAGTTGACATAAATGATCTTGGGAGGACAGAAACGTGAGTAAAATTCGTTTTGGACTGATCGGTTCCGGCTGGAGAGCAGAATTTTATATTCGCATTGCCAAAGCCCTGCCGGAAATGTTTGATCTGGCAGCAGTGATGATAAGAAGTAAAGAAAAAGGTGAGGCTTTTTCTGCAAAATTCAGTGTAAAAGTAGTCAATACACTGGATGAACTTGTGGAAAAAGAGCCGGAGTTTGTCGTAATGGCAATCAAAAGAGGAATCGTCACAGAAAATCTGATCACTTTATTTGAGAGAGGGATCCCGGTGCTGACGGAAACACCTCCGGGAGAAGACGTGGAAGCACTGCATCAGCTCTGGGATGCTTATCAGAAATATCAGCCAAAAGTGCAGGTGCAGAACAGTATTTCCTGCAGCCGCTCTATGCATCCTGGTACAAGGCAATCTGTGATGGAAAGCTTGGTGAGGTAGAAAATATCAATATTTCTTCACTCCACGGTTATCACGGTGCGAGTATCATCCGGCAGTTCCTTAGAACAGGATTTGAGAACTGCAGGATTTACGGAAAACGTTACTGGTTTGATGTGACGGAAACATATGGAAGAGAGGGCATGGTTTTTGATGGAGAGGTTGTCAAATGCTCCAGAGATCGTCTGACGATGGAATTCGACAATGGCAAAGTGGCATATTTCGACTTTTCTGACCCGGCGCAGTATCACTCTTTTATCCGCACCAGACAGCTTACCGTGCAGGGAACACGAGGTGAGATCGATGATCTTACTATTCGCTATCTGAATGCGCAGAATATTCCGGTCACACAGGATCTTCGGAGGATTGATCTTGGCGTATATGGAAATCAGGAATGGTCACATTATGCGGTTATGCTGGGCGAGGAATTTTTGTTCCGTACACCGTTTATCAATGCGAGATTCAACGATGACGAGATCGCAGTTGCTTCCTGTATGGTAAAAATGCATGAGTATATCAACGGCGGTGAAGAATTTTATGGAATGGCAGATGCACTGCAGGATATGTATATCTGCCTCAAGATGGATGAAGCTCTGGAACATCCGGTGACTGTAGTAGAGACTCAGACACAGCCATGGGCGCAGAAATAAACCAAAAAACAGGATCCTGACGTTATAAAATGCTTGTAAACAAAAGCACTGAATCTATCAAGAAACATTTCTTTTGAAGTGATGTTTCTTGATGAATTTGGTGCTTTGTTTTTTTGTGGTTTTGTGTAGTATTGCAGAAAGAACTGTGAAAACCACATGTGATTTGTGACTATTTTTTGAAAAAACCTCTTTACAAACCACATAAAACAATATATAATGCAGACATAAACAAAAAGAAACCACATAAAGTTAAAATAAAACAGACACAAAACCACAAAATTACAAAAACAACAAAAACAGACAGGAGAGTATTAAAATGAAAATTCTTGAATCTAAATTCGTAAAAGGCTTTATCAAAATGGCAGATGACGGTTATCAGCAGGGATGGCATGAGAGAAACGGTGGAAACTTAAGCTATCGTCTGAAACCGGAAGAAGTAGAGATGATCAAACCGCGACTGAATGCACCGGGAGAATGGGAAGAGATCGGAGTGGAAGTTCCGGGTCTGGCAGGAGAGTTTTTCCTTGTGACAGGAAGTGGTAAATATTTCCGAAACATCATCGTGGACCCGGAAGTATGTCTTGCGATCATCGAGCTGGATGAGACAGGAACGAAGTACAGGATCCGCTGGGGACTTGTCGAGGGCGGCAGACCGACCAGTGAGCTTCCGACTCATCTGATGAACCATGAAGTGAAGAAGAAACTGACAAACGGAAGACATCGTGTTATCTACCATGCACATACCACAAATACGATCGCGCTGACTTTCGTACTTCCACTGGAAGACAAGGTATTCACAAGAGAACTGTGGGAATCCGCAACAGAGTGTCCGGTTGTGTTCCCTGATGGTGTCGGAGTGATCGGCTGGATGGTTCCGGGCGGAAGAGAAATTGCTATCAAAACAGCAGAACTGATGAAAAAATACGATGTTGTCATCTGGCACATCACGGAATGTTCTGTTCCGGAGAAGATTTTGACCTGACATTCGGTCTGCTCCACACAGTAGAGAAATCTGCAGAGATCCTGGTCAAGATCCTCTCCATGTCACCAAACAAGCTCCAGACTATCACACCGGATAACTTCCGTGCTCTGGCAAAAGACTTCCACGTAAGCCTGCCAGAAGAATTCCTCTATGAAAAAGAAAAATGATCATCGCTGTGTTGGCACTGTTCCGAACTGCTTTTTGTAAGCACGGACAAACGTAGTGTAATCCCGAAAGCCGCTCATCTGGGCGGCTTTCATTATGGGCATTCCCTGGGAGATCAGAGAGCGGGCGTGAAGCAGGCGTTTGCTGACGATGTAGTTGTGGATCGTGTAGCCTGTTTCTTCTTTGAATTTCCGCATCATATGATATTTGCTGAAGAAAAACTTCCCGGCGAGACTGTCGATCGAGAGGTCTTCTGCCAGATTTCGATTAATATATTTCAGAAGCTGCTCCACCTGGGAGTCCGAAGAGTAGGATTTCCGGTCTGGAGCAGTACTGCTTTTGAGGAAAATCCGGTTGATGTAGACCATAAACTGTGTAAAAAGTGCCTCACTTAAGAAATTATCCCCAAACTGGTCACCACGCAGGGACTGCTCGATCTCGGGCAGCAGGTCTTTGAGGCGTTCCTGGAGGGCAGAATCCAGACGGACAAGGTTGAAGCTGCGGTCGTTGGCTTTCTGGAAACAGGTGTTGAGCTCTGGACGTGACAGATCTTCACGAAGCCAGAAAATATAGCGTTCATATGCACCGCCGGGTCGATCTCCGGCTTGTGGATCGCACCCTGGCTGACCAGAAGAATGTCCTGAGGTTTGAGGTGGTAAGCTTTTCCCTCTATATGATAAGTAACTTTGCCAGAGACAAAGACGATGATCTTGTGAAAATCATGATAATGCCACTCAAACTCCCGGTCTGTACGGTCATTGATATGAAACAGCCGGAAATCCTCCTTGAGATAGCCGGTTTTTGCAAGGGAATACTGCGAATAGTCCATGGGAAGCCCTCCTGATTTGTTTGCTTTCTATTATAAAGAAGTATTCACTGGAAAAGAAGTGGTGTATAATAAAAAATATCATTTTACACAGGGAGAGAACAATGAAGGAGAAAGCATGGAAAAATGTAATAGCTGTATTGATAATAGCACTGGCACTTATGGCAGGAGGTATAAATGTATCTGCCGCATCCGGGATTACGATTCGACAAGGCAAAGTATATCAGAATAATAAAGTGTATACCGGATGGTTCAGCCAGAATAATGGAAAGTATTATTCTGTAAAAGGAATAAGAGCAAAGGGATGGAAGAAAATTTCGAATAAATATTATTATTTTGACCGAAACAGCAGGCTTATCACGAATCACATTGTCGGCTCAAAAACGACTGGATACTTTTATGTGGACAAAACGGGTGTAAGGGTTACAACGAAAGAAATCCGTCAGGCAGTTGCTTTTGTCATGAGATACTCAAAGGCAACAGATCTGCCTTCTAAACGTCTTAGAACCTGTTTCTGTACACTGCTTAATTATCCTTATTATAATATGACAGATCACGCACCACGGGCAAATCAGATTGCTTCCTGTGCAGGTTACATGTTTACTTACAGAAGAGGTGACTGCTATTATTATGCCTCTACAATGGCATATATTGCAAGAGTTCTGGGCTATGATGCGCGTGTGGCGTGTGGTGCAGTTACTGCAAGAGAACCATATGCCGCGTTGTCTCCACATGGATGGTGCGAGGTAAAATATGGAAATGCATGGAAAATGCTTGACTGTAGTATGCAGCGGGTACACACAAACAAGAATTTATGCCTGGTCACGAGAAAACAGTATCCATTTCGCCTGAGATGTGATAGGGTGTATACAATGAAATCCAGTTATGGAACAATTAAATGGGCATGATCAGGAGGCTGTGAACGGGTCAAACAATAGCATGACCGCATTTTTTTGCAAGGTATAGAGCAGTTTATTCTATATACATTGTAAAAAATAGCTTATATACTGGAACTATCGAATGGTTAAATGAATTGCGGGTAACGATAAATCCATAATATAAGCAAATCAAGCGGGAGGGCATAGCAATGACAGACTGCATTACAATGATAAAATATCAGGGACTTGGAAATGATTATCTGGTACTGGATCCGAACAAGAACCGTGTACAGCTTCAGGGCAAAAAGATTGCTCTGATGTGTCAGAGAGGTTTTGGACTCGGTGCAGACGGCGTTCTGTACGGACCGGTGGACATCAATGGAAAAATGGGCGTGCATATCTACAACTCTGACGGAAGCGAAGCGGCGATCAGCGGAAATGGTGTCTGTATTTTTGCAAAATACCTTCTTGACCATGAATATGTCAAAGAGAAAAAATTTGAGATCGAAACTTTGTCCGGTTCTATTGAAGTGGAGTGCCTGAACAGCCGTGCTACAGAATTTCGTGTAAACATGGGAAAGGCATCCTTCCTTTCCAGAGAGATTCCAGTGACTGGCGAGGTGCGTGAGGTTATCAATGAGGACTTTACCTTCAACAACAAAGATTACAAGGCAACCTGTCTGACGATCGGTAATCCACATTGTATCATCTTTATGGATGAGGTAAGTGAAAAAGCAGCCAGAGAACTTGGACCATATGTGGAAAACGCCGATGAATTTCCGGAGAGGATGAACCTCCAGATCTGCCGTAAGATTGACACCGGCAATCTCGACATCGAGATCTGGGAACGCGGCTCCGGCTACACCAAAGCTTCCGGTACAGGAAGCTGCGCCGCAGCAATGGCTGCATACAAACTCGGTTTCACCGAAAACCGCATCAATATCAACCAGCCAGGCGGCATGATCCAGATTGACATCCACAAAGACGGCACCATCTACATGACCGGAAGTGTGGGATACGTTGCGGATATGAGCGTGGCGGAGAGCTTTTTCTCATAAACAAATCACAAAGGAAACGGCAAATGCTGTTTCCTTTCTTTTGCACTTATGATAAGATATATCCGAAAAATATTCACCGATACGAAAGAGAGGTTCACGCTTTTATGGATATTACAATGCTGGGAACAGGAAATGCAATGGTAACTGAGTGTTACAATACATGTTTTGTGCTGAGAGATGGGGATAAGCATCTGCTGGTTGACGGCGGTGGTGGAAATACACTGCTTGCACAGCTTAAACATGCCGGATTTGACTGGATGGATATGCGCGAGATCTTCGTGACACACAAACACGTAGATCACATCATGGGTGTTGTCTGGATGATCCGTATGATCTGCCAGCATATGAAACAGGGACAGTACGAAGGTGAGGCAACAATTTACGGACACGAAGAGGTCATCCGCATCCTCAAGGAAATGGCAGAGATGCTTTATCCTAAGAAACAGACCTGCTACATCGGAGACCGCTGCATCTGGTAGTCGTAGAAGACGGAGAAGAAAGAACCATCATGGGACATAAGACGACATTCTTCGACATCCAGTCCACCAAAGCGAAACAGTTTGGCTTCTGCATGGATATGGGCAATGGCGAGAAATTCACCTGCTGTGGTGACGAACCATACAACGAATGCGAGAAAAAATACGCCGAAAACAGCAAATGGCTCCTTCACGAAGCATTCTGTCTCTTCGACCAGGCAGACAGATTCCACCCATACGAGAAACATCACTCCACAGCCAAAGACGCCAGCGAACTGGCAGAGCAGCTCGGCGTACAGAATCTGATCCTCTACCACACCGAGGACAAGAACATTGCCCGCCGCAAAGAACTCTACACAGAAGAAGGAAAGAAATACTTCCACGGAAATCTTTTCGTCCCGGAGGATCTGGAGAGAATAGAATTATAGTACATATAAATCCCCATCATGCATATAAACATTGGAAAGTTTCATGTATGATGGGACTTGCTTTATTTATCTCTATAATGCGAACCACACTGAGCAATCAAAATTAGATTATTTATTCAAAATCCTGCCATGCTTCATCAGACCATGCTTTTATCATCCATATTTACCTCATGTATTGTACCACCGGTTGTTTCAAGTTGTTCTATTGACTTCTTAAGTCGTGCAATATTTGCAGGACTGTAGAATGGATCGCTGTCAGCGGTGATCTCGAATGGGATTCTGCGTTCACGAACTGCTTTTTTGGCGAAGACACAGAATGCTGTTGTCATACTCATGCCAATGTCAGAACAAAAGGCTTCAAACTGTTTCTTAAGTTCTGCATCCATACGGATATTTATATTTGTCTGAGCCATTGAAATTCCCTCCTTTATACAAATTTTGATACTTATATTGTGTGTAATATTATATACAATGTCAATAAAAATGAATGAGTTAAAAATTACAAAAATAAAAAATGGATTCGTGGCTTTTCACACTGCAAATCTTGCAGTTTCACCCAATCTATGGTATGGTATTACAGTATATGAATATATAGAAAGAAGGTGAAGCTGTGGTTGAATTAGATCAGTTCAAGAGTATTCTTGCAACATACACAGAACCATTAGTGGGAAGTGAGGGATTCACTTTGACCTCGCTAACAAAGAAGCAGAGGGTTGAAGAATTAGAAGCGTGGAAATGGAAGCACCGGACTTCTGGGAATGATGCAGAGGTTTCACAGCAGAAGATGAAAGAA